>Ga0209536_100008198_pt1 | contig 15695 bp, 8 predicted proteins | sample DeeMarSeWOR28_12_FD_187461 | JGI IMG/M metagenome (GOLD analysis project Ga0209536, IMG submission 187461) | Marine sediment microbial communities from White Oak River estuary, North Carolina - WOR-2-8_12 (SPAdes) (version 2) | ecosystem: Environmental > Aquatic > Marine > Intertidal zone >...
CGGTGGTGATCGCGGTCTGCGTCGTGTGCTCGGTGCTGGTCTCTGCCGCTGCTGTCGTGCTCGCCCCGATCCAGCACGAGAATGCCTTGCGCATCCGTCAGCGCCAGATCCTGCAGGCCGCGGGGCTGCTGGAGTCCGGGCGCGACGTCGTGGAGCAGTTTCGCCGGATCACGCCGCGGATGATCGACCTCGATACCGGCGCGTACCTGCAGGCCGGTGACCCGGTCGATTTCGATGTCGCCGCCGAGTCGCGCCGGCCGGAATCGAGCAAGCCGGTGCCGGGTGAACTCGATGTTGCCAAGATCCGCCGCCGGCCCGACGCGATGCCTGTGTATCTCGTCGAGCGAGAAGGCACGATCGAAACTGTCGTGCTTCCCGTGCACGGCTACGGGTTGTGGTCGACCATGTACGGCTACCTGGCGCTCGAGGGCGACGGTCGGACCGTCAAGGGCATTACCTTCTACCAGCACGGCGAGACACCCGGGCTCGGCGGCGAGATCGACAACCCGTCCTGGCAGTCCAAGTGGCCCGGCAAGCAGGCGCTGGCGGCGGACGGTGAGGTACTGCTGCAGGTGGTCAAGGGCGAGCCGCGTGGCGCCGGCGTCGAACACCAGGTCGACGGCCTCGCCGGCGCCACGCTGACGGCGCGCGGCGTCGAAAATCTCGTGCGCTACTGGCTCGGGCAGCAGGGCTTCGGCCCCTACCTCGCCCGGCTGCGCGGCGATGCGGAGGGAGGGACCGATGCGAGCTGAGGCGAAGAAGGCGCTGTTCGAGCCCATCGTCGACAACAACCCGGTGATCCTGCAGGTGCTGGGCATCTGCTCGGCGCTTGCCGTAACCTCGCGCCTGCTGCCGTCGCTGATCATGTCGCTGGCGCTGACGGCCGTGATCTCGCTGTCCTGCCTGTTCATCAGCATGATCCGCAAGGCGATTCCCGGCAGCGTGCGCATCATCGTGCAGATGACCATCATTGCCTCGCTGGTGATCGTCGTGGACCAGCTGCTGCGTGCCTACCTGCCCGAGGTGAGCCGCCAGCTCTCCGTGTTCGTCGGCCTGATCATCACCAATTGCATCGTGCTCGGCCGCGCCGAAGCCTATGCCATGAAGAACGGCCCCTGGCTCAGCCTGCTCGACGGTCTCGGCCATGGCCTGGGCTACAGCGCCATCCTGGTCGTCGTTGCGACGGTGCGCGAACTGTTCGGCACCGGTGCGCTGCTCGGCTACCAGCTCCTGCCACTCAAGTCCGCCGGCGGCTGGTATGAGCCGAACGGCATGCTGGTGCTGGCGCCGAGTGCCTTCTTCCTGATCGCTGCGATCATCTGGGGCGTGCGCAGCTGGAAACCGACCCAGCGCGAGGCACCGGAGTTCCAGATCCGCGTGGTGCACCGGACCGAGGTGTCGTGATGGAGCACTACATCAACCTCGCCATCAAGGCGATCTTCATCGAGAACCTGGCGTTGTCGTTCTTCCTCGGGATGTGCACCTTCCTCGCCATCTCGCGCAAGGTGGACACCGCGATCGGTCTTGGCGCGGCCGTGATCTTCGTACAGACGGTCACCGTGCCGCTCAATGCGCTGATCTACTACAACCTGCTGAGCCCCGGTGCCCTTGCGTGGGCAGGCCTGCCGGACGTCGACCTCGGATTCCTCGGGCTCATCACCTATATCGGCGTGATCGCGGCATCCGTGCAGGTGCTGGAAATGTTCCTGGACCGCTATGTGCCGGCGCTCTACCACGCGCTCGGCATCTTCCTGCCACTCATCACGGTGAATTGCGCGATATTGGCCGGCTCCCTGTTCATGGTCGAACGCGGCTACGACTTCGGCGAGAGCGTGGTGTATGGCGTAGCCAGCGGTTTCGGCTGGGCGCTGGCCGTCGTCTCGCTGGCGGCGGTGCGCGAAAAGCTCAAGTACAGCGACGTCCCCGACGGCCTGCAGGGCCTCGGGATCACCTTTGTCACCGCCGGCCTGATCGCGATGGCCTTCCTCGCGTTCTCCGGAATCCAGCTCTAGGGGCGCGGGATGGACGCCACATCGAGCCTTACGCAAATCCTGCTCGGCGTCACGGTCTTTACCGGCATCGTGCTGATGCTCGTGGTCGCCATCCTCGCGGCTCGCTCGCGCCTGGTGACCTCCGGCAAGGTCACCATCGTCATCAACGACGAGCACGAGATCGAGTCGAGTGCCGGCCAGAAGCTGATGGGCGCGCTCGGCGAAGCCGGCCTGTTCGTCTCCTCCGCCTGCGGCGGCGGCGGCACCTGCGGACAGTGCCGGGTGCGCGTGCTCGACGGCGGCGGCGAGATCCTGCCGACCGAGCGGACCCACATCTCGCGACGCGATGCGGCACGGGGCGTGCGCCTGTCCTGCCAGACCGTCGTCAAGCAGCCCATGCGGCTCGAGCTGCCGCGCGAGGTCTTCGGCGTCCAGCGCTGGAATTGCCGCGTGCGTTCCAACCACAACGTGGCGACGTTCATCAAGGAACTGGTGATGGAGCTGCCCGAGGGCGAGGAACTCGACTTCCGCGCCGGCGGCTACATCGTGATCGAGGCGCCCCCGCAGGAGGTCGCCTACAAGGACTTCGACATCGAGCCGCAGTTCAAGCCCGACTGGGACCGCTACAACCTGTGGCGCTACCGCTCCTCGAGCGACCAGGCGGTATCGCGCGCCTACTCGATGGCCAACTACCCCCTCGAGAAAGGCATTGTCATGCTCAACGTGCGGGTGGCGACACCCCCGCCAGGCTCCGGCCCGGAGATACCGCCGGGCGTCGTGTCCTCGTGGATTTTCTCACTCAAGCCTGGCGACACCGCTGTGGTCTCGGGACCTTTCGGCGAGTTCTTTGCCCGGGAGACGGAGGCCGAGATGGTGTTCGTCGGCGGCGGGGCAGGCATGGCGCCGATGCGCTCGCACATCTTCGACCAGCTCGAGCGGCTGCAGACGAAGCGCAAGATCACTTTCTGGTACGGCGCGCGCAGCCTGCGGGAGTTGTTCTACGCGGAGGACTTCAATCGCCTGCAGGACAAGCACCCGAATTTCACCTGGCACGTCGCGCTGTCCGAACCGCTGCCGGAGGACAACTGGCGGGGCGAGACCGGCTTCATCCACCAGGTGCTGCACGACAAGTACCTTGGCGATCATCCGGCGCCAGAGTCCTGCGAGTACTATCTCTGTGGACCACCGGTGATGACCACGGCCGTGATCGGCATGCTCGACAGCCTCGGCGTCGACCGCGAGAGCATCCTGATGGACGACTTCGGGCTGTAGGCCCTTCGCGCCCGTGACCACGATCCGAGTCTTGACGTTGCTACGCCATCCGGCACTTGTGCTCGCGGGGATCGCCATGCTCGCGGCCTGCGATCGCGCGACCCCGGAGATCCTGCTCGCCGGGCCGGCCATGGGCACGACCTGGAACCTGCGGGTCGTACCGGGCGCGACCACGATCGACAGCGACGCTATCCGGGCGCTGGTCGAGTCGACCCTTGCAGAAATCGACGCGTCGATGTCCACCTACAGGCCGGACTCGGCAATTTCGAGATTCAATGCCAGCCCGTCGACGGACTGGGTCGAGGTGCCCGCTTCGCTCGCGGGTGTCGTAGTCGAGGCACAGCGGATCGGCTCGATCAGCGACGGTGCAATGGACGTCACCGTGTCTCCACTGGTCGCGCTGTGGGGCTTCGGCGCGGCCGCCCCGCGCACCGAGCCGCCAACGGACGCCGAGATCGCGGCAGCCCTCGAGCGGTGTGGAATGCAGCATCTCTCGGTACGCAGCGACCCGCCGGCACTGCGCAAGGCGTTGCCAGGTCTCACCCTGGACGTCGATGCCATCGCGCCCGGTTTTGCCGCGGACCTCGTGGCTTCGCGTCTGGAGGCGCTCGGTCTTGGCGACTACATGATCGAGATCGGCGGCGAGGTGCGCGTGCACGGTCGGAATGCCCAAGGGCAGGCCTGGCGTATCGGGATCGAGCGGCCGGAGGAACGCGGCCGGTCGGTCGGGCGCGTGCTGCAGCTCGAGGCGATGGCAGTCTCCACCTCCGGGGACTACCGCGACTACTTCGAGACAGGTGGACGGCGTTACTCCCACACGATTGATCCGTCCACCGGAAGACCCGTGACCCACGGCCTCGCCTCGGTCACGGTGCTCAGGCCCACGGCGGCCGAGGCCGACGGCATCGCGACAGCGCTTACGGTGCTCGGCCCCGAGGCGGGCTATGCGCTGGCCGAGAGCCAGGGCTGGGCGGCACTGTTCATCGAGCGCGACGACGACGGATTCCGCCAACGGGAAACCACGGCTTTCGCCCACGCCGCGAAGGCAGGAGAATCCTGAGCATGGCCGTGATCGCGCTGTCGCTCGTGCTGTTCCTGCTGGCCGCGGCCGGGCTGTCGCTCGGCCTGATGCTCGGGCGGGGCGGCATCCGCGGCAGCTGCCGCGCAATCGGTGAGCATGCGGGAGAGAAGTCCTGCATCTGCGCCGAACCCTGCCCGCGCCGGCGGCGCGAACTGGCCCGCGCTGCCCGATCCTTCCCGGAGCCGCTCCCATGACCCACCGTAAGGCCGTCACTGCGCAAGACTACATGACCCGCTCGGTCGTCACGCTGGCACCGGAGATGAACCTGCTCGACGCCGTCGAGGTGCTGCTGGACCGGCGAATTTCGGGGGCACCCGTGGTCGACTCCACCGGCAACCTCGTCGGCATCCTGTCCGAGCAGGACTGCCTGCGCGCAGCGCTCGGTGCGACCTATTACGGTGACCTAGGCGGGCTGGTGTCCGACCACATGCAACGCATGGTGGCGACCGTCGGGGACGACACGCCGATCTTCGACGTGGCGCGGCGGTTCATCGAGGGACATTTCCGCCGCTATCCGGTGGTCCACGGGCACCGTCTGGTCGGCCAGATCAGCCGCCGGGACGTGCTGCGCGCCCTGCACGACCTGTCCCGTTCCGAGGGGCACGAGGTCTAGGATCCGGCCCTGGGACCACCCGAGGAGGCACGCTGTGAACGACCGGACCGTCGACCCTTCGCTCATCACATACGTTCACGTCATGTACGCGCTGCACGCGCTGGCCGCGATCATCGGGATCACCAGCAGCGTGACCGTCGTCGGCCAGTTCATCTTCGGGCTGCCGTCGATCATTGCGGTCATCATGAACTACGTCCGCCGCGGCGAGTCGCGCGGCACCTGGCTCGAGTCGCACTTCCGCTGGCAGCTGCGCACCTTCTGGTTCGCGGTGCTCTGGGTGCTGATCCTCGCGCTGATCTCCCTGCCGCTGCTCCTGGTGCTGGTCGGGCTCCTGACCTTCCCGATCGGACTGGCGTTGATCGGGATCTGGGTCATCTACCGCGTCGCGCGGGGCTGGCTGACCCTCCGGGACGGCCGGGCGATCGAGCTGCCCGGCGGCTGACTGCTGCAACTTCCTGATTTCATTGAATCCCCGTCCGTGCTTCGGATATCCACGCTGGCATTGCTTGACTCGAGGTGTATTCGGGTCGTCAACTAGGGCAAGAAAAAAGATCGGGCCACAAGCCCGACGGCGCTTCTGGGGAGAATCTGGCGCCGCCGCTAAGGCAAGTGGTCCACGGATCCGGACAACGCATGTCCGGGCAGGCGTGAAGGGAGTGGCCGTGCTGCCATGCGGGGGATACGCGTGAGTCGCTGACAAAGGCGCCGTTGTGCGCCAGCGGGTCACCGTAGCGTGGCCCCGCGCTTGTGACTGAACGTCCCGGCCCGAGGCGGCACGCGTCTCCCGAAGCGCGGGAGAGTCGTCATGTGGCAGCGCGCGTTCAGTCGGTCCCGGTACCTCCCGGGAGTGTCTTGTTCTCTACCCGGTCTTCCGACGCAGACTCGCTCGCGCCCCTTCCGATCCCTTGTCGCCGCCGGCCTCGTGGCGATGCTGGCCGCCGCGCCCGCGCTCGCGGCGCCCGGGGAGCTCGACCCGACCTTCGGTGACGCCGGCCGCGCGCGCGTCACGATCCTCGACGAATTCGGTTACCCGCTGTATCCCGAGGTCCGAGCGATCGGGCAACAAGCCGACGGCAAGCTGTTGCTTGGCGGCACGGTGTATAGCCCCAACACCGAAGGCAACTACTCCAACAACCTGCTGGTCATCCGGTTGAATGCCGACGGCTCGCTCGACACCAGCTTCGATAGCGACGGCTGGACTGCGGTGGACGTGGCCCCCAACGAGTTCGGTGGCTCGAACGACTACGTCTTTGCTCTCGGGGTGCAGCCGGACGGCAAGATCATCGCAGCCGGCGAAACCATCGACAGCGTCAGCACCTATCAGCCCGACATGGTGCTGATGCGCCTGAACGCCGATGGCTCGCTCGACACGACTTTCGGCACGGGTGGAATCACGGTCTACGACAGCGGCGGGACCAGCACCGATCGGGCAGCCGGCATCGTTCGCCAGGCGAGCGGCAGCCTGGTCATTGCCGGCAATACCGACCGCAACGGCGAACAGGACATCATCTTCGCCCGATTTACCGCCTCCGGCGTTCTCGATGCGACTTTCGGCACCGACGGAGAAACCATCGTTTCCTTCGGCGCCTTCTCCAGTGAGTCGGTCACGGGCCTGACGCAGGATTCCAACGGTGCGCTGGTCGCCGTGGGCCAGGGCCCCGGCGGTTCGTCCCAGCAGACGATGATCGCGGTCCGCCTCACGGCGGACGGCGACCTCGACACCTCGTTCGACACCGATGGACTCGCGGTCGTGAACTTTGGTACTGACTATGCCGAGGGTCGGTCCGTCGACGTCCGGCAGGACGACAAGATCGTGCTCGCCGGCTCGGTCAACACACTCGGCAAATGGCTCCCCGCGGTCGCGCTGCTCGATACAGACGGCAGCCTCGATACGACGTTCGGCGGCGACGGCACGGTCTCTCCCGACCTGAATCCCGGTGCGAGCTACGAGGAAGTCTTCGGGGTCGCCGTGGAACCGGACAATCAGGTGGTCATTGCCGGTGGCTTCCAGTCAGACGACTACGAGCTGGCCAACGACATGTTCGTCGCGCGCTTCGACCCCGATGGCAGTACTGATGCCACCTTTGGCAACGGTGGCGTATCCGTCGCCGACTTCGGTGCGGCGCCTAACCTGTCCAATGCCCGCGCCACGCTCCTGCTGCGCCAGGCGGATGGGCGGCTCGTGGCGGCGGGACAGCCGTACGGTGGCTGGCAGGAGATCCACGTAGCGCGATTCGATAGCGCAGGTGGCGGTTCCGGCGGGGTGCTGAGTTTCCAGAAGGTCCAGTCATTTTGGGACGAGAACGCCGGCACCATCACCATCCCGGTCCGGCGCACGGGCGGCGCGACGGGGTCCGTCAGCGTGCAGGTGCGCGTGGGCTGGATTTCGGAGTACTTCACCGGCTTCGGCGCGGGCGAAGGCTGCGACTACCAGGACGTGACCGCGACCCTGAGTTGGGCCGACGGCGACTACACGGACAAGGAGATCAGCATCACGCTGATCGACGACGCATACCAGGAGTTCAACGACTACTTCAATGTCGAGCTCTACGGCGCCGCCGGTGCCGCAATGGCATTGGACCTGCACCAGGTCAACATCAACTACGACACAGGCGACACCACGGTACCCGATCTCGGCACCGTCTCCATCGAGCTCGAAAAGAGCGTGAGCGAAAGTGCTGGTCAGGTGACACTGGTCATCTCCCGGACCGGCGCTGCGCAGGACTGCGCGGTCATCGGCGTCTATACGCAGTCGTTCGGGTACTCCTACCTGGCGACGCCGGGAATCGACTACACGGCTGTTTCAAGCCTGGTGCAGTTCGGCGAGGGTGACACCGCCAACAAGCAGGTCTCCATCCCCATCACCAATGACAGCGACGGAGAACGTGACGAGCAGTTCAGCGTCTTCATCGACGCTGGGTACGCGGCTGTCGACAACTCCGTCGCAGTCGTGACCATCCTCGACGACGACGGCGGCTTCGCCGGCACCATCCAGATCTACGGCGACTTCCTCGACCAGGAGTCGGACGGCCCGAACGGCGGGCCCATCACGCTGTACCGCTCCGAGGGCTCGAACGGCGAGGTGACCGTGGACTACGCGGTCACCAGCGGGACAGCGACGGCGGGACAGGACTTTGTCGCCTCCACCGGCACAGTCGTCTGGCCGAACGGCGACACGAGCGACAAGGAAATCTTCGTCGAGATCATCGACGATACCCTCGAGGAGGCCGACGAGACCTACGTCGTCACCATATCGAACCCGACCGGCGGTGCGGAACTCGGCTTTGCCACAAGCGCGACACAACAGATCGCCGACAACGACACGCTCTATCCCGGCGAGTTCATCATCACCGCCACCACGGTGTTCGACGAGGACATCGGCACCGTCTACGCCGCGATCCAGCGACGCGAGGGGTGGGACGGCGCCGTCTCCGTCGATTACGTGACGACGGATGGCACCGCGGTGGACGGCTCGGACTACACGGGTGTCAGCGGGACCGTCAACTTCGCGGACCAGCAGGGTTGCGACCGCAACTTCAACTGCAGTTCCAACTACTTTGTCACTGTCCCGATAGCAATCATCGACGACACGGACTACGAGCCGGACCCGGCCGAGACATTCAGCGTCGACCTGTCCAATCCTACCGGGGGTGCCACCCTTGGCTCGCCTGCATCGGTCACCCTGAGCATCCGGCCGAATGACTCGCCCAATGGCTCGATCGAGATGGTCGTGGCCAGCCAGAACGTGGGCGAAACGGCAGGCAGCGCCATCGTGCAGGCAACGCGCACCGGTGGCTCGCAGGGTGTGGTCACGATCGACTACATCACCTCGCCCCCCGGCGATGGCAGCGACTATACGGCGGTCTCGGGTACCCTGACTTGGGCAGACGGCGAGCTCGGCACCAAGGATATCGTCGTCCCCATCATAGATGACGCCAATCTGGATCCGGGCGGCGGCTTCCTGATCATCCTGCAGAACCCGACAGGTGGCGCCATCCTCGAGCCCCTGAATTACACGGTCGTCAACATCATTGACGACGAGTCCAGCCCGGGTACGCTGGTCTTCTTCTCGCCGCTCGATGTCAATGAAGGCGCCGGAACGGCAACGCTCAACGTGTATCGCTACAACGGTGCCGTCGGCGCGGTCAGCGCCAGCTATGCGACCCAGGCCGGTACGGCCATCGCGCCGGACGACTTCACCGCGACTTCGGGAACGGTGAGCTGGGCGGATGGCGAAACGGCGACGAAACAGATCGTCGTTCCGATCGTCGACGACGCCATTTCGGAGCTGACCGAGAACTTCAGCATCTTGTTCAGCAACCCGACAGGCGGTCTGAACATCGCCGAGTCCACGGCCCAGGTCAATGTTGTCGACAACGACAACCCGGGCGTCATCTCGATGAGCCTGACGAGCGTGTCGGTGTCCGAGTCGGCCACGACGCTCAACATCACGGCGACCCGAACGGTCGCATCGGTCGGCGCTGTCAGCGTGTCGTTCGCGACCGCCAATGGCACCGCGAGCGCGGGGACTGATTACACCGCGGCCAGCGGGACGCTGAACTGGGCCAGCGGCGAGACGGGTGCCAAGACGATTGCGATAACAATCCTCGATGATGCGATCGAGGAAGTCGACGAGTCCTTCACTGTCACTTTGTCGAACCCCACCGGCGGTGCCACCCTCGGCGCAGCCACGACCACGGTCACGATCGAGGACAATGACGCCAATCCCGGCATCCTGCGTTTCACCGTGGCTTCGCGGCAGGTAAGCGAGGCCCTGGGGACCGTCCAGATCGATGTCGACCGCTTCGGCGGCTCTCTGGGCGAAGTCACCATCGATTACACGACGGCAGACGGCACCGCGACCGCGGGCAGCGACTACACCTCGACTTCCGGCACCCTCACCTGGGTTGACGGCGAACGGAGTACCCGTTCATTCAGCGTGCCGATCGTGAACGACACGGCACAGGAGGGCGACGAGTTCTTCACGCTCACGCTGTCCAACCCGACGGGAGGCGCGGTGCTCGGCACTCCGTCTACCGAGACGGTCACGATCCAGAATGATGATGCAGCGAACGGCCAACTCGACTTCAGCGTCAGCAGCATTTCTGTGACCGAAGGCGGGGACGTCAGCCTTACCGTGACGCGAACGGGCGGCTCCTATGGCGCGGTGGCTGTCGACTACCAGACCGCCAATCTTTCGGCGGTCGCGCCGGACGACTACACGGCAGCGACCGGCACGCTCAGCTGGACGGACGGCGATACGACCAGCCGTCCGGTGACGATCCTCACGATCGACGATGCCGAAGACGAGCCTGCCCAGCAGTTCGAGGTGCTCCTGAACAATCCGACCGGCGGCGCAACCATCGGCGGCGGCTTCGTTACGGTGACACTGGAAGACAATGACACCGGCCCGCCCGGCACGATCGGCGTGTTCAGTGCCACGGTGACCGCCAACGAGCTGTTCTCTTCGGTCGCAATCAATGTCACCCGCACCGGGGGCTCTTCCGGCCCTGCCAGCGTCGACTTCACGACGCAGGACGATACGGCAGCGGCAGGCGAAGACTACGTGGCGACGAGCGGAACCCTCACCTGGGGCGACTTCGACGACAATACCAAGTCGATCACCGTCAACCTTACCGACGACACCGTCGATGAGCCCGACGAGACCTTCTTCGTCCTGCTCTCGAATGCGACCGGCGCTGCGCTCAACGCAGCGGCTGATGCGACGACCGTGACGATCCTGGACAACGACCTGCCACCGGTGCCGGGCACGCTGGCCGTCACGGGCCCGACCTCTGTCAATGAGGCTGGTGGAAGCGTCACGTACACGTTCAGTCGCACCGGCGGGACGGATGGAGAGGTCGGCATCAGCTACGCGACGATTTCGGACACCGCCACGGCTGGCGAGGACTTCGCAGCTGCAAGCGGCACCCTGACCTGGGCCGACGGCGACGGGGCAGCGAAGACAGTCTCGGTGACTATCTTTGACGATGCCGTCGACGAGCCGAACGAAGCCTTCTCGATGGACATTTCGAACCCGACTGGCGGAGCGACGCTCGGTAATGCCAGCCGGACGACGCTCATTCTCGACAACGACGTGTCGGGACCCGGGACGGTCAGCGTGGCCGGCGGCGTATCGGTCTTCGAGACCGTCGGCAGCGCGGTTCTCTCGGTATCGCGGCTCAACGGTTTCGACGGCGCCATCAGCGTCGACTACGCCACGGCCCCCGACACGGCACTCGAGGGACAGGACTTCACGGCCGTCAGCGGCACGCTGACCTGGGCCGATGGCGACGGCAGCACGCAGTTCATCTCGGTACCGATCATCAACGATGACATTGAAGAGTCTTTTGAGTCCTTCGCCGTCAATCTGTCGAATCCGGGTGGCGGCGCCACGATCAGCCAGGCCACGGGGATCGTCTCCATCCAGGACGACGATGTGCCGGGCACGCTTGCCTTCACGCAGTCGACAACCGTGGTCGACGAGACCGATGGCTCGATGACGGTGACGGTATCGAGATCGGCCGGGAACCGTGGCGCGGTCACCGTCGACTATGCGACGACGGCAGGCAGCGCAGCCGATGGCAGCGACTTCACCGGAACCAGCGGGACCCTGAGCTGGGGGGACAGGGACTCGGCGAACAAGAGCTTCACCATCCCGATCCTGGACGATGCAGCAATCGAGTTCGACGAGGACTTCAGCGTGGCGCTGTCGAATCCCACGGGCGGCGCCTCGCTCGGCACCGCACTCCTGACCGTGACCATCGTCAGCGACGAGGTGCCGGTGCCTGGCACCGTGCGGGTGGTGAGCCCGGCGGTGACCGTCGGCGAAACCGACGGGACGGTCAACGTCGAAGTCGAGCGCGTGGTCGGTTCCGACGGCCCGGTGTCCATCGACTATGCGACCCAGCCCGGCACCGCCACGACGGCGGACTTCACGCCGGCGAGCGGCACCCTCAACTGGGCGGACGGCGATTCGGCCAACAAGGTCATCGCCGTGACCATCATCGACGACACGGCATTCGAGGCCGACGAGCAGTTCGCCGTGAACCTGTCGAACCCACAGGGCGGGGTAATCCTGGCCGAGGCCAGCACGACCGTCACGATCCTGAGCGACGACGCGCCGGTGCCGGGCGTGCTCGGCATGGAGAGCGCCGCAGCATCCGTGAACGAGACGGCCGGGACCGTGACAGTGTCCGTTACCCGCACGGGTGGCTCGGACGGTGCTGTCGGCGTCAGCTATGCGACGGCAGCAGGCAGCGCCGCGGACGGCGCTGACTTTACCGGGACCACTGGCAGCCTCAGCTGGGCCGACGGCGATGCGGCGACGAAGACGTTCACGGTGCCGATCCTGGACGATGGCGACTTCGAGCCCGACGAGACCTTCACGGTGACGCTGTCGGGCGTCACGGGTGGTGCATCACTCGGGCCCGATACGACCACCGTGACCATCATCAATGACGACCCGGCGCAGCAGGGCCGGATCGAGATGGCCAGCGCGACCGCCAGTGTCAATGAGGCGGCCGGGACCGTCGACATCACGGTGAACCGCGTGCTTGGCTCCGACGGCGCGGTGAGCGCGGACTACGCCACTTCACCGGGGACCGCCTCGGACGGCAGCGACTTCACCGGCACAAGCGGGACCCTCAACTGGGCGGATGGCGACTCCGCGGCCAAGACCGTCACGATAGCCATCCTCGACGATGGCGACTTCGAACTCGACGAGACGTTCAACCTGGTGCTTTCGAATGTCACGGGCGGAGCAGTGCTCGGCACGGACACGACGACGGTGACCGTGGTCAGCGACGACGCGGGTATCCCGGGCACCCTCGGCCTCACCGAAGCAGCGGTGACAGTCGAGGAGACGGCGGGGACCGTCACGCTGACGGTCGAGCGGACGGCGGGCGCCGATGACACGGTCAGCGTGAACTATGCGACCGCGCCGGGCACCGCCACGGCGGCGGACTTCACGGCGACGAGCGGTACCCTGACCTGGGGCAATGCCGACTCGGCACCGAAGACCATCACCGTGCCGATCACGGACGACGCGCTCTACGAGGCGGACGAGACCTTCACGCTGACGCTTTCGGGCGTGACCGGCGGGGCCAGCCTCGGCACGAGCTCTTCAACCGTGACCATCGTCAGCGCGGACCCACCGCAGCCGGGCGTCATCGCGATGGCCGCGGCAACGCGTACCGTCGATGAGACTGCCGGTACGGTGATCCTCTCGGTCACGCGGACGGGTGGGGCCGATCTGGCGGTTGGAGTCGACTATGCCACTGCGCCGGGAACGGCCACGGCGGCCGACTTCACGGCGACCAGCGGCACGCTGAGCTGGGCGGATGGCGACTCGGCAACCAGGACCATCACGGTGCCGATCACGGACGACTCGCTCTTCGAGTCCGACGAGGCCTTCACGGTCACGCTGTCCGCGGTGACGGGCGGCGCGACGCTGGGCACCGACACGACGAACGTGACGATTGCGAGCGATGACCCACCACAACCGGGGACGCTCGGGCTGACCCAGGCGGCGGCATCCGTCGACGAGACCGCCGGCACGGTCGTGCTGGCTGTCAGCCGCACCGGCGGCACGGACGGCGCCGTGGGCGTGAGCTACGCGACGTCGGCGGGCACCGCCTCTGCTGCTGACTTTACCGCGACCAGCGGCACGCTGGCCTGGGCCGACGGTGAGGCCGGCGACCGGACCATCACGGTGCCCATCACCAACGACATGCTGGTGGAGAATAATGAATCGTTCGCAGTGACCCTCTCCAATCCGACCGGAGACGCGTCGCTCGGCACGGCAACCGCGACGGTGACCATCGTCGACGACGACATCTACACCGTACCCGGTGTGATCGCGCTGACCGTGTCCAGTGTCACCGTCGACGAGACCGACGGCACGATCACCTTCACGGTGACCCGCAGTGACGGTCTCGGTGGCGCGGTAAGTGTCGAGTACTCGACGGCTTCCGGGACGGCGACCGAAGGCGAGGACTTCGAGGCGCTCGCCGGCGTGCTCGAGTGGCTGAGCGGCGAAGGTGGCTCCAAGACCATCACGGTCGTGCTGACGGATGACCTCGTGGTCGAGGACGACGAGACCTTCACGGTGACGCTGTCGAATCCGTCCGGTGGGGCCACGCTTGGAACCGCGACGGTCACGGTCACGATCGTCAGCGAGGACATCCCGCCGGATACGGAGCCCGATCCGTTCGAGTTCACCGAAGTCGACGGCGTGACGCCGGGCGCTGAAGTGCAGTCGAACGAGATTACGGTGTCCGGAATCAATGCGCCCGCGCCCATCCGCATCGACGAAGGCGAGTACTCGATCAATGGCGGACCCTTCACGATCGAGGACGGCCTCGTCGAGAACGGCGCGACGGTGCGGATCCGGGTGATCGCTTCGGGCGAGTACGAGACGACCGTTCAGGCCATCCTGACGATCGGCGGTGTTTCGGGCACGTTCCTCGTCACGACCCGGCCGGAAACCACCGGGATCATCGTCAGGGCCAAGGGTGGCGGTGGCGCTTTCGGCTGGCTCGAGCTGCTGGTGCTCGGGGCCATGGCACTCGGGCTTCGACTGCGGACGGGCACGGCGCTGGCGAGCGTCTTGCTCGGCTGCGTCCTGCTCGTTCCCGTGGCCCGGGCGGACGATTCCGGCTTCTACCTCGGCGCAGGCGTCGGGCAAAGCCAGGTCGGCGTCAGTACCGAGGAGGCCAGGCGCAGAATCGAGGCCGCCACCGGCGAGACCGTGACCTCGATCTCCTTCGACGAGAAGGACACGAGTTTCCACGTGCGCGTCGGCTACGCCTTTGGCCCCATATTCGCCGTCGAGGCCGCCTACTACGAGTTCGGCGATACGCAAAGCGAAGTCGTGGCCGAAGTCATCGATCCGGAGGCGTTTGTCGAGGCGATGGCCGATGCGTTCCCTAGCAACGTGCATGGTCCCGCGTTGCTGGCACGGCTCAGCTGGCCATTCACGAACCGCTGGGCGGCTCACCTGCGCGCCGGCCTGATGTCCTGGAAGTCGGAAGTCGACGCAGAAATCATTTCGGGCGGCAGCGGCCGGTTCAAGGCCAAGCGCGAGGGCGAGGACCTGATCTGGGGTGCCGCACTGGCGTGGAAGCCTTCCGACCGGCTTGCCGTGTCGCTCGAGTTTACCCAGGCGCAGCTGGATGACGACGTGCGCACGGTCGAGCTCGGTGTAACCTGGCTGACCGGCTGGCCCGCCCGCTGACAGGGATTGCGTTGTTCCACCCGCTGTGGCGGCAGATGATGCCGCCACAGCCTCGCGCGGTGACAGCGGCCTATTGGCTGGCCGCCGCTTCTCCCGGGCAGGTCGGATAGACGAGCCAACCCAGTGACTCGTTGAATCCGCCCATCACGCGCTCATAGCGCCGGCACTCCATTGCCCTCGGGCCACGCGGGGCCGGGATGAAGACCGGCTCGCGCTCGCCGGGCAGCTTCTCGGCGAAGGAAGGGAGTCCGGCAAGCGACGTAAACTTCGAACCATCGAGTAGTGCGACGCAGTCGAAGCCATTGCCGTCTGCGGCACGGATCCTGACATTGACCTTGCCGCTGCCTGCAGTTACTGCCCGGGTAACCTCCAGGCCTTCACCCGAAACCGAGTGCAGGCAAAGCTGAATCGCCGGCATCACGTCGCGTAACTGCCGCGCCCAGTCGACTTCGCGCTTGTAGCCGAGCCGCAGGATCGACACCTCGCGAAACAGAGGGGCGG
>Ga0209536_100008199_pt1 | contig 15694 bp, 14 predicted proteins | sample DeeMarSeWOR28_12_FD_187461 | JGI IMG/M metagenome (GOLD analysis project Ga0209536, IMG submission 187461) | Marine sediment microbial communities from White Oak River estuary, North Carolina - WOR-2-8_12 (SPAdes) (version 2) | ecosystem: Environmental > Aquatic > Marine > Intertidal zone >...
ATGCGGGCGTTGCGTGCGCAGGAGTACAAGTTCATGTCACGGATCCATGGGTGTTCAGGCCTTACGAGGCGTACATCCGAATGCTTGCGGCGGCGCTCCCCTCGCTGCCTCCGGGCTCGCGATGGCGAACCGAGAAGTACGAGTTCGTGTCGGATCGGCCTGCCATCGACCTTCTCACAGGGGGACCAGAGCTTCGCACAGCGATCGATGAAGCGGCGCCAGTCGATGAGTTGCTGGCCCGAGAAGCACGCGGGGCGGCCGAGTTCGACGGGCAGCGCCGCGCCGCATGGCTCTACGAGAAGTGACGGAAACCCGTTCGCTGTACGTCGATCGCCCGGCCGTCCGCGTCGATTACCGAGACGCCTCCGTCAGCCGTGACCTCCCCAATCTGCGTCGCGATGGCTTCGGCCTCGGAGGAGGCGCGTGCAGTGAAGAGCAGCTCGTAGTCCTCGCCGCCCGAAAGCGCGAGCGAGAGAGGGTCCAAACCAAGCACTCGGGACGTGGTCGCATACCCGGGCGCGGTGGGGAGGCTGTCGGCGCGGAGCGTAGCGCCCACTCCAGACGCGTCGCAGACGTGCTGGAGATCTTGAAGACAGCCGTCCGACACGTCGACTGCGGCCGTCGCAACGGCGGCGAGCGTCTCGACGGCGTGCCCATTCATCGGTGGGCGTCTCCACCGCTCGATGAACCGCGGAGCGTGCTCGAGATCCCTTCGCCCAGCCTCCAAAATGGCCAATCCGAGTGCTGCGGCGCCGAGCGTACCCGTGACATAGACCGACTCGCCTGGGCGTGCGCCCCCGCGCGTAATCGGTCTCGCGATCGGAGGCCCGAAGACGGTCGTCGTGATCGACAAAGCGTGCCCCCCGCTCAGGTTGCCCCCGATGACACGAGCGCCCGTCACGCGGGCGGCCCCTGCCAAGCCCTCGATGAGCTCGTGGAAATCCTGTTCGGAGAGCTCGGGCGGCAGCGTGAGTGCAATCACCGACGCGCTCGGCATTGCCGCCATTGCCCACACGTCGCTCGCGGCCGCGATCATCGCGCGACGACCGAGGTCGCGGGACGAGATTGCGCTGCGACGAAAATGGATCCCCTCGACCTGCGTGTCGACCGTGATGACCGTTGGGCGACTTCCAAAATCGAAAACGGCCGCATCATCTCCGATGCCGACGACGACACCATCGGGCTGAACGTCGAGCTCGAAGCGGTGTTTCAGCCAGTCGATCTTGGCAAACTCGTCATGCATCGTTCTCGGCCGCAGGCAGCGTCACGGTGAAGAGTGTGCCTCGGCCGACTTCGCTGGTCACTTCGATAATGCCTTCGTGTCCTTCGACGAGCTGTTTCACGATCGACAGCCCCAGCCCGGCTCCGCCGTGGGTACGCGTCGTGCCTCCGTCGACCTGGTAGAATGCGTCGAAGATTCTTGCGAGCTTGCCGTCTTCGACTCCGATGCCGGTGTCGCGGACTTCGAGCACCACGGCGCGCCTTGTGGTCGCGAATAGCGCCGTGCCGAGACCGGATGGTCCACCTGCTGTGAGCTCACCCTCTGTCGCGGACAACGAGACCGTCCCGCCCTCGCCGGTGAATTTCACCGCGTTGTCGGCGAGGTTGAGCAAGATCTGTCGTAGGCGGATCGGGTCTCCCCAGATCTTCGGGGTGCCTTCGGCCACTTCGATCTCGAGAGTAACGTTGCGGCGATTGGCCGCGGGGACGATCGTCGACCCAACTGCAGACAACAAGGCGCGCGAGTCCACCGCCTCGCATTCGAGCTCCAGGTTCTCGGCCTCGAGACGTCCGAGATCGAGGAGGCTGCTGATGAGACCGAGCAGCTCGTCTGCTTTTCCGCGAATTGTCCTCAAGAACTCGGTCTGACCCTCGTTCAACGCTCCAGCGGCCCCGCTCTCCAGCATCTCCGTATAACCAATGATCGAAGTGAGTGGGGTTCGAAGCTCGTGGCTGACGGTTGCGAGGAACGTCGACTTCAGCTTGTCGAGCTGCTTGAGGTCATCGTACGACTCTTTGAGAGCTTCGTTCTTTTCCGCGAGCTCCCGGTAGTTTTCCCGAACGCTCGCAACGTGCATCGTCGAAGCAAGTTGCGCCCGGTGACCGGAGAAGACCAACAGCTCGATGACTCCCTTGAGGTGGGCGCAAAGCTGCTCCGCGACCTCCTCGCGTACCCGGGGCATGCAATCGTAGTGGCCGCGGGCCGTCTCACGATCGACCGCTCCATCGATCGTCGATAGCGAAGGGGGAGGGCCGTTGGCTTCCGAAGGCACGTACGGACCGACGATGAACCGCCCAATCGGCCGACCCTGGTAGACCAACGGAACGACCCGATACACCGCACCGGTGAAGCAAAGGTGGACGATTGTGTCGGCCGTCGGTTCGAGGTCCCTCACGGTCGCGACCGTGGCGGCGCATTTCCGTGCGCCGTCGGCGAGCGTGTTCAGATAGCTGCAGAGCGGCTGATCGCGATGCACGTCGGCCAGCAGGTCTCCTTCGTGAGAAATCACGCGGACCGGCAGCCGGAAGAGGTCGAAAAACGACATCGACACGGAGGTCACCGACTCCCTGCTCAATACGTCCTCCAGGCGCACCACGTCGCCCGTCAAGATGTCCGCAGCGCTAGTTTCGTCCTGCATCACCGTCCGGCGCGCCTCGCGTCGTGTTTTAGTTGATCTTCGATCTCGCTCATGAACTGGAGGGGACTGATCCCGAATTTCTCTTCCAGTCCGTGTTCATCTTCGAGCCTCACCCAAGTCTCGCGGATCAATCCCGCGAGCGTCTGCATGACCCCGTAGCCCCGCGTGGCGATCGCCTTGTAGATCGTTTCGCGGCTTTGCTTTGCCACGGAGATCAGATCTTGGTCCGTGCGGATGTTTTCCAAGTCACGCTTGTTGAACTGGATCACGATTGGGATTCGCTCCGGATCGATTCCGTTCTCTTCGAGGTTCTTCTTGAGGTTGAAGAACGACTCGCGATTGGCATCGGCCTCGCTTCGCTGCGAGTCGGCAATGAACGCGACACCGTCGGTCGCCTGCAAGACCAATCTCCGCGTGGCGTCGTGCATGACCTGGCCCGGAACGGTGAAGAGCTTCAGTCGGATCTTCAAACCGGCTCGTGAGTGCATCGAGATGGGCAGCATGTCGAAGAACAGCGTGCGATCGTTCTGAGTTTCCAGGGTCATCAGCTCGCCGCAGGTCCTCGACGTGGCCAACCAGTGGATGGCGCGCAAGTTGCTCGTCTTTCCGCTGAGCGCAGGCCCGTAGTAGACCAACTTCACGGTGAGCTCCTTTGTCGCGAAATCGACTTGCATCCCCTCACGCCGGCATGCGCTACGGCTGCGCGCCTAAACCCGCAGCAGGAGCCACGCTCCCGCCCCCATCAGAACCAACATGATAAAGAATGCTGCCCATGTCAGCGTCCTCTTGTGTTCAGTGGTGGCCGGCACGACCCGGGTGTCCTCGAGTTGCTGGGTCGCCAAGGCGATGAGCCTGTCGATGTGCCGCGCCGCGTCCTCGCTCCGGGAGGGATCCACGTCGCGTATGCGGCGGTAGCGCTTGCCTGCCTCCGGCAAGCGCCCGAGGGCGATACAGACCCCGACGAAACGGCGATGTGTTCCTTCGTCCTCCCAGTTGCGCTCGACCCTTGCCCAGGCTTCGTCGATCGGATCCACCAAGGCTCAGGGTAGCATGGCGGCACAGACGACAGAATTGTCTGAAATAGCCCCCAAACCAGCCAAAACCGCGCGATCCACGAGGTCCGGGAACAGCCGAGTCGGCCGCGGCCGTTCGCGGGGGGAGGGGCCACTCCCGGGCCAACCGTTCCCACATTCGGGATGGGTGCATTTTTGGGCAAAAAACCTTTATAATTCTGTCACTTGGCCTTCAGAAAGAAGTTGACATGGCGCGTCCTACGGCCGTAGTTTCCGGGCTTAGTGGGAAGCAGTGGGATCAAGTGGTAAGCCCAGCTTCTTTCGTACGAGAGGGTTAGGTTGTTCCGAGGACGCTACGAGCACAGCATCGACGCCAAAGGGCGCACCTCGGTTCCGTCGCGGTTCCGGGACGTCATGGTGGCTCAGGGTGACTCGCAATTGGTCGTCACGACGGGCCTCGACACCTGCCTCGTCGCGTACCCGATGAGCGAGTGGCTCGCCTTCGAGAGGCGGCTGTCCGAGTTGCCCCAGTTCGATGCGGACGTGGTCACCCTCAAGCGTATCTACGTCTCCGGGGCCATCGAGTGCGAGCTCGACAAAGTCGGTCGGATTCTGATTCCTGCGCCGCTTCGAAAGCACGCGGGGTTCGCGCGCGACGCCTTGTGGGCTGGGATGGGTACCTACGTCGAGCTTTGGGCCAAAGAGAGCTTCGAAGGGCTCCGCAAAGACGTTCTTGCTGACGAAGATCGCCGTTTGGGGATCGCCAAACGCCTCGCGGAGCTCGGCCTGTGAACGCTTTCGAGCACATCCCGGTCATGGTCGAGGAGGTGATGGACCAGCTCGCGCCAGCACCCGGTGGCGTCTACGCGGATGTCACGCTCGGAGGCGGTGGGCACTCGCGGGCGATTCTCGAACGAAGCGCACCGGACGGAAAGCTCGTTGGAACCGATCGGGATCCGGCGGCGTTGGCCGCGGCGGCGGTAGTGCTTCAGCCCTTTGGAGATCGTGTGACGCTCCGCAAGGCGCGTATCCGTGACCTTCGCGCTGTGCTCGATGCCTTGAACGTCGACCGCGTCGACGGGGTCCTTGCCGATCTCGGGGTCAGCTCGGCGCAGCTCGACCAGGGGCTTCGGGGATTTTCCCTCGCGAAGGACGGCCCGATTGACATGCGTATGGACCCAACCGAGGGAGAGACCGCGCTCGAGCTCATTGGACGCAGTGACCCGGAGGCCTTGGCGAGCTTGATCTACCGCTACGGCGAAGAGCATCGTTCGAGACGCATCGCTCGGTCGCTCAAGCGCGCGTACGAAGAAGGCGAGCTCGAAACCACGGGCGATCTCCGGCGCGCCGTCCAAAAAGCCACGGGCCCGAAGAGGGGACGAATCGATCCATCGACCAAGACCTTCCAGGCACTTCGAATCGCTGTGAACGAAGAGCTCTCCGACCTCGAGGCGTTTCTCGATCTCATGCCGAACGTTCTCAAGATCGGTGGCGTGGTCGCCGTCATCAGCTTTCATTCGCTCGAGGACCGAATCGTGAAACACACGTTTCGCGACAGCGAGCGACTCCATCCGCTCACCAAGCGACCCGTGACCGCCAGCGACGCGGAACGAGACCGAAACCCGAGGTCACGGAGCGCGAAGCTCCGAGCCGCCCGACACGTAGAGGTGGACGCGTGAAGAATCGATTTCTGCCTCTGTGGTGTGTGGCGGTGTTCGCGACGGCGGCGGCGTTCGTCGTGCATCTGTCGATTCGATTCGAGACGGTGCGGCTGGGCTATGAGGTCAGCGAAGAGCGTGAGCGCCAGCGAGACCTGCTTCAAGATCGGCGCCTCCTGTCGATCGAAGCCGCGACGCTGCGGCAGAGTGGACGTATCGAAACGATTGCCCGCGGGACCCTCGGAATGGAGGTGCCGAAGCCAACTCGTATCGTGACCATGAAGGAAGGCGGGAAGCGCACCGCGGCAGGGAGAGTACGGTGAAGGCACGTTCGAATCGGCGCCAACGGTGGTTTCGAGCGCGCCTCGCTTTCCTCGGCCTCTGCTTGATGAGCATCGCGATCCTGGTCGTGGTCCGTGCGTTTCATCTACAAGTGGCCACGGGCGACCGCCTTCGAGAGATGGCGGAGGACCAGCATCTGCGAAAGCTTCGAGTGTCACCACGCCGTGGTGCGATTTACGACCGTCATGGCGCCGAGCTCGCGGTCAGCGCAGACGTCGATAGCGTGTACGCGAACCCGCGCCGGCTCAAAGCCATGGAGCAGAACCCCCGGCTCGTCGCACGACAGCTCGCACGGGCGCTGAATATCGACGCCTCGGTGATCGAGAAGAGACTTTCTTCCGATCGCTTCTTCGTCTGGATCGAACGACGCGTGACACCCCACGAGGCCACGCGGATTCGCGAGCTAGACATTCCCGGCATCGAGCTGACCACGGAGTCGCGTCGCTACTATCCGAACCGGCACCTCGGGGCGCACCTGCTCGGATTCGCGGACATCGACGGCCGCGGCATCGAAGGTATCGAGCTCGCCTATGAAGAGCAGCTTCGTGGCGCCGATCGCCGCGTGGACGCGATTCGGGATCGTCGAGGTCAAGTGGTCTTTGCCGACGACATGGAAGACGATCGAACGATGCAGGGGCAAAACGTCGTGCTCACGATCGACAAGACGATCCAGCACATTGCAGAGCGCGAGCTCGCGCTCGGCGTGAGAACGTTCGAGGCGCGAGGTGGAAGCGTCGTGGTGATGGACCCATCGACCGGTGAGATACTCGCGCTCGCCAACTACCCGCCCTTCAACCCCAACGAGCCATCGAAGCATCCGACGGCCCACCGCCGAAACCGCGCACTCGTCGATCGCTTCGAACCCGGTTCGACCGTGAAGCCCTTCACCATGGCGGCCGCACTCGCGGCGGGTGCGGTGAAGCCGAACCAGTCGATCAATTGCGAGAACGGTGTCGCTCGTATCGGCGGCCGTCGCCTACACGATGCCCACCCGTACGAGTGGCTCACGCCGACCCAGGTGCTCGCGCACTCGAGTAACATCGGCACTGCAAAGATCGCCCTCGATCTCGGGAAGAAGGATCTCTATCGGGCGTTTCGCCGCTTTGGCTTCGGTGAGCCGACCGGGATTGGGGTGCCCGGGGAAACCGCCGGCATACTTCGCCACTATCGCAGCTGGTACGAGATCGATACGGCAACGATTTCATTCGGTCAGGGAATGAGCGTGACCAACGTCCAGCTGGCGACGGCGATGAGCGCCATTGCCAACGGGGGGCAGCTCATGCAGCCGATGTTGGTGCGCCGGATGACGGACGGACACGGCGCGACGATCGAGGAGAACAAGCCCAGGGTCCGACGCCAGGTCGTGCCGCGGCGAATTGCGAAGCTGGTGGGGCAGATGCTCACTGCCGTCACCGAGCCGGGCGGCACGGCAGTCGAGGCGGCCGTGGACGGCTATCTGGTAGCCGGCAAGACGGGCACGGCGCAGAAGGCGGACTACGTGAAGGGGGGATATGCCAAGGACAAGTGGCTCGCCTCCTTCATCGGGTTTTTGCCTGCAGAGCGTCCCGCGGTCGTCATCTCCGTGGTCATCGACGAGCCGGTGATCGCCCACTACGGCGGCACCGTGGCCGGCCCCGTGTTCCGTCGCATTGCGGAGGTCACATTGCGCCACATGGGCATCGCGCCTGAGGGCCGGCAGGCGATTCTGGAGAAGAAGGCAACGCAGAAGGCGGTGACGTCGGCAGATCCGGCTCCCGTCGCGGAGCACGAGATCGAGACTGGTCAGAGCGCGGTCCCGGATGTCCGCTCGCTCCCGCTGCGGCAAGCGGTGATCGCGTTGCACGCCCAGTCACTGGTTCCCGAGGTTCGCGGCTCGGGCGTCGTCGTGTCACAGGAGCCGCAGCCGGGCACAGCCGTCTCGCACGGCGGAGTGGTGCGCATCGAGCTCGAGAAGCGAAAGTTCGACGAAGGCAGCATCGCGCCCGCTGCTGACCGAAAGACCCTCACCGCGGCGGTGGCTCGGAGGCCGGATGCCCCGTGACGCGAGGCATGGAATGACGCTCGCCGAGCTTCGCGATGCTGGCGTGAATGGGCACACGCGAGGTTCCGCCGCGCAGGTGGTGACCGGGGTGCAGCACGACTCTCGGCGTGTGTGTCCCGGGGACCTGTTCGTCGCCGTGCCGGGCGAGAACCACGATGGTCTTCGGTTCGTGGACGACGCCCTCGCGCGAGGCGCGGCCGCTGTCATGGCGGAGCAGCCCGTCGATCGCGACGTGCCGCAGCTCACGGTTTCCAACACACGCGCGGCTCTGGGTCTCGCAGCGGAGCTCGTCTACGGCGCACCGACCAGTCAATTACATACCGTGGGGATCACGGGAACGAATGGTAAGACCACGACGGCGTATCTCGTCAAACAGGCCATCGACAGCGCGCACGGCAAAGCGGCGCTGATCGGAACGACGGGGCTCAGTGTTGATGATCACGAACGCCCTTCGCTTCACACGACACCCGAGGGCGACGACATCTCGCGTTTCGCACGGGAGTCGTTGGAACGGGGGGCCACGCACTTGGTGATCGAGGTATCGAGCCACGGGCTTGCCTTGAACCGGGTGGACGCGCTCTGCTTCGAAGTGGCGGCCTTCACGAACCTCTCGCGAGACCATTTGGATTTTCACGGCGACCTGGAGCGCTACGGGGAGGCGAAGGCTAGGCTGTTCACGGAGCTCTCTCCGCGACATGCGGTCGTTCACGTCGATGACGCGTTTGGTGAGGCGCTAGCCGGCCGTATCGGGGGCTCCGTCATTCGCTGCTCTCGACGTGGAGAAGCCGACGCTGAGATCCTGGCGACGCAGTGGTCGATGACGCGGAATGGCATTTCGGCGCGGGTTCGAACCCCGGCGGGTGAAATCGAGATCGAAAGCCCGATGCTCGGCGAGCACAATCTCGAGAACATTCTGGTGGCGCTCGGCTGCGCGTTTGCGCTCGGATTGGACCTTCGGCGAGTCGCCGCCGCCTGGCGAGTGGCGTCGGGGAGCCCCGGTAGGCTCGAACGGATACCCCATGACGGGGGCGTGGCGGTGCTCGTGGACTATGCCCACACGCCGGACGCGCTCCGCCGGGTGCTCGATACGATGCGTGCGGTGACCCCGAACCGATTGATCGTCGTGTTTGGCGCTGGCGGTGACCGGGACAAAGGCAAGCGTCCCGAGATGGGACGCGTGGGAGCGGAGGTCGCGGACCTGTCCATCATCACCAGCGACAACCCGAGAAGCGAAGATCCGGCTCAAATCCTTCGAGAGGTGGAAGTCGGAGCGCAAAACGCGGGCGCCATGCCCCTTCGGGTCGCCGAGCTCTACGATGCCGAAAAAGGGTACTGCGCGATCCTCGACCGACGCGACGCGATACGAGCTGCGATCGCTGGCGCGAGGTCGGGCGACACCGTGCTCGTCGCGGGTAAGGGACACGAAACCTACCAAATCGTGGGCTCTGAGCGGACGCACTTCGACGACCGCGAAGAGGCGCGTGCCGCGATCGCAGCTGCCGGAGGAGTCGTTTGATGGCGACGCCCATCCCGAGCAATCGCGCTGAGCTTCGCCGAGAGGACGTCTTGGCGGTGACGGGAGGAACCTCTCGCGGTCCGAGCTGGCAGACCGCCGTCGGCGTCGTGACCGATTCGAGACGGGTCCAGGCCGGCAATCTCTTCGTGGCGCTTCGAGGTGATCGCTTCGATGCAAACACGTTCGCGGCGCAGGCGGCGCAATCCGGCGCCGCGGTGGTCATAGTGGAGCCCGGTACGCCCCTGCCAGAGGGTATCAGCGTCGTCGAGGTCGACGATACCCTGGTGGCTCTCGGCAACCTCGCTCGCTTTCATCGCGACGCGTGGGGTGGCGAGGTGATCGGCATCACGGGCTCGGTCGGCAAGACCACCACGAAGGCGCTCGCTGCTGCGGCGCTCCGGGCCGCCGGGCGCCGCGTTCTGGCCACAACCGGTAATCTCAACAATCGAATCGGCGTCCCAATGACGTTGTTCGAGCTCGACGAAACCGTCGACACCGCCGTCATCGAGATGGGAACGAGCCAGCCGGGAGAGATCGCGCGTCTCGCAGAGATCGCACGACCGGACGCCGCCATCGTCACACGAGCGAGTCTCGCCCACACCGAAGGCCTCGGCTCGATCGAGGCGGTCGCCGATGAGAAGGTTTCCCTGTTGCACGCTCTCGGCCCCGACGGACTCGCCGTTGCGTACGGCGACGATGCTCCCGTCAAGAAGCGCGCATCCGTCGTTCCAGCGGCGCGCAAGCTCTTTTACGGACGCGACGTGGCCAACGACGTGCGCGTGCTCGGCTGGGAGGCAGGCGCGAAAGGCACGCGCGCCGAGCTACAAGTGCGCGGTCAGCTCGTCGAGCTCGAGACGAGCCTCCTCGGCGAGGGGGCGGTGCTCAATGCGGCGGGAGTGTTGGCGCTCTGCTTTGGGCTGGGCCTTTCATTGGAGCGCGCCATCCAGGGCATCTCGAGCGTCGACCCGGTGCCGGGGCGCATGCAGCCGTTTGCGGGCAGCGGCGACCGCCTTCTGATCGACGACAGTTACAACGCGAACCCTGCATCGGTGGAGGTCGCAGTGTCGACGGCTCGCGCAATCGCCCAGCAACGCCACGCCCCGCTCGTGATCGTCCTCGGTGACATGAAGGAGCTCGGAGTCCACAGTCACGACGCGCATCGACACGTCGGGGAGCTCGTCGCGGGAACCGACCCGTTTCTCTTCATTGGCTGTGGTCACCAAATGCACCTCGCTGTCGATACGGCCAATGGCCGTGGCATCGACACGATGTGGTTCGAAGATGCGTCGGAATGTGGTGAGATCACCGATCGGCTTCCGCTTCACGCCGTCGTTCTAGTCAAGGGATCCAGGTCGATGGGGATGGAACGCGTGATTGCAGTGCTTCGGGCGGAGGAGAGGGAATGATCTACTACCTCCTATACCCACTGCACACCCACGAGTCGCTCTCGTTCCTGAACGTGCTGCGCTACGTGCCCTTTCGGCTCCTGATGGCGACGATCACGGCGCTGTTGCTCTCATTCGGCTTGTACCCATGGTTCATTCGTCGCCTGCAAAGCCGACAGATCGGGCAGGTCGTCAGGACTGATGGCCCGGAAACACACCTCTCCAAGGCCGGGACGCCGACCATGGGTGGTGCCCTCATGCTCCTCGCCCTCGTCCTGTCGACCGTGCTCTGGGCCGACCCGTCGAACTCCATGGTTTGGGTAGTCACTCTCGTGACGGTTGCCTACGGGATCGTCGGCTACATCGACGACAGCTCCAAGATCCGCACCCGTTCGACCGGCGGGTTGTCGGGACGCTACAAGCTGCTGCTGCAGTTCTCGACGGCCCTCCTCCTCTGCGGATGGCTGTTCTATGGAGAGGCCGGCCTCCCGAGCGATTGGCTCGACATTCGCTACCGCCTCTCCGCCCCATTTCTCGCATTCTCGAAGTACCCGATCGAGCTTCCGGCTTGGCTCTACGTCGTCTTTGCCTCGTTCGTGATCGTCGGGACGTCGAACGCGGTCAACCTCACGGACGGCCTCGACGGGTTGGCCATCGGTCCGGTCATGATCTCTGCGGGGACCTACGCGCTGCTCGCGTATCTCGCTGGGCTCACCTTGTTCGGCAACGTCGTTGCAAGCTACCTCGACATTCCCCATATCCAGAGCGCTGGCGAGCTCAGCATCTTTGCGGCGTCCATCGTGGGCGTCGGGTTTGGCTTCCTCTGGTACAATACGTACCCGGCCCAGGTCTTCATGGGTGATGTGGGCTCGCTCGCGCTCGGCGGTGGGCTCGGTGCGCTTGCCGTGCTCACGAAGAACGAGCTCCTCTCGGTGATCCTCGGAGGCATCTTCGTCGTCGAGGCGGTAAGCGTGATCCTGCAGGTGGGGTACTTCAAGATGACGGGCCGGCGGATCTTCTTGATGGCGCCCATCCACCATCACTTCGAGAAGAAGGGGTGGCCCGAGCCGCGGGTCATCGTCCGGTTCTGGATCATCGCAATCATGCTGGCCGTGTTCAGTCTCGCGACGTTGAAGTTGAGGTAGTGGTGGAGCTCTCTGGCAAGAACACGATGGTGGTGGGGCTCGGGCAGAGTGGGCTCTCCGTCGTCCGCTTCCTTCTCGGTCGCGGGGCGCTCGTGCGAGTCAACGATCGGCGTGATGCCGATGCTTTGGGCGCCGCGGCTTCGGAAGCGGCGGCGCTCGGCGCAGACCTCGTCCTCGGAGGGCATCCGGATACCGCGTTCGAAGGGCTCGACCTCATCGTCGTGTCGCCGGGGGTACCGCCTCTGCCCCAACTGGACGCAGCCGCGGCCCGTGGAGTCCCCGTGGTCAGTGAGATCGAGCTCGCGGCTCGTTTCATCCAGGCGCCCATCGTCGCAATAACCGGGACGAACGGAAAGAGCACCGTCACGACGCTGGTCGGCAAGATGTGCGCGCGTCTAGGTCGACCTCTGTTCGTCGGCGGCAACCTCGGGCAACCCATGATCGACGCCGTTGGTACCGACGCGGCTCGGGAAAATGGCATCGTGGTCGTCGAGCTGTCGAGCTTCCAGCTCGAACGTGTCGCGCAAATGAAAGTCCACGTGGCTGTCCTTCTGAACGTCACGCCCGACCACCTCGACCGCTACACGTCCTTCGAGGCGTATGCCGAGGCCAAGGCGCGGATCTTCGAGCGACAGGAAGCGGATGATTTCGCCATCCTTCCTGCTGACGCGCCCGAGCTTCGTGAGTTGGTCCGAGGCGATGGCACGGTCCTCCTCTTTGGAGGCCTCCACGGCGAAGTTCGCGTGACAGACGATGCCTTGGTCGATGCAGGGGGAGCCCTCCGTGTTTCAGTCCGGGACCTGCGGCTGCGAGGTAGGCACAACCTGTCCAACGCTTGTGCCGCGGTCCTGGCGGCTCGGTTGGTCGGCGTGCATGCGGACGACATCGCGGCGGTGCTCCGAGAGTTCGAAGGGCTTCCGCATCGTATGCAGCACGTCCGCACCATCGATGGCGTGGAGTACATCGACGACTCGAAAGCGACGAATGTCGGCGCGGCGGTGGCATCGATCGACGGGCTCGCCGGGTCTGCGACGAAGATCGTCTTGATCGCCGGAGGAGTCGACAAAGGCGGTAGCTACGATCCGCTTCGCGCTCGGATGGTCGAGGAAGGGCGCGCAATGGTCGTCCTCGGGGAGGCCGCACCCCTGCTGGCCCGCGCTTTTTCGGGATCGTCGATCGAGCTTCAGCACGCCGACTCCATGCAGGACGCAGTCGCGCGCGCCGCGGCGTTGGCGAAGCCGGGCGACACCGTGCTTCTCGCTCCCGCGTGCTCGAGCTTCGACATGTTTCGCTCTTACGCCGAGCGCGGCGAGGTATTTCAGCAAGCCGTACGAACTCTTGGAGGGCAGTCATGACACGTTCCTCGAATCCCGCGCCTCCGATTGCGCCCGGGCCCGTCGACGTTGGCCTCGCCGCGACGCTCGTCGGGCTCATCGCGTTTGGCGTGGTCATGGTCTACAGCGCGAGTGCCGTCTATGCGAGCAGCATGTTCGGCAACGGGCATCACTTCTTGATTCGGCAGGCCGTTTTCGCCGCGGTCGCTTTCGTCGTGCTCGCCATCTTCTCGCACATCAGGGTCGATTGGCTACGAAGAGCGACTTATCCAGTGCTGCTCTTGGCGGTGCTGCTCATGCTTGCGGTCGCGGTGGGTCTCGGCCGAAGCGCCGGCGGCGCCACACGTTGGCTCGCTCTGGGTCCGGTCAACGTGCAGCCCGCCGAGCTTGCGAAGCTCGCGATGATCATGTGGTTGGCGCATTCGTTGGCGAAGAAAGCACACCGCGTTCGCACCTTCTCGATCGGTTTTCTGCCGCACGTCATCGTAGCGGGCCTGTTGATGCTTCTGTGTTTGGCCCAGCCCGACTTCGGAAGCGCGGTGATGATCGCGTTGCTCACCGCAGTCGTTCTGTTCGCCGCGGGTGCACGAGCGGGCTACCTGCTCGGCGGGGTGTTGCTGGCGCTCCCCGTCGGATACGCAGCCATCGCGTCATCTCCGTACCGCATGCGCCGCATCAAGGCTTTCCTGGAGCCGTTCGAGCACCGACAGGGCGCGGGCTACCAAATCACGGAGTCACTCATGAGTTTTGGATCGGGCGGCTGGACCGGCGTGGGCCTCGGTGACGGGCGGCAGAAATTGCTATTCCTGCCAGAGGCTCACACGGACTTCATCAGCGCGATCATCGGCGAGGAGTTGGGCTTCCTGGGCGTTCTGCTCCTGTGCGCCGCCTTCGCGTGGTTGGTTCTCCGAGGCTTGCGAGCAGCCTGGCGCGTCCAAGACGAGTATGCGGGTTACCTGGCGGCGGGCATGACCTTGTTCATCGGGCTGCAGGCCTTCACCAATCTCGCCGTCGCCATGGGCCTACTGCCCACGAAGGGCCTTGCGCTTCCTTTCGTGAGTTACGGCGGCTCTTCACTGGTCGTGAACGCAGCGGCCGCGGGGATCATTCTGAACGTCTCCCGCTTCGGCGTATCGGTGCCCAAAGAGACGCAAGCCGAGGAGGCGCCCACGAAGGCGCGGCCTCGGCTTCGCGCGGCCCGGGGAGGTGCGAGATGATTCAACGGGTCATGGTCGCCGGCGGCGGAACGGGAGGCCACCTGTTTCCCGGTTTGGCCGTCGTAGAGGAGCTTCGCCGACGCGTGCCTCAGCTCGAGGTGCGGTTCGTCGGGACGGCACGCGGCATCGAGGCGAGGATCCTCCCCACGCGAGGCGAGGTGCTCGATCTTCTCGAGGTCACGCCGCTCAAGGGGCAGGGAGCCGGCGCGCGATTCAAGAGCTTCGCACGCATTCCGGCGGCGATGAGACAGGCATCGATGATCATGCGTGACTTCGCGCCGGACCTCGTATTGGGCGTCGGTGGCTACGCGTCGGGCCCCGTGCTTCTGGCAGCGTCGCTCTCGGGCCGGCCGACGGCCGTCCTCGAGCAGAATGCCCACGTTGGCATGACGAATCGCATACTCTCGCGCTTCGTCGATCGAGCCTACATCTCGTTCGAGCAGACCGAGTCGGTGTTTGGCAAGTCCAAGGCGCGGTTCACTGGAAACCCGGTACGCCACGAGTTCGTGGAGCACGCGCGGCTCGCATTGGCCGATCCCGAAGGCTTCGAATCCCGGGCACGCACGGTGCTCGTTCTCGGTGGCTCGCAGGGCGCGAGGAAGCTCAACGAGGACGTCCCGCGCGCACTCGCGCGTGCTCGCACGCAAGCTCGTGGCCTTCAGATTGTTCATCAGACCGGCGAATCGATGCGTGATGAGGTCGAAGCAACCTATCGCGAGCTCGGCGTTCCCGCAAAGGTCGTGACCTTCATCGATGACATGGCGCGCGCCTACTCCAACGCCGCGCTCGTCGTGGCCCGCGCCGGTGCCACCACCTTGGCCGAGATCTGCGCAATCGGGAGACCGTCCATCCTGGTGCCGTTCCCGTTCGCGGCAGACAATCACCAGGTCAAGAATGCAAGGGCGCTCGAGGAGCAAGGGGCTTCGATTTGCATCGAAGAGGCTGAGCTCGACGCCGAGGACCTCGGCGATCTCGTCGGTCGACTTCTCGATGACCCCGTACGCCGTCGGCACATGGCCGAAGCCGCGCGCGCGCATGGCAAGCCCGACGCCGCAGCTGCCATCGTCGATGACATCTTGGGTTGGGTCGGCGGCGGCGACTCACGTCAGATACCGGTTGCCGTCGACGCGGACGAGGGTCCGCGCGGCCACCAGTACGGAGGCCTCGCGACGCCGCCGGTGTTTCGCTTCGGGCCCAGCGAGGTCGCGATGCGGCCCGTCATGCAACGGCCGCGTCGCCCGGTTGTCGTGGACGGAGCCGTGTGGGAGTAAGCGACCATGTTTCGCGGGCGTATTCGGTCGATCCACTTCGTGGGCGTTGGTGGTGTTGGAATGAGCGGCATCGCCGAGGTCCTTCTCGATTCGGGTTTCGATGTCACCGGATCGGATCTTCGCGAGAACGACT
>Ga0209536_100008200_pt1 | contig 15694 bp, 22 predicted proteins | sample DeeMarSeWOR28_12_FD_187461 | JGI IMG/M metagenome (GOLD analysis project Ga0209536, IMG submission 187461) | Marine sediment microbial communities from White Oak River estuary, North Carolina - WOR-2-8_12 (SPAdes) (version 2) | ecosystem: Environmental > Aquatic > Marine > Intertidal zone >...
CGCCGCTTGAATGCCTGGTACATTTCTTCCATGTTGAATGGTTGGCTGCCATTCTCGTACAGGATATCCTTGTCATTGTCTTCATGGTTGACCATAAACCTGAACCTGTTGAAGTTTTTAAACAGATCTCGCACTGTGCCACCTCCCCTTTCTTACTTTAATTTTAACTCAGCCACTACCTGTTCCATAGTCCAGCCTGCCCAGTGCCGGCCAAAGCAATTGCAGTTCATGCTTTCCGGATGTCCACAGCGCTGGATTATTCCACTTTTGATCCAGCACTGATTATCGTAGTCATAGTACGTTTCCATCAATTCCCCCTTAGTCTGTCCCATATCGCCTCTGGTATGGTCAGGTATATCATCACCGCTGTGACGATCACGAATGCTACTGTGAATGCCGCTCTTTTCATCGTTTCCTCCCTTTCTCGAAATGACAATGGATTTTCATGAGCTTCATGACTTCGGCCATCATGTGGCTATAGGTCATCACGTCAACTACTCTGTCTGTATGGAATTCTGTCAACACCCCGGTGGTGCTGATTACTGGCAGCTTCCAGGACCCGTCAAGGTTCATGTCCTGTTTAACCTTGATGGCTGTTTGGCATCCTTTAATGAATCCCTCTATGATGATTGAGTCGCCAGTGCCCGCATAGATCTCAATCTCATAGCTGTACAGATCCCTGGGTTTCTTTTTGATAGTTCCAAGGAAATTTTTTGCGTATTCGTATTTCATCGTTTCCTCCTTATGGTTTGTTTGGTGCTTAAGTACACCAGGAGGACCACAGTCGCCTGTGGCCCTGAGCTGTGCTTAAACCTTTTTAAAGCCAACGCCCTTTTTTGATACGATCTCGAAGCCTGCTTCCTCAAGTGCTGTCCTGATGGACAGTGATGAATCGTAAGGCGTTCTCATGTACTTCTCGGCGTGTTCAAGGCCTCTTATGATGGCGTTCTGAATCGCCTCATGCTTGGTCATCAGCCTATCACTGCCGCACTGCTCACACACTACCATGATCTCCTGGTGCTTTGCTCCACACTTCCCGCAATACCTTGGTACTCTTGTCTTTCCTTGTCTCATCGTATCCTCCTTTGTTGTGGGTTAACATCCGATGGAAGGCACGGCCTAGGCCGCACCCTCGACTGATGCTAATCTCTGAAGACGTGAATGCCGCCTGGGTTCTCCCACTCATATGAGAGACCATTCTGTTCCAGGTATTCCCGGAGCCGCTTGTGAACTGTGGGGTAGCCACCGCCGAATTCATTGTAGTAGTCAACTACCATGATGTCGAACTCTTCGCCCATCAGCATTTCCTTTGCAGTGCTCTCACCGCTTACCATGACCATGTTGTCCCTGGTGAAGCACACCGGGTACTTCTCGTTTGATGCTGGGAACAGCTTGTTGATGTCCTTTACTATGGTTGTGTTTTTCTTCATCGTATCCTCCCTTAATTATAGGCTCTCAGGAGCCCGGATTTGACCTCAGGGAGCCATATAAAGGTTGCCCCTTATACAGCCCCCAAAGGAGGAGGATCGGTATCCTGATCAACATTACATTCTCCGGTTTGTTCACCGGTCAACCCACTTGCCCTCATCGCGAGAGGTGCGTATCCTTGTGGGGATGATCAACCCTTCACCAGCCTTGCTGCCTTGGGTCGGGCCATCGAGAGTGGGGTCCTGCTCAGTCAACCCCCTTTCCTCCGGGCCTTATGTTCCAACTGCTTTATACTATTGCAAGCCCCGTGCCAGCGATGAAAAAAAATAAAATCGTTTAAAATCAACCACCTGACCCAGTGAGTTTCCCGGTAAAAGTGACGATATTTGTCAGTGGGTGACGAGAAGTGTCAGTGGGGTTAAAATCGCATACAAATCAATCACTTACAGGAGTGACAATAAATGGCAAGGTGACGTAAAGTGTCAACCTCACATGTAGCAATGATCATGCCATGTGATCACAGTCACAAAAGCCGTATTTTGCGTTCTAAGCCACTTTCTCAGGTCGGTTAATGCTATGGGTCGTCTTTATCAAAACCCAAAACCACAAAATGTAGTGACGCCTGTTTTTCGCACCACAACATATAGTGGTTTACCCTCAAAAAAGGTTGACAAATCGCATCAAACCCTTTATTTTATAAGGAACATGGAAAACCTCCAACCATACGAAGAGGTGTTCATCGATACTTACCTCGTAAACGGCAATAACGGTACACAGGCTATCCTTGCAGCAAAACCGCATCTTAAGTACACAAGTGCCAGAACAGCAGCTAAGGAAATACTTGCCAAGCCCTACATCAGAAAGGCCATCGATAGCAGAGCCGGTGGGGATGTGATACAAGCGCTTGCAGGCCGCACGATTCTGCTTCAGCAGACGGAGGACGTGAGGTCCAGGGCGAAGGGCAAGGGCAAGCTGGACACTGAGCTGAGGGCTATTGACCAGAAGGCGAGGATCGCCGGGGTGTACCGGGAAGAGGGCGGGGACCTGGAGAGCTACAAGCGTGTACTGCAGATGATCGGGGTGCAAGTGACTGTAAACACAGGTGTTAGTAAAGATATCAACACTGTGGATAAGTCTGTCAACACCACCGTCAAGGAGCTGACAGAGGACGGGGCTGAGGGCGTCAAAGATTTGACATGTCAAGGGGATGACGGTGTCAAGGACATGACGCGTCAAGATTTTGACAGGGAGGATGAGCGTCAAGAAATTGACAGGAAAGAATTCTTTGCCGGCTCAGAAACATGTCCACCCCCACCCCCCCCTACTTGTTTATTACCCCATCTTACGAATCTGACAAAAAAGCAAAAAACAGGAATGCTTAAGAATCAAGCAGTTACGAAAGAGGTCCCAAAAAATCCTGAAATTGTAAGTCATTGTAATGAAACAGAAAAATGCGACTCCCTCACAGGGGGAGATCAAGGAGGTAAGGATGCCGTTAAAGAGGGGCAGTAGCCGGAAGGTAATCAGCCAGAATATACGCACGGAGCGGAAGTCGGGGAGGCCACATAAGCAGGCGGTAGCGATTGCGTTGAGGAAGGCGGGGAGGTCAAAGAAGTGAGTTACGGTAAAAATATCTTGTCAACGGTATTGGGGTCACCGCGTAAAAAGAAGAAGAAGAAACGAGAGTTTGATGCTGAGGGCAGTGGATATGATTATGACACCGCAAAGAGGGAAGGAATGAAGCCTCGCGATGGCCATTGGGGAAGTGTATCCCAATCTGGCATGATACTGAAAGGGGCGGGTCATAAAACATTTCACAAAACAGTTGAAGCTGAGAAGAGGCGCGGAAACAAGATTGAGCGAAGAGGGAAGAGGTATTTTTCTATTGGGCCTGCCTCTATACGCTCCTCTGTGCACAGATGAAGTTATATAAGGGGTTGAAAGTGAGGTTGTACTCAATTGAGGAGTTAAAGCCTGTAGACAACGGCAAGCCTCCTGTTCCTGTGACGATTGACGATGTACTGACGGCGTTAAGGAAAGGCGGGTTGGAGGTGGAGTCGATGATATCGTATGATCAAAATGATCCTTGCATGGTTCTTCTGCAGTGGGGTGAAGAATCTTAATTGAGTATTTCGTGTTTGGATATGGTTTTATATGGGTGTCAATAAATTGACGGAGGTGGTATGGGAGCAGCGAGGATAATAAGAAGGAACATGGTCAGAAAGAGTCTTAAGGAGCAGAACAAGGGATCGGTCAAAAAGGACTGGATTCCGTATAAGGAGTACTGGGATGTTGTGAAAGGTATATGGAAACGGTAGGTTCAACAGTTGAGCCCGTTGCCTTAACGATCGGCAACAACAATATGTGGAAGCTGTTTGATTTGGTTGGCTACCGGGTGCACCATCCCGAGGTCAGAAAGTTCCACGAGTCGAACGCCCGGGTGAAGGTGGCGGTTGCACCACGAAGAACGACCAAGTCCTACGGGAGCGCCCATGACGCGTTGCCGACAATTATGAAGCCGCAGACAAGGGTATGGGTGGTCGGTCCCTCCTATTCTTTATCCGAGAAGGAATTTCGCTACATTCATGAGGCCATGGTAATTAAGGGTAGGCACTTTGGCCTGCCGAAGCCGAAGGTCTGTCAGACCAACGCACGGAGTGGATCTCTGTACATGGAGTGGCCCTGGGGGGCGGTCGTGGAAGGGAAGTCCGCTGACCGTCCCGACTCCCTCCTCGGAGAGGCTGTTGATGTTGTTATTTATTCAGAAGCAGCGGAGCTGCCCAGGCACATCCGGGAGCGGTTTGTGGCACCGACTTTAAACACCCGGAAGGGCAGGGAGATAGTGCCCACTACACCTCAGACCAAGGCGGAGTGGGTGCACGAGCTCTGGGACGCCGGGTTTTCCCCCGAATATCCGGAGATAGAGTCCTTCCAGTGGGACAGGACCGCCAATCCCGAGTACGATAACGAGGAGTTCGAGCGGGCCAGGAAGTTCTACGGCGAGGACAGCCCCGTCTTCAGGGAGCAGTACCTCGGCGAGTGGGTGTACTACGGCGGTATGGTGTACAACAACTACAGCCCGGACGTTCATCCTATTGAGCCCTTTGACATTCCAAAGCACTGGCGGGTTATTCGGGGGATAGACTTCGGGCACAGGGACCCCTTTGTCTGCCTGTGGGCCGCAGTGGGGCCCCATAACGAGCTTTACGTATTTCAGGAGATGTACAACGAAGAGGGCAGGCCCATGCGGGAGAACGCCATGCAGATCAAGGCCATGTCGGCCGGCTGGAACATATATTCAAGCGTAGGGGACCCTTCCGAGAAGCAGTCAATTGAGGACCTTAACTACGAGGGCGTTGCCTGCATGTCGGCCAACAACGACAGGGTGGCAGGCAGGGTGAGGGTGCTTGAGTATCTGGCCCGCACCGAGGACGCCCAGCCGCCCTATCCCTTACAGGGCGGGGAGAGGCCAACCGGGCAGTTTCCAAGGCTGTACGTGTTCAAGACGTGCAAGCAGTTATTAAGGGAGTTTAAGTTCTACCGCTGGAAGGAAGGAAGGGCGGTGGAGAACGACAAGGAGAAAACAGAAGGCGATGACCACGCCATGGACGCGCTGAGGTACCTGTGCATGACCAGACCAAGCCCATTTAAGAGCGTCAGAAAATTGACACCGGGGAGTTTCAGTGCTATTATGAATAAAATAAAGAACGAGAATAACCGTAGGGGGTTTATACGATAATGGCCATCTCAGCAGAGCAGGACCTGAAGAACTGGAAAGACCGCCTCAGCATTTCCCACCGTAAATTCGAGTTAGTTAAAAGAGACAGGGACGTTTACAAGAGATACTATCAGGGTGATCAGTGGCACGACATGAACATTAACAAACGCTTCATGGACCGCACCGTGGATAACGTTATCTTCTCTAATATCAGGGCGGTAGTGCCAAAGCTTAATTCACGCAACCCGAAGATATTTGTAGAGCCCACCAAAAAACCGTACGTAAAGGATGGTCAATTATTTGACACTACAGCGTCCGCCATGTACCTGGAGGCCCTGCTTAACTACTGGTACAGGGTGCTTGACGTTAAAAGAGAGGCGAGGAAGGCTTTGTACGATTGCCTGATCGGTCACTTCGGGTTAATGGAGATAGGCTACACATTCAAGACGGAAAAGGTGGCGACAAAGGGCAAAATGAAGGGGAAACTGATCGAGGTGGACGAAATGATCAAGGAGGACTCCATCTTCGTTAAAAGGCGCTCCCCGGAGGACTTTAGAAGAGATCCTGAGTCAACGGACCATCTCCTGCACGATGACAGGTGGATAGCCATGCGGTGGGTCAGGTCCCTTGACGATATAAAAGCCAATCCAAGGTACGAGAACACGAAATGGCTGAAAACCAACTTCCAGTACGACTTTGACTGCCTGAAGGCAAAGCCGGAGGACATAGATCCAAGCATTAACGGAGATCCCGAGATCTGGAGGAAGGTGGAGGGCTGGACTATATGGGACAAGAAAGAACGCAGGCGTAAGGACCTTGTTGAGAACCACGACAAGTGGCTGAGTAACGAGCCGTACCCAAAATGGATGGACAACGTGGACGGCTTCCCAATTGAGATACTTTATTTGAACGAAAACCCGGACGAGCAGACGCCAATATCAGACATCCAGATCTACAAGCAGTCCCAGGACGAGATAAACCAGATAGGCTCCATGCAGATGTCGCACATCCGCAGAATCTCAGAAAGAAGGTACCTGGCAAACGCAAACGCCTTTGACGATGACGAGGAGAGGAAGCTGGCCAACTCCTATGACGGCGTTGTTATAAAGACGAACATGGACCCGAATAGCGCGGTTGTGCCCCTGAAAGACACCGGCATATCTCAGGACATATACATGGTGCAGAGGCTGAAAAAACAGGAGATCTCAGAGGAAGCCGGTGTTTCACCTTCGGAACGCCAGCAGACCGTTAAATTCGAGACTGCCACAGAGCCGGCCCTGCTTAATCAGAACACCCAGTTCGTCAGGGGCGATCAGCGAGGGCTGTTTGAGGACTTTGCCGGCAGGGTGGTAAGGAAGATGTCCTTTGTTATTCAGTCCACCACCACAAACACGTCAATTCCGATTGATCAGAGGCAGTTCTCGGAGATCGGGGACTTAGTCGCAAGTCAGAACCCGAACATGGCGGCCCGGCAGCAGCAGGTCATGTCCAAGCTTGATATGATTATCACCCCGGATGGCTCTCAAATGCTGAACCCGTGGTTTAACCTCAGTAAGGAAGATATTAAGGGGCAGTACAACTTCACCATAGAGATGGGCTCCATGGCCCCCGTTAATGACACCCAGAGAAGGAACGACATAATGGCCCTGAGCGAACTTCTTGCAAACAGCCCGTACATTGATCAGGAAGAGGCAACAAGGCGCGTGCTTGAGGCCTTTGACGAGAAGGACATCGAGAGGATCATGAAAGATCCGGAGCAGGTACAGGCCGAGTCCGAACAGCAGATGCAGGCCCAGATGACGGCCGAGATGGAGCCTGAGGTTACCCGCAAGAAGCTTGATATTATGAAGAACCGTGAGACGCTCCAGTCCAAAGAACGTATAGCCGAGGGGCAGAACCAGGTGGCCATATTCGCGGCCATGATGAAGGGCAAGAAGGATAAGGAGACCCCTGATAAAAAAGAGAAGAAAGGGAAGAAGAAATAATGCCAGTATATCAATACAAGTGTGATGAATGCATGAAGGTGTGGGAGCAGTTCCACAAGGTCGATGATCGTCATAACGAGTTCTGTTGTGATATGCCGGCCACTATAGTACCGCCGAAGACGAGCAGGCCGGTGGTACTTGATCACTACTCAGAGAACGCAGACATTTACTTTACCGGTCCTAAACAGAGAGAAGAGGAGCTGAGGAAAAGGGGGCTCACGCCAGTAGAGGGCGGAGTGACTAAATTTGGTGATCACCATCTTAAGGAGAGAATGTAATGCCTACAAGTCTATTATCATACGCACTGAGGAGCAGGAAGAAGAAGAAAAAAGGGTACGACATCAAAGGATCAGGAATACGCGGAATGGCTGAAGACGTTGGCACTGCAGGAAAGCAGGCCGTGAAGGATATCGCGTCCGCGGGCAAGAAAATAATAGGTGGGATTTCCGGGGCGTTTACAGGACCAAAGAACATTAAAACAGGAGCTCCAAAGAAGCCGAAACCATATCCTACGCCGGTACGCTTTGAAAGCAATGTTGTTAAACAGCGTGAGCAGGAACGGCGGGTAGCCGAGGATATTGACAGGATCTACACGCGCCAGCGGTCAAAGAAGCGTAAGACAAAACGGAGGTAGTTATGCCAAACCTCATAGCTGATGTACTCCGTGACAGGGACACCCCTCACCACGAGTCCTCTGTCAGTGACAAGTCACTGCTCTCGCAGGTGCTTAAGCAACGTGGTGACACTGACCGCCAGATGCTGATACTTCTTAAAGAGATGTCCTCCAAGCTTGACGGCATGCCAAAGACCTCTTCTCTTGGCGGAGGTGTGTAATGGCAAACGCAAAGAATCAAAGGCCTCAAGCGGTAGAGCCTACAAGTTACTACACCGTCAAAATAGCGTATGACGGGACCAATCCCGAGTATATAGGCAAGGCTCCTACAGGCACGGCCACAAGCACCGCTTCATGGTCCATCAAGAAAATAACATGGGACGGCAATAATAACCCTACAGATATAAAGTGGGCGAGCGGGACAGAGACTTACGATAAAGTCTGGGACAATCGCGCCTCTTATTCATATTCATAATGCCCTGGACATTTAATTTCGATACAGATAAGTTTGACTTTCACAATGATCTTGCCTCGATTCCCCTTGGCAGTCTTGCAGGCAACTCAAACGAAGTCCTCTTTATAAACTCTGATGGTGATGCGGTAACAAGTGATTCCTCTCTTACTCATACAGGAAGTCCTAACTACATTCTTAACGCAAACATGGTGAATATACCTACAACCGCCGCCACTGGTGGTACGCCTACAGCCGGAGTCATTTTTATGAACTCCAATCCGATGATACATGCTTATGGTACTAATAACCATTTTACTGGCTATAACACAGGTAACTTTACTCTCACTGGAACTAACAATGTTGGGATGGGCTATGAGAATCTGACCAACTTAACCGATGGCTCAAACAACTTTGCATCTGGAGATCAAGCTCTTAATGCCTTGACTTCTGGTGATTCAAACGTAGCTATTGGAACTCATGCCATGCTAATTGCTACATCAGCGTCTAATAATATTGCGATTGGGCATCTGTCAATGGATGCACTTACTCAGGGAACAAGTAATGTGGCTATAGGGACAAGTACATTAAGCTCTGCTAATCAGGGGGTAAACAATGTTGCTATAGGTCTAAATGCAATGGATGCTGCCACTGGTGTAGCTGGATACAATATAGCTGTTGGAGCTGGTTCGTTGGGTGGTGCAGCAGGTATGGTCAATAATACCATAGTAGGCGGACAGGCAGGTGGTTCACTTACTGGCAACTCCAATGTATTCTTGGGATTCTTTGCAGGTGGCACTCAAACAACCAATTCTAATCTTCTAATAATAGATAACCAAAATAGAACAGATCCTGATGGTGAGTTAGCCAATGCATTAATATATGGAGAATTTGCTGCTACAACAGCAGATCAATCACTTAGAATAAATGCTCCAGTGGGTATATTGACAGATCATGTCAATGGTGTAGCACTTAATGTTCTTGGTACACAAAATTTCGCTGGAACAGGGACATGGACAAGTGGGGGGATAGATATACAAGATGGTTCAATACATTTACAGGATGATAAAGTATTAAGTTTCGGTGGTACAAAGGCTTCCCCCGATGTATCAGCAAGTTGGTTGTCAAGCTCGGATAAGGAATTAAAATTTGTTTTTAATAAAGCTACATTTCTACATATTGAAAGTGGAGATACCAATGGTGTCATAAGTGGATTGCCTACAATACCTGATAGTGAATTATTTGTTGTAAGAGCAGAACTTGATACTATAGATTACTTTTTGAGAACAGCCTTACTTGTAGCCCAAAGAAATAATAGTGTTTCATTGTCTGGTTCAAGTAATACAGATGGATTAAATGCATTTGCTTATCATGTCAATACTGATACTGAATTTAAAGATACATCAGATGGCGGTTTAAGGGGGGGGAATTATGCTGCCAGAGTAAGAAATCATGATGGAACAATAACTAATTCAAGAGGTGTGCAAGCACAGGGAATAGCATATATAGGGTCTTCAAATAGCGGTAAAGTTACAAATGCTGCTGATTTTTTCGCAGCTGGAGCACTTGTAGCAGACCAATTAGATGCAACAGTAAGAGTATCAAATGCATATAATTTTTATGGTACAAGACACCTTAGTCAGGGTACTGGGCAAGATCACATAGATAATGCATTCGGTATATATCTTGAAAATCAAGATTTAGGTGTATCTGCAAACTACGGCATAGTCCTTGCAGGAGATGGAAGTGGAAGTGATATAGTTTTTGGTACTTCTAAAGATGCAAGTATTTATTATGAGGATTCAGGTGCTGATGATGGTTTGTATCTTGTAGATTCATCTACTAATAATGTAATAATCGGTGATGGCGGTGCAGAAGATTGGAAGTTGACATTTAAAGGAACTTCTGCAAACGGTATATTAAATTGGATAGGTGGTTCAGATATATTTATATTGTCTGATGCAATAAGATTTGATAGTTACTGCATTATGAACTTAGTAAATCCAATATATTTTAGAGATACGGGATTATATATCAATTCAAGTGCAGATGCTACATTAGATATAGTTAGTGATGGAGCGATAAGGTGTGATTCTACAAGCCTTGCTCATAAGGAGGTAGCTTCAGAGCCAGCAAATATATCTGATTATGGTCAATTGTGGACAAAATCTGACAATACTCTTCATTGGGTAGATGGTGATGGAGATGACCATGTAGTTCATGGATTCCCCTCTTATAAAAGTTATTCATTAACTACAAGAGGAGCCGGTGGGGCAGGAACTTTTTTTCTTGGAGGTTATTTGCAGTATAATGCTGCCCATGCACAATTAACACAAGCATCTACAACGCAGACATTTGGTACTGCTAATATATCTTATGCTGCCCATGCTTTTATTGTAGCGGGTGGTGCAGCTACAACCGATGGAACAACTGTAACTCTTACTGTTACAGGTGTTTCTATAAACGATGCTGGTGTTAGAAATGGTGCTGATTCAGAAGTGATAGTGTTAGATGCTACAGGTTCTTCGCAAGATGATTGGTATGAAACTTCCAAGAAATGGTTAGGAACTGTTACATTTACACTATCATCAGATGGGGCTAATTTTGCATTTGATTTCAATTATGGAATTTCTAAGTATGAAGATTTTAATAATAATGATTTTGAAGTTGTCGGTATTGAAGCCGTTGGTCTTGCAGTTCTAGATGATACTATTGATATTGCTTTATTACATTATAATTCTACAGGATGGACATATTCCGCAGCTGCTTTTGACCCTGTTACAACATTAACCGTTAGTTCTTTAGCTACAGATCATACGGGTGCTGACGATCAAGTAGATGGTACGCCTACAGATCAGTACTTTGCGTGGAAAAGAGCAAGTGCAGCACCATTTCCAATAAGCGTGAGTGGTTCAGGTAGCGAAGGAACTATAATTGCAGTAACAAATAATGTTAATAATTCTATAGGATATTTAGATATTCATTTAGCTGTAGAATTTTAAGGAGAAATAAATGGCACAACTAACCTACACAATAGCAAATGACAAAGCACTTCAAATAGTAGCTGATTGGGTATATCTGTATCCAAATACAGAGAGAGAAGTAAAGGATGGGGTAGACCCTGCTGATATTCCTGAAGGTACACCAATATCTGACGATACATGGTATCAGGATAAATACACTGATGCTGAATGGGTGAGAGAACATATTTTAAGATGGGCAAGAGCACAGGTAAAACGCTCAAGACAAAAACAGGCAAGAGATGCCTTAACAACAGAAGAACTATTGGAAGGAGATTTTTCATAAGAAAGGAGGCTATATGGAAGGACAGAAGTCAGTGCCTATGCCTGAAACCATAACCATGACAGGCGAGCAGGCGACATTGATATTGCAAATGTTGAGCAGTGGGCCATACAACGTTGTGAACCCAATTATCCAGACATTCACGAGCATCATTGTCGGGCAGAATGGGCGTCAAAAAGTTGACAATGAGGAAACAAAAGAATAAAATGAAGGAAACGGAGGATTTATGAATTTAAATAACGCAAATGCATCCAGTGATTCAAGCCTAGACACTGTGAGCGGAACTGACCCAAATGTAGGACAACCGGCGGGATCTGAACCTTGGGGAGGAGAACCAAACGCATCGGGGCACGAGGGAGTGAAACCTGCTGGGGAGGACATGACCTCGAATGATAACAATGAACCAGCTAAGGACGCGGCATACTGGGAAAGACAGTACAAAGAGCTTCAGTCTGACTACGGAAAACGGAACGAAACGTTCGGTCAGCTGAAGGAACGGTTTGATCAATACGGTGGATTTGAAGACGGGCTGGCAGTTCTCGATTTCCTTAATGGTTCCGAGGACTTTGCCGAGTTCATAAAGAACCAGGGCAATAAGCTCTATGGAGTCGATGTTGACGAAGACCCTACACAGGCGGAGGCTATCAGACTTGTCGAACGCGTGGCCGACAGCAGGAGCGAGCGGAGAATCAAGCCACTTGAGGAAAAGCTCGACCAAATCATGCAGTTGGAGCGCAGGAGGGCTGTTGAGAATCATCTGAACAGTATGGATGATATGTATCCGAACTGGGAGGAGCAGAAGGAGTCCATGGAGAAGCTCTCACATGAGCTGCCCGCTTCTATAAGAGAAAACCCCACCCTTGAGCAAATGGAGGCTTTGTACTTCCTGTCTTTAAAGAGAGACGGAAAACTTGACCAGTACGCCAAAAGCCAACTTGAAAAGGAAATGGCCGACAAGAGAGCGAATGCCTCTGATATGCCCCCTGTCTCAAGTGGCGTTACGGACGAAGGTGAGATCAAGGACATGGCAGATGCTTGGAACAGAGCAAAAAGAAAACTTGGTATCACCGGGGAAGTACGGGGACTGTAAAGACCCCGACTAACTGTTAAACAAGGAGTGGGATCATGGCAGGCGCAACTCATTCAGATCTAGGTTACGGGGCAATAAATTCCCTGTTAACCACCACTCTCGCCAACTTTAAGAAACAGATTGAGGACCAGATCTTTGACGTTTATCCGCTTCTGTCCTGGCTGAATGGTAAGCTGGGAATAGCAATTCGTGGAAAAACCGTAAAGAGAGTCCTCTCTGGCGGTGAGAGTATTGTAGAACACCTCCTGTTTGAACAGAATTCAACCGTAGATTCCTATGCTGGTGCTGAGGTTATCGATACCACGCTGCAGGAAGGACACACGATCGCCCGGTTTAACTGGAAGCAGTACGCCGGCACAGTAGGTATCACGGGACTTGAAAGACGTTCAAATATGGGAGAACAGCAGTTAATCAACCTTCTGAATGCCAAAGCGGAGCAGCTCGCAATGTCCATGAGGGACAGGATGAGCGTTGACGCATGGGCAGCAAGTGAAGGAAATGGCGGAAAGAACCTGACACCGATGGGTCTTATTGTAGACTCAACCGGAGCTGTAGGCGGGCTGAACCCAACTACCTATGGATGGTGGGCGGCGACAGAGACCACGAGCGGGAGCTTTGCTTCCCAGGGGCTTGACGACATGAGGACAACCTTTAACACCGTATCATGGGGTAATGACAAACCCGATATCATTTTCACTGAACAGACACCTTTTGAGTTCTATGAGAAAGCTTTGCAGCCACAGGAGAGGTTCACCTCTAACAAGGTCGCAGATGCCGGGTTCCTGAATCTCACTTTCAAGGGCGTTCCTATCGTATTTGACAGGGACTGTTCAAGTTCTGAGATGTACTTCTTAAACAGCAAGTATGTTTCATTCTGCGTGCACAAAGACGCTGACATGACTCAGACGCCTTTCGTGCAGCCTGAGAACCAGGATGTCACAACCTCAAAGACGATATGGCAGGGCAATATCACCACTGGAAACCGCAGAAGGCTTGCCAAAATGGTAAGCATAGCTGCGTAAGGAGGTAGATAATGGCTATTACCATATCAAACGCAAGAAGAGAGAGTGTGGGCAGCCTGTGGGCGTATAGCGGCGATTTCACTACTGATTCTGGAGATTCATCACTACAAGTAACCCACAAGATGAATTACGTGGCCAAGGCTGATGTTGACATCCAGAAGGGTGGTGTAGGAGCTCAAAACCCGAAGGTTACACACTCTGGTGGAGTAATGACAATGGTGTTTGACGATACGCAGGGTTATAGTGGATCGTTCTACATTGTCGGAAAATAAACCTTAAACCCTTTCACGACTGAGACTCGTGGATATGGTTGGATGCCATAGGAGGCAAAATGTTAATCCAGAGAGTAAACAGAACAGACGCAGAAAAGGTCTTCATTGTTGTTCATAATGTTGAAGAGTCAACCATTACAACCGGCATGGGTGCCAGGTTTGTAGGTGGCCCCGATACTGAAGCGGTCAGCAATGACGGTATTTCTGTAATCAAACACGCAACGGGAACTGCTGGCGATATCAACTTTTGTGGTGTCGCCTCACAGGATATTGTTGCTGATGGGTACGGCCTTGTACAGTGCTGGGGCTATGTGAATTCAATCGCATTCTCATTTGAGGCCGACAAGACTGTCGGTACAGAGGATTTCGCCACCGGCGGAAGCGTTCTCATTACCGGAGGGCTTGCAGGTACGTGGACAAGCGGACGTGACATTGGAACGGCCAATTCATGGCTTGACAACGTCACCCATCGCCAGTATCTGATGCTGTGGGATACGGTAAATATCAGCTCAACAGCACAGTTTGCCAACTGGGGCGTAGGCTTCGTAAGAGCACTTTAATGGCTGGGGGCTTCGGCCCCCTCCATCAATCTATAGTGAGGAGGATATTTATGGATTTGTACAGATGTCAGTCCTGCGGATTGGTCCTTGTCAGGGCGGACAAGAAGACGTGCAAGAGGCATGCAGGGCATAAGTTTGTAACAACGAATAACGTGAAGGTGTCAGAGATGCCGAAATACTTTTATTGGAGGTTACGCGAATGGCTAAAAAAATAGTAAGAGTATTGCTTGGCATCCCTACAAAGGGAAACACAGATCCCGAGGCTTATGACAACAGGCTAGAATTAGCAACGCATCTTGGCAATCTCCAGACCTTATCACATCTCGGGGTCAAGGAATACTGCGGTGTCAAATATGATATCCCAGATGATGTCGAATACCAGTTCTTTCTGTCAACAATTGGCAACGTATTTGTGGCATATGCACGTCAGCAGATGGCGAACCTGGCGATAAATCAGGGATTTGATTATCTGTGGATGATCGATGATGACATGATCGTCCCCCCTGATCTATTTGAGAAATTGGTCAGGCATGACAAAGATGTCATAGCCCCTTTGGCATTCATGAGGTTCTACCCTCATAAGCCAGTAATATATAATGTTGTTGAGGGCTATGATACTGTAACGAAACAACACTATTACCAGAACTATGTTGTTGACAGATATCCCAAGAACAAACTTGTTGAGTGTGATGCGGTTGGATTTGGTTCAGTTCTTATAAAGGTCAACATCCTTGAAAAGCTTGAAAAGCCTTGGTTTATGGTAATGACAGGTGCCGGCGAGGATATCCACTTTTGCCATAGGGCAAAAAGGGCCGGGTTCAAGATATTTATGGACACTTCAGTAAAGCTTGCCCATCTTGGAAGAAGAAAGAAGATAACTGAGCATACGTATGAACATGCTACTGATACTGATAAGGAGCGGGAAGAGAAAGGCGATACCGACAAATATGGTGATTTTGGGCAGGTTCTGTTTGAGGATAAACTACACGACCTAAAGGAGGCACAATGATTAGAGAACCAGTAGACATAATTGTGCCAACTTTCAACAATATCGAGCAGTTATCACAATGCGTGAGTTCGATAATGGCGATCAGGTCTGTTTACCCCATCAGGTTTATTATTGTCAACAACGGCAAGGACGATGTCAGTCAGGTGCTTCCAGATGATCCGGAAGTAATAAAGATTATACAAACTGAAGACAACCTTGGATGGACAGGTGGTCTAGCCGAGGGCCTCAAGCATTCTACCAGCG
>Ga0209536_100008201_pt1 | contig 15693 bp, 14 predicted proteins | sample DeeMarSeWOR28_12_FD_187461 | JGI IMG/M metagenome (GOLD analysis project Ga0209536, IMG submission 187461) | Marine sediment microbial communities from White Oak River estuary, North Carolina - WOR-2-8_12 (SPAdes) (version 2) | ecosystem: Environmental > Aquatic > Marine > Intertidal zone >...
CATCGCCTCAGCCTGATCCAACCGGAGCGCGATGAATTAGAAGCCAGCTTCATCCAAAGTGCACTGTCACACAGTGATGACAGCCAAGAAGAGCGCGCTAAGCTCACCTCCCAGTGCTTCGCAGAAGCTGATCAGGCTTTAGTCCGCTGGCGCGAGAAGCAGGCTGAAGCCGAGGACCGATCCGGACGCGGCTGGCTGCATAGGATCGCCTGGGACAGCGCCAACCGCCAGGCGCAAATCCCTCTCTAAGGTATAATCAAAACCTGATGGACCGCTCGCTAGATTGGATTAAACAGACTCAAATAAAGGGCACCCAAGTGGAGCCCCATACGAACATTATGGGGTATTACAAAACAATCCAGCGATTCAATATGCCAGTGAGATCATTGAGTTCGTCCGTACTAAAATGGCCTGAGCAGGATAAGGTGCACGAAGCTGTTTGCACCTGGGTAAAGAATCAAGCAGTTCAAAGACCGGAAATCCTTCAGGTCGGTTACATAGGCTCATATGCTCGGGGAGACTGGGGTGTCGGGAGCGACCTGGATTTGATCATGATCATCGATTCCAGCGAAGAACCGTTCTGGCGACGAGTCTTAGATTTTGAGTTCAAGGGATTTCCCGTACCCGTTGATATCCTTGTGTATACGCAACAGGAATGGCGAGAGATAGCTGAGCAATCCAGTCTTTTCTATCGGACAGTAGAAGCAGAGGCTGTGTGGGTGTACCGACGAGCTAAATTAGTGTGATTTCAAAATGCCAAAGTTCAATTTTTACTACCCCGTCGAAGTCCGTTATGGCGACTTAGATCCCCAAGGTCATGTTAACAACGCCAAATATTTAACCTACTTGGAACAGGCTCGCATCCATTATAAACGCCAGCTGGGCTTATTCCATGAAGGGCAGTCCTTTTTAGAGATCGGCGTGATTTTAGCGGATCTGCACATCACCTTCCACGCTCCGATCGAATGGGCGCGCAAGTTGAAGGTTGGAGCACGTACAAGCAGGATGGGATTTAAGTCCATGACGGTCGAACAGTGCATCGTGGATGCTGAGAATGGAGAATTGTATGCTACAGGTGAGGCTGTATTGGTGGCTTATGACTACCAGGAGAGAAAATCCATTCCCATTCCTGAAGACTGGCGAGAGATAATCTCATCATTTGAAAAGATATAGCGATACATCGCTGCTTAGCCTGCCAGCGCTTTGTTCTGATAAAATTCAACGATAATGACCAAAGATTCTCCGAAACTGCTGCGCCTCTTCAGCGAGGAGCTGGGGTATCCGGTCCATTCTGCCAAGTCGGCCTTAGGATACGACCTCTTCACCATTGATCTCTCCTCCTGGAAGCTGCGGCTTTCAAACCGAACACCCGTCATCTGGGTGAAAGCCCGCGACCTGGAAGACAGCTCACCCCAGCATGTCATCCAAAGTCTGAGCGATGTGATGCGCGAGTACGGCATGAGTCGCAAGATCGCGCTGGCTATCGTTGATGGAGACAGCAGCACCCTGTATAAATACCGCTCAGGAGTGACTTATAACCTGATCTTCATCGGCACCGATGACCAGGATAATATCTTGAATTCGCGCCGTCCCAGCGGCAAACTCCTGGATTTCATTTCTGCCAAAATCCCGGTCTCGAACCTGTCACCCTATGAAACCCGAGCCCCCGTAACCGGCAGCCGCTTCTTCGGTCGTGAACAAGAGATCGCCCGCATCATCTCCAATCCAGACACCAACCACGCCATTCTTGGTATCCGCCGTATTGGGAAAACCTCCTTGTTGAGAGAGATCGAACGCCTGCTCAAAGAGAGCGAGGATTCCACCCACGTCATCTATTTGGAATGCAGTGACCTGCTCGACACGGATGATTATGTACGCGAGGTGGTACGTAAGCTCAACCCGCGCGAGCTTACCCGCTTGCATATGCAGAAATACGTATTTTTCTTCCCCGATTTTCTAGAGCGGATGAGCCGGCAAAACAAAGCTAAGATCATCTTTCTATTGGATGAAGTAGACAACCTGGTGATCATGCAGCGGGGGAGTTGGGACTTATTCCGCATGCTGCGCGCCTCCGCCAACAAGGGCGCCTGCCAGTATATTATCGCCGGCTTTCGGGAAGCTATGCGTGAACAATATTCTTTAGATTCACCTTTCTATAATTTTGCCCAGGAAATCCGCTTGAACGAATTTTCCCGCCAGCAAGCCCACGACCTGATCGTCATACCGATGGAAAACTTGCGTGTGCGCTTCAAAAATAAGGAAGAAGTAGTCAGCCGCATTTATGCAGAGACCTCTGGGCAACCTAATCTGATCCAGTACTACTGCCTGATCTTGCTCAGAAGGCTGGACGAGACTGGTCAGCGAGAGATCAGTCCAGATAGCCTGATAGATGTGTATGAAGACAAAGGATTCCAGGCACATTTACTAACTTCATTCATGCAGAACACTGAGAACCGCGAAAAAGCGCTGGTTTATGCCATCTTGCAGTCTCTCGAGGATGTTGGTCGGCAGGGCTTTTCGCAGGAGACGATGGATGAAGTGCTTCGGAAAAGGGGCATCATCATGATGCAGGACGACATCGATGATGCCTGTAATGTCCTCACTCTGGCTGGCGTGATCCACCGTAAAGGAAGAGAGTTCCATTTTGCTTCTCCGATCTTCACCCGCGTATTGCAGCAAACGTATGATCTGGATTATCTCCTTCGGAAAATTGAGGAGGAGGGCGTTTGAGCGATCCTGCACACACTTCCGAGATACCGCTCACTGTCCGCTACCATAGTGAAGCGATCGACATGATCATCCAGTGCGTGGAGCAGGCGACCTACTGCGCTGTGCTCGGGCCGCGCTTGTGTGGCAAGACAGTGCTGCTGCGTTATGTAGAACAAACTCTGAATGAATCGCTCGGGTGGACATGTCTTTACATTGATTTAAAGGAGATCAACGCCTCCACACAAACAAATTTCTTCAACGATCTGATTTCCCAAGCAGCGCAACTCATCCATTTGAAAACCGGGCAGGCTCTCTCTCAACCAGAACCTTTTCTGGCCAGCAGTGCTGTCTTCCGCGGCTTCCTGGTCGAAAGTATGCAGGCTTTGCAGTTTGATCTGGTCTTGATCGTTGATAGCCTGGACGTCATACCCACCGATCTGGCTCAGGCATTGTTGACCTCTTTGAGAGCGGCTTATATGGATCAGCAGTCCATTGACTTCAACTTGATCGTGGTGGTATCCGGTGCGCTGAGCCTGGCAACGCTTACAGTTGGTGAATCTTCCCCATTCCGCGGTATTGCTCGTCGAGTATTTGTGGGTGACCTCTCGGAAGACCAGAGCCGTGCTTTAATTGCCGAATACCTGGAAACCAAAGGGATTAGCTATACAAAACAAGCCCAGCAGCGCCTGCTCGAGGCTACCAGCGGTGATACGTACTTGATTCGACATCTCTGCCAGCGTTGTGTGGAGGTCATCGATCAGAAACCAAATCAACGCCTGAGTGCCAGAACTGTCAACCGGGTCACTCGCTCATTTCTGAGCAGTGATGTTTACCAGTACGCACCCCTTTTGGAAGCGGTGCGCCTGATCGAGGAGAACCCAGACTTGCTGCGTTGTCTGCTGGTGCTCCTGGAGCTGGATACCGTCCCCAAAGTTGAACTACCTCTACCTCTCTCACCAGATCTAGATCCGCTATATCTGACCGGGGTGGTCGAGCAAGTGGATCATGATAGCTACCGCATGCAAAACACCATTTATCGGCATTTTTTGTCTGAACACTTCAAGCCTGGTCGTGTAGGGCATGTCCTCTCAATGGCTGGCTTGTGGGATGCAGCACTAGATTACCTGGAATCAGGAATTGCTGCTGGAGATACACAGTCCCGCGCTGACTTACTGCCTGCCACCATTCAATCGATCTACGCCGCCCAGGATCTCATTCAGGCAGCTCATTTTCTTAGCCGTGGACTGATCGCCGGTTTCGGTGCCTGTGAGATCCAGGTCTGGTATGCCTTCCCCGGGGAAAGCCGCCTGCATCTGATCGCCAACGCTGGTGAAGACGCTGATCCAGCGTTGTGGACCGACCCTGAGATGAGTTTACAAGCGGACCGCCTGGAGGTGCGCGCCTTCCGTCAATCGGCTATCCTGCGAGGGGGCGAGAGTCACACGAGCATCCAACGTGCCATACCATTGCTGATCTCTGGACGTAATCCGGTGGGGGTAGTCATGGTCCGGGATAAATCGTCCGATGATCAGACCAGCTATCAACGTGAGCGTGATATGCAGATCACGGGCTATTTGAACCAGGCAGCACGCGCATTACAGGTGGTGGGTAGCCGCCGGCAAGAGCTGGCTCTGGCTGGGCGCATGCAAGCCAGCTTGATGCCCGAGGCGCCTCCTGAAGTCCCTGGCTGGCAGGTAGTGGCCACCTGGAGGCCAGCGCGCGAAACCTCTGGAGACTTTTACGATTTCATCGAATTTAATGATGGGCGTATTGGTGTAATCCTCGCAGATGTGACCGACAAGGGCATGGGAGCTGCATTATACATGGCTTTGAGCCGCACACTTCTGCGTACCTACGCCGACGAACATCCTTACAGCCCAGGCTCAGTCATGCGTGCCGCCAATCAACGTATGCTTGCAGACACGCATGGGGGGCTCTTTACGACATTGTTTTACGGCTTGCTGGATACCCAAAGCGGTGTTTTAACCTACTGCAACGCTGGACACCCTCCACCCTACCGCCTGGCGGTAAACCAGGATCATCAACCCGAAGCACTCTACCGCACCGGCATGCCCCTGGGGATTTCTCTGGAGGCCAGCTGGACTGAAGGCAGAATTCAACTGACCCCTGGTGATATGCTGCTGCTCTACACAGATGGAGTCGTGGAGACACATAACCCAGATAACGAGCTGTTCGGGAACAATCGCATGCTTGAGATTGCTGCCTCTCTAAAGCATCGCTCGCCCCGCCACGTGCAAGACGCTATCATCTCTGAAGTGCGTGCTTTTACAGGCAACGAAAAACAGTTTGACGATCTTACCCTGGTGCTGATCAAATGGAATGAGTAGATCACGTACCTGACAGCAGGCGCTAGCTTTTTCTGGATCCAAATTACTGTCATAGATTACACAGCAGGTGATTCCCTCGCCATGCCGCAACAACAACCTAAACTTGAAGATATTTATGCTGCCCGTCAGCGCATTCAGCCGCTGGTTCGCAAGACAACCTTAGAGGAATCTCCCTGGTTGACATCTTTTCTCGGCACCAGTACTTTTCTGAAACTTGAAAACCAGCAGATCACCGGTTCATTTAAGCTGCGTGGGGCCACCAACAAGCTGCTGAGCCTCAGTGAGGACGAAAAAGATCGCGGCGTGATCACGGTCTCTTCTGGCAACCATGGCCGGGCGGTTTCTTATGTAGCAGACAGGCTGGGTATACTAGCAGTGATCTGTTTATCGGAGGCAGTACCCCCAAACAAAGTGCAGGCTATCCAGAAGCTCGGCGCTGAAATTGTAGTTGCTGGGGAGAGCTACGACAACTCCGCCGAGCATGCCGCACTTTTGCAGAAGCAGCGTGGCCTGACAATGATACCTCCCTTCGACGACCCTTTCGTGATCGCCGGGCAGGGCACCATCGGAGTCGAACTGATAGAAGATCTACCTCGCATCGATACGGTTATCGTGCCGCTTTCAGGAGGAGGCTTGCTGGGAGGCATTGCCCTGGCACTCAAGTCCCTGAAACCAGCCATCCACGTGGTCGGCGTCTCCATGGAACGCGGGCCTGCGATGGTAGCAAGCCTCCGAGCCGGGTGTGCAGTCGATGTCCCTGAGGAACCAACCCTGGCGGATGCCCTGGCTGGCGGCATTGGTCTCGACAACCGTTATACCTTCAGGTTGATCCAGGATTACGTCGACGAGACTGTTCTGGTATCTGAAGAAGAGATTGCCGCTGCTATGACATTCGTCCTGGAGAAACACCATCTGGTAGTAGAAGGCGGCGGGGCAGTTGGGATCGCCGCTCTGCTGTATACCAAAGTTAACCGGATGGGCAAAAACGTGGTTGTCATCGTCAGCGGCGGGAACGTAGACTTGCCTGTCCTGCTGAAGGTTGCCCAGAGAAGTCATCCCTACCAGGAGATTAGCTAAACCTGCAGTAACCACACAACAGCTGTTCGTATTAAGCACTACAAATCGCTGCTTTGCATTAATCGGATTACAGTCTGTAAGTACTACATACAATTATTGATGTTTCTAATTTTGGTTCCTGATTCATAGTATTGATATAATCCCTAATCGTAACATTTTTAGGGATGAAATCCTGAATATCCCGTCACCCTGGGTTTTGTTTTGATAAAATTCTCTGGTATGACTACAGGTGTAATAAACCGCAAAATTTGATTGTCGATGAGGGAAAACATAGGACCGTTTCAGGATAAAGGGAGAATCATCATATGAGCACCAACGCAGTTCTGGTAAATAATAATGCTACACGTGTAACTGCGAAAACGCTGGGTATTCTTACAGGCATAGCAGGAATTGAGCACGGTATCTTTGAAATTCTTCAAGGTAGTGTTGCGCCAAGTGGCTTTGTGATAGAAGCAATAGGCCCAACGCAAAGATTCTGAGAACTAGGAACCGAAATAGCCTTCACCATTGTGCCCAACTTCTTGGTTACGGGAATTCTTGCCACGACCATTGGCGCTGCTATCATAATATGGTCTAGTGCTTTCATTCATACGAAGAATAGTGCCCTCGTTTTAACATTTCTAACCGTTGCGCTACTATTGTTCGTTGGAGGCTTTGCACCAGTAGGCAGCGCAATAGTGGCAATCATGGCCGCTGCCTGCATAAACAAGCCACCGACCTGGTGGAGCAATCATATCCCTGCCAGGATCCAAGAATTTCTTGCCAGGTCATGGAAATGGTCCTTGGTCATCGTCATTACAGTGTATTTGTATTGTCTCTGGATCGCAATCTTTGGATGGCCTCTTACGTTGTTCTTGGATGCCATAACTATAAACAATGTTCAGCTAATTATTGGCTTAGGACTTTTGGCTGTTATGCTATATCTGATACCGGCTGGGTTTTCTTTCGATATCCAGACTAGATCGAGATTGTTATAGGATAAAGACGCTTGCAGATTTTAAGAGGCTGTTGCGGCTTAACAAGACATCATGCCAACAGTGTCATCGGCGCTGCGGCTTATGCCTTCTGTTGAGAGCAATTTAGATATTATTAGCATGAATAAGTACTTTGAATTAAAGATAAATAGCCAGACACATCACCTTGAAGTCGATTCAGACACACCCCTGATCTATATCCTGCGCAACGACCTGGGCTTGAAAGGCGCTAAACTCGCTTGCGGAAAAGAACAATGCGGTGCGTGCAAAGTCCTCATCGACGGGCAGGCGGTGCCTTCATGCAAATTACCTGTCAGCGACGTTCAAGGAATGGAGATCACCACAATCGAAGGGCTTGGAACCGCTGATAACCTGCACCCGCTCCAACAAGCCTTCATGGAAGAACAGGCGCTGCAGTGCGGTTATTGCACGCCGGGGATGATCATTACAGCGCAAGCCTTGCTCAACCGGCTGCGCTATCCAACGGATGATGAGATAAGGGAGGCGCTGGTGGATGATCTGTGCCGCTGTGGAGTATATGACCGCGTCTGCAGAGCCATCCGGCTCAGGATCGCCCGGCCGCTTGCTGACCCAGCTTTCCAGGTCGTTCCAGGAGAACGGTCCCAGCCGGGAGCTGAGACTTTAGGATCAACCGGTGCCCTGCCATACTCTCTCCAGCAGAATCCGGACCTCGATTCCTGGCTCCGCATGAACACCGATGACACGGTGACCCTGTTCACCGGGAAGGTGGAATTTGGTCAGGGCATCAAGACTGCATTAGCCCAGATCGCTGCTGAGGAGTTGGACCTCTCCCTGGAGCGCATCCAGGTCGCTCCCACAGACACACGCTACTCACCCGATGAAGGCCTGACCGTCAGCAGCATGTCCTTGGAAACCAGCGGCAACGCCATCCGCTACGCCGCTGCTGAAGCCCGCCAGATCCTTCTCTCGATCGCTTTTGAGGAGCTGGAAGTCCCTTTGGAACGCCTGACCGTGAAAGATGGCACCATCAGCGATCCGCAGACCGGTCGCAGCACCACCTACTGGGACATCTTCGGCGGACAGCGCTTCGGTCGTCAGGTGACCGGATTCGCACAACCGAAAACACCAGAACAGCACAGGCTGGTCGGTCAGCCAGCTAAAAACCTCGACCTGTTGGATAAGGTAACTGGCAATCCCTGTTTCGTCCACGACCTGGATTTACCCGGCATGGTTCACGCGCGTGTCGTCCGCCCGCCGCATTACGCCGCCAGGCTGATCTCGGTTGACACTGATCCTGCCAACAGCCTGCCTGGTGTGCTCAAAGTGGTGCGCGATGGCAGCTTCCTGGCCGTCATCACCGAGCGCGAAGAACAGGCGGTTGCAGCCGTTGAGGCGCTGAGAGACGCAACCCATTGGGAAGGTGATCCTGATTTTCCGCCGCAAGCAGCGCTTTTCGAACATTTGATGGGCCAGCCCGCTCAATCCTACTTACTCGTGGATGGCAACCCGGTGGAAGGCCCAATCCCCCCCGTTGAAACCCCTGCTGATTCCGTACAGATCCTGAAGGCAACTTACCTCCGACCCTACCATATGCACGCCTCACTGGGTCCTTCCGCGGCGGTGGCGCGCATGGACAACGCTACACTGACGGTGTGGGCGCACAGCCAGGGCGTCTATCCGCTCAGGGCGAATATTGCCCAAGCATTGAGGATCAGTCTGGATCAAGTTAGAGTCGTTCACATGCAGGGACCTGGTTGTTACGGGCACAATGGAGCGGATGATGCTGCTCTGGATGCTGCCCTGCTGGCGTGCGCCCTGCCAGGGCAGCCAGTATCCCTGAAATGGTTGCGGGAGGATGAGCACACCTGGGAGCCGTATGGTCCTGCCATGGCGATGAAGATGCAGGCCAGCCTGAGCGCAGATGGCCAGGTCATCGCCTGGAACCATGATGTGTGGAGTTATCCCCACTTTGGTCGGCCTCGCTCTAAAGACGGCACATCCGGGTTGCTGGCAGCCTGGCACCTGGCTGATCCATTCCCTGCTACCAAACCAGAGCCAAGTATGGCCCCTGAAGTCGGGGAGCACCGCAATGCCACTCCCCTGTACAGCTTCGCGCGATCCCGCATCGTCAAGCACTTTGTCGCAAACAATCCGCTGCGGACTTCCTCCATGCGCGGGCTGGGTGCTTATGCTAATGTCTTTGCGATCGAATCCTTTATGGACGAGCTGGCGTATGCCGCTGGTCTTGATCCGGTTGAGTTTCGGCTGCGCCATCTTGAAGACAAACGCGCCCAGGCGGTCATCAATACTGCTGCACGACGGGCTGGATGGAGGAGCGGAGAACGGCTTCAAGGTGAAGGCCGTGGGCGCGGAATCGCATTTGCCCAATATAAGAACCGGCAGTGTTATGCCGCTGTCGTGGTTGAATTAAGCGTTGATCGCACCAGCGGTCAGATCAGTCTGGAACGGGCAGTCATCGCCGCTGATGCCGGTCAAATCGTCAATCCTGACGGGTTGAGCAACCAGCTGGAGGGTGGCTTCCTGCAGTCCGCCAGCTGGACGCTCAAAGAGCAGGTCACCTTCGATGAGCATGGCATCACCAGCCGCGATTGGGACAGCTATCCTGTACTGCGCTTTCCAGAAGCGCCAGCAATCGAGACTATCCTCGTGAATCGTCCCGATTTGCCGTTCCTTGGCAGTGGAGAAGGTGCCCAGGGACCAACGCCCGCAGCTATCGCTAACGCCGTTTATGATGCCGTCGGCATCCGTCTGCGTGAGATACCGTTCACACCAGAGAAAGTGCAGGCTGCGCTATCCCCGAGTTGACCGCTGTCTCATCTCATGAGTAAACATAATGAGACTGCCTTTTCCATTCGCTCAAGCAGATCAAATAGGAATTTATGAAAGATAATATATTTTTAGGACTAGGCAAGTTATTCATTCCCATCCCGGGTTTCCTCTGGCGCCGCATGTTTACAAAAAATGCCCGGGATGCAGAAGATAATCTCACATTCATGTCCCCAGCTCACCACGCAGTGCGGGATTTTGTCGTTAAATATCTCCCTGAGGTCAATCAACCGATCTCAGCACCATACATTTCCGAAATCCTCGACTTGCCCCTTGCAGACGTGGAACAAATCATCGATGATTTAGAGCAAGGCATGACCTTTTTGTACCGCAGTTGCCCCGAAGGTGTCACCTGGGCATACCCGGTGACGATCGATTCTACCCCCCACCAGGTGGTTTTCGATAACGGTAGACAGACCTTTGCTGCTTGAGGGATTGATGCTATTGCTACGCCCTTCGTGCAAGGGCAACTCCTGGAACACCTTCTGACAGTCACAATTCACACGGAATGCGCATGTTGCAGACAGCCGCTGGTGATCGAGCTGGACAGCGATCTTAAATCCAACCTACAGCAGCAAGACGCCGAGCCGCTGGTCTTTGTGCCACTGGTCGATTTCAACAATTTGGAGGATCCCAGCATCATCGATGCGTTTTGACACCATTCAGTTTTCTTCTGGTCAGAAGAACATGCCAGAGATCAACGCCTTAGAGTGGCAGGCAAGCGAGGAATCTACCTGACATTGGAGCAGAGCGCTGACCTCACCAGGCTCACCCAGAGTGCCTTGTTTGCCTTCCCCCGGGATAAGCACAACACAGAGGATCATCATGTCTAGCCAGCACACAATCATTGAATCCCAGGCCTATTATGCCGACCAGGTATTCAAAGGACTAAACCTGGATCAGCAGCGAATCGAATCGAGTGAGTTCAATGACTGTAAGTTCATTCGCTGCTCTTTCAGCGAGTCTCTCTTCAGCAGCTGCCGGTTTGTCAATTGCACTTTTCAAGATTGCGACTTGAGTCTAATCCAATTGACAGGCAGCAGCTTCTCCGCCACACGCTTCGAGGATTCAAAGGTCATCGGTGTAGATTGGACTCAAGCCAATTGGAGCGCGCCATCCATAGGTGCTCCGATTGGTTTTATAAAATCCACCCTTAACCATGCCACCTTCATTGGACTTAAATTAAGGGAGATTGAAATTATTGATTGTATCGCCGTGAATGTAGATTTTCGTGAAGCTGATCTCTCCCAATCTGACTTCTCAGGTACAGACCTGTCCAAGAGTTTGTTTTCCAATACGGATCTGACCGCAGCAGATCTGAGCCGCGCCCGTAACTACCACATCGCCCCCGGGAAAAATACTCTCAAGCAGACCAAGTTCTCCCTTCCCGAGGCCATTTCGCTCTTGTACAATCTGGACATCGACCTGATCGAAGAGATTTGAGACATACCTGATGGTATTCCTGCACCTTTTAGATCAGGAGAAAGCCTTTGATCTATCTGGTAGAATGTGTAGTTCTTGTAACCTGCCAAACAGGTTAAATATTTCGATACTCATCCTTTAACAACCAAATGTCAAATAACAAACTCGGATAAAGAGGAGAAATTAATGGCCCTGACGTTTGAAGCGGAAATGATTTTACGGCTGATCCTGGCCTGTCTATTGGGATTTTTAATTGGGCTGGAGCGAGCTTTTTCAGGTCAACCCGCCGGCGAACGAACGCACGCTTTGGTCGCGCTGGGGTCAGCGACCTTTGCGCTGCTCTCAATCACGGTATTTCAAGCCGGGGACCCGATACGCATCGCTGCTGGGGTTGTGACGGGGCTTGGGTTTTTAGGCGCCGGGATGATCTGGCGCCGGCAGGCGGATGAGATCCAGGGGCTTACAACAGCGGCTGGTATATGGGCGGTTGGCGGGGTTGGTTTAGCCATCGGAGCAGGCGCCTATTTGCTGGGGATTTCTGTAGCCATATTAGTGATGCTGTTCCTTTGGCTCGATAGGGTCCTAAAAATCGACGAACGCCTGGAGCACCGCAGGAAGAATGGGAGTAACCGATAGGATAATTCCAGCAACCGCAACTCCGGATTAAAAGTAACCAAATTTTTTATTTTTTTCAGAACTCAAGACCTTTCACATACTAATCGATGGATACGTCTTCACTCCGAACGGGATTGAAAAACTCGGTTTCTAGTCAAGGTTCACCCACCCACACCCTAAAGTAGGGGATGACATCTCCCCTAGCCTATGCTTATACTGTTAATGTATTTTGAAAAAGAAATCTACTGCGGAATAATCGCTAAATAGAAGTGGAACCCGCATGACCCCCCCGTCTAAACCCCATATTCCCATAAATATGGTTTTGGTAACTGAACGCTGCATCCTGCGCTACCCTTCACACGACGATGCTGCCGCTATGCTAACCGCCTTTACCTCAGCTGAGTTCCCAAGGGACCTTCCATTAGGTTTGATCACCTCCCTCGAGGAGGTTAATCAATGGATCGATCGCTGCCAAACCGGTTGGGCAGATGGGAATATCTATTCTTGGGTTGTGGAACAAAGGCTTGACCACACCTTGTTGGGACAAGTCACGCTGGCGCAGCTGAATGAGCCGGATACGTGGTCGCTGGCATATTGGATCCACCCCTTCCATTGGGGGCAGGGTTACGCCACGGAGGCAGCTCAAAAGGTGCTTGAATTTGGTATTGAGAAACTAAACGCCACCAAGTTCTGGGCGGGCAGCGCCGAATGGAACACCTCCAGCGAACGTGTGCTTGAGAAACTGGGTATGGCGCATATATCGGACAACCCCCAGGGGTACCTTATCCAGGGGATACCGATCCCCATTAAAGAATTTGAACTGACTCTGCCTTAAGGTCGGGAGATTGCCTCATGGACTCGATAACCGTCAATAGTCTAAAATTGTATTACGACCAAGAAGGGGCATACGCCCTAGATCTCGTACAGGAGGCCTGCGTGGAGGGAATCCACATTATGCAGGATGCCTGGCAGCTCGATATTCCAGCCGAATGCCGCGCCTACATCATGACCTCGCTGGATCAATATCTATCTCATGCTCCTCCTCGTGCATGGAGATTTCTGCTGGTTGTTGCAAAACCCCTTTGGCGCTCGCGTTTTGAGGCGCTCTGGGAGGTTGCCGGTGGTTGGGAACAGCAGTTCGGGAAGCGGCACACTTTTGGTGTTAAACCTCCCCATCTGCTCAAAGTCGCAGACAAAAGCATTGGGGAGCGGATATTCGTCAAAGAAGCAGATATGGATGCAAAAGTCCAGCAAAATACCTGTCACGAGCTGACCCACGCTTTCACATCACACCTGAAACTGCCCATGTGGTTGAAAGAAGGCCTGGCGATGGTTTCTGTGGATAAATATGCTGGCAAGCCATCCGTAAAACCCGAAACCCTGGATTTGTTGGCGAATGCTGCTCACGATACCGATCCGGGAAGCTACCGACAGGCGCGCATCAGCGACCCTGACAGTCTGGTTTATCACACTGTACGTGGTTACTGGTTGACCCGTTTTATCGAAGAGACTCAACCGGAGCTGCTGCTGGAGCTGCTCAAACAGCCTTACAAGCCCGACATCCTGGAGGACAGGGTAGCCGGTAAATATGGCATGGATGCGGGCTCATTCTGGCATGAGATCAATACTAAGATAGTATCTCACTTCAAGCTGGATTGATGTTACCCCAGAATTCAAGATTGAATAAACTGATCATAGTCGAGGGCATGACCGGTCTTGGAAAGTCTACACTGGCGCATTTCATAGCTCGCCAGCTTCACTACCATGATATTGAGGCTGCCTGGATACACGAAGGCGAATTACAGCATCCGCTATCTCTCGAACTTGATTCCGGAGACATCGATCGCTTTATGCAGACCGCACGGACAAAATGGCTAAGATTTGTAAGCCGTATCGCGAGATCCAAAGAAACAATCGTCCTGGAAGCCGGTTTCTTCAATAACTTGCTCGAAACACTTTTCTTGCAGAATGTGCCATCCCCCAAGATCTACCATTATAGCGATGTGCTTCAAGACATTATTCAACCGATCCAACCCGCTCTTGTGTATCTCACGCACAGCGATATCAGAAAGGCATTGGTAGAAAGTTTCACAAGAAGAGGGGCTGGTTTTAAAGATTTTGTGATCAAATTCGCCACCACCACCCCATATGCACAGCACAGAAGACTAGCCGGCTATGATGGAATGATTGATTTCTGGGTTGACTTTGTAACACTTACAGATCAACTATACGATCGATTCAGATTCAAGAAAATAGCTCTCCATAAATCTTCGGGAAATCGGGAGACCCTGAATCAGCAAGTTTTAGATTTTTTAGCAATTCCATTCGTTATCGAGAAACAGGTAACGGAAGCCGTGGTTGAAGAATACGTCGGCACTTATAAAGACCAGACCAATGAAAGAAGATTTGATGTTCGATATCGCAACCATAAGTTAATCGCCAATCTTTTCCTGGATGATTGGACCTGCTTGATCCCGAAAACGGAAGACAAATTTATAGCCGAAGGTTGGCATTTCGTTGTACACTTTGATAAAGACTCCTCTGGAGAGATTGCGTCGATACGAATCGAAGGCGAGGATGTTGACTATCTTTCGTTAGTAGGCACCGTGGCCAAGAAGGTGATTAGCTGAACTTCACCACACATAATCCGACCACATTTACAAGCGAGCAGCGAAGCACAATGCAGGAGCATTCAAATATGACAACCTTAACTGAAGTAATGGATAAACTCACAGCATTGGCTGATCCTGAGCAGCTCAACGGCATGTCCCGCTACGGCATCACGGTGGAAAAGCGGCTGGGAGTCAGAATCCCACAGTTGAGGCAGATTGCCAAACAAAGCGGGAAAGATCACGACCTCGCCTTGGCGCTGTGGGAGACCGGCATCTCTGAGGCGATGATCCTGGCCTCCATGGTGGACCTGCCCAAGCAGGTCACCGAGGCGCAGATGGAAGCCTGGGTGCTGGACTTCAACTCCTGGGATGTGTGCGACCAGGTCTGCATGAACCTGTTCGAAAAGACACCCCTGGCATGGCAGAAGATCGAGGATTGGTCCCAACGGGAGGAAGAGTACGTCAAACGGGCTGCTTATGCCCTGATCGCTTGCCTGGCATGGCATGACAAACAATCTGCAGACGAAAAGTTCATCGACCTGCTGCCGCTGATCAAATCCGGGGCAACCGACGACCGCAACTACGTCAAGAAAGCGGTCAGCTGGGCGCTGCGCAACATCGGGAAACGCAATTCGAACTTAAATGCCGTTGCTCTGCAAACCGCGCAGGATCTTAAAGAGATGGACTCAAAACCGGCCCGTTGGATCGGCTCAGATGCGCTTCGCGATCTGACCAGCGAGGCGACCAGCAGGCACCTGGAAAAAAGGGGATAGGTCTCTGAGCACCATGATATAATGCTGATTGGCGATTATATATGTCGATATTATCAGATTTAACAAGTAGAGCCTAGCATAAGGATTCGACATGCAAAACACACCTTCAGCTGCGGTTATCCCCTGGGACTCACCAGAGCCACCCACTGAGAGCACTATCCGGAATATCCTGGCACAGGAAAACCTCAAACCGTATAGCTGGGGAAACAACCCCGGCGACGTCTACCAGGCCCATACCCACGGCTATCACAAGGTGATCTACGTCCTGCGGGGGTCGATTACCTTTGGTCTGCCGCAGGAGGGCCAGGAGGTCACCCTGAATGCCGGGGACCGG
>Ga0209536_100008202_pt1 | contig 15690 bp, 14 predicted proteins | sample DeeMarSeWOR28_12_FD_187461 | JGI IMG/M metagenome (GOLD analysis project Ga0209536, IMG submission 187461) | Marine sediment microbial communities from White Oak River estuary, North Carolina - WOR-2-8_12 (SPAdes) (version 2) | ecosystem: Environmental > Aquatic > Marine > Intertidal zone >...
CCGCCAGCACAATGCCCGCGTCATGGTGGTGGCCCCGCGTTCGACGGTGGACATGGCTACGCCGGACGGCGATTCCATCCCTATCGAAGAGCGTCCGGCGGAGGAAATCTGGAGTCTCAGCGGCGTGTCCGGGGGAATCTCCGGGGCCGCGGCCGAGAATCCGGTCTTCGATATCACGCCAGCCGGCTGCATCGATGTCATCGTCACCGATGGAGGCGCTGTCCAAGATCCTGATTCAGGGAAGATTTCCGAGCTGATGAAGGATATGTGACGGCCCCGGGCAGGGGGCCGGGAAACCGACCTTCAGGACCGGTTGCTGTGGTAGAATAGGCGGCTTTTAGACCCGGCCGAATCGGGCTGTTGGAACGGCCGGGAATTGATACCACCAATCCGCACCGGATCCCTTCCAATTCATGGCTGAAGTCGCAAGAGAAATCCTCCAGGTCAACCTGGAAGACGAGATGAAACAGTCTTACCTCGATTACGCCATGAGCGTGATCGTGGGTCGGGCACTGCCGGACGTCAGAGACGGTCTCAAACCGGTTCACCGCCGCGTACTGCACGCCATGCGCGAGCTCGGCAACGACTTCAACAAGCCGTACAAGAAGTCAGCCCGTGTCGTCGGTGACGTGATCGGTAAGTATCACCCCCACGGCGACGCAGCCGTATACGACACCATCGTGCGTCTCGCTCAGCCGTTTTCCATGCGATACATGCTGGTGGACGGGCAGGGCAATTTCGGCTCGGTGGACGGCGACGCGCCCGCGGCGATGCGTTACACCGAGATCCGGATGGCCCGGATCGCCGCCGAGCTGCTGGCGGATATCGACAAGAACACCGTCGATTTCGTGCCCAACTATGACGAGTCGGAGAGCGAGCCCGCCGTGCTCCCGACCCGCGTGCCCAATCTCCTGATCAACGGATCGTCCGGCATCGCGGTGGGAATGGCCACCAATATTCCGCCGCACAACCTGACCGAGGTTGCCAACGCCTGCATCGCCCTGATCGACGATGCGGATCTTTCCATCCGGGACCTGATGGAAAGTATCCCGGGGCCCGATTTCCCGACCTCGGGCCTGATCAACGGGGCGGCCGGTATCTACGAGGCCTATCACACCGGCAGGGGGCGGGTTTACATGCGCGCCCGGTCGGAAATCGAGGATATCGGCGAGAGCGGCAAGCAGGCCATCATCATTACCGAGATCCCCTACCAGGTGAACAAGGCGCGGCTGATCGAAAAGATCGCCGACCTGGTGAGGGAAAAGAAAGTCGAGGGCATCACCGAGCTTCGCGACGAGTCCGACAAGGACGGCATGCGCGTCGTCATCGAACTGCGTCGCGGCGAAACGCCCGAAGTCGTGCTGAACAACCTGTACAAGCACACGCCGCTGGAGACCGTCTTCGGCATCAACATGGTGGCCCTGGTGGACGGGCAGCCGAGGCTGCTCAATCTCAAGGAGTTGCTGGAGGCGTTCCTCAGGCACCGCCGGGAGGTCGTCACGCGGCGCACCATCTTCGATCTGGGCAAGGCCCGCGACCGGGCCCATGTCCTGGAAGGTCTGGCGGTGGCGCTGGCCAACATCGACGAGGTGATTCAGCTCATCAAGGCATCGGGATCGCCGGCGGAGGCCCGCGAAGGCCTGATGAGCCAGGCCTGGGCGCCGGGGATGGTGACCGGAATGCTCGAGCGAGCCGGCGCCGAGGCCACACGGCCCCGGGAAGTGGAGGGCGAGTATGGCCTGATCGACGGCGCGTATCGTCTGTCCGAGGTTCAGGCCCAGGCGATACTGGACCTTCGTCTGCATCGGTTGACGGGTCTCGAACAGGAAAAAATAGTTCAGGAATATAAAGACTTACTGAAAACTATTGAGGAACTTTCTGAGATTCTGGAAAGTCCGGGGCGGCTATCCGAAGTGATCCGCCATGAGCTGGAGGAGATCAGGGACCAGTACGGAGACGACCGGCGCACGGAAATTCTTCAGACCCAGGTGGATCTGACCCTGGAGGACCTGATTCCCGAAGAGGACCGGGTTGTCACTTTCTCCCACGGGGGTTATGCCAAGTCACAGCCGGTCAGCACCTATCAGCCCCAGCATCGAGGGGGGCGCGGCAAGTCCGCGACCCGGATCAAGGAAGAAGACTTCATCGACAGTCTCTTCGTCGCCAACAGCCACGACACGCTGCTGTGTTTCTCGACTCGCGGCAAGGTTTACTGGATGAAGGTTTACGAACTGCCCCAGGCGGGACGCGGGTCCCGGGGTCGTCCGCTGGTCAACCTGCTGCCCCTGGAGGCCGAGGAGCGGATCACGGCGGTGCTGCCCATCCGGGAATACGACGAGGAGTATTTCGTTTTCATGGCCACCCGCAGCGGGACGGTCAAGAAGACTCCGCTGCCTGCCTTCTCACGTCCCCGGGCTTCGGGGATTATCGCGCTGGACCTGAAAGGGGACGACGAGCTCGTGGACGTGGCCGTCACCGACGGGGACAAGGACATCATGCTGTTCGCGTCCAGCGGCAAGGCCATCCGCTTCAGGGAATCCGACGTGCGGGCCATGGGCCGCACGGCCGCAGGTGTCCGGGGCATCCGTCTCGACCGCGGGCACAGCGTGATCTCACTCATTATCGTGGGCGAGGGGGATATCCTGACCGCCACCGCCAACGGTTACGGCAAGCGCACCCCCGTGGACGAATATCCCGTCAAGGGTCGCGGCGGCAAGGGCGTCATCGCCATCCAGACCTCGGAGCGCAACGGCGACCTGGTGGGTGCCTTGCCGGTGGAAGAGGGCGACGAGGTCGTGCTGATCAGCAGCGCGGGCACCCTTGTCCGGACGCCCGTCGGCGGTATCTCGGTGGTTGGCCGGAACACCCAGGGCGTCCGTCTGATCCGGCTGGACAAGAACGATACGCTGGTGGGCCTGGACGTTCTGCAGGCCGAGGAAGACGAGGCCTGACTCATCACCCGATTCACACAGCCATAGCGGGGAGAAACCATGGCACGTGTCTTTAATTTCAGTGCCGGGCCGGCGGCCCTGCCGCTGGAAGTCCTGGAAACCGCAAAACAGGAACTCACTGACTGGCAGGGCTGCGGCATGTCCGTCATGGAACTGTCCCACCGCAGCAAGGAGTTTCTGGGTATCGCGGAGCACGCCGAGCGCGCGTTGCGTCAGCTGCTGGATGTCCCGGACGATTACCGGGTGCTGTTCCTGCAGGGCGGCGCTACCGGCCAGTTCGGGGCCGTGCCCTTCAACCTCGCCGACGCCGCTCAGACCGCCGACTACCTGGTGACCGGCAGCTGGTCCAAGAAGGCCCTGGCCGAGGCCAAACGCTTTTGCCGGGCGAAAGTCGCGGGCGATTCCCAGGAGAGCGGCTTTACCGAAATCCCGGACCCGTCCGAATGGGATCTGGACGAGGATGCGGCCTACCTGCATTACACGCCCAACGAGACCATCGGCGGCGTGGAATTTCATTTCGTGCCCGAGAGCGGCGACGTTCCCCTGGTGGCCGACATGTCGTCCACCATTCTCTCCCGTCCCATCGACGTGAGCCGGTTCGGGCTCATATATGCCGGCGCCCAGAAAAATATCGGTCCCGCGGGGCTGACCATCGTCATCATCCGGGACGAGCTGGTGGGCAAGGCCCGCGAAGGCACACCCCGAATGATGGACTATGCACCGATGGTCGAGGCCGGCTCCATGCTCAACACGCCGCCCACCTTCGCCTGGTACATGGCAGGGCTGGTGTTCCAGTGGCTGCTGGACAACGGGGGCGTGAGCGCCATGGGAGAAACAAACCGGGCCAAGGCGGAACTCCTCTACGGGGCCATCGATTCCTCCGGTTTCTACAGCAACCCCGTGCGCCGGGACTGCCGGTCCTGGATGAACGTGCCGTTCACGCTGGCCGATCCGGAGCTCGACGGCCGCTTCCTGGAGGAAGCGAAAGCCGCCGGGCTGACCAACCTCAAGGGACATCGCTCCGTGGGCGGCATGCGTGCGAGCATCTACAACGCCATGCCGAGAGAAGGGGTGGCGGTGCTCGTGGACTTCATGAAGGGCTTCGAGGCGCGTTACGGCTGATCGCCTTATGACCCGCTGCTGCAATGCGGCATAATCGTCGGGTCCGTTGACCGGATCGCGGCGGGGCCGCGACAACTTCCCGAGGGAACGATAGCTGATGAGTTTCAAGATCCTGACGCTGAACAATATCGCGGTAGAGGGACTGCGCCATCTGCCGCGGGAGCTTTATGAAGTGGCGTCCGAGATCGGCCACCCGGACGGTATCCTGGTGCGTTCCGCCAATATGCACGACATGGAGATCCCGGAGAGCGTCATGGCCATCGCCAGGGCCGGCGCCGGCGTCAACAATATCCCGGTGGACGCTCTCACCAAGCGGGGTATCCCCGTATTCAATGCGCCGGGGGCCAACGCCAACGCGGTCAAGGAACTGGTGATTGCCGGCCTGTTGCTGGGGGCCAGGAATATCTGCCAGGCCTGGCGATACGTCCTGGATCTGGAAGGCAGCGACGCAGAGATCGGCAAGCTTGTTGAGGCGGGAAAGAAACGCTACGTCGGTTTCGAGCTGCCCGGCAAGACGCTCGGCGTCATCGGTCTCGGCGCCATCGGCGTGGAGGTGGCCAACGCAGCCCACGACCTGGGAATGCGGGTCATCGGCTACGATCCGCAGCTGACGGTCAAGCGTGCCTGGCAGCTTTCCTCGGGCGTCGATCAGGCGGCCAGCCTGGATGACCTGTTCGCACGGTCGGACATCATTACCCCGCATGTTCCGCTGGTGGACGGCACCCGCAACCTGGTGAACGCCGAGCGGCTGAAGCTGATGCGCAAGGGCGGCATTCTCCTGAATTTCGCCCGTGGCGGCATCGTGGACGAGGACGCGGTCATCGGGGCCCTGGACTCGGAACACCTGGCCGCCTACGTGTGCGATTTTCCGAACAACCACAACCGTCATCACCCCAGGGTCACCGCGCTGCCGCATCTCGGCGCCTCCACCGGGGAGGCGGAACAGAACTGCGCGGTCATGGTGGCGGAGAACCTGCGGGAATTTCTCGAGAACGGCAACATCAGACATTCGGTGAATTTCCCGGAGACCGTTCTGCCCCGGGCAGAGGGCTACCGGGTGACGGCAGCCAACCTGAACGTGCCGAACATGGTGGGCCAGATCTCGACCCTGCTGGCCGAGGCCAACCTCAACATCATCGACCTGCTGAACAAGTCGCGGGGCGAGATTGCCTACACCGTGGTGGATGTGGAGGCCCCTGTTCCGGAGGCGACCCTGGACGCCATTGCCGGTATCAACGGCGTGCTGAACGTCAGGACATTCTGACCCTGCGAAATGACTGATCGATCCGGAGAGCAGGAATCCCTCGAGCCGATCCGCCGGCAGATCGACGAGCTGGACCGGCAGCTGCAGGAACTGCTGACCCGGCGCGCCGCGCTGGCGCGTGAGATCGGCGCCAACAAGGACGGCCCCAGGCAGACGGCGCTGGATTTTTATCGGCCCGACCGGGAAGCACAGGTCCTGCGCGGCGTGCTGGAACGCAACGAGGGGCCCCTGCGGGACGAGCAGATCGTCGACCTGTTCCGGGAAATCATGTCGGCATGCCTGGCCCAGCAGGAACCCCTGAAGGTGGCGTTCCTCGGCCCCGAGGGCACGTTCAGTCAGGCAGCGGTGCTCAAGCATTTCGGCCATGGCGTCCGTGACCTGGCCCTGGGATCCATCGAGGAGGTCTTCCACCAGGTGGAAGCCGGCGTGGCGGATTTCGGCGTGGTCCCGGTGGAGAATTCGTCTGAGGGAAGCGTCAGCGACACCCTGGACATGTTCCTGTTCTCGCCCCTGAAAATCTGTGGCGAGGTGGAGTTGCGGGTCCGGCAGCATTTGCTCGGTCACGACCAGGAGCTGACCGACGTCCGCCGGGTGTATTCGCACCAGCAGTCACTGTCCCAGTGCCGGGCCTGGCTGGATCAGCAATTGCCTCATGCGGAACGGGTCCCGGTGTCCAGCAACGCCGAAGCCGCCCGCCTGGCGCGGGACGAGGAGGGCGCCGCGGCCATCGCCGGCGATACGGCGGCGGAGGTTTACGGCCTCAAGGTCCTGATGCCGAATATCGAGGACCGGCCCGACAACACCACCCGTTTCCTCGTCATCGGCCGGCAATCCTATCCGCCCAGCGGACAGGACAAGACCTCGCTGTTGCTGTCCTCCCGCCACAAGGCCGGCGCGCTTTACGCCCTGCTGTCCCCCCTGGCAGAGCACAAGGTCAGCATGACCCGGATCGAGTCCCGCCCGTCCCGCCGCGGCAAGTGGGACTACGTGTTCTTCGTGGACGTGGAGGGCCACTGCGAGGATCCCGGGATTGCCGCGGCCCTGGAAGATCTGAAAAGTGCCGCCTCCCTGTTCCGCGTGCTCGGTTCCTATCCCTGTGCGATCCTTTGAGGGACAGCCGGGCGCCCGTGCCCGGACCGGATATTGCGAGAGAGCAGGGCATCCGTGAATAAAACCCACCTTGAACTGGCCGTGGCCGGCGTCCGCGGTCTGAAGCCCTATCAGCCGGGCAAGCCCGTCAGCGAGCTGGAACGGGAGCACGGCGTGTCCGGGATCGTGAAGCTGGCCTCCAACGAAAATCCCCTGGGACCAGGGGATGCGGTACGGCAGGCCATGGCGGATGCCGTGGAGGACATCGGCCGCTACCCGGACGGCGGCGGCTTTCACCTGAAGGAGGCCATCGCCGAGCGCCATGACCTGCCGCCGGACCGGGTGACGCTGGGGAACGGTTCCAACGACGTCCTGGTACTGCTGGCCGAGGCTTTTCTGGAGCCCGGGCTGGAAGCCGTGTATTCAAGATACGCCTTTGCGGTTTATGCCATCGCCGTCCAGGCAGCCGGCGCGACGGCTCGCATCGCCCCGGCCCTCGACTGGGATTCGCCGATGCCGCTGGGTCACGATCTCGACAAGATGGCCGAGGCCATCGGTCCGCAGACGCGACTGGTGTTTGTCGCCAACCCGAACAATCCCACCGGGACCTGGATCGATGGCGATCGGCTGAAAAGTTTTCTCGAGTCCGTGCCCCGGGAGACGCTGGTGGTGGTGGACGAGGCCTACGCGGAGTACGTGGAGGAGCCCGGGTACCCGGATTGCTCCGCATGGCTCCGGGAGCACCCCAACCTGGTGGTGACGAGGACTTTCTCGAAGGCCTTCGGGCTGGCGGGGCTGCGGATTGGTTACGCGCTCTCGGCCCCCGGCGTGGCGGACATCCTCAACCGGATTCGGCAGCCGTTCAACGTCAATTCCGTCGCCCAGGCGGCGGGGGTGGCGGCGCTGGAGGATCGGTCCTACCTGGCGCGGTCGGTGGAGATCAACAACGCCGAGCGGCGCCGGGTCGCTGCGGCCTTCGACAGCCTCGGGCTCCGGCACGTGCCTTCGGTCGGTAATTTCATCCTGGTGGATTTCGAGCGGCCTGCCGCGCCGATTTACGAGGCGCTCCTCAGGCGAGCGGTCATCGTTCGTCCGGTGGCCAATTACGGCCTCCCCACGTGCCTGCGGATCAGCATCGGCACGCCGGATGAAAATACGAAACTGATTTCCGCCCTTACCGAGGTTCTTGCTGATGCTCCGGACTGAACGGCTGTAACGGGACCGGCCATGGGCAGCTCAACCACCTGCTGGATCTCGCGACCCGCGCAAGGCATCTCGGGACGACTTGCGGTTCCCGGTGACAAGTCGGTCTCCCACCGGGCCCTCATGCTGGGCGCCATCGCCGACGGTCCGGTGACCGTGTCCAATTTTCTTGCCGGCGCGGACTGCATCGCCACGCGCCGGGCCCTCGAGCAGATGGGAGGGCGGATCGAGACCCTGCCCGACGGTGATATACGGATCGAGGGGGGCGGGCCGGAGAGCCTGGCGGCGCCCGACAGCCCGCTGGACCTGGGCAATTCGGGGACCGGCATCCGGCTGATGACGGGACTCCTGGCGGGCCTGTCCGTGGACGCTGTGCTGACGGGCGACGCGTCGCTCCGGAGCCGGCCCATGGAGCGCGTGGCCCGGCCGCTGAGACTCATGGGGGCCGACGTCACCACCACCGACGGCTGCCCGCCGATTCGCCTCCGTCCCGCAGGCCGTCTCAGGGGCATTGAATACCGCCTCCCGGTGCCCAGCGCCCAGGTCAAGTCCGCCGTCCTGCTGGCCGGGCTTTCGGCCGAAGGCGAGACGGTGATCACGCAGCCGGCCGTGTCCCGCGATCACACCGAACGGATGCTCCGGGCCATGGGCGCGCCCATCGTTTTCGACGAGACGGAGATCCGCCTGGAGGGTCCCTGCCGGCTGCGCGGCGGCCACATCCGGGTGCCGGGGGATTTCTCGGCCGCGGCCTTCTTCCTGGTGGCCGCGCTGGTGGCGGGTTCGGACGAACTCGTGCTCGAGGGCGTCGGCATCAATCCGACCCGCGTCGGTCTCCTTCGCATGCTGGAAGCCATGGGCGGGGATATCGCCCTGCTGAATACGCGGCAATCCGGCGGCGAGCCTGTCGCGGATCTCCGGGTTCGCCCCGGCCGATTACGGGGCATCGACGTGGCGCCGGAATGGGTGCCCCTGGCGATCGACGAATTCCCCGTCTTTTTCGTCGCCGCGGCGGTGGCCGAGGGCGTGACCCGGGTTCGCGGCGCCGAGGAACTGCGGGTCAAGGAGTCGGACCGGATCGACGCCATGGCGACGGCCCTGGCGGGCGTCGGCGTTGCGGCGGAACCGCGGCCGGACGGCATGCTCATCCGCGGCGGATCCATCCGGGGCGGCCGGGTGGACAGTCGCGGCGACCACCGGATCGCCATGGCCATGGCCGTGGCCGGCGCCGTCTCGGAAGAAGGAATCGTGATCGAGGACACGGAGAACGTGGCCACCTCGTTCCCCGATTTCATGGACGCAGCCTCCGCCGTCGGCATGGACGTCAGGGAGATGGACAAGTGACCGCGAAGCAGGGCAGAGCCCCGGTGCTGGCGGTGGACGGCCCCGGGGGATCGGGGAAAGGAACCATCTGCCGCCGGGTGGCCGGGGCCATGGGCTGGCATCTCCTGGACAGCGGCGCCCTTTATCGGGCGGTGGCCGTATATGCCGGCCAGCGCGACGTCCCGCTGGACGATGCCGAGGGCCTGGCAAGGCTGGCGGGCGAACTGCCGGTGGCTTTCGAGCCGGCGGAGGACGACACCTGCGTGGTTCTTGCCGGCGTGGACGTGACCCGCGAACTCCGGGCGGAAACCACCGGAGACCGGGCCTCCCGGGTCGCGGCGATCCCGGCGGTTCGCGAGGCGCTGGTGCAGCGACAGCGAGACTTCAGGAAGCCGCCGGGGCTGGTGGCGGACGGCCGGGACATGGGGACCGTGATCTTCCCCGATGCCGAGGCCAAGGTGTTCCTCACCGCCAGCGCCCGGGAGCGGGCCCGCAGACGTTATAAGCAGTTGGTTGAAAAAGGAATTGATGCTAACATTGATCGTCTTTATGACGAGATCGTCGAGCGGGATCGACGGGACGAGCAAAGAGCGGTGGCGCCGCTGAAACCGGCGCCGGACGCGAGGATCATCGACACGACCACCATGTCAATCGACGAAGTGGCGGAGTCAGTCATCTCTTTTCTGCGCAACGCCCTTTCCCGGTAGGACTTTCTCATCCAGCGACAACGAATCGTGGCTCCGCAGGATGCGGGGCCTTTTTATCACTGACCCGTCAGGCCAGAGGAAGGTCGGGGCTGAACAGGGCTTGGCGAATAAACCAAGAAATTAAACATGTCTGAATCTTTTGCTGAACTTTTCGAACAAAGCCTGGCGAGCAAGCAGTTCAAGCCGGGCTCGATTATCACGGGCCACGTGGTATCCGTGAACGACGATGTCGTGATCGTCAACGCAGGCCTCAAGTCCGAGGCCGTCATCCCCGCGGAACAGTTCCGCAACGAGCGGGGTGATATCGAGGTTACCGCCGGCGACGAGGTGGAAGTCGCGCTGGATGCCGTCGAGGACGGCTTCGGCGAAACCCGCCTCTCCCGCGAGAAGGCCAAGCGGGCCCGCACCTGGACCAAGCTGCAGGAAGCCTTCGACAACGAAGAGGTGGTCCAGGGCTCCATCAACGGCCGCGTCAAGGGCGGCTTTACCGTGGAGATCGACCTGGTCCGGGCGTTCCTGCCCGGCTCGCTGGTGGACGTCCGCCCGGTCAGGGATCCTTCCTACCTGGAAGGCAAGCAGCTCGACTTCAAGGTCATCAAGCTCGACCAGAAGCGCAACAACGTGGTGGTGTCCCGCCGTGCCGTGGTGGAGGAAGAGTACAGCGCCGAACGCGAAGAGCTCATGAAGTCGCTGCAGGAAGGCGCGGTCGTCAAGGGTATCGTCAAGAACCTGACCGACTACGGCGCTTTCGTGGACCTGGGCGGTATCGACGGCCTGCTGCACATCACCGACATGGCCTGGAAGCGGGTCAAGCACCCCTCCGAGGTCGTCAACGTCGGCGACGAGATCGACGTCAAGATCCTCAAGTTCGATCGCGAGCGCTGCCGCGTATCCCTGGGCATCAAGCAGCTTGGCGAGGATCCGTGGCGGGACCTGTCCCGGCGGTATCCGCCGACCACGCGCCTGTTCGGCAAGGTCACCAACATCGCCGACTACGGCTGCTTCGTGGAAATCGAGGAAGGCGTCGAGGGACTGGTCCACGTGTCCGAGATGGACTGGACCAACAAGAACGTGAACCCCTCCAAGGTCGTCCAGGTGGGCGACGAAGTGGAGGTGATGGTGCTGGACATCGACGAGGAGCGCCGGCGCGTCTCGCTCGGTATCAAGCAGTGCCAGTCGAATCCCTGGGCCGAGTTCGCCGCCAACTTCAACCGCGGCGACCGGGTCAGCGGCAAGATCAAGTCCATTACCGACTTCGGCATCTTTATCGGCCTCGACGGCGATATCGACGGCCTCGTGCATCTCTCCGACATCTCCTGGGAAATCCCCGGCGAGGAAGCGGTTCGAAACTACAAGAAGGGTGACGAGGTCGAAACGACCATCCTGTCCATCGATGCCGAAAGAGAGCGGATCTCCCTGGGCATCAAGCAGATGGACAAGGATCCCTTCTCGGCCTACCTGGCGGAGCACCCCAAGGGCAGCATCGTCAAGGGCGTGGTCACGGAGGTGGACGCCAAGGGCGCCCAGATCGACCTGGGCGGCGTGGAAGGCCACCTGCGTGCCTCCGAGCTTTCCCGCGACCGCGTGGAGGATGCGAGGATGTTCCTGAAGGCCGGAGACGAGGTCGAGGCCAAGTTCGTCGGCATCGACAGGAAGACCCGGTCGATCAGCCTTTCCATCAAGGCCAAGGAGGCCCACGAGGAGGCTCAGGCCGTCCAGAGCTACAAGAAATCGGACTCCAGCACCGGAACCAGTCTCGGTGATCTGCTGAAAGAGCAGATTTCCGGCCAGGAGGAATCCTGATAAGGTACAGGGGCCGCCTCGGAAAGGCGGCCCCGTTTTTTTGACGCCACGGGAGAGGCGGCGTGGCCGCAGCGGTCAACGCAGGACGGACGGAGAAAAGCATGACAAAGTCTGAACTGATCGACGTCATCAGCAGGAATCAGAAGCACCTGCCGGCGAAAGACGTGGAACTCGCGGTCAAGCACATTCTCGAGATCATGAGCGACAGTCTGGCCGCCGGTCAGCGGATCGAAATCCGCGGATTCGGCAGCTTCTCGCTCCACTACCGCCCCCCGCGGATGGGTCGAAACCCGAAGACCGGCGAGGCCGTGGCGCTGTCCGGGAAGTACGTGCCTCACTTCAAGCCGGGCAAGGATCTCCGGGAACGCGTCAATGAAGGACGCGACAACCCGATCCGTTCCTGACGCGTCCGCACCCTGCCTTGCCGGGGACCCGGCACATGGCGACCCTGATACACTGTCTCCGGCGCGGGAGGTCTCGCCGACACCGACCAGGAGACTTTGCGGGTGACTAAGCTCCGCCGCTATCTTGTACTGATCGCCATCCTGTTGGCCGTCCTGCTGGCCGCCGCCTTCGCATGGCTCAATCCCCAGTCCATTACCCTGGATCTCGGCTTTGGCGTGGTCGAGACGCCTGTCGCCTATGCCGTGATCGCATGCCTGGCGGTGGGCTGGATCCTGGGCCTGTTGTCGGCCCTGGGCCGGGTCGTCAGGACGGCGGCGCAGGGCCGCAAGGATCGCAAGGCGGCGCAGCGGGCGGAGGCGGACGCCGAGAGCCTGCGCAGGCTTTCGATCTCCGATGACGGCTGATTCCCTTGTCCTGCTGGCGCTGCTGTTCGCGGCGGCCGGGGCAGGGTGGTTCTTCGCGCGGCTGACGGCGCGGGGCCGGGCCGGTGTCCCGACGCCGGCGGGCGTCCATCCCGAATACTTCGAGGGTCTGGATTTTCTTCTCAACGAGGAGCCGGACAAGGCCATCGAGGTGTTCCGCCGCATGGCCGACGTGGACCCGGAAACCGTCGAGACCCATTTCCTCCTGGGCAACCTGTTTCGCCGGCGCGGCGAGGTGGACCGCGCCATCCTGATCCACCAGAACATTTACGAGCGCGGGGATCTGCCCCGGGCGCAGCGTAACCGCGCCCTCAAGGAGCTGGCCGACGACTATCTGAAGGCGGGGCTCTTCGATCGCGCGGAGGACATGTTCAAGCGCCTCTCGGAGAAGGCCGGCTACGAGCAGACGGCCCTGGAGCAGCTTGTCCGCATTTACGAGCAGGAGCGGGAATGGGAGCAGGCCATCGCCGCCAGAAGCCGGCTTGCCTCCTTCTCGGGACCGGGCGTCAGTCCCGAGGTGGCGCATTATTACTGCGAACTCGCCGAGAAGGCGATCGGGGACGGCGACAGGGAAAAAGCCCTGGACTGTCTGCGCCGGGCCCGGGATGCGGACCGGGAGTCGCTGCGGGGCACGCTCATGCGGGCCCGCCTGGCCAGCGAGGAAGGCGACCATAAACTCGCGGTGCGCCTTTACCGGAACGCGCTGTCCCGCGACCCGGCCTTCGCGGCTATCGTGCTGCCGCTCATGCGCAGGAGTTACCAGGCCATGGGCGACCTGCAGGGGTTTACCGACCTGCTCAGCGCCCTCGTGGAGGCGCAGCCCCGGGCCAAATCGGGGATTGCCTATGCGGCCATCGTGGACGGCGAATTCGACGACCCGGTGACCGCCGACTGCATCGACGAATTCATCAACGCCAATCCGCTGCTGACCGATCTGCTGGAGATCCTGCGGCCGAGCCGCGCGGATGGCGATACCCGGCAGGAGTCGGTCCGGCGCATTACCCGCGCGCTGCAGCGACTGGCCCGGCGCAGCCCCACCTATCGCTGCCACACCTGCGGCTTTTCCGGTCAGATGCTGTTCTGGCAATGCCCGACCTGCAAATCCTGGGGCAGCAGCCGCCCGCTGGCCCGTTTCCAGTTCGACGCCTCCATTTCCTGAACGGCCCGGGCCATTTCCTGCGCAACAGGACGGATTTCCGGACCTCCCTCCGGGCGTGTGTCGGGATAGCGTAGGGCAGGGGTCGCGGGCTCCTCCCGCATCCCGTCACGCAGTCCCAGGTTCAAGGAGGGAAAACATGTTCCGAGCGATCAAGAGCGTCATGGCCGTTCTCGCCATGCTCGTCACCGGCTACGCCTTCGCGGGCACCGTCAATATCAATACCGCAGATGCCGATACCCTGGCGGCCGAACTCGCCGGCGTCGGGCCGTCGAGGGCCCTGGCCATCGTCGAGTACCGCGAGAACGTCGGTCGTTTCGAGACACCCGAGCAGCTGCTCGACGTCAGCGGCATCGGGCCGCGGATCCTGGAGTGGAACGAGGGCCGCATCGTGGTCGCGCCGCAGGGCGACAGCGACTGACGTGTAGGCTTCTACGGCAGACGGCGGGGCCGGCCTGTTGGCCGGCCTCGTTTTTTGAGAATCCGGTCGTTGAACGGGATAGGCTGCTGTGCCAGCATGGCGCCCCGTTTATGGCGTCGCGACGCCAGGCTGAACAGGAAGTTGTCACGTGCCGAAGCCCATCAAGTTTGCCGTTTTCCCCGTGGCGGGGAAGGGAACGCGGTTCCTGCCGGCCACCAAGGCCAGCCCGAAAGAAATGCTGCCGGTGGTGGACAAGCCGCTGATCCAGCATGCGGTGGAGGAGGCCCTGGCTGCCGGCGCCACCAACCTGGTGTTCATCACCGGGCGGCACAAGCGGGCCATCGAGGATCACTTCGACTGGGACACCGAGCTCGAGCAGCTGCTCATCGACAAGGACAAGCCCGACGAGCTGGCCATGGTGCGCTCCATCGTCCCCGAGGACGTGACCTGCATCTACATCCGCCAGGGGGCGCCGCTGGGACTGGGCCACGCGGTGCTCTGCGCCCGCTCGGTGGTGGGGAATCGTCCGTTCTTCGTGCACCTGGCCGACGACCTCATCGACGCCCCGACGCCCTGTCTGGAGCAGATGCGCCAGCTCTACGAGGAGACCGGCGGCAGCGTCGTGGGCGTGCAGCGGGTGCCCCGCGACCAGACTGACCAGTACGGCGTGGTGGACGGAGAGCCGGTGGGCGAAAGCGTCTGGCGTCTGAAGGGGATCGTGGAGAAACCGGCGCCCGCGGACGCGCCATCCAGCCTGGCGGTCGTCGGCCGTTATATCCTGGAGCCGGAGATTTTTGATTTCCTCGAGGAACTGGGAACCGGCGCCGGCGGGGAGATCCAGCTTACCGACGGCATCGCCCAGCTGCTCGAGGCCAGGGAGGTCCGCGCCCACGAGTTCGACGGAATCCGTTTCGACTGCGGGGGCAAGCTGGGCTACCTGGAGGCCACCGTGCATTACGGTCTCAAGCACGAGGAGTACGGCAAGGACTTCGCCGAATATCTGCGCAACGTGGTGCCGGGAGAGTAGCGAGCTCAGTGCTTCCCGGCCCGGCCTATCTGACATTCCACGCTGCAGGTTTCCACGATGGCGGTGTTCCCGGCCGCTGCGATATGATCGGGGCTCTTTGGTTTACCGACGGAGTAACGAATCAATGCGTGCAATGAAAGGAATTCTGCTGGCTCTGCCGCTGGCTCTCTGGGGCCTGTCCGCCTCGGCGGCCGACGTGGAGGCCGGCAAGGCGGTCTTCGAGGCCAACTGCGCGGACTGCCATTATGAAGATGATTTCTCCGGCGAGTCCGCCGCCGACATCACCGCCATGATCAAGTCCGTGGCCGGCGGGCAGGTGGAGCACAAGGCCGATGCCAGCGGCCTGAGCGACGCCGACATCGAAAACATCGCCGCCTTCTGGGCGAGTTTCAAGTAACGCCCATCTGTCGTTTTCGCAGGTCCTGCAGGCCCCCGACCGGGCCTGGAACCTGCCCTGATCAAGACCGCCGGGTCCTCGAAAGGGATCCGGCGGTTTTCTTTTGTCTCCCGGGCATATTGGTCTCGTCTTATGGCTCTGTCAGCCATCGACCGACCGCCATCGGAGCAGTTCAGCCAAAAATATGATTCGTAGTTGATCCACATCATGGGAAATGTTGGCTCGCTGCATTAAAAAGGAAAACGCATACAGATAGTTGGAGCCAAGAAATAAGAATCATTCTCATCAGGATGCATCGATAACGAAAGTCCTGGCGGGGTGTATGAATGGATTGGAACCACTTTTTTCCTTTCCGAGGGAGACAATGATGAAAGCCAGATGGACTACTTGGATGGTGGCGGCC
>Ga0209536_100008204_pt1 | contig 15688 bp, 23 predicted proteins | sample DeeMarSeWOR28_12_FD_187461 | JGI IMG/M metagenome (GOLD analysis project Ga0209536, IMG submission 187461) | Marine sediment microbial communities from White Oak River estuary, North Carolina - WOR-2-8_12 (SPAdes) (version 2) | ecosystem: Environmental > Aquatic > Marine > Intertidal zone >...
ATCTTCCCACTTTACTTCTGGTTGCCGGCCAGTTACCATACGCCGCCTGCGCCGACATCTGCCCTCTTTGCCGGTTTACTCACCAAGGTCGGCGTCTACGCTCTCATTCGCGTTTTCACTCTTGTTTTTCCGAGGATGACCTACGTTTATACCCTGCTATTGACACTGGCTGGTCTAACCATGGTTATTGGGGTTCTGGGTGCATTTGCTCAATTCGAAATCCGACGTATCCTCAGTTTCCACATCATTAGTCAGATTGGCTACATGATCATGGGGCTGGGGTTGCTTGCCTCTAACAATTCAGCGGCAAGGCTTCTTGGTATCTCCGCCGCGGTTTTCTACATAACCCACCACATCATTGTGAAGACCAACCTTTTTTTAATCGGCGGCACGGTGCAGGCTTTGCGCGAAACCGATCAACTCAAGAGCTTAGGGGGTCTAGCAGCCTCATCGCCCTGGCTTTCCATCCTCTTCTTGATTCCCGCACTTAGTCTTGCCGGTATACCGCCGCTCTCAGGGTTTTGGGCCAAATTCGCAATGATCAAGGCGGGCTTGGAGGCCGAGCAGTATCTCGTCGTGGCAGCGGCTCTCATCGCCGGCCTCCTGACCCTGATGAGCATGATCAAAATTTGGGATGAGGCATTCTGGAAGCCAGCTCCAGAAGTCCATAGCAGAGAGGGATCGCATCCCACCGGACCCCTCACACCGCCGCGACTGCTCTTACTCCTGGGGCCCATTACAGTACTCGCTGGTATCACGGTGGCGATCGGTTTACAGCCACAACTGCTCTTCACCGTTGCTGAGCGTGCCGCGACCCAGTTGCTTGACTCAAGCGCATACATTCAGGCTGTCCTCGGTGTCAGTCAGGCACCGCTCCAGCCCATTGACATCTTGCTAGGGGGTACGCCATGAAAATTCTCTTGTGGAATCTCCTACTGGCGCTGCTGTGGGAAGCAATGACAGGCAGGACCGATGCTGCCAACCTACTCCTCGGCTTCGCACTAGGCTATGTCATTCTCTGGTGGTTGAGACCACTTCTCGGCCCCACCCAGTATTTCAGGAAGCTACCTGAAAGCATCCGGTTTACCTTCTTCTTTTTACGGGAACTGATCCATTCGAATCTTCGCGTCGCTTGGGATGTTATCAGCCCGAAATCGCGACGTAAGCCCGGAATTGTCGCTATTCCGCTGGATGCCCGCAGTGACACCGAGATCATCTTTCTGGCAAACCTGATCACCCTTACCCCTGGGACTTTAAGCTTGGATGTCTCAGATGATCGGAGCGTGCTTTACGTGCATGGGATGTTTGTCGAAGATGCCCAGCTAATGCGTGAGCAAATCAAGAACGGCTTTGAACGGAGGGTTCTGGAGCTACTTAGATGACGGCTCACATCAGTTTATTCCTGGAGATTGTCCTCGGACTCCTCGCACTTGCTGCGGTGTTGGGATTTGTCCGGCTGCTGCGGGGACCCAGCCTGCCGGATCGTGTCGTCGCCTTTGATTTATTGGCGACAGTGGGTGTCGGCATCTCGGCTGTTTACGCAATGGCCCATGATCAACCGGTGTTTTTGGATGTGGCTGTGGTAATTGCCTTGATCAGTTTCGTCGGCACTGTCGCCTTTGCTCGCTATATAGAAGAGAGACTTAAAGGATGACTCTTTTGAAACAATTGCTAATTCTTATTTTTGCAGGGGGCGGCAGTCTCTTCGTCTTGCTCGCTGCCGTCGGCCTCCTGCGCATGCCGGATCTGTTCACCCGCATGCATCCCTCCAGCAAAGCTGCAACCCTAGGGACCGTCCTGATCTTAATAGGTATTGCCCTTCATTTTCAAGATGGGGCCATTGCCGTCCGTGCGGTGTTGATCTGCCTGTTCCTATTTCTGACGGCTCCAGTTGCATCCCACATCATTGCCCGGGCTGGATTTCTCTCAGGTGTCCCCCTAGCCGAGGATACAGCCATCGACGAACTCAGCGACCGCTACGACTTGCAAACTCACAGTTTAAGCTGTCCGCCTACCGAAGCAGAGGACGAGTAGAAATTTTACGCATCGGCCTACCCATGAAAGGGGCGGAGCGAAATGATCTCGTTCATACCTCGAAGAGCAAATTCTGAGCTCGCATCCCGATAGAATTCCAGCTCTAATCACCGTACCTCATCTTCTTGATACGAGGTGGTGTGACGTCTGGTATTTCCACTATAAACACATCGCCGTATTCGGTTGGTGGACTACCGGTGCCATCAAGCAATGTGTACATCTCCTCCAGATTTCTCAGATTTCCCACCCACACCACCACGCCCCCGGCGTGCTTCGTAAGGAATTCATCCAGAAGGTCCCTGGACAGCTTCTTGTAATCATACAAACGGGATTGGGATACAAGGTTTAGTTTCAGGCCAAGATGGTCTGCCAACGGTTGAGCCGTGTCCCTGTTGCGCCGCAGATTCGTACAGTAAATTGCGCTCACTCCCATGTCGCCGATGACTTCCACTAAATGCTGAGCCCGTCTTCTACCCTGCCATGTCAGTGGATCGTCTGCCTCAGCACTGTAGATATCCCTGCCAGCATGCCGAAGGAGGATGATTGTCGTCTTGGTCCCCGGCGGCGACTGGTATGTCGGGCTCGTTTCATCTTCTGAAGTCGTGGCGCAGCCAACAAAAAAGGCAAGAATCAAGCACAGTAATGCGACACCGAAAACCGTTCGAACACCTTTGATTGGCTCCATCGGTCTGACACCTCCTCGCCTGTTCTTAGCCAGAGAGCTTGTAGAGGATCCAACCTAGCACAAAAAAGGGAGATTGGTCAAAATGGATCAACTTTGTAGAAAACGTGGTGCATTTTAAAACACAAAAATTAGTTGGGAAAAACGGTAGGTTTACTTCATAGATGAGAAAATTTCGTTGATCTTTTCTTTAATAACGCGCTCAGCAACCGCTGACAAGCGTTCCTCCACCAGCCGGGCTACCAGCGCTTCAATCTTCTCGGTTAGCAAATTAGCCAACTCCTCTTCAGAACCGCTTGTAGTGGCCGCCTCACCTGCTTTTTTTCGTGCCCCTTCATCCTGTAATGGCACGTCGCCAAGCAGATCTTCGGAAATCCACTCCTCAACAACAACCGGTTCGGCAGCGGTAGCGCTCTCTTCTCCGGACTGAAAGTCCATTCCCAGTTCTTCAAAGAGATCTTTGGAGAGCTCCTGCTCCTCCGCATCCGGTTCCGCAGCGGCAGCCCTATCTACCGCAGCTTTAAAATCCTTTTCCAAATCGTCAAAGAGATCCTCGGGCAGTTGCTCTGCTAGGGCAGGAGACTTTTTAGGTTCCGTTTCTTGTTGTGGCATCCCCTTTTTCTTAAGGAGGTTTGATGCATCCACTTCACGGGTGGCGAGGAGTTCGTCTAACGCTTGGGCAATGTCTTCATCCACCTCCTTCTTATTCGTCTCTGTTACAGGAGGATTTCCGGCGTCCATCGACGCCTCTTCAGCCACCATGGCTTCAACTTCACCCTCAGCGTCACTCATGGCATCCAGGGCGGCTTGTGCCTGATTATCCGCAGGCTCGTCTTCAGGTGGGGGCCCATCCGAATCTCCGAACAAATCCATGTCCAGTTCTAGGCTGTCCATCCCTATTGCCCCGTCATCGAGGCTAATTGTCGACACCTCTCCGCCAGGGGTTTGATCATCTAAGATAGGCCCGGCCAGTTCAACAACGTCCGCCAGGTCAGCAACCTCGGTATCAATGGTATCGAGGAGAAAATCGAGTTTTTTAGTAGCTTCCTTTTTAGGACTACTGTTCTTAAGTTCACTGTTTGAGGAACTGTTGCTCATATTCGTCGTTCCAGAGCCAAGATCAAGAACATTCGATGCGTTGGCCCACGGCCATCACCCGCGGGTACTCTCAAAAAGCCTGGCCATGAATGGCAATAAAAAGTATCTGATGGCCCGACTTTTCTGACCAATACCCGTTAAGCAAAAGCAGTGCCAAACTTATGGCGACTCGATTATAGTCAATAGTTTTCAGGCAGTTACGTCCATCCACTAAGAACCTTGCCCTTACCCGCACCTTGGTGCCAGTGTTGCTTATGGTGAAAAACTTCCATGTAAAGTTGAAAATACTCCAGCGAGCGCATTCCCCGTAGCTTGCTGCAGGGTTAGCGAGCGAACTGCAATACAATGGATTCATTCCTTTCATTTCGAAGATTCCCTGTCCGCCGCAGGCGGACTGCAGGGAGCTTCAATTTCGGGCTTTCTCTTATTCCAACATCCCAATACTCCAGTACTCCAAAACAGCTCGCAATCTTTACCGGCAAAGCTATTCAACTCTGACCTGGCCAAGTGGATCGGGTTTATTAAGACTAATGAAAAAAAGGCAACACCATTTCAGCGCTGCCTTTTCCTTAGCTTCCTTGAGACCCTTGCTATTTTTGCTGTTCGTCAGATGGCCATTTCGTATCTATGCTTCAAAGTAATTTGAACGCATTGTCGGAATCGGCCGCGACCATTCTACTTGCCAGCTCTCTCCCTGGCCAACTCTTCCTGACTCATGGTCCAGAAAGGAGTTCCATCCTTTGTTAAGCGCACTTTATATTCATAATAGTCGCCCTTTTTCACCTTGGACGCCATAAATACTTCCTTGCCGTCAATCTCCGCCCATACCCCCTTCACCTTCACCTTGTCACCTTTCCTGAGTGAGATGCTGTTGGGGTTAACAAACGGGCTGGGGCCGAGGTGAACGGTGACAACTTCATCGCTGTCTCCATCTCGGACGAGGAGTGCTACCCCGGGGGACATGCCTTTTAGGGGGGTGATTTGTTTGAAACCCACTACATTGCCCTTGAGACTGTCCCACTCATCAAGGTCATAAAGCTTGTTGTAGGCGCTGTCCTTTTCCCAACCCACGATGGCTCCCTTTTCTTCAGCAAATCCAGCGCTCAAGCCAAAAATATACATTCCTAAGAGAAACACAAGACCAATTACCGGGCTCTTACTGTAGCCTTTCATGGCAACCTCCCTCCCTGCGGCCACATTCCATGTGTGAGTGGAATAGTATGGGTAGTTCCTGCCTCTACTCAATTTCAACGAGCTCTTGTCTACCCAAAAGAGTTAGCATTTTTATAGTTTATCATCTTTTGCCACGCTGGTCAGTAGTGGATCATCAGGAGTGTTCCGTTTTTTCAGAACCAATTGGGCAAAGCATGGTCAGGGAAAATAACCATTGAGGATAAGGTCTGTGACATGCAGGCTGAGAAAGTGTCGAGGAGAAGAGCCTGAAGTAGCTCGGCTATAGTAGGCAGGGCAGAGCAGCGCATCAACCCACAGTAGGTTGATCGGTTAATCTTGTTTCAACTCAAACTCCAGCTTGTCCAGATACTCACAGGCCTCCTTGCCTACTTCATAGTGGTCAAGTTTTTGAGCAATGATCCTACGGTCCTCTTTGGAGATTTTCACAAAACGAACACCCATCCCCCGGGGTGTGATTTTGTCGTCGGGACCGTGAATATTGGACCAGACAACTTCAGCTCTGACATTTAGGGATTTCTCTGAAACATCCACCACCATATCAAATACTTCGTTCAGATTGAGCGGATTTCGGCAGCGGATAAAGGATCCTTGAGGACTGATATCGTTTGTTTCTCCGTGCATTATCCCACCCCCAACTTGTGCGGAAACCGACCACTTGAGTTCGGGCCTTGGACATATGCGATTTTGCCGTTTAAGCATGATGCGTCTCCACCTGTGAGATTGTTGTCACCTTGATATGTGCAGGTTTTAGACAATCCCACCGAGGAAAGCGCAGGATTTATGCCATAGGGTCTTTCTGGGCAAAAAAAAATTCAATCTGGTAATTTTACTTTTCTTCTTTTTCCACATTTGATAATTTTTATGGACGCGAGTAGAATCTCCTGCTGAGATGCGATCAACAACTCGAGAGGCCAATCAATGAAAAATGGCGGCCATTCCTTTCACATACCAGTGATGGGAACAGGATTCACCATTGATACCCCGCTGCGGGTGGCGAAGTATGGAATCTCTTCGGTTATACCATTAGTGGACGACGTTCTTGTCGAACAGGTGAGAAAATTCCACTGTGAGAAGCATGGCCAACCGTACGAGGAAATCAGCAACCGTGACCAAGATGCTCGCGCCCTCCGCATCACGGCCTATCTAAATCTGTTGGACCGGCTGATCCGGCCGCAGGTAGAGGAGCTACAAGCCTCGCCCTTCGAGAACGGCAGCGAGATTACTCGCTACTTCGAAATGCTGCCTGAGACGCCGCTCAAGCGAGCCTATGGCGAAATGCTTGCAACCACCGAACCGGAGGCGAAGGCCCGGATGCAGGAAGACTTGCGCCAGCAAGCGGTCCCAGGCAGCATCGACGTCAACATTATGACCAAGCTCGACCGCGACATCTACTTGGATGGCAAAAAGCTCCCTGCCGAGTTCGCTGATGCCATGGCGGCCCTCCGCGGCTTTGCTAACAGCACTCTGCAATCGTCAGTCGTCTTTTCGGCGGGCATAAATCAGCGGCTTTATACGTACGCGGCCACTTTCGACGACTTCTTTCCCGACGACAACGGTGAACTCAAAAAGAAGATTATTTTGAAGGTGAGCGATTACCGCTCTGCCTCGATACAGGGTAGATTCCTCGCCAAGCGCGGGCTGTGGGTGTCCGAGTATCGCATCGAATCCGGCCTCAACTGCGGTGGGCACGCTTTCGCCACCGACGGCCATTTGTTGGGGCCGGTCTTGGAGGAGTTCAAGGAGAAAAGGCAGGAACTCACTGAGACGCTTCATGCAACCTACACCAAGGCTCTCGCAGACCGTGGCTGGACAGTAAACAATGAGCCCCACGAAGTGGGTATAACCGTTCAAGGCGGCATCGCCACAGCTCTTGAGAACGAGTTTTTGCTGCGATATTATATGATCGATAGAACCGGCTGGGGAACACCTTTCTTGCTCGTACCTGAAGTGACGAATGTTGACAACGCCCACCTGGAGAAACTTGTTGCCGCCACGGATGGCGATGTCTACTTGAGCGACAGCTCACCTTTAGGGATTCCTTTCTGGAACCTGCGCACGTCCGCCAGTGAGGAGACCCGTCGCCAACATATCCGTGAGGGCAAGCCTGGCAGTCGCTGTCTGAAAGGGGCCGCGAGGCTGAATACTGAATTTACTGACATCCCGATCTGTCCGGCCTCGCGTGTCTATGTCAAGCGCAAGCTCCAACACCTCCCGGAGGAAGGGCTCTCAGCAGAACAGCTTGCCGCCGTAAAAGAGAGCGTGCTCCGCAAATCCTGCATCTGTCATGACTTGGGCGGTAGTACGGCCCTAAAGTACGACATCGATCCAGCGGCCACCCCCTCTATCTGTTGCGGGCCCAGCATTCTGGATTTCACCAAAATCTGCACTCTGGAAGAAATGGTGGCACACATTTACGGACGGCTATCGCTTATTACCAACAAAGAGCGTCCGCACATGTTCATCAAGGAACTTATGCTCTACATAGACCACCTTCGTGAAGAGACCAAGAACTTCGGTTTAAAACTCTCCTTTCGTACACCGGCGTACTTCAGCAAGTTCAAGAAAAACCTTCTTGCCGGGATCGAATACTACCATCGGTTGGCTGGGCATTTCATCGAGGAACAGAGAAAGCAGTTTCTGGCTGATCTCAAAGTCCTGCAGGATGAGATCGAGCGCATTGCTCTTCCTGACGTCGGTTGAGATGCGCCAGGGGGGATAAAAAGAACATACTTGCCAGGCGCAAAGTTGCCAGTGAAAACTAGCCCGGATAATTCATGAATCAGTTGTTCCAACCGTGAAACTGGGAACCCACTTGCGGGACTGAGCGGAGCGCAGCGAGCGCGAATAACATGACCCTCCTTCGTGACTTTCTTCATTGAAGATATTAGCATTAACCCTAATGCTGCATACCCACGCCGAGGAAAAACGCGTCAAAGTGCGCCACATGCGGGCGCGCGCAGGCTGGGACAGGATGAACAGTGCTTTACCGTAGGTGAGATCCTGTTCCGAGCACGCTCGCAGATGACGCGCTATCATGCGAGCCTAGCGATTTTTACCGGTTTGGGTATGCAACATTAGGGTTAACAACGGGAGGATTGAGTCGTGGCTAGGATCGGGATTAAGCAAAAAGACACTGAAACCTTTGAGGTCACCCTCAGGGAGACAACCACTACAACCCACACAGTAACTCTTGCCCAGGATTATTATCAGAAATTGACGGGGCGCAAGGTCAGTCCGGAAACGCTGATTGAGTGGATCTGAACAAGGTGTCAGATCCATTTGGTATCATTCAAACGACACTCATGCTATGAAAAGCAGATCTGAACTTATTGATGTTACTGCGGACTTCACATAGCAGAACTCTTAAATTACCAATCAGAACGGCCTGGCAATACATATAGTTGATACGTGTCTGTGCAAACCCGCGCAATGAGCAGACGCCATTAGTCGTCGATACACAACTCACTATTTTGAGTTCTAAGGTCACCTGGTTCCTCAAGGTTAATCTCTCGTTCCCTCATGCGCTGCCAGCCACTTCTCCGAAGCATCTACTCCTTTCAGAACTTCGTTCAAAATAATCTCCGCCCACCGCCTGGCCGCAGAATCCGGGAGGTCTTTTTCTAGCCTACGAGCGACTCCTCCGATCGCGGGAAAACGGTTCCGGACGATGTGGCCCACCTCGACAGAGGGCTCGTCCAAAAAATTATGGTGAGCTAAATGGTCCTCGAGAGATATCATTGTTTGGTTTCCTTAAAGAAATCCGTATCTCCCTCTGGCGGAAATTTTACAACTAAAACGCTGGAATCCGTCCAGGCAGAGACTTCCAGGGGCAGGCTCCCCTTCAGCCTTCGGGACAAATCGTGTCTCAAACTCGCCCCCATCACTATTACGGACTGATTTCCCGCCTCCTTGAGGATCAAGTCACAGGGACTCATCCCCTTGTATTCAAGCAAGGCACCAGGCTTGCCGCAGCTATCCAGCCAGGTCCGTGCCTGCCTTATACATTCTTTGCCAGTACGGACTTCCCCCTCACTTGCTTGGGGCACCTGCACCCAGATTAAGTCTATCGGCGCCAGCACCGCCGGCAAGAGCTGGTTAAGAAGTGGAAATTCACTGCAAGCTGAGAGCGAACCATCCACGCAAACCAAGAAGCGGCTATCCATTTCACCGCCTCGCACCACAAGCACTGACGAATTGAGGTCGAGGACAATACGCCGCACAATATCCCCTCCCACTAACCTTTCGAAACGCCCGCTCCGTTGCTGGGCGATGACAAACAGGCTGTGCCAGTCTGCTGCCACCTCCCGATTTAGCGCCTCAATGAGGTCGCCATAACATACATAAAATTGAACCCGGTGGCCTGAAGGGGTGAAACTAAGGAAAAGGTAGCCATTTTCAACCTCGAGAATATTGATGCTTGGTTGCGATACGAGGAACCCCAGTTCGGCAAGAAGTCCCATTGAATGGGTGAGAATCTGAATTTCGGTTGGTAGACTATCCCATTCCACCTGTGGGATGTTTTCACCCACCATAGGTGGCTCGTCGATGACGCAGGACCTAGGGCATACGGTAATGATAGCGATTTCAGTGCCGAGACGTTCTGCCAGAATAGCGCCAAAACGCAACGCTGCCGCGGCAGCAGGGCTGCCATCTGTATAGATGAGGATCTTTAACATTGTTGTCACTCGAACCATACCTGCCCGCTTGAAAGCGACATCGTGTGTAACCAACTTCTCTCTCTTCGTTCAGTAAAAGATTGAGAATCTAGGTGCAGATGTCCCCGCTTTAGAAATTTAGGTGGATTGGACAACAATCTTGCAGCTTAGGAAAAGGTTACTCCAGGCTTAGTTTGATACAAAACATGGCGGGTCCTCAGCCGAACAGCTTTCGTACGATAGCTGAAAACACCCAAGTTATCAGGATGCAAACTAAGGCAAGGATACCCAACACAAGGGCCATTCTCTCGCCAGTAGTTCTAGCCCACTCGATCCTCTCACCTGCGTAATAGCCAAGCCCAACGAATAGTAAGACTTGAATTGCCACGGACAGAGCGTCAACAGCGAGAAATCGTTGCCAAGAATAGCGTGCTGCTCCTGCTGCTATGTAAGCGACCGCGCGAATACCGAAGGTAAATCGGGCCAGAAAAAGTTTCCATCCGCCGCGGCGTCCAAATGCCATCTGATATTTGTCGATCCTTCTTTTACCGACATACCTCCTAAGTAATGTAGAGAGAGTAGGTCGAGTGAACAGCCAATACGCCATGGCAAAAAGGAGTAAATCTCCGCTAAGTATTGCCAGATACCAGAAGCAGATACTGGAAGCAGGTGGACTGATTTGCCTGTACAAGGCATATCCGCCCCCCATCAGAACAGGGTTCTCTGGAACAGGTAAGCCTAGTCCAGCCAAAAAAAGCGTCAGGGCAATAGCCCAAAAGGCAGCTCGTGTGTTCATATAAGCGTTGGTAAGTTAACTAGTTTCCATCCAGAGCTTTCGGATGGACACTAATTAATCTTCCTCATATACAGTTTCGTGCTCGTGAAACCACTGACCTGCTTCTTATCCAGGTCATACCTTTTGACGATCTCAGGGTCGATGAAGACTTTCTTTCCCATCTATAAAAAAGTAAACCCTCTTGGGATTTCTTTCAGTGCCCTCGTCCTTTTTTTGTGGAACATCAATGATCTCCTCCAATTTTGATACATCCTAGTGACTTGAAGGAGTGCCCTTAAGATAGTATGGAAAAATCATATTACAGCCAGAGCACCGAACTCATATGAGATCAATCTTTTCGTCTGTTCGTCAGACTTCCATTTCAGCTACAAACTGGCAACCTGAACAAGAAGTTCTGAAGATTTCGCTATTGGGCATGGATAACTCCCCCACCTTGTGCCAATGCTGAAAAGTCACTCTGCCTTAAATAGAGACGCCACTCTTCAACGCTGTATCATTTGCCAGGCTCGGGCGACAATGAAGGTTTCTTCATCAGTCAGCTCCTGCACTATCAACGTTGTCTTAGGAATTACTCTGGCAGTTAGAGTTCCCGCCAAGCTCGCTAAATTCTTTAGAAAATCTGTTGTGTTAGTGCATGAAAACTCGACTTTTTCAAACATGAGGGAGGCGGTTTCTCCTTCTTTGTCTGAGTAGCCAATGCGAACATACAGATTTTCTTGCCCTGATATGTTCCCATGAACCGCCTTTCCAATTTCTATTTTTCTGATCTCTCTCAGTTTATGCCTCATTCTTTTCATCCTTCATATCTATCCTCACAATTGGTTTTGCGTCACCGGTTTCGCATTTGACCCAGACTGGTTCAATGACGCACCATTCGGTGCCTGGTTAAAGAATTGATTTTTATTTGTCAAAATGCCGTATTGCATCCAATAACGTATGGATTTTCTGGCTTTATCCTATTGTACCTCTCTTTCGTGATCATGGTGCCTTCCAGATGACCTCTCTACCAGCATCTGACAAGACAATGACCGGCTTGTCACCGGGCATCAGGCCAACAAAAATGCGTAACTCACCGTTCCTCCCGTAGAAGCGTAAGTCTGGTGCAATTGGCAAGAATGGTTCCTTTCCTGGACGTCCACCAAGTATCGCAATGGTTTTGCCGTTATCGTCCACCAAGCGAAACTCTCTTGCCACCAGGACTCTTTGAGCCTGGGATTTCTCTTCAGCCAAGACGCTGTCTCCAACGAAAAATCTACTTGATACTACTCCCGCAATCAGCCCAGTCAGCATAGCCAGCGCCACCATCAAGCTGAACTTTTTCATGTCCATCACCTTTACCTTTCACTCTACTGGAAACTTGTACATCAACTGTTTTGTCGAGGCTCTCCGTAAGAGGTATGTTTGGGTGAAGTCATTCAGCTACTTCTCCACCCAGTTATTCCTCAGTATATCTTCTTGTTGAAACACCCAGATCAGCTCATGATATCTTTCAGCGAGGTAGTGGCTGTGCAGAGACAGATCATTACATCCGAAATTTCCTTTCCGCGGTTGCAAAAGACTCCGCTCTTTAAACAATTGGATATAGGTAGTTGCAGTGGCCCTCATCGTGTTAGTAACAATCAACCAAGTCAAATTTCGGGGGTTCAGTCTTATACGTCTTTGTTGCTTCCTATCTTAATCTTCTTGAGGGCGTCATCGGGACCCAACACGATGAGAGCATCGCTCTCCTTTACGAAGAAGCTTCCTGTAGGAATTAACGTAGGTCCCTTCGGAGTAATCTCTTTGATAGCCAGCACCTGTACGCCGAAGCGGTTGATAAGATCCAGTTCCTTGAGTGACTTTCCTACGAACTCCTTTGGAGGCGCCAGTTCCATGATGCTATAGCCATTGATAAAGGGCATATAGTCTAGGATATTGGGATTGTCCAGACGGCTGGCCACACCAATGGCCAGGTCTTTTTCCGGAAAGATGATCTCATGCGCGCCAATCTTACTAAGAATACGGCCATGTTCTTCGCTCACAGCCTTTGCGAGAATATGCTTGACCCCAAGCTCTTTCAGGTGGAGTGTGGCCAGAATACTCGCCTGCATTCTCGTGCCAATTGAAACCACCGCTGAATCCACCTCCTTAATACCCAGTGACTCCAGAGCCTCCCTGTCAGTGCCATCCGCAACCACTGCCATGCTTACAAAATCTTTTATCTTTTGCACCTGGGCCTGATTGATATCGCAAGCGACAACCTCATGGCCTTTCTCAAATAAATGTCGGGCCAAGTAATAGCCAAATTTCCCTATACCGACTATGGCAAACTGTCCCATTTCAATTCCTTCCTCTGTTGACGCTTTAAGAATAGCCAGCCACATCTGTGCGCCTTTTCAAAAACCGCTGTGGACCTATCTCAACCGATCATTACATTCTCCTCAGCGTACCTATACCTGGACCGGCTTGGCCGACGGCTCAAAAGTAAATGTATCGTGAATGACACTGCGGCTTGTGAGAGAGAACCTGCCGCCCAAGAGCAGAATCAAAACTGTGGAAAAGGTCATGATACCTAGCCCCCCGCACTGGATGAGAATCATGACCACCCACTGGCCGAACAAACTCAAACGGCTTCCGGTATCCACCACTACGAGGCCGGTGACGCAGACGACGGAAGTCGCCGTGAACAACGCATCAATCGCTGGGAGCGGCGGATCTGCCGCAACGGGTAACAGTAGCAGAGCTGTCCCAATGATAATGAGTCCGGCGAAGGTGAGAACGGGCAGACTCGTAGGAGTAGCAAACCGACGGCGTCGTTTTGTAAAAGAGCTTCCCGTAAGCACCGGGCTCACCTCCTCTGGCGAGGGATAACCAATCGCAGATATGCTACGGGCTTCTATTGAGCGATTTTTGATAATAGTAAATAGCTGCATTTTGCAACATCGAGCTTTGCAAATGCAATTAATATTAATATACTAAAGATACAAGATAATCAACAAAGTAAATCTACCATAGTTGCGATATGTAACACTTTCTTGGATGTATAATCGGATAACGTGATATCTGAATAACAACATCATATCAATAAAATAACTACCAATTCTTCAGTGTGGCACAGGTGTTGAACTACACTACCCAAAGGGAAGTTGCATGCGCGATTCGAAAAATCCTTAGGCAGCAGGAGAATGAAGCATGGATCTCCGAGAAAGGCTTGAGAAAACCCTACTGGCCATTACGCTGGCCGAAGCAGGAAAGCATGAATGGGCACGGAAGGTCCTGACCAAGCTTGATGAGGAAAGCCTACACAGGGGGGAACCGGCTGCTAAACCTGTAGTTATCGAGTTATATCTCCAATCATTGTGCGAACGGAGCGGCAAGATAGAAGAGAAGAAGTTCTATGATACTGAGCATTACTTACTTCTTGTTAAGGATCTTGCAGGCCGAGTTAAGTATCATTTGATCTTCGGATCGCAGTTTCTCGCTGATAATACACTAGTTGAAATCATTGAGAAGCTTACGAGTTGGCATTTGGAGGATGTTTAGCGAAAAGCCAGAGAGAAGGTTATCTTGGTAACTGATAGGGGCTTTTATGTGCCATGCTTGGGCGGACTGAACCTATGGGAAGGTGCGACCGTTTGATCGGAAGTGGCATCAGCAAGAGCATTATCTCTAGATTGACATTTACTGCGACGTAAGCGCGCTGGAACCTCTTCACCATTCACCTCGAGAGGCGGCCCCGGGTTATAGGTGCCCGTGGGCCGCTTCAACTTTATTTTCAGTCCTTTGTTCATCTCCATTGCCGACGCAAGAATGGTTTTCCCCTTTTAGCACCTTAGATCCTCCTCTCCCCTGTCACTTGTGCGGAGGCAACCTCGCTGACAGAAGAGAACAGACCCTGACCTCTATCGCAGATTTTCACCACCTTGCTTTAAACCACTAGATTAAGAAAAACGTTACATTGTGCAATGATGAGCTCCTTCGATGCAATATCGAAAAAAGATGTATTATTTCAATGTTATACAGAAACAACAAACATTTGTGTTGCAATATGTAACTCTTTGCAGCGTGCTAGCCCAGACCCAATTTTTCCAAGATAATATAGTAATTTCAATATCATATACTGACAATCTCATGGTTGGCACGATTGTTGATCTACTCTTAGGGCAAAAAGCAGCACAACGGATGAAAAGCATATCAAAGATAATAGGAGGATAGGCCATGGGAATCAGAGAAAAACTTGAAAGGATGATGGTGGCCATCACGTTCGCTGAGGCGGGAGAGCATGAGACAGCTCGAAAGGTCTTGGACGAGCAAAAACGGAAATACTGGTACAAGCGCACTGTTCGGCAAAAACCCAGGCATCCACTGCGTGCGCCTAGGTTACGTTAGAAAGTTGGCTAGAAGTAGAGCAGTAAAAGACCTTAACGGATGAAAAGAATTCCAACATAAAAGGATAAGCTATGGGAATCAGAGAAAAACTCGAAAGGATCATGATGGCTATCACCTTTGCCGAAGCCGGGGAGCACGATAAGGCCAGGGAGTTCTTGAGAGAGGAAAAACGGCCGCGCAAACAGAAGCGCCCACGGCAGCGGCCTAGACCCCAGATGCGGGCTCCATCGGCAGACCGTTAAACCGTTATCGTTGGATTTAAAGAAATAAGGAGGTAGGTATCCATGTTGAAAAAATTGAAGAAAAAGATTCTCAAGAAAAAGACGGCCGACGAGAACGAGGTAACGGTGGAAAGCCGTCAGGGCCAGACTTTGAGGGAAAGGATCGAGAACTACACCGAGGCGATCACCTTTGCCGAGGCCGGTCTCCAGGAGCAGGCCCAAGAGATCATGCGAGCGGAACTGGCTGAAGCGACCAAAGTCCTGGTGGTGGGCCACGAAGACACCTTCTCCAAACCACTGGTGGAGTATGCCGTGGGATTTGCCGAACGCATGGGTTATGAGATCGTCGCCCTCAACGTCAGTCCGGTCCGGACTGAGTCAACCACCATCGGGCCTTTCTGCGACATGCTCTGCGAAGAATTCAACAAGAAGTGTCAGGAAGGGATTGGAACGCTTTGCAGTAAATGTGAAGAGAAAGGCATCCCCTTTACCCACTTAGTGAAGTTCGGTGAAGTCGATGATTGCATTAAAGAAGCCCACGAGGAGATGCGGAGAGTGGAATTCGTCATCACTGAACCAGAGAGTTGCCCCGGACAGGGAAGAGTTGCCATACCTGTATTCTGTCTTGCCCACTAGTTGT
>Ga0209536_100008206_pt1 | contig 15687 bp, 13 predicted proteins | sample DeeMarSeWOR28_12_FD_187461 | JGI IMG/M metagenome (GOLD analysis project Ga0209536, IMG submission 187461) | Marine sediment microbial communities from White Oak River estuary, North Carolina - WOR-2-8_12 (SPAdes) (version 2) | ecosystem: Environmental > Aquatic > Marine > Intertidal zone >...
TTGTGTTCTCAAGACCCTGGGTCTTCCAGTTGCAGGGTATACTCGCACTGCTTCTGTCAATGCTAGTGTTCAGACTGGTCAGAGACTTTCCGGAGGTTGAGGAGCAGCGCTCTGGTCGTCCCGAGATGGGCGAGTATGTTTCAATCCTGAAGGGTGGTGTGAGCTACTTATTCAAGCACAGATTCGTGAGGAACATCGTTGTCGGTGGAATGCTAGCCACAAGCAGCATCATGGTATGGGGCAATCTGATACTGTTCCCAATGTATTTCCTCTACCTCATCACAGATGTCGCGGTAGCAAGTTTCAGAACTACACTATTTCTGCCCGGAGTTGTAGCCCAAGAACGGTCTGGAGTGTGGAGTCGTCGATTTGAGCCAAAGACGTGGATTCCACGGTTTAGGTTACTCCAGACCTGCGGGTTTGTGTTCTTCTGGGTCTTCGCTCTGATTATGTGGATTCTTCCACCGGCACCCCCCAATGGGAACACACTGGTAGTCTTCTGGCCATTCACAGAGATAGCGATTCTTACACTGCCAGTAGAGAACCTAGTTCCCATAGTGATAATCTTCACAACTTTTGTAGCTACGAGTTTCTTCGGTGGGTTTGCAGAGATTCTTACTCAAAGAGTGTTACTTGATGTCATTCCAAACCGTATCAGGAACTCGATGTATTCACTATCCCCAACAATAGCAACACTGTTCGCGATTCCTCAGATTGCCATCTTTGGATGGATCGTCGCAATCCCAGTGATTGGATTCCCACTGACCCTTGCTCTATGCGGTCTCATATCTCTGGGAGGGGTTCTTCTGATCAGGAACGGTCTTCATCAGGAACGTCCTGTCCTTGAAGAAGAAGCTTGGGCCAATGGAGGTGGAGTGCAAGCACCTCTTGAGGTTGCTGAAGAGCTTGCTATAGATGAGTAAGCTATCGAAGGCTGTCCTCGTTGACAGCCTCCTTCATTTTATCTACCAGCACAAGATTAATACTCGCTCTCGTTGAGTGAGCTTCGGTGCATACAATTGAGTGATAGACCACAATTTCTTACTGTTTCCTACTCTGGTTCTGGTTTAGACACCATGAAGCATGAGAGGAAAATGGTGAAGGAGAAGGATGTCAAGTTTGACGGTGAAGATGGATCAGTTGAAGTCACAGATGTTCGAATCGTCTGGTATAAGGCTCCGAGTAAGTGGGGTGGCGCTAAGAAATGGGGCGCCATCGCTGGTGCGGTTGCCGGAGCTGCTCTGCTTGAAGGAGCAGGTCGACAGATGGGTGGTATTGGTCGAAGTATCACACGGGGTCTTGCGCGAGGTATAACATATGCTGCTGTTGGAACTGCAATCTCATCTTGGACAAGTGATTCGTTCTATAACAAAGATGACAAAGGCAACACTGAGAGCCTTGCGATACCTGTCATAGCTATCAGCCAAGCGACCCAGAGTGGCAACAGACTGATTGTCGAACTAAGGTCAGGCGGTGACATGCAATTCGAATTCAAGCAGAAGAAAGTCATCCCTTCAATAATAGCCAACCTCACATCAGCCAAAGATGCTGGTAAATGTCCATACTGCGGGACGAATGCTGGTAATGTGCCTTCATGCCCGAACTGTGGAGGTGTCATTGAAGGAGGTGCCCCAGCCGGTGCCCCTGCTGGTGCTGGCGCTCCACGTGGTGCCCCTGGAGAATCATTCACGATCCAATATCAAGACCTGGACGGTGATGGTCAGCCTGATTCAGTGACTGTTCATCAACCTAGTGGTGGGGGCGGCGGTGCTGCTGCTGGATACTGTCACAACTGTGGCAAAGGGTACCCAGCTGGTGCTCGATTTTGTGGTGGCTGTGGACAGCCAATAGGATAATCTGATTTAGTTGGGCTTCCGATTTGGAGGCCCGCCTTCTTCTTTTCAGAGTTCAACGAAACATGTCTTCTTCTCTCGACCGTATGATATCAGAAGCTCTGTCATCACCGTCATCATAGTCATATCCTCTCACTATCACAGCAGGAATGCCTTCGTTGGCCTGTCCCATCAGAGGTTCCACATATGCAGCTATCTCATCTATCTGACATACTGTAGACCTCTTCAAGACCCTTCCGTGAAGATCCTTCTTTCCTGCATTGTGCTTCAACGCGTTGATTCCTGAGCAACCGATTGCAATATTGATCGAGCCTTTCCTCCAAGGTCTACCATGAGTGTCTGAAATAATGACTGCCAGATCTAATCCAGATACACCGACCAGTCTGTTTCGAATCCTTGATGCGGAATCATCAGAATCTTCAGGTAGTAACACATATTCTGCATCAGGTGCATTGGATTTGTCCACTCCGCTGAAGTTGCAGACTAGCCCTGACTTTGTTTCTGTTATGAGTACTCCGTGATCCCTGATTATTTCCTTGGCCTCTCTGAGAGCGAGTTCGACATGAACTGGATCAAAACCATTGGTGTCAGCCAACTCCCGAGCCTTCGTCGATATTTCAACATCCTCCGCTTTTACAACTCTCCCTTCTGACTTGGATACAATCTTTGATGCAATGACAATGATATCCCTCTCAAGCAAGTTTACCCGTTCAAGAATCAAGTCTGCAATATCGTCTCCCTTCTGAACCATCGGAATGTCTTCCACTGCTATTGCCTTTACTGGTTCAGGGTTCAAGGTGAATCATCCTCTGACAAGTCATCCTCACCCAAAAAGGTGTTCATCTTAAAGAAACTTGGAACACGTGTTCCAAAGACATCAAAGACGTTGAAAGCATTTGTGCCATATAAGCCTAAAAGCGGTCCAGACGCTACAAAATAGCAGAAAGCAGCGTTTTGAGAGGCTTGTCACGGAAAAGGCTAATATATCACTGAGATTACATGCGACTGTTAGCGTCGATAGACAGGCGTTATACAATGACTGCCGGGAATAAACCTCTTGACGGGATCACCCACTGGAGAGATCAAGATTGAGCTCGAAGAAGAAGTCAAAGAAACCAGCAAAGAAGAAGGCCGGACCTGCACCTGAACCCAAACTTGACTCAGGAGACATCAAGCAGGGTACGATAGCCAAATTCATGAGAAAAAGAACTCAGCTAGTGGGTTTTGAGACGGGATTGAACAAACACACGCAGTATGCAATTGAGTTTCTTGACAATGCTATTGACGCTCTTGAGAGCTGGTGGTGGAAGGCAGACAGACGACCTCGCCTTCAGGACCAACTTGACCCTAGTGTAGTCGATGAAGTCCGTGCCAAGCTTGAGGAGGGACAAATTGATACAATCGCCCTGAGCAAACAGTTGGAACGTGATGTCAAAGCTGGGAAAGAGGTTGAGATTCCTCCACGACGGAAAGAAACTATAGATGAGAGAATCACAGAGTTCAGGAAGTTCGTCGCTCCACTCCGTCCTCTCTTGAACAAGCGAGAACCCCTTGTTGTCATAGAGCTGAAAGAGGTACAGATGCCTGACCTCGTTGCCATAGACGATGAGGAAGGATTCAAGGTATACGAGTTCACCTGCTTTGACACTGGAGTAGGAATGATCCCTGAAGACTTGGAAAAGTTTGGGATCTACCTTGCATCAAGCAAATCTGAGAAGCTCCGACAGACACGAGGAAGTCAAGGCTTTGGAGCTCCGTCGGCATTCAGCGATGCACAGAACACAACTGGAAAGCCTATCTTCACAGTTTCAAAACGGTTCACATCAGATGAGGCAACTGTCACGAACTTCTACACAACCACTGCAAACACAAAGGACCATGTGGGCGGACCAGTAGACATGGATCTGCCTTTCAACCATGGAACATTCATCAAACTCTACTATCTTAACATTCAGTACAGAAGAGGATATGCTGACACGTATAACGAGATGGCTTCTCTTCTGAATTCACATGTCACAATAATATTCATCGATCCCTATGGAAAAGTCCACATCTTTCCAAGAAGGGTGAATCAGTTTCCTGAGGAACCAAAGTATGCTCAACCCCACCCCGCCAGTATCAGGATAGGTGAGTTCCAAGACCTGCTCCGAGAAACTCGAGAGTCCGACCTTAGAGGATTTCTTACGAAGGCGTTCTGTAGGCTGAGTACCAACAAGGCACGAACAATTGTATCAAACGCCAGTAAGGACCTCCGTCGGCGGCACCTTGATGACCTCAAGATGAGTACTCCCACTGACACTCTGTCCAAGACCGAAGTTGAGCTCCTATATCGTGCATTCTCAAACGAAGACTATATAGCTCCACCTACCGACACTGTGGTTCCAGTCGGTGAAGAGGTCTTTGAACAGACAATCAAGATGGCCTATCATCCTGATTTCGCCACCTCCGTGACTCGGAAACCAACATCAGGCAAGGGTCTCTCATTTGCTGTTGAGGTATGCATCGCATACGGAGGAGAGATCAAACCTGCAACCTCTGCTAATTATGTACTCTGGCGGTTTGTCAACCGTGTACCCAAACTGAGAGATAACAGTGACTGCGCAACATGGAAAGCCACGGCTTCTGTAAATTGGAAGAACTACAAGGTTGCCACATTTGACAATGGCATTCCGCGTGGACCACTTATGGTTTTCATCCATGTGGCAGGAGCGTATGTCCACGTTATGTTCAAAGGACAGAGTAAGCAAGCACTCGCAGAAGATGAGGTCTTACTTCGTGAGATCAAGCTGGCGCTTGAGGATGCTGGTAGAAGATTCAGACGATTCATTACTAGGCGCGAAACTGCTCAGAGGAAAGCAAAGCGAGCTGGCATTCTCGCTATGTACGCCGACCAATTCGCGCAGAGTCTTGTAGCAATTGCTAATGATGGGAAGAAGAAACCCAAGTTCGATGCTGAAACAATCGCAAGCCGATTGAGAGATTCGATTACAGGATTCGAAACACAAGCAGACCAAGAAGAAACCGAGAGGGATACCCCAGGTTCAGATCTTGTCGCTGACATATCTCTTGATGACGAAGAAGTACCTGCAGAGGGAGGCGAACTCGAATGAGCCGAAAGAAGTCAAAGAAGAAACCTGATACTGTTCAGGCAACACTCGGTGAAGTTCTTGGAGAAGAGAAGCCAAAGAAGACGACCAAGAAGTCCGCGAAGAAGCCCACAAAGAAGGCTCCGAGTAAGAAGAAGCCTACAGCCAAACCAAAGAAGACTCCAGCCAAGAAAGCTGAGGAAAAACCTCCTGATAAGAAGACCAAGTCTAAAAAGAAGGAAGAGCCCAAGAAAGAGGCTGTGGCAAAGAAGAAACCTGTAGCGAAAAGGAAACCACCAAAGAAGAAACCCAAGAAGGAAACCGTGGCTCCTCCAGTTCCGGAGAGCGAATTCAGCCTCAAGCAACTTCCTGGTGTCGGTCCTAAACTAGAGGACAAACTTGTGAAAGCCAAATACGAAACTGTTGAAAAAATCTCTCGTGCCAGATCTGCTTCAATCGCTAAGAAAGTTGATGGACTTAGCTCGACAGGTGCAGAAAGCTTGGTACAAGCAGCCAAGGATTTGGTCAAAAAGAGTCAGGCTCTTCCGGAACCCGAACCCTCAATTGATGAATCTGATGAATCTGATGAACCTGATGAAGCCATTCCTCCCAAAATGGCACTCACTGATATTCCCGGACTTGGTTCGAAGCTCGCCCTTTCAATGGAGCGGGCTGGATATGATTCTGTAGCACGAATTGCCAGAGCCAGTCCAAGTAATATAGCAAATAAGGTGGATGGCTTGAGTTCAGCAAAAGCCGCGAAAATTGTTGCTGAAGCTAAGGATTTGATACACAACCAGGAGATGGCACGTATTACTGGAGAACCTCAAATCATAGCACCAACGACATCTGCCAAGACAGTCAAGACGCCGGAGAAGGATGAGCTAGTAGAGGCAGAAGCTCCACCGAAGCCAGTCGAAAAGAAACCTACGAAAAAGGCTGCTCCGAAGAAAGAGCCGACCAGAAGAAAACAGATGAAAAAGCCCAAACCACCTCCAAAGAGGAAGAAGACCAAACCAGTAAAGAAAGAGTCGGGCCTACCAGTTCCGAAGGCTGTTGCTGAGTTTGCTCTGGAAATGAAGGAACATTGGGCAGCCGCAGAAAAGAGAGCTAAATCTCCCAAGTCTGAGGAAGATATTCCATTACTTGAAACAGTTGAAGTTGTGAGTCTCACAGCAGATGATACAACTGAAAGAATTGTAGATACCGCTCTTGATATTCTAAATGAAACGATGATGTCGGGTCGTCCTGCATTTGACATTCCAAGTCGAAGCAGTGATAACATCGTATGGGATGAGATTCGTGATCTTCTGCTTCTAGGAATGAAAACCATTTCGAGACCGTATCACTCACTGGCGTCTGTGGTTGATGCAACACGAACGGCAAGAGTAATGGAGATTGTGTTCAACCTACTCAAGTCAAACCTGCATGCTACGAAACGAGAGGTCTACTACAGCGATGTCAACCTCTTCAGAGAACAGAAGTACAGTGACAAGATCATCGAAGATGTTGCCTCCATGATCCAGACAACAAGAGACAGCATTCATGTTGTTGCGTCTGCTCGAGGGTCTGCAATGGGTCGAGTGACTATAAGAGATGGTGGAGACCTCATAGACCTCACCAAGATGGGTACTGGAGGATGGGCTGTGACTCCCTTCTTGGATCAACTCGAGATTGTTGAGAGCGATGCAGAGTTCATCATTCTTTCTGAGAAGGATGCTGCTGTGATGCGACTTGCAGAGGCCAAGTACTGGAATCGCCAACCCTGCATTGTCCTTACTGGAAAAGGTTCTGGAGACATCGCCACACGAGCATTCTTGAAGATGCTCGTTAAGGAACTTGAGATTCCAGCTTTCGCTCTTGTGGACTCTGACCCATACGGACACTACATCTACTCGGTATTCCTCAGAGGAAGCAAGCGGCTCAGCTATGAATCACCATTCATAGCAACTCCTGAACTCAAGCTCCTAGGTGTCCTGAGTCGCGACTTGGATGAATACAACATTCCTAAGTCAGTTAGAATCCCCATGCAGCCGACTGACATCAAACGCGTGAGGGACATGCTGAAAGAACCATTCGTGCAGCAGAACAAGGAATGGGTCAAAGACCTCCGTCTCATGCTACAGCTTCGGGAAAAGGCTGAGATTCAGGCGTTTGCCAGCCATAGCTTTGAGTACCTCACAGATACCTACCTCCCACAGAAGCTCGAGACTGGCGATTGGATCTAGAGAACCAGTTTCGTCCCACAAGTGAGCTCTTATTACGGAAAGAGCTGGATGAGAATAACAATAGATAATTTTGTGGGAATGATATGATAGTCTCTAAGATCGGAACCGAAGTCATTGATAGCCATGCGCATTTCTTCACATATGACACCATAAAGCGCTGGCTGGAGAGTGGTGCATCCATGGAGAGGATGCAGAACAGAGTCTCATTCCAGACTGACATGCCTCAGCTCACCATCCCTGACGAGAACTGGGATGGCGGGCAGATGTGGGCTGACGAGCTCGACAAATATGGAATCACTGCAATAGGGATGATGATTGGCGAGGAAGTGTGGGACGAGTTCAATGAAACGAGAAAGAGGTTCCCCGGCAGGTTTCTAGGTTATGCCAACATCAATCCAGCTGAGGAAAAGGCTGTTGACATGGTGAAGAGAGCAGGAAAGGACGGCTTCCAGGGAATCAAACTCTACCCAAGCTCATGGGATTTCCATACATACGATGAACGCGTCTATCCCATCTACGAGGAGGCAAAGAATCAGAACTTGCTTGTGATTCTTCACTTCGGAATCACAATAGGGACTCAGGCCAATCTCCGATTTGGAAATCCTCTCGACATCCAGAAACCAGCACAGGACTTTCCCGAGCTAAACTTCATGATTGCCCACTTCGGAGCTGGATTCTTCCGTGAGGTGTTGATGCTGATGTACCAGACTCACAACGTAGTCATGGATACAAGTGGGAGTAATATGTGGAGGAACTATCTTGATGTCGACCTCTCCCTGACGAAGATCTTTGAGAGAGCCCTGACAGCTGGAGCTTCCTGTAGAGTTGTGTTTGGAACCGACTCCTCCTTCTTCCCAAGAGGATTCAGATACAACATCCTTGAGGAACAATACAATGCAGTGAAGTCTCTCTTGCCAAAGTTTGAATATTCTCAAGAAGACATAGATTTGATATTCAAAGACAACATTCTCAGACTTACTGGATTCAAACCAAGAACATCACTATGAATCTAGGCCTTTCGAATCTTCTTGTCAAGACCTCGAAGACGCTTCTTGTCCTCGCCCTGGCGATACTTGTCAGCTGACTCTTGGTATTTGGTAAGTGCATCCCTTGTACGACCATCCTTTGAAAGCTGGTCGCCGTCTGCTTCGAGAGCCTTGCCCCACTCTATGTATGATTCTCGAACCTTTTCTGTACACCTGGCTCGCTTCTTGGCATCAGTGCTGAACATATAGAGCTCTCTTGCTTTTCTGAATTGTACAATTGCCCATTCGTACTCTTGGACCTTCAGGTGGTTCTCACCTTGGTCGAAGTGGAACCTGGCCATGGCATCATAACCATCGTCCACACGTTTCACACTCTCCTGGACTCCCTTTTCATTTCCAGCCTTCTCAAAGAGCATCTTTGCCATCTCAAATGATTCAATGGCCCTTTCGTGTTCATTCTCTCTGAGATGATGGACACCATGCTCTAGTCTAGCTCTACCCATTGCATCGAACACGTAGTCTGGATATTCAAAATCATCAGATGTGAGGTCTATCCCACAATTGGGACAGGCTGGCATTTGCAGCTCCTTAAAGGATGAAGGACCGATCTTTTCTGGTTTTCCAACAACTACATCGATGAAGGTAGTGGTGGTGCTACCTCTTCCTTCAGGAAATAGGTGTTCGACTGCTTCCTTCGTTTCTTCTCGAACCTCGGAGGGCACACCATCTGGAAACAGGTGGTCAAGAGCTTCTTCAGTGGATATCGCGACTTCCTCGTCGTACACCCTCGGAGGGGCGACTTCTTTGAAAGGCATACCCACTTTGATCTCACTCTCTTCCCAAACAAGATCTGTACTTCGACCTGCTAGATCTTCTGGTTCCAGTTCGGGTTCTTCTCCACCAGATTCGATCAAAGACAAGTCCTCAGTTGGTGGGTCTTCGCTGACTGGTAGTGTACTGTCATCCCAACTCAGATCTTCCACTATAGGCGTAGGTTGTGGAGGTGCTGGCGGCTCTTCCCAAGTCAATTCGTCATCAGAAGGTAGGCTTTCTGTTACAACTGGTGCAACTTCTGCTTCAACATCATCGAGTCCTGATTCTTCCAAGCTTGGGAGCACATCATCGGTTTCAGTAGGGTCATTCATGGTGGTGTCTCCAAGGTCTGGTAGCGGCGGTGCGAACGGAGCATTCTCAGGTATCTTCTCACCACAACCTATGCAGAATGTAGAACCTTTTCTAAGTCGTTTTCCGCATGCTGGGCAAAGTATCTGGTCCTGCATTTTGAAACCGCAATCCCGCAGTTTACAGTTTGAACTGCATATTAAATTCAGAAGTTTTGCATATGAACAATCTTCGTACAAAATCCCCTATTGCGCATACTAGCTCATGGAATGTAGAGGAGAAAGTACGACGTCCATGCAATAGCGATTGCTAGGACCACTCCTCCGACTGACTGTAGGAGGGAGTGTTGCTTTAGAGTTATCCTTGACCAAACTACGAGTGCCCATACAAATGCCACCAACAAAGCAACCGGACCATAGACATAGATCAATGCCGCACCAGGCCCTCCAACTCCTGCCCCATGTACGGAAATCTTCCATCTAAGACTCACGATTGCTACTCCCAATGTCACTGCAAAATATGTAGCCGCCAGAATGCTCATGATATGACAAGCAAAGAAACTGTAAACAGAGATAGCAAGAACATCACACATCATAGAGAAGATGAAGAATCTAGTTCTGTTCTCCCTTGTTGAAACATCAAGGTCAACATTCCCTCTCCAAGCTTCAAACACAATGGGGACAATCGGAAGAATGACCATGATCATCAAGCAGATCAGTATTGATGATAATGGGTCAAGAATCGGTCCTAGTCCAATTGGAGAGGCGACTGAGAAGATGATTCCCACATAGAGGTTGACCAATGGAGCTGGAGTGAGTCTAGAGATCACTCGGGAAGCTGTGATGCTTCTTCCTTCGAGGTCCAACGTCTCGTCATGGTACTTCACTTGAGTCACCAGTCAGAATCGGGGCATCAAATCCCTTTCTTCAATGTTTTCTTCGGAGTCTGGGAAGAAATCTCCCTGCCCGTTTCTGGTACTCAAGGTACTTGTCGCCAAACTCCCTTATCAACATCGGCTCCTCAGTCAGGGTTATCCAGTACAGTCCTACTCCGATGAGAATTGCAGAGATGATCATGAGCCAATTAGATGAAACAACTGCTACGGATATAGAGAACGATATGAAGACCGTGTACATAGGGTGTCGCACTTTTGAATATGGCCCACTTTGTATGAGATCATGTTCTTTCTGGATCTCGAGCTTTGCTGAGTATTGTTTGCCAAGTGTGTGATGAGTCCAGAGTAGTACAACAATGTTGACGATTCCAGTGCCGACTCCAATCCAACGAATTTCAACAGGATAGTCAAAATGAGTGAATGCAATCCAATCAGGGACTAATAGATAGAGAAAGATGAATACAAAGAAGAGCAGAATAGATATTGAGAGGAAAATGCCAGCCCTGTTCAGAGCACTCTCCTCATCCTTACTGTTCCTGCCTATATTCCTACTTCGATAATATACTCTAATGGCGCCGAACACTCCATATAGACACACGAATATTAGGCGAAACAATAGGCCTTCTTCCAATGTCTTCCTCTCCTGTCCACTCTATTGAATGGGAATTTTGGTATACCAGTTTTTCTTGTGTATTTAATATATCCATCAGTGAAAGGATAGCTCTTTCTCCACCATCATTCAACACAGCAAGCTTTTTCTTTGTCCATTTAACACCTTTGAGATACCAGAACGCCACGAACCTACTACGGGGTGTACTTAACACATGACAGCGATGCCAAAGCGTGAGATTTTCGAACGAATCATTCAAAATATTACAAGCAAGTTTCCTGATGTTTATGCAGCCCTCTTCATCAGCCCAGAAGGATTTCCAATCAACACCTGGGGAGTCACTCTGGAAAGAGCCGAAGAGATCTCTGCTCTTCTCAGCGCTTTGATTGGCAAGACTTGGGAGATTGTTAAGGGAGTGAAGGAAGGCGGTGAACTGGCTTTCATACAGATTCAGACCAATCTTGGTGGAATCAGAATCGCACCTCAGGAAGAGTTCATTCTCGTCACTCTGACACGAAGCTAGATGTGAACATCTTTTCACTCGATATATCAGCATCACTCGGTTTTCTCACTAGTGCCATTTTTATACTGAATCAAGCGATTCAATGATGTCTACATCCATACTCAACCAGAATGATAACAGTGTTGAGTGACATTGGGAGGTCTTCTGGATGTCACGAAAGAATAAGGCAGATGAAGCAGACGAGGAATTGGATTACGAAGATTTCGAAGGAGAAGCAGCTGAGGAAGGGTCCTTAGAAGATATTGGCGATGAGGGAATTTCCGGACTGGAAGTTACTGACCTGCCAGGCGTTGGTCCAGCAATTGGAAAACGGTTGGCTGAGAATGGTTACAAGAGCGTTGAGGCTATCGCTGTTGCAACACCCGGTGAACTTGCCGCAGCTGGGTCGATTGGTGAGACCACAGCTACTAAGATTATTAAGGCCGCCCGTGAAATGTTGGAGATTGGTTTTGAAACCGCTGACATTCTCCTCGAACGCAGAAAGACAGCCGGACGCATCTCTACTGGATCCAAAGCACTGGACGAGATGTTCGGCGGTGGACTTGAAACTCAGAGCATAACTGAGATGTATGGATCATTCAGATCCGGCAAGACACAGATGGCACATCAACTGGCTGTCAATGTACAACGACCGTCTGATGAGGGTGGTCTTAGTGCAACAGCAATCTATGTTGACACTGAAGGAACTTTCAGACCTGAACGTCTGGTGGACATGGCTGAAGCCCTGGGAATGGATACATCAAAAGTTCTCAAGAACGTAGTTTGGGCTCGTGCCTACAACTCTGATCACCAGATCCTTCTGTGTGACCAAGCGATGGAAATGGCCACTGAAGCCAATGCCAAGCTTCTGGTTGTCGACTCTGTCACGAGTCACTTCCGAGCGGAATATACAGGTAGAGGCACACTAGCCGCGAGACAGCAGAAGCTGAACAAACACCTGCATCATCTGCAGAGAGGTGCTGAGATTAACAACCTTGCAGTGTACATCACAAACCAGGTAATGTCCAGACCCGATGCATTCTTTGGAGACCCAACAGCTCCTGTTGGAGGACACGTCCTGGCACATGTACCTCAGACCCGTTGCTACCTGAGGAAGTCGAAGGGAGAGCGAAGAATATGTCGCCTTGTCGACTCACCGAACCTCCCTGAGGGTGAAGCAGTGTTCACTGTCGTTAAGGAAGGTATACGCGACGTAGCATAAATGATGACTGAAGATGGTCCTGATGACCATCTTCTCTCATTATGCAAAGTCTGCGGACTCGATTATGTCTAAGACTGACTTCTCCCAGTTGTCCAGTTCACTCAGGTCTCTCGGATAGTTTTGGTACAGCTTGTCAATCTTCTTCATTAGTCCTGCAGCCTTCTGGAGCTTTAGAAGAAGTGATAGTCTTCCTGCACCACGTCGGACACGCTTCATCTTGTCTACAGTACTTAATGAGATGCCAGCACCACGGTTTGCTGCCATAAGGTCGTCTGCCTCGAGAAGTCTTTTCTCAAAACCATAGTTCATGTCCTCATCAGAAACCGCCTGAAGTAAGCGACGGAATATCTCGAGAGAAGCCAGTCTTCTTCCAAAGTTGCAGAGGTATCTTGTGTTGTATGACCAAAGACCTGTAGCCGAAAGATTTCTGCCTGAAATAGCCCCCTTGATAACTTCACCCAAGATGATACCCGCTCTCATTCCAGCGCCCAGGCCCCCACCATGGATTGGGTTAACCTGAAGTGCAGCATCACCTACAAATGCAACTCCATGTCCTACAAGGCTCTTGAGAGGTCTTCTAACAGGAACTGCACCACCCTGACCGTCAATCAACGTACTATCAAAAAGAAGAGGGTAGGTCTTCTTGAAGATCTCAAAGTGCGACTTCGGAGACCCTCTCCCTTCTCCACCAGTTATTCCCACACCTGCATTGATTTCTTGAGGTCCCTTTGGAAAAATCCACGCATAGCCTTGTGGTGCAACATTACCTCCAAGAAAGACACGTGCAACCTCTGGTTCTGCAAGTGGCATCTTCAATCTCATTATCTCTCGATAACAGAGTGCAATGTCACCTTTGTCAATCTGATTCTCTACAAGCTCACTGTCTAGTTTGTTGCGAATGGTGGCTGCAAATCCACTTGCGTCAACAACAACACTGCAATGGATACTCTTCTCTTCTCCCTCGCTGTCTTTGGCTTCGATCCCAATGACCTGACTCTCTCTCATAATTGGACCTTTGACATGAGTTTCGGGATGGAACACTACTCCTGCATCGATTGCTTCGTTCAACAGTCTCTGACCGAAATTTAGGCGATTAACGGTCCAACCGTCAAACTCTGCCCAGCCCCTGACCTTCAGTTCGTTGACCATGTTTGGAGGATAGACATCAGCTCCCAGTATAACTGTAGATATCTCATCTCCCTCTGGGTAATCTATTCCTGTTGCCTCAAAGTGGGACTTGCTAATCTCGTCTCCACATACCTTCTTCCCAACCAGTTCCCTCCTTTTTCTATCCACCAAGAGCGTCTTCAGTCCAAGCTCTGCACATCTTCTTGCAGTCACACAACCAGCAGAGCCAGCTCCAACTATAATAACATCGAGTCTCTTCAAAGTCTGTCGTGGTTCTAGATACCATGTGAGATTTAAATCCGTGCATGAATACAAAGCGTTCTGGAAGCAGTCCTATAGATGTCTACGTTCAATCATCAATATAGATAGAATGATCAGTCCTGCGACGACTATCATGAGTGGGGGAACATAGTTTAGGAATATCTGGAAGTAATGTAGAATAGTGGAGGGGTCTAATGCAATGATTGTTAGGTGTCCCCAGACCAAGAGGCCCCCATATATAGCAAAGATTGGATAGAGGATTGGAGCTCCAGATATCACCAAGAGTAGTATTATGACAGCCAGTCTACTCTTTGTTGGATCAAAGAGGGGAACAGGAATTGTTTCTTCGTCACTGACCTGGAAGTAGTAAATGGGCAGGAATGTCGGAAATCGAAGTCTGATCAGTTCTAGTATCTGAATCCCTAGTTGGACTGACAGAAAGACGAAGGTGTGTACCACCATGTAACCAAGAAGTAACAAGTTAAGTATTGGAAGGTCCGGACTTGTAAACAACTGAAGACTCTCAATGATCCCAACAAGCACTGAGAAATTCACAAGGAAAAGAGTCCCATGCCCAATCAGTCCTTTCAAGTAATCCATGGTTGATACCATTCGTTTCCGTTCCTATGGTCTTGCTAGACACCAAGTTTGAATGGTTTTGGAGGTCCTGACGTCGAGTCCAGAGGGCCGAATTCTTGCTGCTTTTCTATGGCCTTTGTGACCAAGTCCGTGAACAGAGGGGTCACATTCTCGCCAGTCTTGGCTGAAGTTTCCCAGTGTATCACATCCAACCATTCTGTAACCATCTTGGCTGCTTCTGGTGGTACCAATCGATCCTCACGATCAATTTTGTTGGCTACCACTGCAACGACCGCATTTGGACACACAGTTATGAACTTAGTGTACCACTCACCTATGTCCAGGAATGTCTGCGGCCTTGTCACATCATAGACTATGATGGCCATGGATGCTCCAGCCATGTATCTCCGTCTTAGCTCATTGTAGGTTGGTTGGCCTGCAAGATCCCAAAGAACAACACGGGCTTTCACATTACTCCCGCTGGGTAGAACAACGTCCACGTTCTTCAGGGCAAAAGTAGTTCCGATTGTAGCTATGTAACGTTCACTGAAACTGTCCTCTGTGTATCTCTTAATGCAGCTAGTCTTGCCAACAGCTCCATCCCCAAGAGCCACTAGTTTGAACATATGCGATACATCATGTGGTAAGGCCATTATGGAACGTCCTAAGTTTCACTACCAAGTATTCTGCCGACCTTATGTAATATAAAATAAGTGACGATATCATCCGCAGAAGAGGTATTTCTTGTCTTTGGAAATTTGAAGGTGGGTCTGGACAGATAATCCTTATACACCATGTTTTCTATATTCGGATGAAATTCCGACTAGGTGAAGGAACATGGCAGAGCAATTCCTAGGCCGATTGACCAAGATTGAAGAAAGTATTAACCAACTAGGTGAGACCTTGAAGCGTATGATCACAATTCTCGGAACTGTGACTGAAATCAAATCTGAAGTCAGAGTATCAAAAGAGGAGATCATAGCCGCCCTTGGGAATCAGCCTGCAGCTGCCCCTGAAGCTGACAATTCTGAAGCACTGGCTTCAATGGTGGTTCAAGAGGTTGGCGCTATACGGGTTTTTGTACAAGAGTCAATTGAGAAACTACGTAATGAGATGACGCAGCTCGTCTCAAATCATCGTGACGAGATTACAAAAGCCATCGCTACCATGCCAGCCCCCGCTCCTGCTGCGCCTGCCCCTGCCCCTGAACCAAAA
>Ga0209536_100008207_pt1 | contig 15686 bp, 14 predicted proteins | sample DeeMarSeWOR28_12_FD_187461 | JGI IMG/M metagenome (GOLD analysis project Ga0209536, IMG submission 187461) | Marine sediment microbial communities from White Oak River estuary, North Carolina - WOR-2-8_12 (SPAdes) (version 2) | ecosystem: Environmental > Aquatic > Marine > Intertidal zone >...
GGAATAGGCAAGGGAGGGGATGAGCTGGTGCCGGATGCCGGTGATCCCCAGGATCCCCGGCCGGAAGATCCCGTAGAGCTTGGTGCTCATCGATAGACCGGCACTGAAGGTGCGCACGGCGAAGAAGCCCCGTTCGGGTTCCGTTCGCACCGTCCCGAGCGAATCCTGGCTCCGGGCGATCCGCCGGTCGTACCACTTTTCATTGTAGTTGAAGAAGGGGGCCACGGTAATGTACCCCACCTTGGGCGAAGCGCTGATGGGAAGACTGTGCTGGACTCCCCGGCGCTCTTCCAGCAGATTTCCGGTTGAGGTGGGCGTCTCTGTCCTCCGGTTGATCAGCTGGGCGTTGTAGGAGAAGCCGATGAGCTCAAACCATGCGAGCGACCCTGAACCCGCCGTGCCGCTGCGCCGGAAGGGGTAGGTCTGGCTCCGGTTGAAGATCACACTCGGCAGGACATCGACGATTTCCGGGACGCCCTGCTGAGGCTGGAGGTTCTGGTCCCGGCGCACGTTCAGCGTCAGGCTGTGTGGTGTGCCCTCCCAGCTCTTTGTCAGGGTTGCATTGGAGACAATGTTCTGCTGCAAGAGGTCGTTCAGGTTCAGACTTGTCTGCTGGTAGTAGGAGCTCGAGGTGAAGGTGAAGTTCACATCGAGACGTGTTGTAGGGTCAAACTGCTGGTTATGGAGGAGACGGATATTGAAGAGCTGGTCGTCGCTGTAGTCGGGATCACCCGGTTCTCCCTGGATCACTCGGGCGAAGGATCCTCCGAGTGATCCCTGCAGAAGATACCGCACCGCATAGCGAAAATCCGAATAGAACGTATACCCGCCTTTGGAGTAAAGATCCGTTCGGACGGACCAGTCCAGATAGTCGTTGATCGCCCAGTAGTACCCCAGGTTGCGCAGGTAGCGTCCGCGGAAGTTCTCTCCGAAGACAGGAGCAATCAGCCCCGAGCGCCGACCCCGCTGAACGGGAAAGACGCCGAAGGGGATGGCGAAGACAGGAACCTCCGAGACGTAGAGGACCACCGGGCGCGCCACAACCTTGTCGCCGGCAAAGACCTTCATCTCGGGGCTGCCGAAGCTGTAGTGCGGGTCCTCCAGGTCGCAGGAGGTGAAGCGGCCGTCGGCCACCAGGAGAACATCCTGGCCTACCTTCTTGATAGCCCGACCCGCATAGTAGCTATCCTGCATGCTGGTCCTGCCCAGGTCGATCTTCCCCTTTTTGCTCTTGAAGTTGTAGCTCACCCCTGTACCGTTGTAGGTCTCTCCCCCCTCTTTCAGCACCGGCAGCCCGCGCGAAACTACCCCCGCGGTGTCCGTCGTGTCGGCGACGCCGCGCGCGTGGAGCATCGCCGTCATCCAGTTGATATCCAGCTCCGCTGCCTCGAGCCCGAGGTCCCGGTAGGAGAGTTCCGCATCACCGTAGAGGAACATTGTTCGGGAGGCCATCGAGTAGACGATCGAATCAGACGCCTGGTAAGTCACGATCGTATCGACACCCGAAGGGGAGGGCACAGACCGGAGGGTATCGCCTGGGAGGACCGCACCCGACTCCTGCCCCGCCGACCGGGCCGGCACCAAGAGGGCGCCGAGCAGAATGAGCCCGAGGAGGGATCGGCAGGAGGCCATCGGCTTATCGCTCCCGGGCCTTCCACCACCGCCGCAGGCGCTCACCGATGGTGCGCTCTTCACCGCGGTCACTCGGTCGGTAGTAGACCGCACCCGCCAGTGCGTCAGGGAGGTACTGTTGTTGCCCGGTCTCTCCGCTGGGGGGCTCATGTCCGTAGACGTACCCGGCGCCGTAGCCGTGCGCCGCCAGGAGTCCGGTGGGGGCATTGCGCAGATGCAGCGGGATCTCTTCACGGGGTCGTGCGCGCGCATCGGCCAGCGCCGCCTCGATTGCCACATACGATGCATTGCTCTTGGGGGCTGAGGCGAGAAAGGTGACGGCCTGCGCCAGGATGATCCTTGCCTCGGGCATACCGACCCGCTCGACGGCCAGGAAGCAGGAGGTCGCAAGCAGCAGCGCGCGTGGCTCGGCGTTGCCGATATCTTCCGAGGCCAGGATCACCATGCGCCGCGCGATGAACAACGGGTCCTCGCCCGCCTCCAGCATCCGTGCCATCCAGTAGAGTGCGGCATCCGGATCGGATCCCCGAAGGCTCTTGATGAAGGCCGAGGCCGTGTTGAAGTGCTCCTCACCGGCGGGATCGTAGAGGCGATGCCGGTGCTGAAGCGCCTCGGTGATTTCCTTCCCGGTAATGACCAGCGGCGGGGGTCGGGCGGCCGCGGCCAGGCGGACGGCAACCTCCAGGACATTGAGCATGATGCGGGCATCACCGCCGGCGACTTGCACCAACGCCGCCGGGTTTGCCACCGTCACGCTGAGCTCAGCCAGGAGTCGATCGCGCCGGAGTGCGCGCTCAAGAATCTCCTGGAGTTCGTCCTCGCCCAGTGGTTGCAGGACATAGACCCGACAGCGCGACAACAGCGGCGCGATGATTTCAAACGAGGGGTTTTCCGTCGTCGCGCCGATCAGCGTGACCGTGCCCGCCTCCACGCCGTGCAGGAGAGCATCCTGCTGCGACTTGCTGAACCGATGAATCTCGTCGATGAAGAGCAACGTGCGACTACCCGCCGACCGCCTGCGGCGGGCAGTCGCGAGGATCTCCCGGACATCTTTGACACCGGAGGAGACGGCGCTGAGCTGATGAAACTCCGCACCGGAATGTCTGGCAAGGATGCGGGCCAGGGTTGTCTTCCCACTCCCCGGGGGGCCCCAGAACACCAGGGAGGGAACGTCGTCGTGCTCGATCAGCACGCGAAGCGTTTTGCCCGGACCCAGAAGGTGTTTTTGCCCGACGAACTCATCGAGCGTACGAGGTCGGGCGCGTTCGGCGAGGGGTGGCGGATGGGATTCTGGGGTGTTCTCGGTGAACAGATCCATCGCGGTGTGGTTCCGGTATGGGCCACGCGCTCCTGGACCGCTTCCGGCCCCGGTCTGCAGCCGTTCAGTCCCGAGGTTTTCTGACTTTGTAGACGGTCTCACCCTGCCGGTGCATCCCGTACTGTTCGCGCGCTACGCGTTCAATTGCGCGCGAATCTCCATCGAGCGCACGGGACTGCGCCTCAAGCGCCTGTTTCTCTTCTTCCAGTCGCTGGATAGTCTCCTCCAAGCGGGTCTTCTCGGCTTCAAGCCGGAGGCGCTGCAGGAATCCGCGGTTTCCGAAGACGGCGAAGCCGCCGATCAACGCCGTCACCAGGATGAGGCCGACCGTGTTCCGGGAGCGCAGGGCGTTCGTGATCCGTGTCCTGAGAGTGAGGCGTGCAGGTCGTGGACGGTAGAATTCGTTTCCCATACCGCGAGCAATGTACGACATCTGAGGAGCGTGTGCAAGGGGAAGGCCGAAGCGCAAACGGCGGAGGGCATGGCCCTCCGCCGTCGTTGGAGAATGCTTTCGAGCTCGTCAGCGCGAGGCGAGCTGCCCGGGGACTTCCGGAGCCTTGGTCATGAAGGCAAACGACCCCGGCTCGACGTACTTCTCATAGAACCATGCGCAGCGCTGGCGCACCTGTGCATCGTCGTCAAAGGAAGACGCCCGCTTCACGGCATAGACGCCACGGGCATCGCCAATGCGGCAGAGGGCAAGTGCCGCGACGATCCGGGCCGATGCGCGCTCGCTCCTGAGCATGCGCATCAGGGGGATCACCGCACGGTCGGAGCTCATCTCACCCAGCATATAGGCTGCGCTTTCCTGCAGTCCGACGTTGTCGCTCGCAAGGCCGATGAGGAGATTCTGTTCAGCCTGTGCCGAGACTGCGGCAGGTTCGGTCTGCTCTCCTGCAACGGCGGTGGATGCCAGCAGGGCTGCGACGACCGGTATCAGGACTTTCTTCATGACTGTTTCCCTTTGTGCGGTGGTGGTGATTTTCTTTCCTGCCTGCGTGTACGCGAGCCCGCAGCGAAAGGATGCACCAGGACGGCAGAATACTTCCCGACTGCGTTGAAATGCTCGCAGGGAGAGGCAAAACGCCACGATTCCCCGTCAGGCTGCATCTTCGCAGATGCGCAATCGCACGCACCGGAGCCGGACGAAGATGCGCTTCGGGTTGTCTTTGTCAGGTGGTAAACCAGTCCTTCGAGGGGTGGTAGCTGCGGCGGAGAGTCTGTGTCTGCCTGTGGCGCTCGAGTGCGAGCACGACAAGGCGGTCCAGCAGGTCGGGGAAGGAGAGTCCGGACGCCTCCCAGAGCTTCGGATACATGCTGATCGAGGTAAAGCCGGGGATCGTGTTGAGCTCGTTAAGATAGACCGTGGAGCCTCGCCGGGTGACGAACAGATCCACCCGGGCCATGCCCGCGCAATCCAGCACCCGGTAGGCCGCTAAGGCGAGCTCCCGAACGCGCCGGGCCACCGGCGGCGCCAGCGGTGCCGGGATCACGGCACTGGATTGCCCGTCCACGTATTTCGCATCGTAGTCGTAGAACTCATTCGAGGAGAGGATCTCACCGGCCACCGAGATTTCGGGGCGTTCGTTCCCCAGAATGCTGCATTCAATTTCCCGTCCGTTGCGGATCCCTTGCTCGATGATGATGCGTCGATCATAGCCTGCCGCGGCGTCACACCCGCCACGGAGCTCCTCCCGGTTGTGGGCCTTGGTGATTCCCACGCTGGATCCCGTATTGGCAGGCTTCACAAAAACAGGATAGCGCAACTCCTTCTCCACTCGCCGGAGAATGCGGCCAGGGCTCTCGCGCCACTCTGCAGCCGACCACCAGAGCGCTCGCGGCGTTGGCAGACCCGCCTGGCGGAAGAGTTGCTTCTGGATAACCTTATCCATGCCGGCCGCCGAGGCAAGGACACCGGCACCCACATACGGGAGGCCGGCGAGCTCAAGGAGTCCCTGCAGACACCCGTCCTCCCCGAAGGTGCCGTGTACCAGAGGGAAGACCACATCAACGGGCGCACCGTCCTCTGGCGTGAACGCGCCCGGAGAGATCCACCCCCTCCCCGGCTCGGGCGGCAGGATGAGCGGGTGCCCTCCCGTGGAGGTTCGCTCCATCAGGGCCGGTAGCACATCCGGCCCGATTCGCCACTGTCCTTCAGGAGTGATGCCGATCGGCACGACCTCGTACTTTACAGGATCAAATCCCGCAATCACCGACCGTGCCGAGGCGAGTGAGACTTCGTGTTCCCCCGACCGTCCCCCGAAGACCACGCCGATGCGAAGACGTCTATTGCTCATACGATCTCGTCATCCTTCTGGCGTTCCGCGTTCTCGAAACAGGGGTGCGAGAGAGCGCCCCTTGGTACTGTAGGTGGGCTTGAGGTCGAAGTCGAGATGCGAGCTGGTATCACTCCATTGGATCCGCAAACTTCCTTCGAGCCAACGGCTGACAGCACCGTTGGTCCAGGTAATCCGCTGCCCCTGGGGGACAATCACCGTCGGGTGTCCCTCCTGGAAGAGAAATCCTTCCACGGCCGTAAGGTCGGGAGCGCGCAGCAGCACCTCGACAACGAGCGTATCCCCCTGGAGGCCGATGTGCTTCTCCAGCATGCGCCCGCCGGGGGAGAGAGGCTCTCCCTCGCCCGCGGAGGCGAAGGAGTCGAGCAGTATCTCCAGGTCGCGCACCACCGCCGAATCTGTTTCACCGTCGGAGCGCAGATCGACGTAGCGGACAGTGACAAGGGCAGATCCATCGGCCTGGCGCTCAACACGATGCTCCATGTGTTCGACAAGCAAGCACCCCGGGAGAACGAGCAGTAGTCCCGCCAGAGCACTCCAGTGCTCCCAGCGCATGCTTCGATCAGAGGTCATGCAGCCCCTCCCTGCTTCGAATCTCCCGGTGCGAAGCGCCCTCGATGAGGATTTCCGAAACACGTGGGCGGGCATTGTACGTCGAGCTCAGCACGAACCCGTAGGCGCCGGCGCACATCACGGCGAGAACATCACCCCGATGGGTGATCGGGAGCCGACGGTCCTGCGCAAAGAAGTCTCCGGACTCACACACCGGCCCCACAACATCCACCGTCTCGTGGGGACGGTCATCCAGGGCCACCGGCACAATCTGGTGATGCGCACCGTAGAGGCTCGGGCGAATGAGGTCGTTCATCCCGCCATCGACGATAATGAAAGTCTTCTCCCCCGTCTCCTTGCGGTAGAGCACCCGGACCAGCAGGATGCCTGATTCGCCGACGATCGCTCGTCCTGGCTGGAGGGAGAGCCGGCAACCGGTCGCACCGAGAATGGGGAGCACTTCCCGAATCATCGAGGCTGGGTTCTCCTCGCTGACCTCCGGGTCCTCCTCCGGGAGCTGGCGATGGGTGATGGCTCCCCGGTAGCGAATGCCGAAGCCGCCGCCAAAGTCTAGCTCTTCGATCCTCAGGTCTCGGCAGCGGAGCTCGGCCACCAGCTCCGCCAGCGAGCGGGCACTCCGGAGGAACACTTCCCGGTCGGTGATCTGGGAGCCGATGTGGCTGTGGATCCCTCCCAGCTCCACCCCCGGGAGACTGCGTGCCCAGAGGAGCATCTCTGCCACGCGCGTTCGCGGAATCCCGAACTTGTTCTGACTCCGGCTCGTGGAGACATAGGCGTGCCCTCCGGCATCGATGTCCAGGTTGACGCGCGCCAGGATGCGCGCACGCTTGCCCAGCGAGGCGGCATGCTGACTGATGACCTCGCACTCCTGTTCCGACTCCACGTTAAAGGCATGAACTCCCGTGAGGAGTGCCGCACGGATCTCCTCATCACGCTTGCCTACGCCGCTGAAGGTGATCGTCTCCGGGGGAAAGCCCGCCTGAAGTGCAAGCTCAAGCTCGCCGCCCGATCCGACATCGGCACCGAGCCCCTCGGCGGCGATCATCCGGAGGATCTCACGATTGGCGTTCGCCTTGACGGCGTAGCAGGTCTGGTGGGGAATTCCTTCAAAGCTCGCTTCGATAGCCCGGCAGGCATGCCGGATCCCTCCCCCGCTGTAGACATAGGCAGGAGTGCCATAGGCTGCGGCGATCTCCGCAAGGGGAACCTCTTCGACGTGGAGCGTCCCCTGGCTGTACGCGTATGGTGTCATGGAGTGATCCACCTAATTGCGCGTATCCGCGCACGAGGGTCTCAGGAGGCTTCCGAGGCCATTCGGCTCTCCGCAGGAGTCGTCGGTTCGTCGAACGGAACGTAGGCGCGAAAATCCGGCGCAAACCCCTCCGCATGAAAAGCCCCGGTGGCGGTGTTCTGAACGTAACGGCCGTCGTAGTCGCGTCGGACGATGCGTTCGAGCATCTCCACCATCGCATCGACGTCCGTTTCGTTATTGTAGCACCCCAGGCTTGCGCGGACCATGCCCGGAAGCCGGGACTTGTTTCCGGCAAGCACCTCGGAAGTCAGGATGCGGTCTTCCTCCGGCCCGACGCCGAGAAGCTCCTTCACGTAGGGATGGGCACAGAAGCATCCGTTTCGGACGCCAATGCCCCCTTCGGTACCCATGATCGCAGCAGTCAGTGCGTGGTGGACGTCTGTGACGTTGAAGGGAATAACGCCGACCTTTTCGGCAAGATTCTCCAGCGGACCGTAGAGTGTTATCCCCCGCATCGCCAAGAGTTTGCCGTAGGCGTACTCCATAAGATGGTGTTCATGGTTGGCGATGGTCTCCATGCCCACCGTCCGGAGAATCCGCACGGCCGCGGCCAGGGCGACGCCTCCCAGGACGTTCGGGCTGCCAGCTTCTTCCTTCTGTGGCGGCCGGTTCCACACGGCGTCCTCCAGCGTCACGATCTCGACCACGCCGCCCCCGACAACATCCGGCTCCCCATCCTCGAAGAAGGCTCGCGGGCCGACCAGGGCGCCGGTTCCGAAGGGCGCGTACATCTTGTGCGCCGAGAGGGCCAGGAAGTCCAGGTGTCCCGGATCGTCGTCGGGCAGCATGTCAATCGAGCGGTGTGCGGCCAGCTGCGCAGCGTCCACGAACAGCAGGGCACCGGCCCGGTGTACGAGCTCTGCAATCTCGTGGATCGGCGCGCAGAGACCGGTGATGTTCGAGGCCCCGTGGATGGCAACGATCTTCACTCTGCCGGCATGGTCACGGAGCAGTCTTTGCAGCGCTGACAGGTCGAGTCGGCCATCGTGGGTGACACCGACATGGTGCACGGTGGCGTGGCGTCGCCACGGGAGATCGTTGGAATGATGTTCCATCACGCTCGTCAGCACCAGGTCGTCCCGCCTCAGCCGTGTCCGGTTGGCCAGTTTATTGATCGCCTCGGTCGTATTCTTCAGGAAGATGACTGTATTGGTTCGGAGGTCCGCCCCGACAAACCGTCCGACGGTATCATGGGCGGCGTCGAACACCTCTGTGGAGAGAAGGGACTTGAACCCTGTCCCGCGGTGGACGCCGGAGTACCAGGGGAGAAACTGTTCCACGGCCTGGAGCACGCCGCGCAGGGCCGGCGTGCTTGCGGCGTTGTCGAGGAAGACATAGCGCCGATGTTCGCCACCAAGGATCGGAACTTCGGCATCGATGCCCACGATCTCCTCGCGGAGATGCTCCAGGGTCATCCCGGGACCTGATTGCCCGCTCTTCGACATGGAGTGCTCCCTTTCCCTCGGCCTTCACCCTCGAGGGTGAAAGGTCCGGTGGACTTCCTTCAGATACTCACGGTCAATATGGGTATAGATCTGCGTTGTGGAGATATCCGAGTGGCCCAGCATCTCCTGCACCGCCCGGAGGTCCGCCCCCCCCTCCAGCAGATGGGTTGCAAAGGAGTGACGGAAGGTGTGTGGATGAACCTCGCGCTGCACTCCTGCCTTGCGCGCGGTCGACTGCGCAAGCTTCCAGATGGCCATACGCGTAAGCGCGGTGCCCCGCGCATTGAGGAAAAGGACATCCTCTGCCTGCCCGCCCCGCAGCAGAAGCGGCCGACACCCTGTCCGGTACCGCTCGACCCAGGAGAGTGCGGAGCTCCCGATCGGCACCAGGCGTTCTTTTCTCCCCTTGCCGAAGACCCGGACCACACCTGCCTCGGCCAGGAGGTCCGCCTGCCGGAGGCTGATCAGCTCCGAGACCCTGATACCGGTGGCATAGAGCGTCTCCAGAATCGCCCTATCCCGGACCCACAGCGAGCGCACGTCACGGGCAGAGGGTCCGGGTTCGGCCAAGATGGCCTCCACTTCGTCGTGGCGGAGAACATCGGGGAGCGTCCGCGCAAGCTTCGGGGGATCGATCAGATCGGTCGGATTACTGCGGGTCACACCGTCTCCCACCAGGAAGCGATGGAATCCCCGAATCGCAGAGAAGTTGCGGGTGATCGACCGGGGGGAGAGGCCGCGGGCGCGCAGTGTCCTCAGAAAGCGGGCTGCATGCTCTTCGGAGACCTGGTCCGGAGCGGTCACGTCGATGCTTTCCAAGAATGCAACATAGCGATCGAGATCACCACGGTAGGACGCAATGGTGTTCGGCGAGGCATTCTTCTCCAGCGCCAGAAAATGGAGATACTGTGCACAGTAGTGCGTCATGGCTCCGCGGAGGGGATCCCTCCGACCTCACCGTTTGTCAGCCTGCCGGCATTCGGGGCAGTCGGCTCGGAGGCCGCTCGCGCTTCCGCTCCTGTTCCGGGTACTTCACGCGCGGGTGGTAGACTCCGACTAGCACATTCCGGAAGGCTGCTTTGATGGCCGTCAGGTCACGCATCGTCAAGGGACACTCATCTAGCTCCCCCGACTCGAGTCTGCGGCGCACGATCCCCCCGATGACATCCTCGATGCGCTGTGGCGTCGGCTCGTCGATGGTGCGCACGGCGGCCTCCACGCCGTCGGCCAACATTAGAATGCCGGCCTCCCGGGTCTGCGGGCGCGGCCCCGGATACCGGTAGTCCTGTTCGTTGATTTCGTCGATCTTTGTCTCGTCATCGGATTGCTGGGCCAGCTCCACGGCCTTGTTGTAGAAGTAGTCGATGCGCATCGTGCCGTGGTGCTGTGGGATGAACTCAATGACTTCTTCCGGGAGCTTGTAGTCACGGCCCAGGGCGACACCCTCTTTGACATGGGCGGCGATGATGAGCGAACTCATCCGCGGGGCAAGCCGGTCGTGCCGGTTTCTGCTCCCTTTCTGGTTTTCCACAAAGTAGGTGGGCTTGATGATTTTGCCGACATCGTGGAAGTAGGCGCCGACTCGGGCCAGAACCTCGTTGGCGCCGATGGAGGCCGCGGCCGCCTCGGCGAGGGCCGCCAGCTGCAGGCTGTGATGATAGGTCCCCGGTGCCTTCTCCGAGAGGAGGCGGAGGAGAGGGTGGTTGAATTGTGCCAGTTCCAGCAGGGTCAGATCGGTCGTCACTCTGAACAGCCGTTCCAGGAAGATCGTCAGCCCGTAGGTGAGGACCGGAGAGATGATGGCGTTGCCGAAGGCAAAGCCGAGCTGCTCGGCAACCACCGGGAGTGGCTCGTAGCGCTCAACGCCCAGGGCCACAATCGTGAGCGCATAGCCGAGCACGATGAAGCCAAGGGAGCGGAAGATCTGCGTGCGGTTCTTCATATCCCGCACCGTGTAGACCGAGAGCGCGCCGGCGACCAGGCCGGCAAGCGCAAAGGAGTAGTCGTTGCCGAGAATCCCTCCCACGATGAACGCAACGGTCACCGTACCGAAGAACCCGACACGGGAGTCGAAGAACACTGTTAGCAGCATCGAGGCGGCCGGCACCACGACCAAGTACTCCACGGGCGCATCCACATTCACCTCACGCGCCAGCCATGCCACGCCCCCCACCAGAGCAAGGATGAAGGCAATCAGCCCCAGCCGCCGCATGCTTGCCACGATGGGTTTTCGGAAGAGCGCCAAGTAGATGGTGAACAGGGAGACCAGGAGCGCGACATGGATAACGTTTCCGAGGATCTGGGTGGGCGCATCGGCGCCCGGGCCCCGGTCCGCCTTGGCGCGCTGGAAGGAGTCCAGCTTGAGTTTGGCCTCCGGCGTGATGCGTTCGTGCTTGCTGACAATCCGCTCGTTCTCTTGAACGAACCCGAGTGTGCGGGGTACCGCATCATGCGCGGCCTCGATCGATTGCCGGGTGGCTTCCTCACTGAGGATCAGGGTGGGAGCCAGGTATCGTTCGGCGATCGAAGCCGCCACGCGGGTTGCCCCGCTGCGCTCTCCGAACTGACGGCTCACACCGTCCCGGACCGTCTGCACTGCCTCGGCACGGTCGAAGAGACGATCCGTCGCGACGATCTGCTCAATCGTCCCCGTACGGATGGCCACCTCGCCACGGACGATCTCCTTCTTGGGACGATCCAGGAGACCGGTTCTCATCACTTCCCCCAGGGCGTCGCCCAAGCGTTCGCCGAGCTCGGTGAGTTCCCCCTGGGCATGGAGCTCACCCAGAGTACGCCACTCGGCGGCGGTGATTTGCAGACCGGAACTTCTGATCCGGGCGCCGTCCTGCAGTGAATCCCGGGACTCGACCTCAGGCGTGCGTTCTGCCAGGACCGACTCCAGCTCGGCAAAGAGTGCCTTGACCATTGTCAGCTGCTGCTCCGCCGCCGCAGCGTTACGCTCGAAGACCCGGTAGGCGTTGCGTTCGGCAGCTTCGAGCTCTCCCGCGTAGTCGTTCTGGTCCCGCAGGATCGGGAAGGAGAACGGGGCGATGAGATCCCGCTGGGCCCAGACAGCACCGACGCGGTACTCAATCTCGAGGGTTTCGCCCCGCGGAAACATCACCGCCAAGACAGCCACCAGCGCGATGGCGAGCCCGATTCTGGCAATGAGCCCGCGATGCACCTTCAGCGTGTCGAGGAGAGTAAAGAGGGTATGTCGTTGGGGGTCGTCGGCCATGGAGATATTATGTAAACAATATCGCGAGAATAACACAGAGAATCAAACTGGCCTTCGCAGGCGGGGGCGTGTGATCTGAGGCTGCTCCTACCCCCGGGCCAAGAGGCTTGGAACTGCCTGACCATTTCTCTATATTTTTGCGATCTAGCCCCCCTTTCCCGTGCAGCTAAGCGACGCCACACGTGGTGTGCTCGGAGAGCTCGATGCTCTCTCCTCGCGCCGTCTCAGCCGGCGGGAGGACCTCGGGGCCCTCATCGAGCTGGCCGAACGGTCGGACCAGCGCGCGCATCTGGAGGAGCTTAGCTTCTACGCAAAATTCATCTTCCGAAGCTACCGGATCATGGAGCGGATTGGGCGCGCCGCCGAGGGATACGACCGTCTAAACAGCGAATTCATGAACGCGCTGGAGCGGTGCAGGAGTCTGATGCGGATGCTCTTGAGCGAGGCCCCTTTCCCGACCCGGGAGAGGCTGGAACGCTCCTATCTGGAGCTATCGCCATCCTCGCTCGAGGCGATGCTGGCGCTCGCCTACGACCTGAGCTGGTACAAGAACTGGCTGCTGGACCGCGGGAGGCTGCGGTCGTGAGCCAGACCGTCCCCCGGGTTCATGCAGCGGGAACGCGCGCCATGCTCCTGGTGCTTGTGCTCTCCAGTGTTGTCTGGCTCGGGAGCCTGAACGCGCGAATGGTCATTGGCGGGGATCTTCTTGAGCCGGGTACTCTCACGTTCGACCCGCTGCTCTCGCCGAGCGCAGAGCGTGAGCTGTTTCGCCTGCTCTCGGTCATCGCGCTGATCGCCGCTGCCACCTATCCGTGTGTCCTGATCAGTGCCGCCCTGTTTCTCTGGCGCAGTCCCTGGAGGCCCCGGCAGCACGGCTGGATGATGATGAGCGCGATTCTACTCTTCGGCTTCCTGCCAATCGAACTCTACGCTATGACGATCGACCTGAGGATGGTCTACCTGGAGTTTTTCACTACCGCAAGCAACGAAGACTTCCGCGTGCTCTTTCTGGAGCGCCTCGGTGCCCTGGGAGGAGCGCCCTTCATTGCCGTGCTCTCCTACTATACCATCATCGGACTTGCCGTCTTTCAGCCCCTGCGACGTTTCCCCGAGCGGCAGCCGTGAAGCAGGAGGAGCTTATCCTGGAGTTGGAGAGCCTGGCCGGCCAGCTAGGAATCGCCGTGCGGTATGAAAAGGGGGATTTCGAGGGGGGATACTGCATCCTGAGAGCTCAGAAGCTCCTCCTGATCAATCGGCGGCTGGCGCCGGCCCGGAAGGCCTCGCTGCTGGCGGTCGCGCTCGAGGAGATCGGTCTTGAAAACACCTTCGTCAAACCCGCCTTGCGTGCCTTCATCGAAGATGAGGCGCGCAAGGCCCAGCGGCGGGCCTCATGATCAGAGCGGTCATTTTCGATCTGGATAATACGCTGGTGGATTTTATGGCCCTGAAGCGTCAGGCCATCGATGCGGCGATCCAGTCGATGATCGATGCGGGTCTGCGCCTCGACGCCGATCAGGTTCGTGAGCGCATTGACGCAATCTACAAGGAGCGTGGCATTGAGTTCCAGAACGTCTTTGACCAGCTCTTGTATGATGTCTTTCAGAAGGTAGACTACAAGATTCTTTCGGCGGGAATCATCGCCTACCGGCGAGCCCGCGAAGCAGCCCTAGTTCCCTATCCCCATGTCACTATGACGTTGCTCCAGTTGGTCAAGCGGGGAGTGAAGCTTGCGGTGGTCTCCGACGCACCAGGGCGCGAAGCCTGGCTGCGCCTCTGCTCTCTGAACTATCACCATCTCTTCGATGTCGTGGTCACCTTTGATGACACCGGCCAGCTGAAGCCCAGTCAGCAACCGTTCCTGCGGGCCCTCTCCCTGCTCCAGGTCGCGCCGAGCGAGGCGCTGATGGTGGGAGACTGGCCCGAGCGTGATGTGGTCGGCGCGGCCACCGTCGGTATGACGACCGTGTTTGCACGGTATGGGGACACCTTCGGCGTCGTCCGTTCCAACGCACAGTACGACATCAATGATATCAGCGAGGTCCTGGCCATCGTCGACCGGGAGAACAGGCGAGCGACGGGAGAGAGCCCTCCATGATTCGAGGCGTCGGCGTGGACATCATTGAGATCGCCCGGGTCGGGGATCTTGCAGCGCGCTATGGCGAGCGGTTTCTGGGCAAGATCTTCACCCCCGCAGAGATCGAGTACTGCACCGCGCGTCATCACGCTGCCCAGCACTTTGCCGCACGGTTTGCCGCCAAAGAGGCCTTGAGCAAAGCACTTTCGACGGGATGGGCCGGGACGTTCCGCTGGACGGATATCGAAACCCGGAATGAGTCTTCCGGCCGGCCGGTTATGACCGTGCGCGGCCCGCTCCGGGAGGTCCTCTCCGGGGCAAGCCTTCATCTGAGCATGTCCCACTCTGCCTCGCACGTCGTTGCGGTGGTCGTTATCGAGGACGCCTCCCAATGAGGCTCACGGTGTACCGGAAGATGGTGCTCGGCTTCGGGCTCATCATCCTGATCATGATCCTGGTGAGTGCAGCGATCATGCTCGAGTTCCACGGCTATGTCTTGAGCGTCCGCACCATCCTCTCCACCGATGTCCGCGCGCTCGAGCGCGCACAGGCCTTGCGCGCGTCGTTGGAGGAGGCCGAACGGCACGCGCGCAAATACCTCGCAACGGGTGACTCCCTCTACCTGTCCCTGTTCGTCGAGACCGCCGCAGGCTTTACCAGAGAGAGCGACTCCCTGGCCACGATCGTGAGCGAGCGTGGCGCCCAGTGGATGCTGGCGCGCTCGGTGAGCACCAGCCTCTGGCTCTACAACGCGCTCACCGCACCGCGCCCCCTGCGCCTCACCGATGCGGCGGTGACCGACAGCGTGCGGGTGGCGCAGGAGGCGCTGGAGGGACTCATTGCCAGGGTGCGTTTCTCCATGAGGGCCTCCGTGGTTCGCCTGGAAGAGCGCGCTGACCAATCTCTGCGCATTGCTCTGGGGCTGAGTGTGTTTGCAGTCTTTGCCACCGCGGTGGTGGCCCTGGTGATCGCCCGCACCATCACCCGCCCCCTGACACGCCTGACCGAGGGCACCCGGCGCGTTGCGCGCGGGGAATTCCGCCCGGTCCCACGAACCACACGCGATGAGATCGGGCAGCTGGCCCATGCGTTCAACGAGATGGGCCGGTCGCTCAAGCGGAGTGCCGAGCAGCGCGCCGAGATGATGCAGCACATCTCCCACGAGATTCGCATCCCGCTCCAATCCATTCACTCGGCCTACTACCTGCTTGCCGAGCAGATTCGCGGGCCGATCAATGAACGGCAGCACGAGCTGCTGACCACTATCCGCAGGAGCGTCGATCGGATCTCCGACTTCAGCAACCAGTTCTTGGACCTGGCACGCATCGAAGCCGGGAAGATGGAATTCTCGCTCGTGCCGACCGATCTCCGCACGGTCGTCGAGGCGGCCGTCGCCAATGCCAGACCTGCTGCCGCCGCTGCCGGGATCGAGCTTCAGGAATCCCTCCAGGCCTGCCCCCCGGTGGAGGCGGACCCCCTCCGCCTTGAGCAAGCCCTCAGCAACCTGTTGAGCAACGCCGTCAAATACTCGGAGGCCGGTGGAACGGTGACCGTCCAGTGCGGGCCCGTTGACGACGGCGTGGTCGTGTCGGTCCAGGACACTGGAATCGGTATCAGCCAGGAAGATCTGCCCCATGTATTCACAAAGTTCTACCGCGCTTCACAGGGCCGGACCAAGCGCGGCGGGACAGGACTGGGTCTTGCACTGGTCAAGGCGATTGTCGATCATCATAGGGGGGAGGTGACGGTAACGAGTGAGCCAGGAGTGGGGGCCACATTTGTGATAATTCTTCCCGC
>Ga0209536_100008209_pt1 | contig 15686 bp, 13 predicted proteins | sample DeeMarSeWOR28_12_FD_187461 | JGI IMG/M metagenome (GOLD analysis project Ga0209536, IMG submission 187461) | Marine sediment microbial communities from White Oak River estuary, North Carolina - WOR-2-8_12 (SPAdes) (version 2) | ecosystem: Environmental > Aquatic > Marine > Intertidal zone >...
GAGTTTGGTATAAAAGCTGAAGCTGCAGGATGCGATGCAGTAGTTGGCGAGGGTGTTGAAGCCGGCGGGCATAACGGCATTGATGAAATTACATCTATGGCTTTAATTCCTCAGTTGGTTGATGCTTTAAATATTCCGGTTATTGCTGCCGGTGGAATTTCAGATGGCAGAGGAATTCTTGCAGCACTATCATTAGGTGCTGAAGGTGTGCAGATAGGAACAAGGTTTGCCGCTACAGTAGAATCATCTGCTCATCAAAATTATAAAAAAAGAGTTGTTAAAGCATCGGATAATGATACTATTCTCGCTTTTAAAAAAATCGGTTTGGTAAGAATGTTAAAAAATGATTTCGCATTAAAAGCAGTTAAAGCTGATGCGAATGGTTGGAACGAAGATAAATTAAAAGTACTGCTTGGTAAGAAAAGAGAAATGCTTGGTATTTTTGAAGGCAATGAAAAGGAAGGCGAAATGGAAGCCGGACAAAGTTCAGGATTAATTAAAGAGATTTTGCCTGTTGATTTATTAATGAATAAATTATTAAATGAGGTGGAAAAAGCAAATAAAAGAAACCAAAAAATAATAACTAACTTTTAACAGTAACAGTAATTGCCTCAACAACCTCATCTACATCTTTCGTTTCATCAAAAAATGATAACAGTTTTCTTAGCACAGACTCAACGGTTGCATCAGGGCAGGATGCCCCGCTGGTTAACGATATTGTAACCGGATTTGCATTAGGACGATAATTATTTGTTATTTTTTCCTGCTTTGTTTGAATGTCAAAATGAAGTATCCGATCAGGATCTAATATTTTTTCTTCTGATGAAATAAAATATGTTGGTAGTTTTTCCTCACAAAGCTCAACAATATGCCCCGTATTAGAACTGTTATATCCTCCAACAACAACTGCCAGATCAGCATTCATTTTCAATAAACCATAAGTTGCTTCCTGATTATCGTTTGTGGCGTAGCACAAAGTATCTCTTGTATCAGCGAAATGATCATTTAAATTCTCAACGCCATATTTTTCTATCATAACACCTTTAAGATACTCAGCTATTTCCTGTGTTTCAGTTGCCAGCATTGTGGTTTGATTTACCACACCAATTTTTTCCAAATCCTCTCCAACATTAAAACCAATCGAGTATTTACCATCAAAAAAATTATAGAAATCATTCTCACTCTTTTTACCAAGTATGATTGAGCCCAATATCTTTGTTTCATTCAGGTCTTTAACGATTACTGATGGCGCACTCGTTTGGCTTTGCGAAAATGTTGCCCGGGTTTCTTCATGTAAATGTTTACCGTGAATAATAATCGTATGATTATCTTTACCTAACGCGGAGCTTCTGTTCCATACTTTTTCAACAAAAGGACAGGTAGTATTATATTGGTAAGGATTGATTCCCTTTTCATTCAGTCTTTTTTCAATTTCAATGGTCGTCCCAAATGCAGGTATTATAACAATATCATCTTCTGTTAATTCATTCCAGTCAATCAGTTCATTGCCCGAAGTATCCATTAAAAACTTAATTCCCATTTTTTCCAGATTTTCATTCACGCCCGGATTGTGAATCATTTCACTCAATAAAAATATTCGTTTATCCGGATTTTCTTCAACAGTTCTGTAAGCAATTTCTATTGCATTCTCAACTCCATAACAAAAACCAAAATGTCTTGCTAAATAAAATCTTACCGGTCCAAAATCAAGCAAGGTAGGTGAGTAATCCTTTTTTCTCGGATCATCGTCTTTCCGGGATTTTTTTATTTTGGTGATGAAAGAACTTCTGTAAAATTGTGGGATATCAAACTTTTTCATTTTTACAATCTGGTTTCATAAATAATAAGAGAAAGCTGCTGAAATAATTATCCTATAGATAAAATATCATTGACTATTAGAGAACATGATTTTCTGTTCATGCGAAATTTTAAAATCTCTGAAAAATTGTTCTTTACTTGGTTTTATAAGAATAAAGTAACCAAGCATAAATAAAAATACAATTGCATAAATGTAGTTGCCGGTAATGATAAATCCTACAATTGAAAGTAAACCAACTGATTCCACCAAAGCCCATTGAATAATTTTAAAATTACGGTACTTGATAATTTTAGCTAATAGTTCATCATTATAATTTACAGAAGAAACATTTTTATTATAAATAGTCCGTGCAAAAAACATTACTACAAATCCAGCTATTGGAATGAGCAGCTTAAAAATATCATTAATCGGTTGGATGGGCTCAATATTTTTATTTTTAACGATAATAAGTGCAATTGCAAAAATAATTATCAGCCCAATGATTAAGACAACGTAAACAACTCCGATCACTCTAGACTGCTCCAAAATATCTTTATTACTCATTTCTTTACTTGTTTATAAAATTGATAGTAAATTGTACTAAAAGTTACTTAGAAATTCAAAAACATCTTTACTATATTTGCACACCATAAAATAAGCAGTATTAGCAACTTTATAAGTTGCCAGTATTTTAATGCAATAAATAATGAAAATTTACAATGGACCTACTAGGAAAATTAAAAAAAATTAATTCCAGATACGAAGATATCAATGCACAGCTTTCGGAATCAGAAATTATGAGTGATCGTAATAAAATGATAAGCTTGAGTAAGGAAAGAAGTGATCTTGAGGAAATAATAAAGGTTTATAAAGAATATGATTCTGTTCTAAATAACATTTTAGTGAATAAAGAAATTATTAACTCAGAAAATGACAAGGAACTAATTGAATTTGCTGAGACAGAATTAGTTGAACTTTACGAGCAAAAAGAGAAACTGGAGGATAATATAAAGTTTATTCTTCTGCCAAAAGACCCGAACGATGATAAAGACGTAATAGTTGAAATAAGAGCCGGAACAGGGGGTGATGAAGCAGGATTATTTGCAGGAGATTTGTTCAGGATGTACTCCCGCTATGCGGAATTAAGATCTTGGAAACTTGAAATAATTGATATTAATGAAGCAGGAATGGGCGGAATAAAGGAAGCTGTGTTCTCACTAAGCGGAGACGGTGTTTACGGTGATATAAAATTTGAAAGCGGCGTGCACAGAGTGCAAAGAGTACCCGATACGGAAACAAGCGGAAGGGTACATACATCGGCGGCATCTGTTGCTATATTGCCGGAGGCTGAGGATGTACAGATTGAAATAAATCCTAAAGATTTGAAGATTGATATTTATCGATCAGGCGGTGCCGGGGGGCAGAATGTAAATAAGGTTGAAACCGCTGTAAGGATTACTCATCTTCCTACAAAGATTGTTGTGCAATGCCAGGATGAAAGATCGCAATTAAAGAACAGGCATAAAGCTCTTAAAGTACTAAAGGCAAGATTATATGATTTAGAACTAAAAAAACAAAACGCAAAAATATCTTCACAACGAAAATCAATGATTGGCAGCGGCGATAGAAGTGATAAGATACGAACCTACAACTTTCCACAAAACAGAGTTACTGACCATAGAATTGGTTTAACCCTTTATAACCTATCGGGGATAATTGAAGGCAATTTGGATGAAATGATTGAACAATTGAAGATAGCAGAACGAGCCGAAAAATTACAAGAAAGCGGTTCAAACTAATGAGCGAAAATTGCAGAAAAACTATCCGGCAGTTTTGTGTTTAATATTATCGAACAGTCTTATTAAGAAGACCAGAACAAAACCCAGGATAGAAAACAACACATCATCGCTGCTAACTATGTATTGTTCGCTGAATCCGAAAAGATAAGTTATACCTTTTGTAAAAATAAGTACTGAAAAAAAGGCGGCAAAACCATATAACCCCGAAACAAATGGTTTGAAAAAGAAAGTGTTTAAGTAAGAATAAAGAATGTTGCCTCCTGTTTTGCCGTGCGATTTAGAAAGAATTGCTCCTTTCATTCGATTCCTGTATTTTTTTGATGTAAATTAGTTATTTAATAAAAATAATTACCTTTGCATACAGGGTTGGTTTAAAAGAACCCCATAAAACCTTAATATTAAACAAGTTAAACTTTCAATAAATCAATGTAATAATAAAATATTAATATTCAAAATTCTTATAACTAATTTTTATATAATTATATAGAAATATTCTTGTTCTACTTTGAAATATTACTGAATGTACATCCAAAAGCTTTTTCGGACAATTTCAATCGATCATTTAAGAAGTTTTGTGTTTTTTGGAAGAAGATTAATTTCAAATATTTACTTCACCACAATTGAAATTAAACTTATATCATCGTCAAATATTCCCCCCGAAAATTCAGTGATGTCCTTTTTAATTACTTCGAGTTCATCCTGACCATTTTGAAGAGATTTAATTTTGTCTAATAATCGTCTGGAACCAAACTGTTCATTGTTTGCATTTCTTGATTCAATTAGTCCGTCGGTGATTAACAACAGCGTATCGCTTTTATTAAGATGGATAATAGTATCTTCGTATTCACCATCTTCAGAAAAGCCCAAAAGCATTCCTTTGGATTGGATATTTTTTACAATATTTTCCGACGAGTCTTTGTATACTAAAGGAAGATCTCCCGCACCCGTGTAACTTGCAATAAGATTTTTACTATCTAATATCACAATTGAAATTGTAGAAAAAACTTCTGAAACTTTTGCATCTTTATACACCGATTTATTTACTTCACTTAAAATTGCACTTGGAGAATATTTTTTTAAAGATTGCAATACACCACGTAAAGCGCTTCTAACATAACCTGCATACGCAAAGGCAAAATACCAGGCACCCCATTTTTTGCCCATTACATCACCTAAAACAATTGCTAGATGTTCATCATCAATATTAAAATAATCTATAAAATCTCCTCCCGGAATTCCTTCGAAAGGTAAATGCCATTGCTTAATTTTAAATCCGTCAAACACAGGCAGGTTATCAGGAACAACTTTTATACGTAATGAATCTGCTGCTTCATGCAATTCAGATACAACTTTTTGGCGCTCTTTTGATAGACTATTAATGATTCCTTTAACTTTAGCAACAATAACTTTAGGGCCTTCGGTTTTAATTACATAATCTGCAATATCCAGATCATAGCCATCAAGAATATCCTGTTCATCGCTTCTTGCAGTTAGAAATATGAAAGGTATTGACTTTAGTTCAGTTCGTTCTAAAATAATATTTCTCAACTCAAAACCATTCATATTAGGCATCATTATATCAGATATTATAATATCAGGTTTAAATGTTTTTAATATTTCCAATGCTTCTTTGCCGCTCTCTACAGATTCACATTCAAATCCGGCTTTTTTTAGATTATAATTAAATGCTCTCGATAAGGAAGCATCGTCATCTACAAGTAATATTTTAAATGGTTTTTTTTGAAAAGTATTGTTAAGATTTTTCTTAACACCGTAAAGCTTATAAATATCCGATCTTTTTTTAATTGCCTTTACTTTTAAAATGAGTTCATTGACATCGAATGGTTTTGTAATAATATCATCGCCGCCTACTTCCAGCGCTAGTGTTTTATCTTCATAAGAACTTTTAGCTGTTACAAATATGAATGGTATAAGTTTGTAGCTCTCATTTTCTCTTACTTTTTTACAAAATGTAAATCCATCCATTTCACCCAAGGTTACATCGCAGAGAACTAAATCGATATTATTGTTTTCAAGACTACTAAATCCTTCATCAGCACTTTCAGCTTCGATGGTTTTGAAATTATTTACTTGTAACTGATGACTTAAAAGTTTTCGAATTGTGATATCATCATCAATTATCAATACTGTTTTTCCATTATCAGCCACTGTATCCCTTGCTTATTTAGTATGATAAAATGATGAGTTTGTAAATCCTGCTGATAAATTTATAGTTTCATCTACAGGTTTATTAAGGTATTGATTGGAAGAATTAAAACAAAAGTTCACAATATTTCCGTTTACTTAAAACTCAGGATAGCGTCTTCCTTTGTTTTGAATGTTTCAAAAACACGATACATTCTGGTTAGTTCAAACATTGAGTGAACAGTAGGCTGGAATCCCACTAATCGCAAATCTCCACCAAGACTTGTAATCCTTTTTAGAGCTATTACCAGAGCACCAAGAAAGGTAGAATCAATAAATTCACATCCGGCAAGATCCACAACAATTTTTCTGAAACCATTTTCAATATTATCGACTAATCTTTGTTTGAATTCATCAACTTCATTTAACGTAGCCCTACTTAATTCAACAACCTCTACAATAACATCATTATGTTCTTCCCTAATAAAAAACATCTACTAGTCTCCAATTCTATAATTATTCACTGTATGCTCTGTTTTCAATACTATATTTTTCCATTAACCTGTAAATGGTTGCTCGTCCAAGCTGCAACCTTTTAGCTGCCTCAACTATGTTACCTTTCGTAACTTTAAGTGCGTGCCTTATCGATTCTTCTTTTAGTTTCTCAAAGGGTACTATGGTATCATCGGTAAAGAGGGGACCGGCGTAATCAACGGAGGCCATTTTTTCAGCAGTTCTCAGATGAGGCGGAAGATCTTCTACATCTATAACCTCATTTTCTGAAACAATAATACACCGTTCAATGGTATTTTCCATTTCACGAATATTACCCGGCCAGTCGTATTCATAAATTAATTTTAGAGCTCTTTTTGTAAATCCTTTGACATCTTTGCCTAATTTTTTACCGAGTTCTGATACAAAGTGTTCGGTTAAAACCAAAATATCGCCCTTCCTTTGTCTTAAAGGAGGAATGTAAATTGGAAAGGAATTTAAACGATAATAGAGGTCTTCTCTGAATTCTTTATTTTCAACAGCTTGTTTTAAATCTCTGTTAGTGGCCGACATAATCCGAACGTTGGTTTTAATTAATTCACTTCCACCAACTCTTTCAAATTCTCTTTGCTGAATTACACGAAGTAGTTTTGCCTGAAGAAGCATTTCAAGTTCACCAACTTCATCCAGAAATATTGTGCCACCGTTAGCTAGTTCAAACTTTCCTAATTTGCGTTGATGTGCACCAGTGAAGGATCCTTTTTCGTGACCAAATAATTCACTTTCTAAAAGTTCTCTAGGTATTGATGCACAATTTACAACTATAAATGGTTCATCTTTTCTGTTACCATTATAATGAATTGCTTTAGCAATCAGCTCTTTACCTGTGCCGCTTTCGCCGTAAATCAAAACCGTTATATCGTTAGTTAAAACTTTGGTAACCAAACGAAAAACATCCTGCATTTTGCCATCAGCGGTAATAATATTATCGAAGCTGAATTCACGCTGTACGTTTTCTTTCAGGCTCTGGATTTCGCGTACTAAATCATAATTTTTTATTGCGTTTTTTATTGCAAGTTCCAGGCGCTGCTGATCGATTGGTTTGGGAAAATAATCATAGGCCCCGTATCGAAGAGATTTTACCGCTACTTCGATGCTTCCCTGTGCAGACAACATAATTACCGGTAGATTTTCATCAATTTGCTTAATTCTCTTCAAAGTTTCCACTCCATCTAAGCCAGGAAGCATGATATCTAACAGTATTAAATCCGGTTTGGCGCTCAGTCTCTTCAACATGGCTTCACTATTAGAAAATACCTCTACCTCATATAACCATTTTTCTTTTACCCAAAAGGAGAGTAACTTTGATATTGCCTGCTCGTCATCGACAATAAATATCAACTTATTCAAGTATTAACCTCAGTTTTTTGCTTTAAAGCTCTTTAGAAATTTTACTACAAAGGTCGTTCCGTTTCCTACTTCACTTTGAACGGAAATCATCCCTTTATGTATATCAATCATTTGTTTCACAAAAACTAAGCCAATTCCTGTGCCGGGTATTTCAGTACCAGGACGGCTTACACGATAGAATTTTTGAAAAATATACGGTAAATCTTTCTCCGGTATTCCAATTCCTGTGTCACTAATTATAATTTCTACCTCTTTAAATAAGTTGTTTACGAGAACTTTTACTCTTCCGTCTTCATTTGTAAATTTGATCGCATTGCTGATTAAAGCCTCAAATAACTGTGTTATTTTTTCTTTATCAGCATCTATTAATATTAGATCTCTGGTATGTTCAAATTCGAGGGTTATACGTTTTTTAATTGCACTTTCCCTGTTGCGTTCCACAACCTCATTTAATATTTCTATCAAATCAAAATTAATTTTATTAAGTATTATTTTACCGCCCTCAATACTGGAAATATCCAGTACGTCATTAATTAATTTTGCCAATCGTTTACCTTCATTAAGTATTACTCTGTTAAACTCAGATTTCATTTCTTCCGGAAGATCGGGATCGGAAACTATAGTTTCCGAAAATCCTATGATTGAAGCCAATGGCGTCCTGAATTCATGTGAGATATTAGAAACAAATTCACTCTTAAGTCTGTCCAGTTCTTCGATCATAGATCTCTGCTGCCAGAGTCGTGATCTTTCCAGAGAAATCAATCGTTGAGATTCTTTTAATTTAGGTTTTAACTTTATCAATTCATCTTCATATTTTTTCAGCTTTGATATATCATTACCTATGCCAAGCATTCCGATTACCTTACCATCTTTTATAATAGTCCGCCCGGTTATATCGAATGATACAAGCTTATCCAATTTGGTTTTTAAGTTTGTGCTAAATTTAATCACCTTATCCGACTGAAGCATTTTACTTACAGCTTTTGATACTTCGATATTTTTATCCTTAGGAACCAACTCCAAAAAATGTTTACCAACTAAATCTTTCCTGATATAATCCAGTAATAAAGCTCCTGAATCATTTACCTTTAAGAAACATCCCTCTTTATCAAGTATGAAAATTAAATCGTTTGAAATTTGAAGAAGATTTTTAAAATTTTCCTCCCAGTTTTCCACTATTTTATTTCCATCAACCTTTAAATCGGCAAACGGTAATAAGGATTCATTATTCAATGTTGCATAGTAATCTTTTACCTGGTTGCTAAGAAAGTTAATTACAGACATACCAGCATCATTTTCAAAGTGCAAAAATTTATGAGGCTCTTCTGAAAAAAGGACTAAATAAACTGAATCATTTTGTTCATTAATTGAATAAACGTTCTGAATAAAACATGACTGGACACCAAGTTCATTAATTATGGATTTGCAAACAGGAATATTTTCAACCGAGTTATAATCAATTCCTGTGCTTCGGTGCAGCTGCGCGAGAGATTGGTTAAAATCTTCAAACTTAACAGGTCTGTCACCAACAACAGACAAGACATAAGAATCAAAATTATTGAACCTGAGCAGAAATGCAGTCTTACTGTTAGTGACTTTTGCAAGTATCTTAAAAGTATTATCTATCAGCTCATTCATATAGAGGAATGTTTTAGTGTGAAAATAAAACGAATTTGTAAAACACTAATAACTTAAAATTGCTGCAGTAATTATAATAAAAATATTTTTAGGTAAGATTATAGGAATAACAAAATTGAAAAATTATTTTTTCATATCCTCTTTTTGAATAGCCTCATAGTATTTTAAAATTAATTTTTCATAATCTTTTGCATAACCTTCCTGCACAGCTTTGTTCAATTCATCCTTTAATTTTTCTTTACCATCATCAGTGGATAAGTTGATATTAGTAGGTGACTGCCTTACAATGTTCTCGCCTGTATTAGATTTTCTTTCCTTTTCAAAATCTCTTTCATTAATCGATCGCTGAGCATCGAGCAGCTTCGATAATATCTGCTCCTGCTTTTGGACAAGTTTATCATCAAGATTTTCGGTTTTCATATTAGTTAATACGTCCTGCATTTCTTTCAAAATGTTATCCAGATCAGAAGGAAGTTTTTTTGATTCTCCCGAAATTTTTGCCTCGTCATTCAATTGCGCAAGAGATTTTTGTATCAACTCCTGCTGCTGAGCCAATCTTTGTAACTCCCCTTGCTGCTGGGGCGATAGCTGACCCTGCTGCATCTGCTGAAGCATTTGAGTAAGACTGTTCAAATTCATTTGCTGTGAGGAAAGCTGCTGCAATTGCTGCATCATAGACATCATTCCACCTTGTCCTCCGCCCTGCATCATTGATTCCATAGATCCTTTCATCATAGATGCTGCTTCATTCAAATGCATCATCGCTTCACTTTGTGTAATAGCAGCATACGAACCGTTACGGTTTTGTAAAGATAGAATAGACTGCTGCATTTGTTTATTTGCATCACCCAGAGCTTTACCCATCTCCGGCGAAATAGCAAAAGTTTTTTGCGAAAGTTCCGCCATCTGATTCATTAGATTTGAAAGATTACTTTTTAGATTTTCCTGCTGCTCAGCATTATCATTAAACGCTGATGAATTTGGTTCTGAGTTCTGAGTTTCATTTTTTAATTCCTCCTGCATCTTCGAAAGTTCAAGCAGGTTATCAAGTATCTTCATCATATCAGTAAAAGTCTGCATTTGATTCTGCATCATCATGGAATTTTGCATTTCCTGCATTTGCTGGTTTAGTTTGTTCATATTTTCTGATATCTGCTGCTGCTGCTGCATTGCGATCTGCATTTTATTTTGCTTAATGTTTTGTGATGCCTGTTCGGACAATTCTTCATTTTTCTGTTTTTCATAGTCTTCCATAACCTTTTCAAGTTCTTCTTTCGGCATATCCTCAATTTCACTCATTTTCTCATCAAGGTTTTTCATTTGCTCTTCGAGCTTATTTAATTTATCTGTTACATTTTTCTGTTTCTGCTCCAATTCCTTTTTTTCGTTTTGGTTTAAGGGATCGCTTTGTTCAGTCTGCTCTTTCAGCTCTTCCTGTTCAGCAATAAGTTCCTCGGTTCTTTTCAGCAGCTCATCAATTTTTTGTTCTATTTGAATTCGCTTTAAAAGATTTAATGTCCGTTCAATACTTTTCTTAAATCTCTCCTCATCCAATTTCATATTCTGAAGCTGTTCCTGTGTCATATCACGATTAAGCTGCTCTAAAGTATCCCGGAGTTTCTCCATTGCCTTTTTCATCTCTTCGCTTGTAAGCTCATCCATTAGTTTCTGCAGTTCCATATATTTCTCAAGCGTTTCTTCCGATAGAAGATCATTCTCCTGTAAATCGTTTTGCATTTCCTGAAGCTTATCACTCATATCTTCAATTCTCTGCTGAAGTTCTTCAAACTTTTCCAACGAATTTTCTATTTTTTCTTTTTCTTCCCATGTTAATTTTTCCTGATCTTTTTTAAGGTCCTGATCAAGTTCCTTCAATTCTTGTTGTAGTTCCTCAGCTTCTTTTAATGTTTGTTCCAATTCAGTTTCTGTATTAGATTGAATTTTATCAGCTTCCGCAAGTATTTCATCAAGCGAAGGCACTCTTACCGTGAAGACGGAAGTTTTAGCAGATTTTGGACCATTAATATTATCATTATCAAAAACTTCGAGATAATAACTTATTATATCATCCACGCCTAATGAGAGTTGAGATAAGTTCCATATGTAGTTAACCGGAATCTCTTTCATAGAAGAAGGTAATTGAATCTCCAGTGTACTAAAATTTTCTTGTGGTGGTTCGTACCTCGAAGCTGAGAGCCGGTAATTTAGAATAAGTTTTGAAAAACCGTAATCATCTGCAACTTCTGCAATGAGATTAACCCGGTTATCATTTGCAAGAGGAATATTCATATTTGGTGCAATCATCTCAATAGTGGGATATGCATCGTATAATGCCTGCACATAATATGTTATTGGTGAAGAATTTTCACTTCCATTCTTATCTGATAATTTTATAACATATTGATTGTCTTTTTTAACAATAAATTTTCCGGTTGCTTTATTTTCGGCAACATCAAACTCTACAGATGTTGAATCACTAAAAAGAAGAAATGCATTATTCAATTCTTTTGTAGAAGAGAGTTTAAAGTTTACTCTCGTTCCAACTAAAGAAGTAATATTGCCGTTATCTTGTTGTAAAGTTTTTTCTAATTTAGAATAAGCAGGCGGAATTATTTCCAGTTCAACAGTTTCTACAATTGGTCTGTCAATCACGGTTATTTCATATTCATCACTTTTTACTCCATCCGCCACAGCAAAATATTTGAATGTAGATCTTACAGATACAAAACTGAAATTAAAATTACCAAGTGAATCGTGCGCGACCTGCTTATAATCGTAATCAACATCTTCTTTCTTTTTTACTGCAAAATAAATTTCTTTCGGAGATTCTCCTTCAACAGAAGCAGAAATTAATATATCTTCACCTCTAGTTATTTCTGAATCACCCGGCAATACTTTAAAAGTGAACTTTGGCGGCTCAATAAATTCCTTCCCGTAATTAATTAAACGATATGATGCTGCTTTAAGTCCGGGAATAAATAAAAACATCAAAATAACAACTACAGCTAAAGAGCTAAAATAAATAAAGCTGCTCTTCGCTTTATTAAAACTAATGACGGAACTGAACTTTAAACTTTGTGTACGTTTATATACATTCTGAAACGCTGCACCGATTAGTTTAGGTGAATAAATTTTATCATCGTTTGAAGAAACAAGCTGCATTGTATTGAGAAGGTCATCTTTTATTTCCGGAAAGTGTTCACCGATTTTTCCAGCAGCATTAAAGTAAGTTTCATTTCTGAAAAACTTAAAGTAACGCAATAAGGGGATAAGAAATAAATAAATAATCGATCCGCCTGTAACAAAAACAGTTAAGTAAAAAACAAAAGTTCTTAATGAAGAATTCAAATGCGAAATCAGTTCAAGCAAAGAGAAAACCGTGAAAACCGCTATTGCAATTATCAAAGCCAGTTGTAATCCTATCATAACTTGAAGAAGATATTTTCTTTGGCAATAGCTTTCCAGCTTACTTATAACTTCATTATAATATTTTGAATTTATACCCATTATTGTGATAACGCCCAAACTACTATGTTTGTTCCAAACTTCAATGCTTCATCTCTTTTTTGCGGTGGATCGTTATGCACTACTTCATCTGCCCAGCCGTCACTCGGGTTAGATTCATAAGTATAATAAACCGCAAGTCTTCCATCCACAAAAATACCAAATCCCTGAGGTGAGTTTTTATCATGCTCATGAGTTTTAGGCGGTCCGTATTCAAAATTATATAATACATTATATAAACCATGATTAAAAGGAAGCTCAATAAAATCCTTTGCCGGAAAGACTTTTTTCATCTCACGTCTTATTGCATTATCCAAACCGTAGTCATCATCAATGTAAAGAAAACCTCCATTTTCCAAATAGAGCCGTAACCGTTTAACTTCATCATCTGCAAAAACAACATTTCCATGTCCTGTAATAAATAAAAATGGATAAGAAAAAATCTCGTCTGATGATATTTCAGCAAAACGGTATCTGGCATCGACTTTAATATTTGTGACTCGCTTTATGTAGTTAAGCAGGTTCACTTCGGCTGAAGGATCGTTGTACCAATCGCCGCCGCCATTATACTTTAAGCGCACAATTGTAAAGGCTCCCTGTTCCTGTGCAAATACGCTTATGAAAAATCCGGTTAATAAAAATATCGTTAATATCTTGTACATATTCTTTCCATAATAGAAATCAATATATTCAGCTAAAAATTGAATAGCAATTTATAAAAACAGTTCTGATTAATAATTACTATTTTGTGTTTATGTTTTTAGAAAACAATAAAATAAGTTGAGGAATAAAATTGGTAATGAAATACTGGTTATTCAAATCTGAACCCGGCGCGTTCTCAATTGATGATTTAGAAAACAGCCCCGGTAAAAAAACTTACTGGGACGGAATACGAAATTACCAGGCACGAAATTTTATAAGGGATGATATGCGGAAAGGTGATGGTGTTTTATTCTACCATAGCAATGCTGATCCGCTTGCAATTGTCGGCTATTGTGAGATTGTAAAAGAGGCTTATCCCGACCACACACAGTTTGATCCCGATAACAAATATTTTGATCCAAAGGCATTGCAAAAAGAGCCGCGCTGGTTTATGGTTGATATTAAGTTCAAAGAGAAATTTAAGCATCCTGTTACTTTAAAAGAGATAAAGGAAAATCCGAAACTAAAAGACTTTAGATTAATTCAAAGAGGCAACCGGTTATCGGTATTCCCTGTAAATAAAAAAGAGTGGGATGAGATATTGAGGAAGGGGAAATAAAATTAATTTAGGTTTTTTGTCATCCCGCACTTGATGCGGGATCTCCATATATCAAGAGTTTTTTAAGATTCCCGCATTCGCGGGAATGACATTGACTGAAAGTATTTAATTCTTCTTTGCTTTAATGGAAAACATCATCGGAATAATGTTCTCAAATCCTTTTAACCTCCACCAGCCGTCTTCACTTTTTCCACTGTTGGGGAAGACATCATAAACACTGTAAGGAAACTCGTGAAGAAATTCCAATTGTAAACCATTTTCGATTAGTGAGTTTATAACTTCGCTTAATGGATGATTCCAACCATATTCAATCTGTTTTATATCTGCTAGCCTGTTCGCATAGGTTCCCGGATTTTCTTCTGCAATTGGCTCTTCTTCGAAGAAATATGAATACTTCAATTCTTTAAAATCCGGGTCGAACATCCAAAGAATATTATGAAACTCAACTATATAAAAAATTCCTCCGGTTTTAAGATATTTAGAGACAAGTCTTCCCCATTCATTCATATCATTCAGCCAGCCGATTGTCCCGTAAGAAGTGAAAACAATATCAAATTTTTCATTCACATGATTTTCAATATCATAAATATTAGAGCAGATAAATTTTGCATCAAGATTTAATTCTTTATTTAAAGATTCAGCAAGTTTAATTGCTTCATCAGAAAAATCAATTCCTGTTACCTTTGCTCCTAATCTTGCCCACGAAAGAGTATCCAATCCAAAATGACATTGCAAGTGAAGCATAGATTTTCCCTTAACATAGCCAAGCTCTTCAAGTTCTATGTGCTGAAGAGAGAGTTTTCCTTTTTTAAATTCTTCAACATCGTAAAGATCTGAATTTTTGTGTATCTCAACGCGCTTATTCCAAAGATTTTTATTTGCTTCAAAGTATTTTTTCGCATTCATAATTTGTGTCATAAAAAAACTGCTGCGGATAAATCGCAGCAGCTTAATTTAATTAATTTAGTTATGTTGTTTTTAATTCTGGTTTAATCCTCCAGGCAAGAACCAGTCCGGCAAGAAACCAGGTAACGCAGAGATCAATAACATTAACAATTGTAAAACCAACAGCAACATTCCACCAATTCCAGTTCATAAAATGAACAACGAAACCAGCAAATAAACCGAGCATCATAACAAAAACTGCTCTTCGTATAAAAGATGGATTCTGTGCAAGAGTCATCATCAATAGTACAGCGGCAATAAATGCTGAGATAAAATTAATTACAAAACTCTTTATCATTGATTCGCCCATACTCCATTCAGCTCCTACAGGATCATATACCATAAAGTGAATCATTGGTCCCGCTTTTCGTAATTCGTTCCATTCTTCCATCGATAGTGCTTCACCAGTTTCTGAATACCCAGGATAAATATAAATTCCTGGTTCAGTCATCGTAGTTTGTATTTGTTTGGCAAGTGAAGTATCAGTTATGCCCTTCATATCAATCTCATGCCAACCAAGTGCCATCCAGGATATTGCCGTCCAGATAAAAACTGCAACAGCAGCAATAAGTGAGGGAACAATTAATTTGTTCATAACTCCTCCAGAGATTTATTTAACAAATAATTATTTAGTTGTCCCCTTCTTCTTCCATAGCTCGGTCAATAATATTTTGGGGAATTGACTTAGAAGTTT
>Ga0209536_100008210_pt1 | contig 15683 bp, 16 predicted proteins | sample DeeMarSeWOR28_12_FD_187461 | JGI IMG/M metagenome (GOLD analysis project Ga0209536, IMG submission 187461) | Marine sediment microbial communities from White Oak River estuary, North Carolina - WOR-2-8_12 (SPAdes) (version 2) | ecosystem: Environmental > Aquatic > Marine > Intertidal zone >...
CCCGCCACAAGGGCTATGCCACGTCGGAGCATCTGCGCGCTCTGGCACGCCTCGGCCCGAGTCGCATCCACCGCCGCTCCTTCACCCCCGTCTCGCAGCTCCCACTCCTCTGACGCCATGCGCCTGCGCGAATCGCCGGAGGACTTCCGTGTCGAGGAGCTCCCCCTCTACTCGCCGACGGGAGAGGGCGAGCACACCTTCGTCCGCGTGGAGAAGCGGCTGCGGACCACCGAGGAGGTGGCGAGGGATCTCGCGCGGGCCGCGGGCGTGTCACCCCGGGATGTCGGCTATGCGGGTCGCAAGGACCGGCGCGCGGTGGCGACCCAGTGGCTCTCGGTGCCGGGTCTGGAGCCGGCCGCGGCGCTGCGGCTCTCGATTCCCGGCGTCTCGGTCCTGGAGGCGGCCCCCCATCCCCACAAGCTGAGGACCGGTCAGCTGCGGGGGAATCGCTTCGAGATCGCCGTGCGCGACGTCGGCGAGGCGGAGGTGGCGATCGCCGTGGAGCGGGGGGAGCGGTTCCGGGACTTCGGGCTCGCGAACCGCTTCGGCGACCAGCGCTTCGGCCGCGACGGAGACAACGCCGAACGCGCGGCCGCGGTGCTGCGCGGTGAAGCGTCACGCGCGTCGCGCCGCGAGCAGCGCTTCCTGGTATCCGCGCTCCAGGCGGCGGTGTTCAACACGGCCCTCGACGAGCGTCCCCTGCCTCCCCACGAGCTCGAGGTCGGGGACCTGGCCGTGCGTCACGATTCCGGCGGGCTATTCCAGGTCGAGGACCTGGAGCGCGAAGCTTCGCGCGCCGCTGCCTTCGAGATCAGCGCCACGGGCCCGATCTTCGGCGTGAAGGTGCCCTGGCCCGCCGGGGCCGTCGCCGAGCGGGAGCGCTCCCTGCTCGAGCGCTTCGGAGTCGGCGAGGGAACGCTGCGCCCGCCGCGCGGGCTACGGCTGCGGGGGGCGCGCCGTGCCCTCCGCGTGCGTCCCGAGGAGTGGAGGCACGAATTCCGGGACGGCGTGCTGCGATTGGGCTTCGCGCTCCCGTCCGGCAGCTACGCCACCGTCCTGATCGATGCGCTCTTCGCCGATTCCGAGGGGGCGGAGGCCCCATCCGAATGACTGTGGAGCGTGCGCAGGTTATGCTCGACACACCCTCGATAGGAGGAAACCCATGAACATCGCGCAGGACGCGACCGAGCTCGTCGGTCGCACTCCCCTCGTCCGTCTGAACCGGGTCGCCGCCGACGTGAAGCCCCAGATCGTGGGGAAGCTGGAGTCGCGGAACCCGGCGAACAGCGTGAAGGATCGGATCGGCCTGGCGATGATCGAGGCGGCGGAGCGTGCCGGTGAGATCACGCCCGGAAAGACGGTCATCGTGGAGCCGACCAGCGGCAATACGGGAATCGCCCTCGCCTTCGTGGCGGCGGTGAAGGGCTACGATTGCATCCTCACCATGCCCGAATCCATGAGTCCCGAGCGCCGAGCGGTGCTGCGGGCGTTCGGCGCGAAGCTCGTGCTCACGGATCCGGCGAAGGGCATGCCGGGCTGCATCGAGCGGGCGAACGAGATTCGCGACGGTGTGCCCAACGCATTCATGCCCCAGCAGTTCCGCAATCCGGCGAACCCGGAAGTCCATCGCCGGACGACGGCGGAGGAGATCTGGGAGGATACGGACGGCAGCGTGGACGCCCTGGTGGCGGGAGTCGGGACCGGCGGCACGATCACGGGCGTGGCCGAGGTGATCAAGGCGCGACGCCCCTCCTTCAAGGTTGTGGCGGTGGAGCCCGCGGCCAGTCCGGTCCTGTCGGGCGGATCTCCTGGGAAGCATCCCATCCAGGGGATCGGAGCGGGCTTCGTGCCGGACGTGCTCGACATGTCTCAGGTGGATCACGTCATCTCCGTGGGCAACGACGCGGCCCTCGAGATGGCGCGGCGGCTGGCCCTCGAAGAGGGCCTCCTCTGCGGGATCTCCTCGGGAGCGGCCGTGGTCGCGGCTCTCGAGTACGCGCGCGGCGACGGCAGCGACGACGGACTGATCGTCGTGATCCTGCCGAGCTTCGGCGAGCGATACATCCAGACCATGCTCTTCGACCCCTATCGCTACGAAGGGAGCGACGACGTCGGCGTCTGACGTGCAGCGGGCCTGGATGGGTCGGGCGATCGTGAGGCCCTTTCGGGACGTGTGGCCCCGGATCGACGCCTCGGTCTGGATCGCCCCCGGCGCGGCCGTCGTGGGCGACGTGGCGATCGGCTCCGACTCGAGTGTCTGGTACGGCGCTACGATTCGAGCCGACGTGAACGCGATCCGTGTCGGTGCGCGATCGAACCTGCAGGACCAGTGCGTGATCCATGTGACGCGGGCTCGCTTCGACTGCGAGCTCGGCGACGAGGTGACGATCGGACACCGGGCCGTGGTCCATGGCTGCCGCGTCTCGGATGGCGCGCTGGTCGGCATCGGTGCGATCGTCCTGGACGGGGCCCGGGTCGGCGAGGAGGCGCTCGTCGCCGCGGGCGCCGTGGTCGCTCCGGGGTTCGAGGTTCCGGACGGCGCGTTGGCGCTCGGCGTGCCCGCCCGCGTTTCGCGAGTCCTGAGCGCGGAGGAGCGCGCACTACAGCGGCGGCGGGCGCTCGAGTACGTCGGAACGGCTCGGGAGCACGCGTCGGTGGAGGCACGGTGAGCGAAGACGTGACGGGATCGGGAGGGCGCGCCGAGAAGCGCGCGGCCTCGCGTCGTCGGATCATCGACGCCGCGCGCGAGGTCTTCTTCCGCGATGGCTTCATGGAGGCGAACCTGGACGAGGTTGCGCGTCTGGCCGGCGTCGCGAAGGGGACGCTCTATCGCTACTTCGACAGCAAGGCGGAGCTCTACGTGGCCGTACTGGCCCTGGATGGCGAGGCCTTCGAGCAGAAGATGCGCGATTCGATCGCGCGCCCCGGCGCGAGCCCCCCCGACCTGATCCGAGGGATGGGGCGGTTCTACTTCACGCACTGGATGGAGCACCCGGAGTACTTCCAGATCTTCTGGGCGATCGAGAACCAGTCGGTGATCGGGGAGCTGCCCCAGGGTGTGATCGACGAGGTCATCCGCCTGTGGGAGAAGTGCGTCGAGCTCCTGGCGGGGATCATCCAGCGGGGCATCGACGCGGGCGACTTCCGGTCCTGCGATGCCTGGGAGGTGGCGGACATCCTTTGGACCCTCGCCAACGGGCTGATCCAGACCGAGAGCAGCGGGGCGCGCCGAAGGCTGCGGCGCCGGAGCCTGGACTCCACCTTCACCGATGCCGTCGAGCTCGTCCTGCACGGTCTCGCACCGATGGACGCGGAGTGTTGACAGGCCCAGTCCGATCGGGAACCTTTCGGCCGAGCGTGTGACTACCGGTCATCTTTGTCCGGGAGTCGAGGATCGATGGTTCTGGGGTGTACGCTCGGATCGGTGCCGGTCATGAGGAGTTACATCCGTGGATCGGAATCGGCCGGGTCGAGCCACGGGGAGGTGAGCGAGTCATGAGTGATTCCCTGGAGCAGAAGGTGCGCGGCATCGTGGCGGAGCAGCTCGGCGTCGATCTCTCCGAGGTCCGACCCGATGCGAGCATCCTCGATGACCTGGGCGCAGATTCCCTGGACGTGGTCGAGATGGTGATGTCGCTGGAAGAGTCCTTCGACATCGAGGTTCCCGACGAGGACGTCGAAGGCCTTCGGACCGTCGCCGACGTCGAGCGCTACATCACTACCGCCGTCGCGTAGCGCGAGTAGCCGAGGAGGCGTCGCCCTCCCTGATCCCGCCATCGTCGCTCGTCTTCGGCCCGTCGCTCCTGGCGCGGGTTCGTCAGCGCGTGCCGGGCAGCAGACCCTTCGCCATGCCCGCGGCCGTCGTGACGACCGCCGCCGCGAAGGCGATCCACAGCTTCGACTGCACCGCCTCCTGAGCGGCCTGGCTCGCGAGCGCCTCCTGCTCGGGTCCCGGCGGCACGGTCTGGAGCACATCCCAGAGCGCCGGACCCGCCAGCGCGAAGCAGTAGGCGAAGAAGAAGCCCATCAGGTAGATCAGCCCGAGGGTGAAGCGGGGCTTCGGAATCGGTGCGGATCTGCGACCGGGGGCTCGCGTCATGGCGGCGATCCTACCAGAGCCACCGACGGGTCGGCGCCGCGGGCTTCCTGCCGGCACCGGACCGTTCGCGGTACGCTCCCGGCGTGGCGAGGCCCGATTCGACCGACAGTCCCCACGTCGTCATCGTGGACGGCACCAATACGCTCTACCGCGCGTTCTTCGCCATCCCGGGCCTGCGCGCCCCCGACGGCACGCCGACGAATGCCGCCTACGGCTTCGTCAATATGCTGGCGAAGGTCGAGCGCGAGGAGCGGCCCGACTACCTGATCGTGGTCTTCGACGCTCGGGGAAAGACCTTCCGCCATGAGCGCTACGGCGAGTACAAGGCGAACCGCGACGCGCAGCCCGAAGACCTGTCGGCTCAGATTCCGATCGTGCGCGAGCTGGTGGACGCCTACCGCGTTCCGGTACTCGAGGTGGACGGCGTCGAGGCCGACGATGTGATCGCCACCCTGGTCGACTGCGCACCGGATCGCTCCCGGATCACGATCGTGTCGACGGACAAGGACCTGATGCAGCTCGTGGACGAGCGGGTGACGCTGGTGGATGGGATCAAGGACCGCCGCTACGGCCCCGCCGAGGTGGAGGCCCGCTTCGGAGTTCCCCCGGAGAAGGTGCTCGACCTGCGCGCACTGGTCGGCGATCCCAGCGACAACATCCCCGGTGTCAAGGGAATCGGCGAGAAGGGGGCGGCGAAGCTGATCGGGGAGTGGGGCGATCTCGCGAATCTGCTGGCCCACGTGGACGAGGTGACTCCGACCCGGGCGCGGAACGCCCTGGCGCAGGGTGCGGACGAGGCCAGGCTGTCTCTCGACCTCGCGACCCTGCGCCGGGACGTCCCCCTGCCGGGCGCCTACGAGGACTGGCGGCGGGTCGATCCCGACAGCGACGCCCTTGCCGTCCTCTTCCAGAGGCTCGACTTCACACGCCTGCTGGAGAGCCTCGACACGGCGGCGCCCGAGGTGGCGTCGCGAGCGGATCTCGAGCTGGAGGTCGTCGCCGATCGCGCCGGGCTCGACACCCTCTGCACCTCACTGCGAGATCGCACCGGGCTGTCGCTGGCGATCGTCGCCGACGGGGAGGGGGTGGTCGGGGCGCGTCCCGTAGGCCTCGCCCTCGGCCTCGGATCCGAGTCCGCCGCCTACGTCCCCCTATCGCCGGCCGGCCCTGCGCTGGAGGAGGTCGCCGATGTTCTGGGCCCGGTGCTCAGCGGCGACGCGGCGACGCAGTGGTGGGCGGCAGACGCGAAACGCGTTCAGGGCATTCTCGGGGAGCACGGTCTGGAGCTCCCGGATCCTTCCTTCGACGTCTCGCTCGCAGGTCAGCTGCTCGATTCCGGAGCCGGTGTGCGAAGCGTGCCGAAGCTCTCGAGCCAGTTCCTGGGGCGCGAGATCCGGACCTACGAGGACCTGGCCGGCCGCGGCGCAAAGGCGAAGGCCGCCTCGGATCTGCCCGTGGACGAACTCGCCCGCTTCGCCGCCGAGACCGCTTCTGCCATCGTCCAGCTGGTGCCCGTCCTGCGCGAGCGGATCGAGGCCGACGAGCTGGCGCCCCTGCTCGACGAGGTAGAGCTGCCTCTCTCGGGAGTGCTGTCGCGAATGGAGCGCACCGGAGTGCGCGTGGACGAGGCGCGGCTCGCCTCGCTCTCCGCGGAGTACGAGCGCGACCTCGCGCGGATCGAGCGGGAGATCTTCGCTCTGGCCGGAGAGGAGTTCCTGGTCTCGTCCCCGAAGCAGCTGCAGGTCATCCTCTTCGAGAAGCTGAAGCTGCCTGTGATCAAGAAGACGAAGACCGGCTACTCCACCGACGAGGGCGTGCTCGAGCAGCTGGCCCTCCAGCACGAGCTGCCGGGTCGCATCCTGGCCTATCGACGGCTGGCGAAGCTGAAGAACACCTACGTGGATGCGCTTCCGCCGCTGGTGAATCCGAGCACCGGCCGGATCCATCCCACCTTCAATCAGCTCGGCGCGGCGACCGGGCGCCTCTCGGCCACGAACCCCAACGTGCAGAACATCCCCATCCGCACGGAGGAGGGAATCCGCATCCGCGAGGCCTTCGTGCCGGCGGAGGGCTTCCAGCTCCTCTCGGCCGACTACTCCCAGATCGAGTTGCGCATCCTGGCCCACTACAGCGGTGACGAGAGCCTGATCGAGGCCTTTCGGGCCGGCGAGGACGTTCATCGCCGCACCGCCGCGACGGTCTGGGGCGTCGCCCCGGAGGACGTGAGCGATGACCAGCGCGCCCGGGCGAAGGCCGTGAACTTCGGGATCATCTACGGCCTGTCGGCCTTCGGCCTGGCGAACCAGCTGGGGATCGCCAGCCCCGAGGCCCAGGAGACGATCGACACCTACTTCGCGCGCTACACCGGAGTGCGCCGATTCATCGATGAGACCATCGAGTCCGCGAAGCGCGAGGGCTTCGTGCGCACCCTCCTCGGGCGCCGGCGCTACCTCCCGGATTTGAACTCCCGCAACCGCGTCATGCGCCAGGCGGCGGAGCGCATGGCCGTCAACACGGTGATCCAGGGGACCCAGGCGGATCTGATCAAGAAGGCCATGATCGCCGTGGACGCGAGACTGCGCGAAGAATCGCCCCGCACCCGGATGATCCTGCAGGTGCACGACGAGCTGGTCTTCGAGGTCGTGCCGTCCGAGGAGGCCGGCGTCTCCGCGGCGATCCGGGAGACCATGGAGGGGATCATGCCCCTTGGGGTGCCCCTGGCCGTCGGTATCGGTCTGGGCCGCCACTGGAGGGAGGCGCACTAGGCGCTCGCGTCACGCTCCCGGCTCGATCCGGGCCCCGCCCCGATCGGCACCGTATACTGGAAGGCCCTCCAGACTCCCCCTTCGAGCTGGCCGCGGGGTGGTGAGCGGGACGCACGGCGTCCACAGGCGCCCCGGTCGGCGAATCTTTTCGATCCGGGCTGCGTCGAACCCTTCGACGAGCGGGGACTTCAGGAGGTGGCCGATGCGTTCCTCCGCACCGACCGCGTCGGAGCTCTCGGACGTCGATGCGGTTTCGCGCGCCAGGAACGGGGATCACGGGGCCTTCCGGGTCCTCGTCGAGCGTTACCAGGGCCGGAGCTACCGGCTGGCCCTGCGGGTCCTGGGGGACCCGGACCAGGCGCGAGACGCGGTTCAGGACGGATTTCTGAAGGCCTACAGCTCGCTCGATCGGTTCGAGGGGCGATCCGGCTTCTACACGTGGCTCTACCGATTGATCTTCAACCTCTGCATCGACATGAAGCGGCGCGACCGCTCGGCACGCCACGTCGAATGGGACGACGAGGTAGCGCGGGAGGTGGCGTCCGAGGGATCGGACGTCGCGCCGGGCCGCGATCTGGCCGAGCCGGCGGCAGCGCTGGAGCGCGGTGAGGTGCGCGAGGCGCTGACCCGCGCGATCGAGGCGCTTCCCGAGGACGCGCGACGGACGCTGCTGCTGCGCGAGGTGGACGGACTGAGCTACGGGGAGATCGCCGAGAGCCTGGGGATCCCGAAGGGGACCGTGATGAGCCGTTTGCACCATGCGCGACGCCGCGTCCGTGAGATGCTGATCGAGGCGGGCGCGGTCGAGGTGGATGCCGACGGACGCCGCACCGGCGAGGTCGGAGGAACGACATGAGCGAAGGACGCAGACGAGCGGACGACCTTCGGGACGAGCGCCTCCACGCCTACCACGACGGGGAGCTCTCGGGGCTGTCTCGCTGGCGCTTCGAGCGGGAGCTGCGCCGTTCGCCCGCACTGCGGCGCGAGCTGGCTGGCTTGCGCAGCCTGGGGGAGCTGCTGAGAGCGCACGATGCGCAGGCCACGGCTCCCGACGTGTGGGATGCGATCGCGCTGCGCCTGCCGGCAGCGGATGCCCGACGTGCGGAGGGGGAGGGCACCGAGACCGAGGCGGGCGCGAGCGGGTGGGCGATCTGGTGGCTCAAGCCGGTGGGTGCGCTGGCGGCCAGCGCGGCGGTGGTGGCGATGGTCGTCTTCGGCGGCTTCCTGGACGAGGGCCCGACCCCGGGCGGCGTGGTTCGCTGGATCGACAGCGGCGATCGCAGCGTGATGGTGCTGGACGACCAGCCGGATACTACGATCATCTGGGTTCTGGATGGTGCCATCGAAGGCGCCGCATGGGGGGGGCGACGTGAGCAGGTCTAGTGGGTCGAGAATCGCCTGGGGCCTGATCGCCCTGGCACTCCTCCTGGGGGCTCCCGGGGCACGGGCAGAGGGGGAGAGCGCACCGATTCCCGTGAACGTGCTGGTGACCTATCTGTCGAGCGACGGGACCGGTGTCGATCCCTCGGCTCGGCGGCTCGATGAGAAGCTGCGCGACCAGTTCAAGTACGACAGCCTGCAGGTGCTCGAGAAGCGACGCATCGACCTCGAGATGGACGGGGTGGGGACCATCGCGCTCCCCAACGGCCGGGCTGCCCGCCTGAGCCCGATTCACAGGGGCGATGCGGGGGTCCTGATGGCGGTGGACGTGGAGGGAGCCGCGAAGATGGACGCCCGCGTGCAGAACCGGCACCTGCTGGTGATTCGCGCCGGTCGTTACAAGGACGGCGATCTCGTCCTGTCGCTGGAGCCCGACTACCGCTGATGCCCCCCGGGGGGCTCACTGGTCGCGGATTTTTCCGATCCCACGTGACACTTCCCGGGGGTCGGCTGCCACTACTCCTGCAGACAGCAAAAATATCCCCTTCCCAGGGAGGCCCGGGACCGAAAGGTACCGGGCCATTCCTGCTTCTGGGGCCCGGCGTGGCCGGATTCGCGCGGCGCCCCTGGCTCGTCGGCCCGCGGCTTCGTCGGCTCCTGGACTCGCCGACGAGTGCCCGGTCGGGGGCGGGTCAGGCCAGGAGGTTCAGGCTGTAGCTCCCCGCCGGGTCCAGCCAGCGGTGCTCGACCTGGAATCCGGAGGCATCCGCGAGCTGGTCGATCTCCTCCAGCGAGTACTTGTAGGAGTCCTCGGTGTGGATCGTCTCGTTCTTCGCGAACTTTGCCACGCAATCGAGGGCCGCGATCTCTACCTCCTGATCCTCGAGGCTCTGGAGTCCCAGCTCGACGCGCCCCTCCTCCACCCGATACACCGCGCGGTGGGCGAAGCGATCGAGGTCGAAGCGGCCATCGAGCTCCCGGTTGATCCGGCCCAGGAGGTTGAGGTTGAATCGCGCCGTGACTCCGGCCGGATCGTCGTAGGCCTGCTCCAGCACGCGCGGGTCCTTGCGCAGGTCGATCCCGATGAGCGCGCGATCGGTCGGGGTCATCTGCTCCCGAACGCCTGCCAGGAATCCGGCGGCCGCGTTTCGATCGAAGTTCCCCACGTTGGAGCCGAGCCAGGCGATCACGAGAGGCTGCTCGGTCTCTTCATGAACATGGCGCAGGCCATTGGAGTACTCGTCGGCGATCGCGCGGACCTCGAGCCTCTCGTAGTCCGAGAGCAGCGAGCGGGCCGCGTCCTCGAGCGCGGACCGCGAGATGTCGACGGGTACGTAGCGCAGTGCGCGCTGGCGCCTCAGCAGGGCCTCGATCAGCAGCCGGGTCTTGCTCGAGCTGCCGCTGCCGAGCTCTGCCAGCGCTACGGGCTTCGGCAGTAGCGAGGCGATCTCGTCGGCATATCGCTCGAGCAGCCAGTGCTCGGTGCGCGTGAGGTAGTACTCGGGAAGGTCGCAGATCTCCTCGAAGAGATCGGAGCCGATCTCGTCGTAGAGGAAGCGACACGGGAGGCTCTTGCGCGGCGCAGAAAGGCCTTCGGTCACGGCGGTCGCGAAGCTGTCGAGGTGTGCTCGGGGATCGCCCGGGGTGAGCTCGAAGCGCGAATACACGCTCACTCCTTGCATGGGTCCTCTGAAGTCGCGCATCATGCCCGGATTCCGCAGATGCCGCAACCGCATACACCGAAGTGATGCACATGCAGACCGTGTGCCATGGGCCGAATCGTCGCGCCCGCCGCCTTCGCGAGCCGGCGTCGGGAGCGGGCACGGGGCCGTCGCGGAGATGACACCCCCCCGCGGCGCATTCAGGCGCGAGCGTGGCTTCATCGTCGCCGTTGCCGCCATCGCCGCCCTGCGAGCGCTCGTCTTCGCCGGCGCGTTTCCATTCTTCACCAACGTCGATGAGCATCGCCACGTCGACATGGCGATGAAGTACGCGCGCGGTGCGTTGCCGCGTCCGGAGACGGCGACCTACGAGCCCGGATTTCCGCGGCTCCTCGCAGTCTACGGCACGCAGGAGTACGTCCTGCCCGCCGGCCGCGCGCCTGCGCCACCCACGTGGCAGGTGGGTGAAGCCGCGCGTACCCGGCGCATCGAGGCGAACGCCAGGCACTTCGGCTCTGCACCCAATCTCGAGATCTTCCAGTCCCCCTTCTACTATTCGCTGGCAGGCGCCTGGCTCGGCCTCTGGCGCTGGCTCGGGCTCGACTGGGGCGCTGCCCTCTACGCGATGCGCGCCCTCGGGGCCCTGGCCATCGCGGCGTTGATCGGCGTGGCCTACCGGCTCGTGCGCGAGACCCACCCGGGAAGCGCCGTGATGCGGATCGGAGTGCCCGTTCTGCTCGCCGCCGCGCCCCTCGACGTCATCCACTACGTCACCGGCGACGCCCTCTCGCCGCTGGTGGGTGGTCTGGCGTTCGCGCTGCTGGTGCGGCTCGCGATCGACCCCGATCGCGGTGGCGCGGCCTTCGCGATGGCGGGCCTGGTCACCGCAGCGGCCTTCCTGACGAAGTCGACCCACATCGTGGTGATCGGCCTCCTCTGCGGGGTGAGCGTCCAGCTGGTGAAGGCCGCTCCCGCCGACCTGCGCCACGAACGGCTCGTGAGGTTCGCCCTGCTCTGGACGGGCCTGCTCGTTCCAGTTGGCCTGTGGGTCGCCCGGACCCATCACCTCACGGGGAGCGCCCTGGGCACGGCCTCGAAGGTGGCGGGTCTCGGCTGGACGCTTCGGCCGCTCTCGGCGTGGGGCTCGCATCCGCTCTTCACACCCGGCGGAGCCTGGGAATTCCTGAGCGGCCTCGTGCCCATCTTCTGGCGCGGTGAAGTGGTGTGGCACCAGACGGTCCTGGCATCGCCGCTGGCGGACGCCGTCTACGGCGTTACCACCGGCCTCTTCGTCCTGGCGGCTGTCGCAGCGCTCTTGCGCCCAGCGCCGGCACCGCGGGCGGGAGACGCGGCACGCTTCGTCGAGACCGCCAGTGTCTACTGCGTGGGTGCCGCCGTCGCGGTACTCGCGGCCCTCTCGCTGCGCTTCCTCTTTACCGAGACCTCGAACCCTTCGGAGTCCCACCCCTACTTCGTGCAGGGACGCCTCGTCGCCGGCGTCTGGCTTCCATTCGCGATCCTCTATGTGCGCGGGATCGAGTGGAGCTGCGGTCTGCTCCCGGCGCGCTGGCGCGCCACGTCGGCGTTCGCGGTGATCGCCCTCGTGGCGGGAGTGGCGCTGGTCTCGGAGCTCTGGCTCTCGCTGCCGGTCTTCGGCAGTCCCTACAACTTCTACCACCTCCCCGCCGGCCATGGCTGAACACATCCCTGCCGGCCGCCGCTTCGACTACGGACTCGGCACCGCGGGATTCGCATGCCTCGCGGCTTTCGGGCTGTTCGGCCGCTACCCGGAGCGGCAGATCCTGGCAGCCGTGGAGCGAGGCGCCGACCCGCGATGAGCGGCACGGATCGCAAGGCGCGGATTCGCCAGGAGGTGTGGGATCGCTTGGTCGCAGCGGGCGCCGCGCGCTTTCCCTTCCCGCCCCACGGACGCATCCCGAACTTCGCGGGGGCGGCCGAGGCCGCGGCGCGCCTCTTCGAGCTGCCGCTGATCGCCCGCGCGAAGCGGATCAAGGTCAATCCCGATGCACCTCAGCGCGCCGTGCGCATCGAGGCCCTGCGTCGAGGGATCCGCGTCTACGTCCCGACCCCGCGGCTGCGCGGGGGCTTCCTCGAGCTGGACCCGTCGCGGATTCCCCGGTCTTCACAGCGAGAGGCCTGCAGCCTGGCCGGAATGAGCCGCTGGGCGCAGCCGGTCGAGCTCTCGGCGTTTCGCACACCGGACGCACTCGTGGTGGGGTCGGTCGCCGTGAGCCTCGCCGGCCAGCGCTGTGGCAAGGGCGAAGGCTATGCCGACCTGGAGTACGGCGCGCTGCGGGAGCTCGGCCATCCTCCGGTGCCGGTGGTAACGACGGTGCACGCGACCCAGATCGTGACCGGCATTCCGGGTGCGCCGACGGATCTGCCCCTGGCCTGGATCGTGACGCCGGCCCGCACCCTGCGGGTCCGGAGGCCACCTCCGGCGCCCTCCGGGATCGACTGGAGCTGCGTGGGCGAGGCGGAGCTGGATGCGATGCCCCTGCTGCGGGAGCTGCGCGACCGCTCAGGCTGAACCGTTCGCCACGGCTGGGCGGCATCGCGGGTGGGACCGTACACTGGTCGATCGCTCCGGAGGACGATGTGATCGACGAGCAGACGCCCGTTCTGGTTGGCGTGGCACAGGTCACGCTTCGTGACGTCGACCCGCGTGAGGCCGAGTCGCCGTCGGTACTGCTCGAGCGCATGGCTCGTGCGGCCGCCGACGATGCGCAGGTCCCGCAGCGTGCGCTCGCGGATCTCGACACCCTCGCGCTCGTGCCGCCGATCGGCTGGCGGACGCCGAATCCGCCGCGCGTGCTCTCCGAGAGGCTGGGCGCCCGACCGGCCCAGGAACTCCTGCTGGCGCTCGGCGGCGAGATGCCCTTCACGTATCTGGACCACGTGGCCGGAGAGATCGCGACGGGCCGGTCCCGCTCGGCTCTGATCGCCGGCGCCCACAACCTCCGCACGCTGCGCCGCGCCCGCAAGCAGGGCATCGAGCTCGACTGGACCGACGAGGCGAGCGGGTCGCCGACGCACTTCGGCAAGACGCCTCCCGGGACCTCCGACGACGAGATCCGTCACGGCCTCGACCGCCCCTCGACGATCTATCCGCTCTTCGAGAACGCGCTGCGCGCCCGACGTCGACTCGATCTGGAGACGCACCGGCTGCGGGTCGGCCGCCTGATGTCGGCGTTCACCGCCGTCGCCGCGGCGAACCCGCACGCCTGGTTTCCCAGCGAGCGAAGCGCCGACGAGATCACCAGGCCGACTCCCTCCAACCGCATGGTCGCCTTCCCCTATACGAAGTACATGAACGCGGTCCTCGAGACCGACCAGGTGGCCGCGATCTGGTTGCTCTCGGCGGGTGCGGCCCGCGCCTATGGGATCCCCGAGTCTCGCTGGGTCCACTACGTCGCAGGCGCGACCGCCCACGAGCGGGCCTGGTACCCCTCTGAGCGGCCCGATATGGCCGCCTGCCCCGCCCTGGACGCGGCGGTGACCGGTGCGCTCCATCGGGCGGGAGTCGGCCTCGGGGAGATCGACGCGTTCGACTTCTACAGCTGCTTTCCAGTCGCCGTCGAGATGGCCTGCGAGATGCTCGGGCTCGCGGAGGACGATCCACGCGGGTTGACCGTGACCGGCGGCCTGCCCTACGCGGGTGGACCCGGCAACGACTACACCCTGCACTCCCTCGCGAGCATGGTGGAGCGACTGCGGGCAAAGCGGGGGATCGGGCTGGTGACCGGGAACGGCTGGTACCTCACGAAGCACTCGGCTTGCGTGCTCTCGAGCGACGCGCCCGAGCCGGGACCCACACCGGCGGCCCCGCCGAAGCCAGGCCCCGAGCCGGTGGCGATGCGGCGCGATGCGGAGGGTGACGCGGAGGTCGCGGCCTACACGGTGCTCTACGACCGCGAGGGTCGGCCCGAGCGGGGCATCGTCGTGGGGCGACTGGAGTCGGGGGAGGGCTTCGTCGCGAACACCCCGGACGGGCGGGCGGATCTGGAGGCCTTCGTGGCCGAGGAGCAGGTCGGGCGGCGCGGCAGGGTCCGGCCCGTGGCCGACCACAATCGCTTCGAGCCCGGTTAGGGGCCTCGCGCGCCCGGCGGCGGCCGGCTCCCACCCTTCAGTAGCGGGGGACGGAGGGATCGATCTCCTGCGACCAGGCGTCGATGCCGCCTTCCAGGTTGTGGACGTTCGTGAATCCGAGGCTCGCGAAGTGGTGGGCCGCCGCCTGGCTGCGCTGCCCGTGATGGCAGTAGAAGACCAGCAGCGTGTCGGTGGGGAGGGTCTCGATGCGCTGAGCCTCGGCCGCATCGACGAGGACGCTGCCCTCGATCCGCGCGGTGTCCCGCTCCTGGGGCGTGCGGACGTCGAAGAGCGCTACCTCGTCGCCGCGATTCAGGCGCTCTCGGAGCTGGGCGACCGACATGGGGCGCACCACGTTCGGCGCCTGCGGAAGATGGACCTGGAAGGCCACGCCACCCTTCGCCTTCCCGAGATCGATGACGGCTCCCTCTGCGCGACTCGCGCTGAGCGGATCGAGGTGCAGCGCGATGCCCTCGCTCTCCGCGACGAGACCTCCCTCCTGCCGGGGCTGCAGCGTGAGTCGGCTGCGATAGCGGGCATCCACGCTCAGGTGGAGCGCGTGGCCGTCGGGAGCGTCGCCGGCTGCGCGCCGCAGCTGCTCGGCGGCCGCCGGAGTGATGGTGAGCCGGACCAAAGGGGGCGTGGGCAGCGCCACGCCGAGCTGCGCGTGGAGCTCGCCCGTGGCGAACGACTCCTGGAGGATGTCGCAGCCACCGAGGAATTCCCCTCTCACGTAGAGCTGCGGGATGGTCGGCCACTCGGAGAAGGCCTTCACCCCTTCGCGAATGGCGGGATCGGACAGCACGTCCACCGTGGCATAGCGGGGAATGACGTGATCCAGGATCCCGACCACGGTTGCGGAGAAGCCGCACTGGGGAGACTGGCGATCCCCCTTCATGAATAGCAGCACCTCGTTGGATTCGACGAGGGACTGGATGCGGTCTCGGGTCTCGGGATCGAGGCTCATGGAATCCCCTGGGGTTCGCTGGCGCGCCGCCGGCGTTGCTTTGGGCGGGCAGGATAACAGGGCGGGCCCCGTCCGGCCGCGTACCCGCCGGACGCAGCCCTGCCCATGCCATAGACTCGCGGGGCGATGGATCGGACGGGGCAGCCCATGGATTCGGATCTCCGAGGAGCCGGAGCGTGACCCGACTGCGGGGCCGCGTCGCGGTCGTCACCGGAGCCGGACAGGGAATCGGGCGCGGCATCGCCCGGCGCTTCGCCGCGGAGGGGGCGAGGCTGGTCATCGCCGAGATCGACGAGCCCACTGGGCGCGGTGTCGCGGAGGAGATGGGCGCCGAGGCGGTCTTCGTCCGCACCGACGTGGGCGTGAAGGCCGACGTGCTGGCGATGATCGATCGCGCGGTGAGTGCCTTCGGCGGGATCGACATCCTCGTGAACAATGCCTGGGGGGGCGGCACCGTGGAGCGGCTGGAGCGCAAGAGCGACGCCGACATGGAGCGCGGCTGGCGCGTCGGCCTGATGAGTGCCTTCTGGTCGATGCAGGCGGCCTTTCCGCACATGCGGCGCGCGGGCTGGGGACGCATCGTCAACCTCTGCTCGCTGAACGGCGTGAACGCCCACATGTACACCGCGGAGTACAACACCGCGAAGGAGGCACTGCGCACACTGACCCGAACCGCTGCCAGGGAGTGGGCGCGCTACGGG
>Ga0209536_100008211_pt1 | contig 15682 bp, 17 predicted proteins | sample DeeMarSeWOR28_12_FD_187461 | JGI IMG/M metagenome (GOLD analysis project Ga0209536, IMG submission 187461) | Marine sediment microbial communities from White Oak River estuary, North Carolina - WOR-2-8_12 (SPAdes) (version 2) | ecosystem: Environmental > Aquatic > Marine > Intertidal zone >...
GGAAAGGGCTTAAACTCGTAGAGTTCGATTTTCAGATTTTTTATAATGTCCCTCTTTTGCTTATACGTTATGGCATAAATCATGTACAGGTCTGTGGCTGCCAGACTGTTGCTGGAGACGGTAATCCTTATGTCCGGATTTTCTTTGCGCAGTTTCTTTATGGAACGCATTGCGGTCCGGCTCAGGACAAAGTACGGGGTCTGGATCGTTATTGATTTTTGGGCACTCCTGATAATTTCCCCCAAAGTAGCGGAACTGTCTTTATAGTTCTCTACTTCATTTTTTGAGGGCTTGCCCGGCAGGTCAGCAGTGTATTTCACCTCCCCGACCTGAGCGGGCTGCGAGGTCGCCCTCCCCTGAAATAGTGAGTAGCGGTTAGCAATATTGTCTATGTCTGAAAACATGGCGAAGTCCGGTGCATCCAGAATGGTCAGAGCAGCAGATGTCCCTGCCTTGATGATTTCCTGTCCTACATCAACAAGGTATATTGCCTTCACAACGACCTCGTCATTCCAGTATCGATCAAATTTTTCCCGTATTTTCGCAACAGCAGGGCCGATCACGAGGACATCCCTGTCCTTGAAATTGTAATCAGTACCATAGTCGTAATATTTGTTTTCTATATTGCGGCCTCCGGCAATGCCTATCCGTCCGTCTATAACAAGCACCTTGTTATGCATACGCTGATTTATCTTTCGAAAAGAAAACAGTATTCCGGCAGTCATGGTAAGAGGGGTGGTTTTCCCCCGGGAAAATGTCGGGTTATAAAAGCTGATTTCGAGGTTTTCGTGGGCAGTGGCGAGGCGGGCCAGCAGGGTAGGATCTTCTGAGTTCGTTATCTGGTCAACGATAATCCTGACCTTGACTCCCCTGCGGGCTGCCTGCAGGAGTTCGAAAAACATAAGCCTGCCTACCTCATCATTTATCCATATATAAACCTGCAGTTCGATTGACTTCCTTGCGGCCCGTATCAGGTGAAGACGGGCCAGAAGTGCATCCTGTCCTTCGTCTAAGATGGTCACATAGTGAACAGGGTCTTCCGGGGTAGATTGGGCAAAGGTCTGATCAGCCAGATCCTGGAACTCGGAATCAATCGCGCATGTACCCTCCGGAGCCTCAGCGCAGTTGATTTCCCGGTCAATCTGCGCTGCAACAGACTCATCAACCTGCAGACGAACCTGGGAGGACTGAACACAACCCGAAGCCATCAGCAGTGCGGTCAGAAATAATATATATGCGAGTAAAGTTTTCATTGAGATCCTCTTCCCTCTCCAGTTCTGAATGGTGCCCCTCTACAAATGCAAGATATCGTTTAGCCTGAAAGTCATATCGTAATTTTGACCATTATACTATCAATACAGGCGAAAGACCAGAGTAAACCGGGGCATTTAGGCGAGGTGAAAAACTTCATCATTCGGCATTCAGAGTTCTACATTGGGCATTCGCCTTTTATTTCAGTCCGGTCACCTCATACAGTGTCTGAACCCCGGACTTGCCCGGAATCTTGATCTGTATCTTACGATTAATCCGGGCGCTGTCAGCAACTTTTTCGTATGTGTCTCCTGAAATCAGAAATTCAGAGCCCATCTGCTTGTTCGCTGCCTCAATGCGGCTTGCAAAATTTACTGCATCACCAATAACTGTTGTCTTTCTGTTATCACTGCCCCCGATTGTACCGGCAACGACCAGACCATAATGCAGACCAATGCCAATGTGGAAGCTTTTGCCAAACAACCGTTCCGTATAAGGACAAATCCGATCATTAAGTACATCGAGCATTTCAAGGCCTGCCTTCACGGCCTGCACGGCACCCTCTTCAGGATTCGCCACCTCAAAGAGCGCCATAAATCCATCACCCATGTAATTATCAACGTATCCGTTATGTTTCGTGATCACCTCATTCATGAAATAAAAGAAACGGTGAAGGATATGTATCACATCATAGGGCAACAGAGACTCAGCAAATGCAGTGAAACGGCGTATATCAACAAACATGATAAAAACATGCTTTTCAGCTCCGACACTGTAGGATTGCTCGCCCATGATAAATTTGCTTGTCAGCGCAACATCATGGGCATCCAGCGTTAATCGCCTGACTTTCACATTGCCGGTAACAGTGGTCTGGCATGCCAGTCGAATATCCTGGCTGAAGCCAACAAACTGTGCTATGTCCCGCTCTTTTGCCGTGCGTTCAGAGCAGTTTTCATGGCCTTCCAGCACAAGGATTCTGCAGGTGGAGCATCTCCCTTTCCCCTGGCAGACATGCGCTATTGGAATGTCGTGTCGGAGCGCTGCATCCCGAATGCTTTCGCCATCCTTTAGATCGACTGATTTATCATCAGGAAGAATATGGATCGTTGGCATGGAATTAATAATAAAAGAATCGGGTTATTAAATAAATTTCGACCTCCTCACACCTGTCCCTGTATCAAATGCCCTCATTTCATTAGAACCTATCTCAAAATTGAAAGACAATAACTTGTCATGCCCGCATGTAGTAAGCGGGCATCCAGAAGGTATTGAAAAGACTGGATTCCCGCCTTCGCGGGAATGACTACAAGTGGCTTATTAATTATCATATCTAATTTTGAGATAGGTTCTACTTAAGCGTGAAATCTACGCGGCTGTCTCTCAGCGACTCCTTTTTTTCAGGGTGTATCGACTCGGGCTGTACCAGAAATATTCTTTCCGGTGCGACACCCCCCATTGACAGAAAGTAGTCTTTCACCGCCAGCGCACGCCTTGACGCAAGCAGTCTCAGGTCATCATTCTTTATTTCTATATACGTAAACATCAATTTTTCCATTTCGGGCGGCGGCAGTGCCTTATCCATACCAAGGAGATTCTTTGGTTTGGGGAAGGTTTCGTCTTTATATGCCTTTGCCAGATATTTTTCGTATTCTTCCGGCGCAATGATGATCTCATCAACCGGGAGACCGCTTTCACCTTTGCGGACTGTCTCCTTCAGCTTCTGTGCCTTTATTTTATTCTCAAATGCCATCTGGATCAACGCTTCCCTGTCTCTCTCACTGTCTGCATAGCCTGTAATCTCAATGTTCAGTCCCGGCCTGTCGCTCAGGGCCTTTGCGAGTTTATCAAGTTTCGTCTTTTCAATGTCCTGAAGCCCGGATGCGCCATAATCAAAATTAATATGGCTGAGCTCTTCTCCGCCCCCCACCAGCGCCCCTAGGAGTTTAAAGGGTGATGTAGCCGCTTTCACAAGAATATTCACTACCATCTTCATTATCACACTCCCGATGCTGAATTCCGGGTCATCTATGCTTCCGGTAACAGGCAGGTCGAGGTTAATTTCACCCTTGCTGTTTTTGAGTAACGCCACAGCAAACTTAACCGGCAGCTTTGTAGCGTCAGGACTCTCCACCTTCTCTCCAAATGTAAACTGGTCCAGAAATATTCTATTCTCGGAATCAAGTTTATTTTCTGCTATCTGATATTGGAGGTCCAGGGAAAGCTTCCCCTTCTGGATCGCATACCCTGCATATTTGTGGGCATAGGGTGTCAGCGGGCTGAGGTCCATATCATAAAAATCAATCTTGAGATCAACAAAGATGTCCCTGCTGAGGGGGTTTATGCTCCCCCTGATTTCGAGAGGAGCATGGTTTTCAAGCTTTCCCCTGAGATCAACATCAGCCCGGGTTTCCTCCTCGGAAGAGAGTCCGGATATTCTACCGCCTATATCCAGCAGATTGGCGGAAAAGTTCGGCTGAATGTGTCTGTCAGAGAAATTGATCGTTCCTGCCTGCAGCGTAACAGCGTCTATCTGAATCCGCATATCAGGAGCACTTTTTTCTTCTGCAGAAATGCCTTCCACACTCTTGTCCTTCACAGGAGCTTCCGCTCCAGCCGCTTCTTCTATTACAATTCCCTGCACATTGAGTGTGCTGTCAGGATTTACTATCAGGCGCGAATAAAAGTCAGCAAGTGCAACTTCCCCGACCGTAAGGTTGAGTGGATCCGAATCAAAATGTACGCCGCCGAGATACAGAGACTTCCATTTCAGGAAATCATTTGCATTCAGCTTATCGACTGAAGAGAAGTTTTCGATAGATGCTTCTCCGTTAAACCGGGCACCCCCCTCTTCTTCAGCAGTAGTATACGAAAGACTGCCCTTGGTCGAAACAGCGCCGCCGGTAATTAAAATTTTTATCTTATCGGTGATATACGGCTGAAAGGGGATGATGTTGATGTCTTTCAGGCTCAGGGCAACATCTGCAGCTACCGGGTTGATCCCGAAAGAGCTTTTTGCGGAAACAGTCCCCGTTTCATTGAGCTGAAAAGAATAAGTTAAAGTACCCCTGCTGTTCTTTTGTGTTGAAACATTCTCGGCTTTCAGGTCTATCTGCCCTGCTACCAGCGTTACGGGATCCGCAGGCACAAGGTCTTCCGCATTAATCGTAAAATTTTCGTATGCCAGGGTATTGATGTTGACGGTCCAGGGTTTCTCCTCTTTTTTCTCTGCGGTTTCCTCTAATTTCTCTGCCAGTCTGGGCAGGAGTCTCTGCAGATTAAATGTGCCGTCTTTATTTCGCCTTACGTTGATTATGCCGTCTCCCGAGTATATTTCATCGACAGTCAGTTCCTTTTCGCCAAAATCAATAAACGCGTTTCTCAGTGTGTAGACGGGAAGCGTTACCAGCGGATTGTCATCTTTGTCAACAGCCGTCAGGTCATACAGTGACACATCCCCTGAAACAGTCAGGGTAGACGGCCTGTCTTTATACTGCGTGAAGGTAACGGCGCTTTTTGCACTTATGGTTCCTGAAGCAATCCGCGAATTCATTTTAAACGGAATATATGCCAGATAATGAGGGAGATTAAGCTTTTTCATGTCCAGATCGATAACCGTCTCGAGAGAATCATGAAACGGCTTCGTCTTCCCTTTTACAAGAACGGGCGTATCGTTTATGGTTGCCTCGAAAAAAGGCTGAACAAAGTTGTCAACAAAATACGGAAAGTTGGAGATCATGGGGATTGTCAGTGTAATGCCGCGCGCCTCATGCTTCGTCTCTTTCGGAGCGTCAAGAAAATCCACACTGCCGTTCAGTATCTGAATGTTATTGATCGAAAATTTGACCGGTCCTGACTCAGGGGCAGGATCTGCTTCCCCCTCCGGTATAAGATCAGAAAAATTATAGAGCGTCTCATCATAACGGTGGATATTTACATATGGTTTATCAATCCTGATTTCCTTTACGATGATGCCGCCCTTCATCGCTGATGCGATCTGGAGGTTCGCGTAGAGTTCGTGCAAAGAGAATAAAGGTTCTTTCGTCTTCCTGTCTTTAATGGCAAAGTCCATTATAGTTAATGAAAGAGCATAGGGATTAAGATCAATGTCCCCGATCTCAACGTCCCTGTTTAATTGTTCAGAAAGCTTTTTTGGCACGACCAGCTTGACAACAAGAGGCGCTATGAGAAATCCGGTAAAGCTATAGACCGCAAAAAAAAGTACTATCCACTGTGCAATCCTGACAGGCAGAGGTTTGGATATGATTTTTTCAGGTTCCTGCATTTCGTTAAATATGTCAACAAGAGGACCTACACATAGATCCTCTTGACCCTTTCTCCGATAGAGGTGAGAATCTCGTACGGAATCGTTCCGGTTTTTTCGGCCAGCTCGTCTGCGGTGATGCGTTCATTCCCCTGGATACCGATCAGGACAACCTCACTGCTGTAGCTGACGTCCGGTATTCCGGTTACATCAACCATTATGGTATCCATGCAGACCCTTCCCACAACCGGCGCACGTTTCCCGCAGACAAGCACTTCTCCATTATTCGACAGTTTTCTGCTGTAGCCATCCGCGTACCCGACAGGGATGGTCGCTATAGCGCTTTTTCTTTTTGTAACAAAGGTCCTGCCGTACCCTATGGGGGTGCCGGCAGGGACTTTCTTCAGAAGGATAATCCTGCTCTTCAGGCTCAGGACCGGTTTGATCTCTTCGCGCTCGCAGCACGCATAACCATACAGCATGATACCCGGCCTTACCAGGTCAAAATGGGTATCCGGCATGGTCAGGACAGCAGCGCTGTTTGCCATATGGATATACTTGAACGTGATCTTTTTTTTCTCAAGATTTTTTATCAGGGAACGGAAACGCTCTAACTGGAGATTCGCATAATCCTTGTCCTGAAGGTCAGCATCTGAAAAATGGCTCATCAGTCCCTCGACACATATGTTTTTTAAATTGACAATGTCTCCTATCTCTTTTTCCGCTTTCGTGAAATCGAGGCCGACACGTCCCATCCCGGTATCCACCTTTACATGGACAGGAATTGTTACGTTGCGTTTATATGCTTCCTTTGACAGCTGCCTGGCAAATGCAGTATCAAAAACTACCGGCGTTAGCTTGTATTTTATGCAGACATCGGCCGTGTCACGATCAAAAAACAGAAGGATGGCTGCCTGTATACCGGCCTCGCGGAGGACAATGCCTTCATTCGCATAGGCTACCCCGAGATACGAGACATCTTTTTTGATTATGTGCTTTGATATCTCTGCGATGCCGTGCCCGTAGGCATCTGCCTTTACAACGGCGATGATTCCGTTCTTTCCTGTTTTCTTTCTGACAACGCTGAGATTATTGGAGAGTGCTTTCAGACTGACTTCAGCAAAGGTTTTCTGCAGGCCCACGGATTAACTTTTTCCCTTACTTTCTTCCGTATCTTCAGATTTGTTATTTGGCGTTACATCAATTTCAGGATTATCAGATGTCGATTTCTTGAAATTCTTTATTGCCTCCCCTATTCCCCGGCCGATTTCAGGCAACCGTGAAGCACCGAACAGGATTATCACAATCACCAGAATGATAATTAATTCTGTTGCTCCAAGACCGAACATGATCCCCTCCTCTCTCCAGCTTTTTTGAATTTATGGATGTCATCTCGTTTCAAATACAATTTAATATCCCCAGGGGTATTAAGATTTATAAAGGAGTCTTCCCCATGTCCTGCTCCGGTTATCTCCCTTAATGAAATATATTGTACTCTTTTCCTGTGATTATGTAAAAAATCTTTTAACCCCTTATCGCCGGCAAGCAACGCCTCTTCCATAAATGGGAGAAGCCGTTTTGAATAGAATGCAAACAGCGGCTCCGGCCGGCCTTTCAGGGACGGGACCACTGCTTCATATCCGCTTCTTTTTGCGGCCATGTATCGTATTAGCGCTTCACCGATAAAGGGCATGTCACAGGCAGAGACAAAGACCCATCGGTGCCTGGCATGAAACAGTGCGGTGAACAGCCCTGACATGGGGCCTCTGATATCATGGATGTCGCCGAGGAGATCGGCCCCGGTGTATGTATAATACTCCGGCTCGTTGGTAACAATAAGAATCTTGTCAAAAAGCCCTTTCAGGGTCCTGAGATTCCTGTCGATGATCTTTTCTCCCGCTACTTCAATAAATGCCTTGCGCACGGGCATCCTCCTGTTTTCACCGCCTGCAAGGATGACCCCCGTGCATTGTTTAATATTCGTGTTCATGATGTGCCACTACTATAACCGAAATAATATAATTTGAAAAATGTCCCGACGCGTCTGTTTGAGTAATTGCTGCATTTTTCAGGATACCAGAAAAAGATGTAGAGAAAGGGAGAAAGGAGTGCTCAGGTTTTCAGGATTATCCTTGCTAACGCATGAACGTCAAGGCTTGCCGTGACTTCACTCTTATCAGTCATATTCTTCACGGTAACCTGATTGCTTTCGAGTTCATCATCACCCATAATAACGACCCTTTTCGCATTGATCCTGTTTGCCTTGCGCATCTGGCTCCGCACCGAAGCACCATCAAAATTCACTTCAATCCACAGGCCGTCTGCGCGCAGTTGTTCGGCCACTGCAAGACCTTTTGCAACAGCCCTGTCCCCGAGCGGGCAGATCAGGAGGTCGGGGCCTTCAGGCAAAACTGCCGCATCCTTTATGAGCGGGATGATCCTTTCCATACCCAATGCAAAACCGATACCCGGTGTCGGGGGGCCTCCGAATTCCTTTACCATTCCGTCATATCTTCCGCCGGCTGCGACTGCACTCTGGCTGCCGAGGTTTTCGCTGCTGACCTCAAAGGCAGTTTTCGTATAATAGTCAAGTCCCCTGACAAGGCCGGGGTTTACCGTGTGCGGGACCAGCAGTAAATCAAGGTGTTTCTTCAGGCTGTCAAAATGGGTTTTGCACTCCGGACAGAGATAGTCCAGGACAGGCGGCGCTCCCTTCCTCGCCTCTCTGCATGCCGGCACCTTGCAGTCAAGAATTCGCAAAGGATTCGCGTCATACCTTCTCTGACAGTCACTGCAGAATGCATCCAGCTTGACGCCGAGAAATTTTTTCAGGGCATTCTTATAATCCGGACGGCACTGTCTGCAGCCTATTGAGGTGATTTCGAAATTCAGTCCTGCAAGACCGATGCTGCCGAGGATATGTGAGAGCATTGATATTATTTCAGCGTCGAGCGCGGGGTCCTCAACCCCCATTGCCTCAGCGCCTATCTGATAGAACTGCCTGTACCTGAAGGCCTGCGGCCGCTCATACCGGAACATCGGGCCCATGTAATAAAATTTCTGCGGAGAAGGATCATTATAAAGGTGATGCTCTACGTACGCCCTGACAAAGGAGGCGGTCCCCTCTGGCCGCAGGGTTACACTTCTTTTGCCCTTATCCTGAAACGTATACATCTCTTTTTCGACAATATCCGATGTCTCGCCAATGCTTCTGACAAAAATATCGGTCGATTCCATGATCGGGAGCCTGATCTCCCGATACCCGTAGCGCTCGAAGATATTTCTGGCCCTGTTCTCGATGTGATGCCAGACAGAAATCTCAGGCGGGAGGATGTCCTGAAGGCCTTTGAGCGTCTTATATTTCATCCGGGGTTTCTTCCTCGCGCTCCTTGTCAAATTCGATCATACCCAGATGACTCTCTATGAGCCGCTTGACCTCTTCCTTAAAATGCCTTCTCACGCCTTTCAGGTCAGTTATGTCCTCATGAATCTGGACGACTTTGTCCTGGGCTTCCTTGATGATTTCCTGCGCCTTTAATTCAGCCTCCTTGATCCTCAGCTCCGCGTCCTTTTTGGCAGTGATCTTGTACTCTTCTGACATCTGCTGAGTATTGATGAGCGTGTCCCGCAGGGTATGCTCAATATTTTTATAATCTTTCAGCTGCTTTTCAAACCGTCTGGCTTCTTCTCTCAGGTTTGCGTTTTCTCTCAGGAGTTCCTCCATTTCCTCTCTGATCAGTTCGAGGAATGAGTCCACTTCTTCCATGTCAAAGCCCCTGAATCTGGTTGAAAACTGCTTTTGCTGAATATCAAGCGGTGTAATTCTCATACGGTCTACCCCTCTCTTTTGAAATATTATCTGATATCGTTAATTTAAAAGTCCTTTTTTAGAATACAGCATCTACCCCCCTCCGAGGGAATATCCGATTCTGATGAGGGTTTTGATAATGGTCATCTGAAAAAAAATGATTATGAAAATGACGATCAGCGGTGATACGTCTAATGGTATGGCCCCGAGTCTGCCGCCGATAAATCTCCGTATCGGCCTGAGCACAGGGTCAGTTACGGAATGGAGAAACCTTACAATAGGATTATATGGATCAGGGTTGACCCAGCTTATTAAAGCCGCGATGATGATTACCCACTTATAGAGCCCGAGTAAGTAGTCGGTAATTGTCGCAATGGCAATAAATACATCACCCAAAAAAGCCATAAAACCTCCTGATATCCGGAATCAATGAACTTTCCCTATGCGGTTTTTCCAAGTTCACTCGATCTGTTTTTTGCTGCTTCCATTGCAGCTGTTATGATGTCTTTAAATCCTCTTTCCTCAAATGCCTTGAGCCCAGCTGCCGTGGTTCCGCCGGGTGAAGTCACCATCTCCCGCAGTTGCGCAGGCGGCATTCCGGTATCTAATAATTTTGCAGTGCCAATAGCAGTCTGCACGGCAAGTGTCCGCGCATCGTCTTCAGAAAGCCCCATTTTTGTTCCGCCTTCTGTCATGGCTTCCACAAACAGGGCGAAAAATGCCGGTCCGCTTCCGGAAAGGGCCGTAACCGCATCCATGTGTTTTTCAGGCAGCGTAATAACCTTGCCGATAGACATCAACACATCCCGCGCAGTCGAAAGCCCGGTGTCTGAAAAACATTCGCACAGTGACATGACCGACATTCCCTCCTGGACAAGGGCCGGTGTGTTCGGCATAACCCTGATGAGCTTTTTGGTGTTCAGACGGGAAGACAGATAGGTCAGGGTAATCCCTGCCGCAATTGACATAACGGTTTTGTCACCGGTAATCGTATCCCCTATCTCACTGAGGACAGCTTCCATAATCTGCGGTTTTACAGCAAGTATAATCATATCACACGCAGTGGTCACGTCCCTGTTCGAGGCAGTCGTTTCTACGTTGTACTGCATCACCAGATGCTCCCGTTTCTCAGGTGTTGGTTCGGACACAAGGATATCCTTCATGCCCTGAGCAGTCATCCCTTTTATCATGGCCTCCGCCATGTTTCCTCCGCCGATAAATCCGATCTTCATAGTTCCCATTTCTTAACGCTTCATAATTGTACCAATATCAAACATTTTATATTGTATAAATATCAAATGACAAAATCCAAATATCAAATAAATTACAAAATCAAAATTACAAATAAAAAAACCTGCTTGGATTTGAATTCAGCGTTTGTTTCGGCACTGCGTTACCGGGCATTTATTTGGCATTTGAGCTTTGAAATTTGACATTCGTCATTTTTTACTATGAATAATTCCTTTCTCCAAAAATAGCACTCCCTACCCTTACGAGCGTTGCTCCTTCCTCAACAGCAATTTCATAGTCATTTGACATGCCCATTGATAACTCAGGCACATGGAACCCTTGTATCGCTGCCCGGTCTCTGATTTCTTTCAGACGCCTGAAATAAGGGCGCGACCGTTCAGGGTTTTCAAAATAGGGTGGAATCGCCATGAGACCTTCTACCTGCAGATGGCTCATGGCATGCACTTTTTCAAGGAGTGCGAAGAGATCTTTTTCATAAGCCCCGTGCTTTGACTCTTCAGCAGCAAGCTTTACCTGGACAAGAACGCGCTGTTTTTTCCCGGATTGCTCAGCGAATTTATTTAAAATCCGGGCAAGGTCAGATGAGTCGAGCGAGTGAATCAGGTCGAACAACCGGACCGCTGTTTTTGCCTTGTTTTTCTGGAGGCTGCCGATTAAATGCCACTCTATCAGTGAATTTGAGATTTGGGATCTGAAATTTGAGATTTTCTCCCGTGCTTCCTGAACCCTGTTTTCACCGAAGATACGCGCTCCTGCCAGTGCTGCTTCGGTAATCCTGTCGGGTCCGACAGTTTTGGATACAGCAACCAGCCTGATTTCATCAGGATCTCTCCCGGACTTCCTGGCAGCCTTTATAATGTTTTCCTGTACTTTTATAAGGGCATCTGCTATCCCCATCGACTATGAGCTTAGCATGTTTGTTTTCTTCCTGGCAAGGCAAACTATGCTGATTTTCATAAATATTTCATAATGTTTGTGTTATTATTTTAAGCATGAAAGGGAAGAAAATACTCGTTGTTGAAGATGAGGCAAAGATCGCTGACATTGTGAAGGCCTATCTTGAAAAGGACGGCTTTATGGCGGTCACGGCCGAGACCGGCGAAAAGGCGATGTCTCAGCTCAAAGAAGGATTTGACCTCATCATTCTCGACCTGATGCTTCCGGACATGGATGGAGAAGACATTTGCCGTGTAATCCGGCAGGACTCTGATGTGCCAATCATTATGCTGACCGCCAAAAGCGAGGAAGAGGACAGAATAACCGGACTCGGAATTGGCGCTGATGATTACGTTGTAAAGCCGTTCAGTCCGAGAGAGCTGGTCGCCCGGGTAAGGGCCCTCCTCAGAAGAGTCAAGGGAAACCGGGAGATCAACAGTTTTAACAAAGGTGATCTCATTATCGATTCCTCAAGTTTTGAGGTGGTCAAGAAAGGGAACCACGTTATTTTGACTCCGACCGAATTTAAATTGCTGCAATGTATCTCGAATCATGAGGGGCAGGTTTTTACACGGCTCCAGCTGGTGAATGTTATCCTCGGCTATGATTTTGAAGGATACGACAGGACCATCGATGCCCATATAAAAAACATCCGGCACAAGATCGAAGATGATCAGAGAAATCCGGCCTATATCAAAACAGTCTATGGAGTAGGATACAAGTTTATCGGTCAGACTGATGAGGACTAAACTTTTCCTTGCCTTCCTTTTTGTCATCATTCTCGCATTCATCTCAAATATCGTCTTTGAAAGACTGATCATACGAGACTTCGAAGATTTTCTCTCGGGGACAGAAGAGGACAGCATTTACTGGATAATGGCTTCTCTAGAGGGGAGTTACCGGGATGACACCTGGAACAGACTGAAGCTTTACGAAACATTACACTGGGGATTAATGCTTGGCCTGGAATCATATGTTGTCGATGCTGAAGAGAACCAGGTCCTTTCTTCAGCTGAAGTCCTGTTTCATATGGACTCGGGGATGAGAAAAAGGATGGACGCGTTCCTGAAACTTCCCTCCGGGAAGGGAGAGTACACGTGGTACCCGCTCTATGTTGATGGTAAAGAGATCGGCAAGGTCTACCTGAGACCGCTCGAGCGAATCGGCATGACCCCTCTCAAGGAAGAAATATTCAGGAGGCGGGGCAAGGAGTTTTTGATCATTTCTTTCCTGATCGCTGGAGGCGGAGCACTGATTTTATTTGTGTTATTTACAATTTTTCTCTCCAATCCGATCAGGCGGCTCACCGTATCCGCAGAAAGAATAGCGAGCGGAGATTTTTCTGTGCACGAGCCGGTCCGGCACACAAGAGTCAGGGATGAAATCGACAGGCTTGCCGAAACATTCAACTACATGGCTGAAGCCCTCAGGAGGGAGGATGCCCTGCGAAAGCATCTGACTTCAAATATTGCGCATGAACTGAGGACACCCCTGACGATTATCAAGGGGAACCTTGAAGCCGTGGAAGATGGCGTTATAACCGATTCACAGGCTGTCATTTCTGATATACGCACCGAGATAGAGCGAATTGTTTCCCTTGTTGAAGGGATTGAAGATATTACCCATGCTGAGGCAAGCTTTTTCAAAAAAGGGATTCCTGAAGAGATTAACCTGCAGGAATTTATAGAATCAGTCGCCTCGGGCATCAAGGAAATGATCCGTGAAAAAGGACTCTATCTAAAAACAGAAGGCCCACCGATCGTGGTTAAATCATACCCGGACAAGCTCCATATTATTTTAAAAAATCTCCTTGCAAATGCATATAAATTCTGTGAAACAGGCGGGATTACCGTAACGTGGGGGCACGGGAAAAAAGAGGAGAGTGGAAGCTTTTATGTTGCTGTCGATGACACCGGCATCGGCATTGCACAAGAGAAAACATCGGTGATTTTCGACAGATTTGTCAAGAGTAAACGATCGACCGGTCAGGGACTTGGGCTGTCTATTGTAAAGGAACTGACCGACGTCATGGGAGGGTCAATTGAAGTCCAAAGTGAGGAGAAAAAAGGCACCCGTTTTACAGTAACATTTTGAAAACAGGCATCCTTAGTTCATATTTTCTTCACTATTTTTACTAATAATATGAAAATGAAGTATGGATTTATAATAGCAATTGCTTCGGTTTTGTTCATCAGTCATCTTGCCGGGGCTTTCCCCGGCAGCAATGAAAAGCCCGTAACCCCCTATGGTGATAGTTGTAAACGCTGCAGTGAGTATGGAAACTGCAAGTCAACGATGAGTCATGAGGATGCCCAAAAAGCGCTGATCGAATACTATCATGACAAAGGTCTGGGCGTTGAACTCGAGAAGAAAAGGGGAAGGTTTATCCGGGCCAAGGTCACAGATAATAAGAAAGTTGTGGATGTTATAATTTTTGACCGTCGCAGTGGAAGAATACGATCAATATACTGACCACCGGTATCCTGGTTACAGCAAATAGCTACCCAACAAAAGGAGGTGATTGAATGAGCAGGAATGGCAGACCCCGCATCTGGATTATTGTTGCAGTGTTCGTGGTCGTGACTTCTGTGGCCCTGTTTGCATGCCAGAATGATACAGGGAAGTCCTTTCAGCTGAAAGGGAAAGAGACCCGGCCTGTTCTTGACCCGGCCATGTTTACGGGCCAGACTCGCGCTGCATATGCTGCTGCGAAGAAGTATCCGGATTTAATGAACGAGGTTTTTTGTTACTGTTACTGTGATCAGCCCCCTTTTCAGCATAGTTCTCTCCTGAGCTGTTTTACCGAAAAGCATGGAGCCGGCTGAGCTCTCTGTCAAAAGGAGGCCTTGAGGGTCGCCCAGCTTCATGAACAGGGGAAATCAGTTACGGAAATTAAAAGAGCAATAGATCGTGAATTCGGGAAATAACTTCGGAGCATCGGATACGATGACGATGGAGACCGGAAGCTGGACCTGATCAATATCAAGATGTACCGTGAGGGCTACGGATGGAATGATGTCAGGATAACAGACAGGAACATACATACGCTGCAGCATGCCAACACAGAATACAACGATCTGCTGAACACGATAATTGACCTGAGATTAAAAGAGATAGAGTTTTAGGCGGTTACGAATCTTTCGTCGTCAGGAGAGTGATCAGCGATTTCATTTCATCTCCATCCCACTCCCGATAACCGAGGGCCGCGGCAACCATGTTGCCCTGGGCGTCAATAACAAACTTCATGGGCGTGGAGCTCACCCCGTACGCGGCGCTTATTTTTCCATCCTGGTCCAGCAAATTCGTAAATGAGAGCCCCGCGCTTCGCACCTGGTTCAGCACAGCATCCCTGCTTTCTTTAAGATTGATGGAAACAAGCGCAAAGGATCTATCCTTAAACTCCTGATGGAGGTTTTCCAGGGAAGGCAACTCCTTCCTGCACCATGGTCACCATGTAGCCCAGAAATTCAGGAGCACAACTTTCCCCCTGTACTGATGCAGACCGACCTTTTCTCCTGTTACTGAGAGAAGTTCAAAAGACGGGGCTTCCTGAACAACATCAAAGTGATACATCTGCATTGCATCCAGGAGTTCAGTCAACCGGGCATTACTGCCAGGGCGGGGCGCCGTCTTCTCCTCAGACAGCGGTCCTTTCCGGTCCTGCTGACAGCCAAAAACCGCTGAACACAGAACCGCGAAAACGATCAGATATAAATAATAATATTTTTTCTTCATCGTAAGGTTTATTGTATAGAAAAACGGCAAATAATGAAATAGGCAGCTGAAGGAATGCATATTCATAATTTGTTCATATTTTATTCATTTTTCCTTCAAACAGAGCTGGTAATCTACGACCATGAAGATTTCAGGAATTCAGCAAGGTCCGGAGCGAAGGGTCTGAAACAATTCAGGACCTGAACGTTAACGGGTATGTGCCTGATAATCATTCAAAAAAATGGAGTGCAATGGAAAGGAGAATGAAGATGAAACCTTTTATCGCAGTATTGGCAGTGGCAGCACTTTTTGTCACTGGTGCAATGGCATATGCCCACGACGCCGGCGCAGGCCGCTGTGGAACCGGTCACATGATGGAGGGATGCAGCGGACACATGATGGGACAGGGGCATGGCGGTCATATGATGGGGATCTACGGCAGACACATGATGGACGGGAAC
>Ga0209536_100008212_pt1 | contig 15682 bp, 15 predicted proteins | sample DeeMarSeWOR28_12_FD_187461 | JGI IMG/M metagenome (GOLD analysis project Ga0209536, IMG submission 187461) | Marine sediment microbial communities from White Oak River estuary, North Carolina - WOR-2-8_12 (SPAdes) (version 2) | ecosystem: Environmental > Aquatic > Marine > Intertidal zone >...
GAGTGTTGATGGGTATGACCCCTGGATTTTGAAGGAATTTCCCGAATACGAGATCGAGCCCTGGAACGAGAAGTTTGAGTATGAAGGGAAGAACATATCAATTCGGGATTATGATGAAGCAACCTGGCAAGATAAATTCAAATTTGAAGGTGAGAAACTAAAGCTGAACGATGAGCGTATCTTTGACAGGCTCGAACGTGACCTGAACCGTTGGAGAAAGAGGCAACAAAGTAAATAATCTGGAACACCAACCTCCTTTGACAAAACGTTGAAGGAGGTTTTCTCTCCCAACCATATTAGGGGTAAAATCATTCTCTATATATCCACCTTGTATCATTAAACCATATGACCACAATCTCCCACCCCGCTGAATTTACCCTGCAACGCAAGCACACGGTCAACCGCAGCAATGCTGCCAAATGGATCGTTTCGCATGCCGCCCGCTACTGGCCGATCATCATCATGATCCTCATCGGCGCATTTGGGAATGCCGCACTGGCAGCGGTTATGCCACTCATGGTTGGAGATGCCTTTGATCAGATGCTGATGCCTGACCCGGATACCAGCATCCTGCTGCCGCTGGCCCTGCTATTGGGTGGGTCACAGGTTATACGCGGCGTATTGCAATTTGGCCGGAACTTCGGCGCGGAGATCATGGCACAGAAGATCGAGCGCGATATCCGCGATGAATTGTATGTTTCCCTGCTCGGCAAGAGTATGACTTTTCACAATCTGCAGCCGGTAGGCGATACTATGGCGCGCGCTACTAACGATGTGCGCGAAGTCAACTTCATGTTCAGCCCGGGGCTCAACCTGGTAGCAGGGTCACTCATGTTCCTGATCATGCCGCTCACCTTTCCCATCTTGCCTGATATATTTCCGGAGCTCTTTTCCAATTGGGACTTCCTGCATCCTTCGCTGGTATTTGCTCCCGTTCTCTTTACAATTGCATATTTCATCTTCTTGTCAAACTACTTGAAGACTCTTTCCCCGATAACGGATGAAGTCCGCAGCACGTTCGGGACAATGAATACGCATCTCTCCGAAGCGCTTGATGGTGTGGAGATCATGAAAGGCGCGGCACAGGAAGATGCTGAGATCGACCGCTTCGTGACCAACGCCCGACGCGTGCGCGATGCCTTTGTGCGACAAGGTGACCTCGAGGCGCGCTTCCTGCCCAACCTGCTCTTAGGCATGACCTATGTAGTTGGCCTGGTACATGCCCTGTTTCTATTCCGTGACGGACTTATTACCACCGGCGGCGTGGTGGCATACTTCGGTCTGTTGCTGATGCTGGGATTTCCCACCTTCGCCTCGACCTTTGCATATACTCAGATCTCGCTGGGACTCTCTGGCGCGCGCCGCATCCTTGAGCTGATCAATCGCGAAACAGACCTGGATCAGAACGCTGCTGGTTATACTGGTGTAATGCGCGGCGAGATCGAATTTCGGGATGTTTCATTTACTTATCCTGATCCTGATCACGGAACTGAAGGAGATTGTGTGCTGGAAAATATCTCCTTCAAAGTCAAGCCGGGACAGACAGTCGCCATCGTTGGACAGACTGGTGCGGGCAAGACTTCGCTGGTCAAGCTCCTAAACCGCACCTACGATGTGTCCGGGGGACAGGTGTTGGTAGATGGGATAGATGTCCGCGAATGGAATCTGGCTTCCCTGCGTTCACAAATCTCGATGATCGAGCAAGACATTTTCCTGTTCTCACGCTCTATCAGCGACAACATCGCTTTCGGGAAACCGGGGGCAGGCTTGGGGGAAGTAGAAGCGGCAGCAGAATCGGCTCAGGCGCATGACTTTATCCAATCCTTTGATGAAGGGTTTGAAACGGTCATCGGCGAACGCGGCGTCACGCTTTCCGGCGGACAACGCCAACGTCTGGCGCTGGCGCGTGCCTTCCTGACCGATCCGCATATCCTGATTCTGGATGACTCTACATCGGCGATTGACTCGGCTACCGAGGACAAGATCCAACGGGCGGTTGCTAACGCTGCACGAGGGCGCACAACCTTCCTGATTACGCACCGCCTTTCGCAGATTCGTTGGGCGGACTTGATCGTGGTCTTGAAAAATGGCAGCATTGCCGCTGTTGGTGATCACAACGAACTGATGCGCACGTCAGAAGCATATGCAAGGATTTTTAGAGAATAACTTGTAGGGGCGATTCGCGAATCGCCCCTACGGAGATAACAATGGGCTTTTTTGGTGGACTAAACGCAGAACAATACGACCGGCAATACACCGATCGACAATTAGTAGGCCGTATTTCGGAATATTTCGAACCACAGAAAAAACGCCTGGGCCTGGTTTCGGGCCTGGTGGTAGCAATTGCAGGCGTGGGTGCGATGCTGCCAGTTGTGGTATCTCGGGGCGTGGATCTGGTGGCAGACGCTTTTCAGGGAGACAGCCTGGGGGGCACGCTGTCGGTAACCAATATCATTTTGCTAATTGGCCTGGCGCTGTTCTTTGTAGGAGTAGGCATCTGGGGATTGAACTGGGTGCGGCGCGCGCTTGTGGTGCGTTCGGTAGGCGATGTGGTGCTGAAACTGCGCGCCAAAGCCTTTCATGCCGCTGCCGAACATGACCTTTCTTTCTACGATCAATTCTCTTCCGGGCGCATCGTCTCGCGCATCACTACCGATACCAACGACTTTGGCCAATTAGTAGTGATCGTTACCGACGTTTCGGCGCAGATGTTCCAGGCTATTATTTTGGGCGTTATCCTTGTCCGTACAGAATGGCGCATGGCGCTGCTGATGTTTGCCTTCGTGCCGTTCATCTTCCTGGTGGCGCTGGGCTTCCGAGCTATGGCGCGGCGTGTTACAAAACGCGGTATGCAGGCCATGGCGGATGTCAACGCAGCCATCAAGGAAACAGTCAGCGGTATCTCGATTGCCAAGAACTTCCGCCAGGAAGAGAGTATCTTCAAAACCTTCGATACTTCCAACCAGCAATCCTATCGGGTCAATATCCAGCGTGGGTTTATTCTTTCATTGGTCTTCCCCACGCTCAACGCACTGGGCGGTATCTTCACAGCGGTTCTGGTGTATGTGGGCGGATTAAGTATTACGCAGGGGCTGGTCACCGCAGGCGCCTGGTACCTGTTCATCATGAGCCTGGATCAGTTCTTCTTCCCCATCCTGAACCTGTCCGCGTTTTGGGCGCAAATCCAGCAGGGACTGGCAGCTGCCGAACGCGTTTTTGCCTTGATCGATGCCGACCCGAATGTCATTCAGACGGATAAAATAGATGTACCCCGCTTAGAGGGATTGGTCTGTTTCGAGAATCTGCACTTCCGTTATACGGACAAAGAGCCGGTTCTTACGGACTTCGACCTGTGTATCCAGCCCGGAGAGAATCTAGCCCTTGTTGGTCATACCGGTGCTGGTAAGTCTTCGATTGCCAAGTTGGTAGCACGCTTTTACGAGTTTCAATCTGGAAAACTAACCGTTGACGGACACGACCTGCGCTCATTCGACTTGCAGGCATACCGTCGTCAGTTGGGGATTGTTTCGCAGGTTCCGTTCCTGTTTTCCGGCACGGTTGCAGATAACATCCGCTACGCAAAGCCCGAAGTGCCCGACGCGGAGATGCTTGAAATGGCTGGTCGCATAGGTGAGGGCGAATGGCTTGAAACCCTGCCTGACGGCTTGTATACAGAAGTTGGGGAACGTGGCAACCGTCTATCAATGGGGCAGCGTCAATTGGTAGCCTTGATGCGGGTTTTGGTCCAGAAGCCGGCTATTTTCATCCTGGACGAAGCCACCGCCAGCATCGATCCGTTCACCGAGTGGCAGATCCAGCAGGCGCTGAATCTAATTCTCGAAAACGCCACCAGTATCCTGATTGCGCATCGTCTATCCACCGTCAAAGCCGCGGACCGCATCGTCGTGATGGACAATGGCGCCATTATCGAAGAAGGCAATCACGATGGGCTGCTTTCTCAGGATGGGCATTACGCCAACCTGTACAACACCTACTTCCGGCATCAAAGCCTTGCTTATATTGAGCAAGCACGCGAAATGGTCGAAGGGGATTAGATGAAGGTTTTAGAAGAGAGATAAATGGCATATCTATATCTGGCATTGGCAATCCTTGCCGAAATGGTCGCGACAAGTGCATTAAAAGCATCCGAAGAATTTACAAAACTAGTTCCCAGCATCGTTGTGCTCATTGGATATGGGGCAGCTTTTTACTTCATGACTCTGGTCTTACGAACGATCCCAATCGGGGTTACGTATGCAATCTGGTCTGGGGTGGGCATTGTTTTGATAGCCATTGTCGGCGCAATTTTTTATAAGGAAATCCCGGACTTGCCCGCCGTCATAGGGATGGGTTTGATCATATCGGGCGTGATTGTGATCCATCTTTTCTCAAACACAGTTACTCATTAACTCTGATAGGAAGGAATACAATGACCGGTCTATTTCCCGTAATCATCATTGCCACTGTTGGTGGCGTCGCGATAACTTTGCAAGCCCAGTTTATGGGGGTGATGGATAAGAGAATTGGCACCCTTGAAAGTATGTTTATTACCTATGGGATCGGCGGTTTGCTGATTGCTTTTGCGATGCTAGTCAACCGGGGCGGGAACCTGGCAGCCTGGGGAAGTGTTCCCTGGTATACCCTGTCCGCCGGTGTGCTCGGTCTGATTATCGTTGGCACGATCGGGTATAGTACGCCGCGTCTTGGCTTGGTTACAACGCTAACCATTCTTGTTGCGTCGCAGTTCATTGTGGGCGCCTTATTGGACCACTTTGGAATCCTTGGCGCAGACTTGCGACCACTCAACCTGACTCGCCTGGCCGGTATTGGAGTGATGTTATTGGGGGTCTGGCTGACCATTCGTTGATTGAATAATTCAACCCAAGAAATTATGGATAGAAAAATGCTGCTTCTGTTGACAGCTATTGTGGAAGGTGGCTTGTATTTTTTGGGACTGGCTCTCATGAGTTCTGCCCAAATAGAGTTGCGCTCTGTATTCAGCGTTTCATGGGGTGCGACTGCTACTGCGCTACTGTTGAGTCTTCCAATGTTTGCTACTTTGTATCTTGTTGAACGTTCAAGCTGGGAGCCAATCGTTCAGTTTAGAACTGAAATAGATGAGAAGGTGCGGCCACTCTTTTCAGAATGCAAATTGATTGATTTTGGGTTGATCGCTTTCTTTGCTGGGGTGGGGGAAGAACTCTTTTTTCGTGGCTGGATGCAAGCCGTTCTTATAGAAAGAACCGGGGTGCTGATTGGGATTCTGATCACCAGCCTGATCTTCGGTTTCTTGCATTATCTCTCAACAGCGTATGCGGTCTACGCCTTCATCATGGGGATATATCTTGGCATGATCTATCTGGTATCTGGCAATTTGTATATTGTGATGGCGATCCATGCGCTTTATGACTTTGTTGCGTTGGCGTATTTATTCAAAAGAAAACTTTACCGCTAAAGATTGGCGTTTGTTCAAATATGCTTCAATCGCATTCCGTGTATACGTATCCAGTTCTAATGCCAATGAATCACCCGGCTCGATCCAAGCAAATTCCTGTGCTTCATCGTTCAGCACCACATCAGTGCTATCTGTTTTTGCAGAAAAATCGAAAAAGATGAAGTGACGATGTTTCCAGAAAGCGGGTTCATAGATGAATTGTTGAAATAGGATAAATTCCAGATCGTAGATATCCAGCCCGGTCTCTTCTTTCGCTTCGCGGACGGCGGCTTCTTCCAGCCGTTCGCCCAGCTCCACATGCCCGCCAGGGACAACGTACGCGCCCGGCCACTTATGTGACTTAAGCAGCAAGATTTCGCCTTTTGGGTTGAAGATGAATACGCCGACAGTCGGTTCAGGAAATTGTTGTTCTGCCATAGGAGAAGATTATACCGAAAACAAGTATTTAAATCAGAAGCCTGCAACTTCCGTTACAGGCAGGGCTCGTTGCGTAGGACGGACTAGCAGTCTACCCTACTACTGTATGCAGTTTAGTTGCCGAAGGATTTCAGCGCTTCATCCACCGATGGATAAAAGGGGATATTGTGCAGGAACCCGGCCAGGTTGAGCACGTAGTAGACTTCCGATGAAGCCGCGGCCAATTTAAAATAAGGAGATTTATAGGGTTCGCCGCTTTCACGGGCTGCTTCGAATTCACCCTCAGGCGTACATTTTTTGAAGATGTTGTGCAATGCCCGCAATCCCGCGCTGGAGATGTGTGTCAGGTTGGCCATATCGAGCAACAGAAATTTGACTCCGCTGTTAAAGGCCTGACAGGCTTTATCGTACAAGGCATCCTCACTGGAAGCATCCAGGCTGCCGCTCAAGTGGAATATGGTCACTTCAACATTGTCCTTGGCTTGAGAACTTGTGATTGACAGTTCATCTGTCATTGAATGCCTCCTTTGCAGCTTAATTCGTAACAAAAGCCCATCAATTAAGAGCATTATACTTCAGTTCGATAGGCTTGATTTCAGCTGAAGTCGCAACTTTTTTGAGAAACAGGTATTTTTGGACGCTGATTTAAGCGAGAAAAAATCTGTATTTGTCTGCGTTCAGTAGCGTCCCTCATAGATAAACGCTTTTCTCTTTAAAAATCAAAACAAAGGTAACCGAGTCCCGTTTATCTTCCCAGCTTCATCCGAAAACAAGTATAGCATCGCCGAGACGATCTCCTGTGGGGAAGTGCCTTTACCTGTTCCTTTGACGTCAATGGATTTCACCTGGATCACGTTGGCGGTCACGCCAGTGCCTGCGAACTCATCTGCCAGGGTAAGCAGCAATGTCTCTTGTGCGGCTTTGCCAACAGCATACGGCCCCATTTTCGCAGACGGGTTTGTTGCCAACGGCGACGATACTGCAATCACGCGCCCCCAACCGTTGGCGGCCAACTTTGGTGAAAATGCTCGCAGCAGGTGGATGGTTGTCCAGGCATGCTGGTTGAGCATGAAACTAAACTCATCCGCGTCAGACTCGGCGAGGGTCTTGCCACCGGTCCATCCGCCGACCAGGTGGATCAGGGCATCGACTCGCCCGAATTTGACGGAAACAGCTTCGGCTGAGTCCCGAACCGCGTTTGCATCGAGCAGGTCCGCGGCACGGGTCAGGATACGTTCTTCGGGCAGGTTCAGGTCGCGGACTAAAGAATCCAGCTTGTCTTGATTATTGCTCAATAAAGTCAGGGAAGCGCCTTGTTCGGCAAAAGTACGAGATACAAGCTGCCCCAGAATTCCAGTGGCGCCAGTTATTACAACCACACGATTTTTCATAAAATTCATCCTTCGCTCTACAAGAAGCTTATTTCTGCAAGGCCTCGATCTGTTTCTCGGTCATGCCTGCTAATATCGGGCGGTCAGTTTGCTCGACCAGATGCGGCTTACCGGAGAAATCGATGAAATGACCTGACTTGGAAGCCTTGGTTTCAAGGTAGAAGCGGTTGTGCTCGTTGGTTTCCATAATGTGCGGGATGCGATCGCTCACATTCACGCCATACTGCGTGAGCTGGTTGACTTTGTTGGGGTTGTTTGTGATCAGGTTGATAGATTTGACCTTGAGCGAGTGCAACATGTGGGCTGCAACGGAATAATCACGCTCGTCATCGCGGAAGCCCAGGGCAATATTGGCCTCGACCGTATCCAAACCCTGGTCTTGCAGGCTGTAGGCGCGGATTTTGTTGATCAGGCCGATGCCGCGGCCTTCCTGGCGCAGATATAGCACCATACCTTTTTCCATCCCGCCAATCATTTTGAGTGCGGCTTCGAGCTGGTCGCGGCAGTCGCAGCGTAGCGAACCAACCACGTCGCCGGTGAGACATTCGGAGTGCAGGCGTACGGGTACATCTTCCGCATCCATAATTTCACCTTTGATGATAGCCACATGCTCTTTTTCGTCGCGGTTGTTCCAGAATGCCACGATATGAAAATTGCCAAAGCGGGTGGGCAGTTCGGCAATGGCTTCAATGCGCACGCAAACGTGGTGATCCCCCACGCCTTCGCATTCGTGGCAGCAATTCTCTTCGATCAGTTCTTCGATTACTTCATGTGTAAATGTTGTCATGTTTCACCTCTTGGGCGGGATGACCCCGCCCCTACGGAATTTGATATTTTAGTATAACCCCGCCATCTTCCCACACTTCGGAATCTACCAGTTTCAATGGGATGGCAGCGCTGCGGACCAAGCCGGGGCCTGCTGCCAGCGTGGGAGCGGATTCGCCCCCGAACACCAGTGGCGCGATGTAGGCCGTAACCTCGTCCACCAAGCCGAGTCGCAACAGTTCAAAGTTGAGTGTCGCGCCACCTTCAACCATCAGGCGGTTGATCGCGAGTTCTTTGAGCGTGCGCAGGGCTGTGGATAAATCCACACGTTCGGTCTCGTGGACGAAGACTTCGACACCCCGCGTACGCAGGAATTCAAGCTTCTCTTTAGATGTCTTCTGGGTAGTGAATATTACGATGCGGGCCGGGCCAGCCATCAGGAAATCGGAAGCAGGCTCCAGAGCCGCATTTGAGACGATTCCCACTTTGACGGGATTCGGCCTCAGCCCACGGGCTTCACGTGCAGCGCGCAACTCCGCGGATTTGACCGTCAGTTTGGGATTCTCATCCAGCAGCGTGCGCCCGCCAACCATAACGGCATCCGCTTCGGCGCGCAGCCTATCCACGCGCTCTTTATCGAGTTTGGATGAAATGGTTGCGCCGTTCCGCTCGAAGGTATCGATCTTGCCATCGGCGGTCATAGCAACGTTGATATGTACGTAGGGTTTATTCACGAGATTTTTGAGGGCTTGAGCGCCCATTTTCTTACACTACAACCCGGCCTCTTTGAGCAGCTTGTTGATCACATGGACTGTGATCTGGTGGTGGCGCTCACGTACACTCTCAAGGATGCGGCGCGCGCGTTCCCTTGCCCAATCCGACTCGATCATGGCGCGGAAAATTGGCAAAACGTATAGCAGGCGCCCATTTTTACCCAGGAACTCTTCCACACGTGGCAGGATGTCCTGATGCCCGCTGCGAATACAAATCGCATAGAAAAAAGCATAGTGATTAGCATCGTTCTTGTTTTTCAGGTCAAGCACGTCTTCGAGATATTTACAATCTTCAACCGGGATTTGTTTGGGTAGGGCCTGCAAAAACGAAAGAATTTGGTAGCGATGCCAGTCTGCAACCTGCTCTTTGGTTGGCCGCGTGCCTACCTTGTAAGCTACCAGGACTTCCTGCACTTCATCGTATAACGCTGACTGTGGTTTGCTGCGTTTCACTGGTAATCCCGGCTCGTAGATCCAGCTCTGAATATTCACTTTCTCGAACACTTCCGGGAGTTCACCTTTGAGGAAATGCAAGAACGCTTCGGTGGTCAGCGATTGAAACTGATAGGTGCTCGTGTACTTCCGAATGAACGCATTGAAGCGCTCCCGCCCAACTGTATATTCGAACTCTTTGATCAGGAAAGCGCCTTTATAGTAAGGCACGATCGTAAAGGATGCGTCCGGGTCGCGGCCTTTAGAGGGCACTTTCAGGCAGGTCAACGGCGACTCCATGCCGATGCGTTCCATGATCTCGATCAGGCGCTGCTCATCGTATACGGCCATCAAATCCGCAACATCTTTCCCTTCCAGCACCTCGGTAATGCGTGTTTCGGCATAGGTGGTCCAGCCTTCGTTCAGCCAGAAATCTTCCCAGGTGGCGTTGGTTACCAGGTTGCCGGTCCAGGCGTGCGCCAGTTCGTGCGTGATCAGGGATGTTTGCCCGCGCGTGCCCAGAATGGCGGTCGGCGTCAGGAAGGTCACACGCGGATTTTCCATCCCACCGTAAGGGAACGAGGGCGGCAAAATCAGCAAGTCGTAGCGCCCCCATAAATATGGCCCCAGCAGTTTCTCCGCCTGCACGATTTTCTCCTCGTTCTCGGCGAACTCCCAGGCAGCAGCATCGATCAATTCCGGTTCGGCGTAAACGCCGGTGCGCGGCCCCAGTTCTCGGAAGGTCAGATTCCCGACGCCGATGGCGAACAAATAGGATGGGATCGGCTGCGGCATCTTAAATTGGAAGACTTTATTCTTGCCTTGTTCCTTCACTTCAAACTGCTCTGCCGCCATGACCGCCGTCAGCGCCGCAGGAACTTCCACCTCCGCTGTGAAGGTGAATCTAACTGACGGTGTGTCCTGACAGGGAAACACACTGCGCGCGTGGATGGCCTGACACTGACTGAACAGGAACGGATGCTCCCCGCCGGCGGTCTGCACGGCTGGCAGCCACTGCAGCGCGCGCGCTTCGGGTGCGGTAGCAAACGTCAGCGTGAAGGATGAGGCGTTCGCCAATCCTTTCAGGTGTAAGCGTTCGCCCAGAAGTTGATCCTGCTCGTCAAATTCCCATTGAAGCGCTTGACCGTTTGCATGTGCCGACTCAAGCTCGATTTGAGAAGTATCCAGGTACAACGAACCACTGACCAGCTCCGCAAGTTGGTACTCTGCCCGGATTTTTAGTATGTGCGCCTCGAAATCGGCTTGGATGCGAAAATCAATATGTGAAATCTTCCCCTGCTCCAAATCTGCATAGGAATGTGGGTCATGTCTTGTCATTTTCTGTCCTCTCCCGAATGTAGAATCCCGGTTTTAAAACTGCTTCAGCCGGTGCACCCCATTAGGGGCATTTTTCCTGGCGGCGTCCCACAGGGATGCTCCGCGAAGGACGCTGCCTCAAGCTACTTCGCTAGGAATTCTAACAGAAGTCCGTTGACGGCCTCGGCCTCATCGTGCTGCACCCAATGGGTGGCGTCTTCGAAAAGTACCAGCTTGCCATCGTCACAATAGTCTATGCTGAGCCGCGCCATGCGATGACTGAGCGCTGTATCCTGCATGCCCCAGATCATTTGTGTGGGTACTTTCACGCGCGCGTCTTTCGGAAATTTCGGGCGATGCCACATAGCGGCCCGATACCAGTTGATCATGGCGGTCATCGCGCCGGGCTGTGACCAGGCAGCTTTATATTCTAGAATATCTGCTTTTCTAAATGATCCTTTCCTGCTACTGCCCAGCAGCGTTCGGACACTATTACGCCAGTCGTTTTTTTGCATGAAATATTCTGGCAGCCAGGGCAATTGGAAGAAGAAGATGTACCACGAGCGCCGTAGCTGCTCTGGGTCGCCACGCCGCAGGAAGTTGAGCAATACGTCAGGATAGGGCACGTTCAGGATGCCCAGCTTGTGCAGCCGTTCCGGGTGCCAGACAGCCAGCGCCCAGGCGACGATTGCGCCCCAGTCATGCCCGATCAGATGGACTTTGTCGTAGCCAAGCGAATCCATCAGGCCGAGAATATCTTCGACTAATGTATCCACACGATAGGATTTAGCCCCTTTGGGCTTATCGCTCAGGTTGTACCCGCGCTGGTCTGGCACGATGACGCGGTAGCCCGCTTCGGCCAGCGCCGGGACTTGCTTACGCCAGCCATACCAGAATTCGGGAAAACCATGTATCAAAAGTACTGGCTGCCCATCTTTTGGGCCAGCCATGACCACGTGCAATTTGATTCCGTTGGCTTCGATGTAGGTTGTTTCAGTTTGCATAGAAGCGCAAGTATAAAGGATTTTGGTTAAAGGGCAATTAGTAGTTTCCCTTGAAATAAGCCTCTATCAAATCATCAATATTCGCGTTCGTATTCTCGCGTGCTACTGCAAAGAAATCAGCTCCGCTGGCGCGTTTGTAGCTGTAGCGCGTGGCGTAATCCTTCAAAAATCTGTAGAAATCCCGGTCGCCCATGCGCGCGCGTAAATCCTCGATGAAATATGAACCGGTCAGGTAGGCGGCGTTGGTGTAGGTTCTAAAATTGCCGCCTTCGTAAATCGACGTATCCACCCAGCCGCTGGGGCTGAAATAATTCACTCGGAAGTTCCACCACCAATCGCCATAAGCCGGGTTGGTGAACTCATAAAAGATACGCTCGCTATAAACCGACATGGCTTCGTCCAGCCAAGGATTCAATGCCTGGTCATTACCAACCAGCCCGAACCACCAGTTGTGTGCGATCTCGTGCACGCCAATGCTGACCATGTTACTGCGGTTCGATCCGCCGTACTGGTCATAAAAATCCGAACTCAGGAAGACTAAGCCATCATATTCCTGACCATCGGGACTTTCGGTTTCGATCACGCTGAGACTGTCATACGGGTAAGGGGCAAACTTGACGTCGAACAGACCGACGGCCTGCACGGCTGCATTCAGCATCCCCTCGCCCGCGCCTTCGTGCCCGGCAAAATAATATGAACGAATCTTTACGGATCCAACAGCTGATTCCGACATAAGAAAGCGATCGCTGGCCGAAAAGACGAATGTACGTGCCCCATAAAGACGGTAGCGCGTCCACTCACCGTTTTCTTCGGCAGGTGCGGATGCAGCCACGATGATGCCTTCCTCCGGTACTTTGATATTGACTTCGAAATCCGCCGAGTCATAAACCATATGCTCACCAAAAGCCCAGGGGTCGTGCAGCACCCAGCCGCCATCATACGGCACAACGAACGGATACCACTCCGTCAGATTGATCTGATATCCAAGATAACCGTAGGGATGGTCAAAATATTTTGGTGGGATAGCCAGTCGATATCGCATGGACAAATTCACTATATCTCCGGGAGCCAATAACTGCGGCAGAGCGACTGTCATGCGGTGACCGTCCAGGGTGTAGTTGGGCGTGATGCCGTCTATGAAGAGTGTTTCTAGGGTGAAACTGTTTGCGGAGAGGTTGGCTTCCACGGCCAGTACGATGTCAGATAATGTTGTGCCGGTCTGGTTGGTGTAACGGATAGTCTCGTCCACGGCCAGTTGACGACCGGAGTAGTCGAACAACACGTGGAAGGTGTACTGCGGGCGTGTTGATATAGGAATCGGCTCTGTGGTGGAGAGATCGTTGGGTATCGGGGCGTTGGTAGCGGTCAGCGTTGGGGTAAATGTTGGGGTGACCGAAGCTGTCAGAGTGGGTAGGGGCGTCAGGCTGGGGGGGAACGTCAGTGTTGGGATCGGCGTGAAGCTTTCAATCACAGGCTGGAAGGGAGTTGCGGTGGCCGTGGCGTTCGGGTCAACGGTCACCAGGTTGAGGGGTGGGGGGGAAGCGGTTGGTTTTGCGGGGGCAAACGAACAGGAGGCCAGGAGTGTCAAACCGCAGAGCACGCTGAGAGCGCGGGATGTCCCTATTGTCATCTTACACTTGCTCTTGGCGGCGTCTCGCCACCGAGGAAGGCGGCTTGAGCATTTATGGTCGATTTAGTAGGCATTCGCAAAATAGGTCGCGATCAGGTCTGAGATGTCCGCGCTGGTGTGCTGGCGCAGGATGACAAAGAAATCCTGTGGCTTTGCAATCTTACCATCCATTTGTGCGGCGTAATCCGCCAGAAAGGCAAAGAAGGCTTCGTCGCCGATGCGCGCGCGCAGGTCTTCGAGGAAGTGCGCGCCAACGAAATAGGTGGCGTTGGTGTAGGGTTGGAAGCCCGTGCCTGCGTAGACGGGGATGTCCATTTTAGCAGCGGGGTCGTGATAGTACATGCGATAAGGCCACCAGGTCGAAGCCTGCTCGGGGTGATAGGCCTGGTAGTACAGCAGCTCGCTGTAGGTGCACAGGCTTTCGTCCAGCCAGGGATGCTCGGCCTGGTCGTTGGCAACGCGCTCGAACCACCACTGGTGCGCGGTCTCGTGCGCGGCTACGAAGACCAGGTAGTTCATCGGCTTGCCATCGTACAGGTTGTAGAAATCGCGCGGCAGGAAGTAGAAGGCCGAGTATTCCATGCCGTCGTTGAAATCGCCCATCACGGCGGCCAGCGTCTTGTGCGGATACGGCCCGAAGCGCTGGCTATACAGTCCTACAGCTTTGGATGTCACGTCCAGCACAGCTTGGCCGGGTTCCTCGTAGAACGGGAAGTAGTAACTGGTAACGGTCACATCGCCGACCTGTGCGCTGACCGTCTGGAACTCAGGGCTGGCCGAGATGGCGAACGTGCGCCCGGCGGTGAGGGTGTAGCGGGTGACACCCGCTTCGACAGGCTCAGCGGGTTCGGGATACCCGCTGGCGGCCACCACCACGGACGGATCAGTGATCAGGTTGACTTCGTAATCCGCGGCCTCATAGACCAGGTGCTCGCCGTAATACCAGGGATCATGCAGCACCCAGCCCGTTCCCGCCTCATACGGGACGATGAACGGATACCAGTTCGCCAGGTTGACCTGCCGGGCCGTATACCCATAAATGCGCGGACGCTCGACGCTGGGGTCCTGCTGCTCGGCGAAGGGCAGGTTGAGCGTGTACTGCATCGTCACCGTGACGGTTGTTTCTGGCGCGAGCGACGTGGGCAGGGCGAGTTCGAGCTTCTGGCCGCTCAGAGTGTACTCAGAGATAGGAGTATTGTCCACGCTCAAGGATGTTAGGTTGAAGCTGCCCGGCCACATGTTGGGAACCACCGCCAGGACCAGATTCGAGAGTGTTTCGCTGCTGTGGTTGGGGTACACAATGGTCTGGTCAGCGGAGACGGTTTTATTGGTGTAATCGAGATTGACGTTGAGCGTATATTGCGCCCGTTCAGGGATGGGGATAGGTGTGGTCGTGGGCACTTCGACTTCGCTCAGTACGGTTGGGATGATAACCGTCTCGGTTGCCGGAGCAGATGTTTGAGATGGGGGAGGATGCATTGGGGTAGGAGAAGCTTCAGATACTCCACACGAAGCAACAATAGCAGACAAGAGAACAGCAAAAAAGATTGTTCGGCGCATTAGGGTATTTTACTGGGTATGGGGCGCTTCGTAAACTAAGAAGCGCGACTAATTAACTTGACAAAACCAGTCCTGTTTATTACAGTGTTTGGGCAGAGTTAACCAATCGCAAGGAGAAAAAATGAAAAAGTTTGTATTATTGCACTTCGGATTTGAACCACCCACCCCGGAAATTATGGATGCCTGGAACGCCTGGTTCAAGTCGATCGCCGATCATTCGGTCGAGAATGTGGGTTTCGGTGGCGGCCGCGAAATATCAAAAAGCGGAACCAAAGACCTGTCCTGGGATATGGAAGCCATTACCGGCTACTCGGTCATCGAGGCTGAGAGTTTGGACGCAGCGGAAAAGCTGGCTGCTACCAATCCGTTTATATCCAGCATTCGAATTTACGAAGTCAGGGAAGCGATGTAGAAAATTTAGTTTTTGACAAGCGCAAAAAGCGATGCCAATTAGCATCGCTTTTTGTTTTGCAAATGAAAGCTCAAACTCAAACAACAGTAATGACGATGTTCCCTTTTTTCTTCCCTGTCTCGGCATACCTGTGCGCTTCGGCAGTTTGCTCCAGTGGAAAGCTGCGATCAATAACCGATTTTAGCTTCCCGGCTTCAATCAGTTCTCTCAGGAAAACTAAATCTTCTTTCTTTTGGCTGGATGACTCAATTTTTAATTTCTTGCTGCTGGTCATCGAAGTCCATAATCCTAGAATCATGTGTGACAACCCGGCATAAGCCAAAAAATAATATCCATCTCGTTTTAGCAACTTTAGTCTGCGTGAAACCAAACGCCTTCCTACCACGTCAATAATAAGATCGTAGGATTGACCATTTTTGGTGTAATCCTCCTGGGTGTAGTCAACCACATGATCTGCCCCAATCGAACTCAGCATGTCCAATTTCTCCGTGCTGTCCACGCCAGTCACTTCAGCCCCGTAGTATTT
>Ga0209536_100008213_pt1 | contig 15681 bp, 14 predicted proteins | sample DeeMarSeWOR28_12_FD_187461 | JGI IMG/M metagenome (GOLD analysis project Ga0209536, IMG submission 187461) | Marine sediment microbial communities from White Oak River estuary, North Carolina - WOR-2-8_12 (SPAdes) (version 2) | ecosystem: Environmental > Aquatic > Marine > Intertidal zone >...
ACGGCGATAGGTCTTATCGATGTGCATGATGTCCGAGGGACAGATGTCGACACAATGTCCGCATCCGTCGCACCTTGTCATATAGACGAAGGTAGGCATGAGTCCGACTCCTTATCTATTCAGCAGAACGTGCAGGCTGCTTGTTCTTAATAGTGGCGGGGCGATTCGCGCTTGATGCCGAGCCCCATGTCCATCGGCGCGTTTCGCAACAGCTCCATGGAGTGCCTTTGCTGCTCTTCGGGATCGTCACGCGTCTGCGTCGGCAGGTTCTCGGCGGTGCCGTTGGCCTGGGTGACTCTCTTCTCGAAGGCTGCAGCGGGCTTGAAGAACATGTGCGCGAACTTCGACCAGGGCACCCCGGCGAACAGCACGGTGGTGGCGAGGATGTACAGGGCAAACAACACGCCGGTCCCGCCGCCGGCAATCGCCCAGAGCAGGCCGAGCGTCGCGCTCGCCAGCAGCGAAAGGATGAACAGGTCGGCGCGCATGAGGCGGAAGGGCGAACCGCCTTCGGCCGCGACATCGACGCGGATGAAGAACCAGAACCAGTAGCCGCCGACGCAGATCATCAGGGCGCCGAGCCACCAGGCGAAGGCGAGCAGGCCGGGGGTCGGCGTCGCCGGCGTCGGAAACTCGAACACCATGCAGACCGTGGCGCTGACGTAGAGGACGAAGCCGTACATGCCCAGCAGGTGCGCAATGCGCCGCTGCGGATTGCAGAACTCGCCCGAGGCGAGCACGTCGACCGCGGCGGTCTGCACGGCGATCGCGGCGAGCTCGCCGCCGCCGAGCTGCTTCACGCCCTTGGCTTTGGACTTGCGCCAGGTCGCGAAGAAGTACTTGGCGCTGCCCTTGTGCCAGACCTCGTACAGCGTGCCCACCACGACCAGCAGGACCATGACGATGACGTAGCCCTGCATGACGCCGGGCGAGATGGACGCGGACAGGGCCGCAAACGGATTGCCTGTGAACATTAAGGTTCTCTCCCCGTAACCGTCGGAATTTTAAAGGCGGGCGCCCGCGCGCCCGCCTACAAGTTCGCTATGTGCTTATAGAGTCGCCATATGCGGCTCACCGAGGGCGCGAAGCTCGAAGCGCATCGCCGCCAGGTCGGCCAGCGCCCAGGTCGCCGGCGCCGAGAGACCCGCCACCGTACCCGGATTGACGAGCCACGATTCCCTGTCCTGAACGGACCTCACTTTGCGCGCTTCGGCCTTGTGCGAGTGGCCGCAGCACACCAGGTCCCAGTCGCCGGTGCAGGCCATGGCGTAGCCGTAGTCGTCGTAATGCACCACGAACACCCGCCGCCCGCCCAGCTCGAGGCGTGCGTCCGCGCCGTGGTAGCGCAGCAGCCCGCCGCTCTTGCCCATCTGGAAGTGCATCGCCTGCACGTCGCCGACGTTGTTGCCGTGGATGAGGTGCACCGGCAGCCCGAGCTGCAGCGCCGGCTTGACCGTCTGCGCGCCGATCAGGTCGCCGCAGTGGATCACCGCCTCGGCGCCGAGCGCCTTCGCCTCGCGCACCGCCTGCGCGAGCGCATCGGCGCGGTCGTGGCTGTCCGAAACGATGCAGAGCTTCACGGCCGGCCCGAACGCGCCCCTCAGCGCGCCGAGTGCCCGGCCAGCTTCACTTCCACCTTTTCGTGCGCCTCGAGCCCGGCGTAGTACGCGCGCAGGATGTCGAGCACCTCGGGGCGCGAGAACTCCGCCGGCACGGCGTCGCCCTCCGAGAGCCATTTGCGCAGCTTGGTGCCCGAGACCAGCAGGCGCTCGGGCTCGCCGTGCGGGCAGGTGCGCGCCGAGGCCATGCCGCCGCAGGCGTAGCACCAGAAGGTCCAGTCGATTTTCATCGGTTGGATCTGGAGCGCGTCCTGAGGGATCTCGTCGAAGATCTTGTGCGCGTCGAACGGCCCGTAGTAATTGCCCACCCCGGCATGGTCGCGGCCGAGGATCTGGTAGGCGCAGCCGTAGTTCTGGCGGAACACGGCGTGCAGCAGCGCTTCGCGCGGCCCGGCATAGCGCATGTCGAGCGGGTAGCCCGACTGCACCACGGTGTTGGGCGCGAAATACTTTTCGATCAGCACCCCGATGGTGCGCGTGCGCACGTCGGCGGGGATGTCGCCCGGCTTGAGGTTGCCGAGCAGCGAGTGCACCAGCACGCCGTCGCAGGTCTCGATCGCCACCTTGGCGAGATACTCGTGCGAGCGGTGCATCGGGTTGCGCGTCTGAAAGGCGGCCACCTTCGACCAGCCCAGGCGCTCGAAGCAGTCGCGCGTCTGTGCCGGGGTCATGTACAGCCCGGGGTAGCGCTCGGGGAAGCCGCCCTGCGACAGCACATGCAGCGGTCCGGCGAGGTTGACGTCGCCCTGCGCCATCACCATGGCCACGCCCGGATGCTCGGCGTCGTCGGTGCGGAAGACCTGCCGGCACTCGTGGCGCTTGTCGATGCGGGCTTTCTCAGCGACCGTCATGACGGCCATCAGCTCGCCGCTGTCGCCATCGACCAGCGCGATGTCGCTGCCTTCGGCGATCGTCTCGGCGTTCGCCGCGTCGGTCGACAGCGTGATCGGGATCGGCCAGAAGGTGCCGTCGGCGAGCCGCATCTCGTCGCACACGCTCTTCCAGTCCGCATAGCCCATGAAGCCGGTGAGCGGGGTGAAGCCGCCGATGCCGAGCATCAGCAGGTCGCCCTTCTCGCGCGACGACAGCGGGACCTTCTTGAGCGTCGCGGCGCGCTGCCGCGCCTCTTCGGCCGGCCCGCCCTCGAGCAGCAGCGGACGCAGCCCGTGACCGCCGTGCGGAGCAACAAGTCTCGACATATCAGGCGCCTAGCGAGGGTGATGGATGCGAAGACCGGCATGCTAGCGCGCGACGTCCGGCCTCCCGAGTGGGAATACTAATTTGGCAATAAGCACCCCGAATTCAGGGCACAGGGCCCGCGGCGCGCGCTCAGCGGCGCTCGTCACGCAGCGTCTGCGCGTGGCGCGCGCGCAGGTCCCGCAGCCGCGCATCGACCTGCGAGAGCTGGTAGAAATCCCCGTCGCCGGCGCCGCGCGCGAGCTCGAGCTGCTCGATCGCCGCCGGCAGCGCGCCGCGCAGCACGTAGACCTCGGCCTGCGCCTTGTGCTGCAGCAGGCGCTTGCCGAGCGCGGCATAGGACTTGGCCTGCAGGGCGTGCAGCTGCGCATCGCTGCGGTACAGGCGCAGCGGCTCGTCGAGCACGGCGAGCGCCTGCGTGTCGCGGCCGAGCCGCTGCAGGGCCTCGACCTGCGCATACAGCACCGAGCGGCGCTGCGGGTAGCGCGCGCGTGCCGCTTCGAGCAATGCCAGCGCGCCCGCGTCGTCGCCCGCCGCATGGCGCACATCGGCGGCCAGCGTATCGATCAGCGGGCTCGCCACCTTCGCCGCACGCAGCCGGTCGATCTCGGCCTGCGCCTCGGCGACACGCCGCGCCCGCAGCAGCGCGCGCGCCAGGCCGTACCGCGTCGCGCTCTCGTTGGCAAAGCGGCGATCGCGCAGCAGCGCGGCGAAATGCTCCACCGCGTCCTGGGCGTCGCCGCTTTCGGCGCGCAGCTTGGCACGCACCAGGTGGTACTCCAGGCTGTCGGGCGTTTGCCGGTAGCGCAGGTTCTGCGCGCGGTTCTGCGCGTCGGACATCCGATCGATGCTCATCGGGTGCGTGCGCAGGTAGCCCGGCACGCGGCCGTCGTCCATCACCGCGGTGGCGCGCTGCAGCTTGTCGAAAAACGCCGCCATCGCGCGCGGATCGAAGCCCGAACTGGCGAGCATCTGAAAGCCGATGCGGTCGGCCTCGCGCTCGAAGCCGCGCGTGTAGTTGAGCTGCGACTGCACGCCGGCGCCCTGCACCGCGGCCACCGCGCCCCCCGCGAGATCCGGCCGCGATCCGCCGAGCAGGATCGCCGCGATCATCGCCGCCATCATCGGGATCTGCATCTGCTCCTGCGCGCTGACCATGCGCGCGATGTGGCGCTGCGTGACGTGCGCGATTTCGTGCGCCATCACCGAGGCCAGCTCGGACTCCGAGGCTGAGGAAACGATGAGGCCCGTGTTGATGCCGATGAAGCCGCCCGGCAGCGCAAAGGCATTGATCGAGCCGTCGCGGATGGCGAAGAAGTCGAACGCCTGGCGCACGTCCGGCGCCACCGCAACCAGCCGTCCGCCGAGCAGATTGAGGTACTCGGTGACCTCGGCGTCATCGACGTAATCCGGATCGCGGAAACGGATCTCGCGCATCAGGTCTTCGCCGATCCGGCGCTCGAGTTGCGGCGGCAGCGTTGCGTCCGCCGCACCGCCGAGATCCGGCAGCGCCATCTGCGCCGCGGCGGGCGGACAGGCGACGACAAACGCACTCAGCAAAGCGACAGCGGCTCGCATGCGTCTATGATACCGTTCGATCGGTTAAGTTCCTTTGGAAACACAGCCACTTGGCACGCCGCAAGAGCCGCGTCGGACTGACCCATTTCGACCCGCAGGGGCGCGCCCACATGGTCGACGTCGGCGCCAAGCGCGCGACGCGGCGCGTGGCGGTCGCCACCGGGCGCATCGACATGCAGGCGGCGACGTTGCAGCGCGTCGCCGGCGGCACGGCGCGCAAGGGCGATGTGCTCGGTGTGGCGCGCATCGCCGCGATCCAGGCCGCGAAGCGCACCGCCGAGATGATTCCGCTCGCGCACCCGATCGCGCTCACGCGCGTCGCGGTGGACTTCGCGCTCGATGCGCAGCAGCCCGCGGTCGTGATTACGGCGCGCGTCGAGTGCACCGGTCAGACCGGCGTCGAGATGGAAGCGCTCAGCGCTGCCGCAGTCGGCCTGCTGACGATCTACGACATGCTCAAGGCGGTCGACCGGGCGATGACTATTACGAATGTCATGCTGCTCGAGAAGCGCGGCGGGCGCTCGGGAACGTTTCGCCGCGCTGCATCATCCGACGCCGCAGCGAAGCGCAAGCGCGCGCGGCGGCGCGAAACGCGTTAATCGGCAATCAATGGATAAATAGTTTTGATTTAACAAGGGTCTTTTCGGCGCACGGTGTACGCGATAGCATGGCCGCGTTTCAGTATGTTGACGTGGCGCAAAACCCGACGCCAGGCAACACCGCTGATCCGATAACGAGCGCCGGCGCAACGGCTGGCGCGATTTTCCGAGGAGGCAGGTATGGATGAGGCACGTAGAGTAGTGCTGAGGGGCGCCGGCGCGACCGGCGTACTGGCGGTCGCACTCGCGGCCGGGCTGCTCAAGCCCGAGCGCGCGATCGCCGCGAGCTGGAACAAGGCGGCATTCGACGCGAAGAGCGCCGTGGACGCCTTGAAAAGCATCGGTGCGGCGGATACGCAGGAAAGCGGTGACATCGTCATCGAGGCACCGCAGATCGCCGAGAACGGCGCGGTGGTGCCAATCGAGGTCTCGAGCAAGATTCCCGGCACCACCTCGCTTGCGGTGCTGATCGAGAAGAACCCGTTCCCGCTCGCGGCGCACTTCAAGTTTACGGGCGGCGCGATGCCCTTCGTCAAGGTCAACGTGAAGATGGGTGAGTCTTCCATCGTGCGCGTGGTCGCCGATGCCGGCGGCAAGCACTACACCGCGACGAAGGAAGTCAAGGTCACCATTGGCGGCTGCGGCGGCTGAGAAAAGGAGACGATCATGTCAGGACCGATGAAAGCACGCGCGCGGATGCAGGGCAGCTATGCCGATGTCCGGGTGCTGATGAGCCATCCGATGGAGACCGGGCAGCGCAAGGGCCGCGACGGCAAACCCATCCCCAAGCACTTCATTCAGAACCTCGAGGTCAAGCTCAACGGCAAGACCGTGATCGAGGGCGAGGTCAGCCAGGCCGTGTCGCGCAACCCCGTGTTCTCGTTCCGCATCGGCGGGGCGAAAGCGGGCGACAAGGTCGAGATCAGCTGGCTCGACAACAAGGGCGACACCAACAAGACCGAAACAGCGGTCGCCTGACGCCGCGCAGTGTGCCTGCCGCATTGCGGCGGGCGCACGAACCGACGCAAATCCAAAGGAGGAGGAAGGCAATGCGTGCAACCGCATTTGTTTGGCCGCTGACCGCGGCGATCGCCCTGGCGACAACCCAGGTCGCCGCGCAATCGCGCTTCGAGCAGTACCAGAAGATGGTCGGCGAAGACAGCCCGGCGGAGTTGTTTGTCCTGGTCGGCGCCGACCTGTGGCGGAAGAAGCAGGGACCGAAGAACGCATCGCTCGAGCGCTGCGATCTCGGCAAGGGCCCCGGCGTGGTGAAGGGCGCCTACGCCTCGATGCCGCGCTACTTCAAGGACACCGGCAACGTAGAAGATCCCGAGACGCGCGTCCTGTACTGCATGATGACGCTGCAGGGGCGCGACCGCAAAGAAGCCCTCAAGCGTCCCTTCGGCAACGCCGACAAGCCCTCCGAAATGGAGTACCTGATGGCGTATCTCGCGTTCGAGAGCCGGGGCTACAAGATCCACCCGGGCAAGAGCCACCCGAAGGAGAAGCGCGCCTACGAGCTCGGCAAACAGCTGTTCTTCGCCCGCACGGGCCTGTGGGACTTTTCCTGCGCGAGCTGCCACGGCACGGAAGGCCTGCGCATCCGGATGTCCGACCTGCCGGTGCTGAGCAAGGCGGGCCCGGCGCGCGCCGCGATGTCGACCTGGCCGGCGTATCGCGTCTCCAACAGCCAGATGAAGACCATGCAATGGCGCATCAACAACTGCTATCGCCAGATGCGCACGCCCGAGCCGAACTGGGGCTCGGAGGTGGTGAACTCGATGCACATGTATCTGATGGTGACGGCCGAAGGCGGGACCTACGCCGGGCCGGGCACCAAGCGCTAAGGGGGAGGAACCATGACGACCAAAAAATGGATGCTGGCCGCAGGCCTCACCGCGCTTGTCTTCTCGCCGGCGGCGGTCGCTGACCTGAGCTATGCGGAAGTGCAGCAGATCATCAAACGCGACTTCCACGCCAAGGGCCAGGCGAAAATGGACCGGCTCGACCAGGACGTCGTGCAGCGCGTCTGCACCCAGTCCGACGACAAGCCGCCCGCGGATGTCGCCAAGGCGATCGAGGCAGACCAGCTGGCCGCGATTCCGTTTCCCTCCGGCTCGCTGATGGGTGACTGGAAGAAGGGGGCGTCGAGCGCCTGGAGCGGACGCGGCATGCAGTGGCACGAAGACCCGAAGAAGCCCTCTGGCGGTGGCTGCTACAACTGCCACGAGATATCGGCCAAGCGCACGTCGTTCGGCACGATCGGTCCGAGCCTGCGCGGCTTCGGCAAGAAGCGCGGCAGCGGTCCGGACATGCAGAAGTACGTCTACGGCAAGATCTACAACGCCAAGGCCTACAGCCTGTGCTCGCACATGCCGCGCTTCGGCACCACCGGCTCGCTCACCGAGCAGCAGATCAAGGACCTGGTGGCCTACATCCTCGACTCGAACTCGCCGAACAATCAGTAACGGCCTCGGTTCGAATCTAGAGGGGGCTTGGCTCACACCAAGCCCCCTTTTTTACACTTGGACGAACGAACAATGCATCGACGCGAATTTCTCCGCCTGCTCGCCTTCGCCGGCGCCGCCGGCGCCAGCCTGCGACCCGGCCTCTCCGCGGCACAGGCCGCGTCCGAGCTCTACGACCTGCCCAAGTTCGGCAACGTCTCGCTGCTGCACATGACCGACTCGCACGCGCAGCTGATGCCGATCTATTTCCGCGAGCCGAGCATCAACGTCGGGGTCGGCGACGCGACCGGACAGTCGCCCCATCTTGTCGGCGAGGCGCTGCTCAAGCATTTCGGCGTCAAGCCGGGCGGCGCCCTCGCCCACGCCTACAGCTTCCTCGACTTTCCGGCCGCGGCGCGGCGCTACGGCAAGGTCGGCGGCTACGCCCACCTCGCCACGCTGGTCAAGCGCCTGCGCGCGGCGCGCCCGCACGCCTTGCTGCTCGACAGCGGCGACACCTGGCAGGGCTCGGCCACCGCACTGTGGTCGAAAGGCGCCGACATGATCGGCGCGCAAAAGCGCCTCGGCGTCGATCTCATGACGGCGCACTGGGAGTTCACCTACGGCGCGGCGCACGTCAAGCAGGTGATCGAAAAAGACCTGGCGCCGATCGAGTTCCTCGCGCAGAACGTCAAGACGCTCGACTTCGAAGACCCGGTGTTCAAACCCTATACGCTGCGCACCATGAATGGCGTGCCCGTGGCGGTGATCGGCCAGGCCTTTCCGTACACGCCGATCGCCAACCCGCGCTACATGGTCGCCGAGTGGACCTTCGGCATACAGGAACGCCGCCTGCAAAAACTGGTCGACGAGGTGCGCGCCAAGGGCGCCAAGGTGGTGGTGCTGCTGTCGCACAACGGCATGGACATCGACCTCAAGCTGGCGCGCGAAGTGCGCGGCATCGACGCGATCCTCGGCGGACACACCCACGACGGCATGCCGGCGCCGACCGTGGTGAAAAACGGCGGCGGGCAGACCCTGGTGACGAACTCGGGTTCCAACGGCAAGTTCCTCGCGGTGCTCGACCTCGACGTCAAGGGCGGACGCATCGCCGACTACCGCTACCGGCTGCTGCCGGTGTTCGCCAACCTGCTGCCGGCCGACGCCGAAATGGCCTCCCACATCGACGCGGTGCGCACGCCGCACCGCGCCAAGCTCGAGGAAAAGCTCGCGGTCACCGAGGGCCTGCTGTACCGGCGCGGCAACTTCAACGGCACCTTCGACCAGCTGATCCTCGATGCGATGATGGCGGTCAAGGGCGCCGAGATCGGCTTCTCGCCGGGCTTCCGCTGGGGCACTTCGCTGCTGCCGGGCGACGCGATCACCTTCGAGCACGTCATGGACCAGACCGCGATCACCTATCCGAGCTCGACGCTGAACGAACTGAGCGGCGAGCAGATCAAGACGATCCTGGAAGACGTCTGCGACAACCTGTTCAATCCGGACCCCTTCCTGCAGCAGGGCGGCGACATGGTGCGCGTGGGCGGCATGACCTATGTCTGCAGCCCGAATGCGGAGATGGGCAAGCGCATCAGCGACATGCGCCTCAACGGCAAGCCGCTCGAAGCGACGCGCAAGTACAAAGTGGCGGGCTGGGCGCCGGTTGCCGAGGGCGCCGAGGGCGAGCCGATCTGGGACGTGGTGACGGCATACCTGCGCGACAAGAAGACCATCGCGCCAATCAAGCCCAACGTGCCACGCCTGGTGGGCGTGGATAACAACCCGGGCCTGGCCTGAAATCAGGCCGCTCGAAGCGCGGCGCGGCTACGTTTCGCGCCCGCGGCGGACATCGATGGTCCTGGGCCGCTCGCCCCGCCGGGCGATCTCCCACATCGTCGCGTACGCGGCCTCGAGGTTGCGCGTGAAGCGCCCGGTATCGAACAGCGGTGCGCTGAGCCGATTGCGGGCAAGCTTGGCTTTCGTTTCGCGCAGCAGCCCTTCGTCGGTCGCCAACTTGAACGCCAGCGCCTCGTAATCTTCGAGGCTGTGCGTCACCAGCTCGGGCAGGCCCAGCGCATGCAGCAGGCTGCCGGCCATGCGCGAGGCAAAAACCTGCCCCGCGCAGGTCAGGATCGGCAACCCCGCCCATAGCGCATCGCTGGCCGTAGCGCCGGCGTTGAACGGCAGCGTGTCGAGAAACAGGTCCGCCAGCCGGTACCTCGCCAGGTAGTCCTGCGGCCGCGTGCGGCCGGCGAACACCAGCCGCGCCGGGTCGATGCCGCGCGACTGCGCCGCGCGCCGCAGATTGGCGCTCGCCACCTCGCTCTCGCGCAACAACCAGAGCACGCTGCGCGGGTTGCGCTGCAGGAGTCGCATCCAGACGTCGAACAGCGTCGGATTCAGCTTGTAGTTGGAGTTGAAGCAGCAGTACACGAAGGCGTCGGCCGGCAGCCCGGCGTCGCTGCGCGCGGGCCTGCGTTCGCCGATCTCGCGCGTCGAGTCGTTGGCCTGGAAGCAATCCGGCAGATAGACGATCTTCTCCGCGTAGTGCGCCTGTTCCGAGCGCGGAATGACGAACTCGTCGGCCAGGATGTAGTCGATGAAATCGCCGCCCATCGTGCCCGGATAGCCCAGGTAGTTGACCTGAATGGCCGCCGGTCGCTGCGCCAGGATCGCGGTGCGGGCGTTGTGCGTGTAGCCCATGAGGTCGACCGCGATGTCGATGCCCGAGGCCTCGATCAGCCGCACCACCTCCTCATCGCTTGTCGCGCTGACGTCGACGAAGTGCTCGAAGCTCCTCCGCAGCCGCGAGCGCATCTCGCCCTCGCGCCCGGGGCCGAGCGAGAGCGCCGTCACCTCGAAGCGTTCGCGGTCGTGCTGTTCGAACACCCCCGCCATCAGGTAGGCCATCGCATGATCGTAGAAATCGGCCGACAGGTAGGCGAGGCGGATGCGCCCGGCGGCCCGCGGCGTCGCTTGCGCGACCGCCCGCCGCGGCCGGTCGGCCTGCAGCTGCTGCGCCCATCGATCCGCGGCGAGGCGTTGCTCCTGTGCGCTGCCCGTGCGCGACAGCCAGACGAACGGGTGGATCGTCCTGCCCCCGGCGTGCAGCTGCGAGCGCGCCGTCTGCGTGAGCGGTTCGAGATCCGTCCAATCGCAGGCCAGCTCCTGTTGCCGGATCAGCCATCCGAGGACGCCCGCATCCGCGGGGTCGTTCTCGTACGCGCGCCGCAGCATCTCGATCGCCTGCTCGCCGCGCCCGGCCCGCGCCAGCATGATGCCGAGCGACACCCGGCTTTTCGCATCGTCGGGGGACCCGGCGAGGCTGCGCTCCAAGGCCGCGATGGCTTCGTCCCAGCGGCGCTGGCTCTTCAGCACCGCGGCGAGGTTGCGCAGCGACGTCGCGTCGCCGGGCGCGAGATGGCAGGCCGCGCGCACGGCGCGTTCCGCATCCTCGAAGCGCTGCGCCTCGCGCAGTGCCATGCCGAGCGCGTTGTGGGCCTGCGCCGATTCCGGCGCCAGGCGCGTCGCCGTCTCGAAGTGCGGGATCGCCGCCTCGAGCTCGCCCTGCGCCTGCAGGTTCAGGCCGAGATCGAGATGCGCGCCGGCATGCCCGGGGGCTCGCGCGAGCGTGTCGCGCAGCGCCTGGACCGCCGCGGCGCGGCGTCCGGCGGATGCGTAGGCCTTGGCGAGGTAATAACGGAATTCCGCGTCATCCTGCGCCAGCTGCACCGCGTGCTCGAGCCGCTCGACGGCGGCCTCGAAGCGGCCGCGAACGCCTTCGGTGTAGCCGAGCAGAAACCAGCCGCGCGCGAACGCGGGATTGACCTGCAACAATGCCTCGAGCAGAGCAGCCGCGCGCTCATGCTCGCCGCGCGCGAAACATTCCTTGGCGCGCTTGAACCGTTCCGCGTCCTGCGCCGAAAGCGGCACCGGCTGACTCGACGTCTGAGCGCTCATCGCCCGATTTTCCCTTTATCGCGGCGCGCACTGCGGCTGACGCACGCCCGGTGGCCGATTATGCGGACAGGGTGGCCGCGGGGGCAATTCAGCGCGCGGCGCGATCGTGAACGGCGTGTAAATCCGCGTGCGCCGCGGGCATTAGCCGCTATGATTCGGCGCCCGGGGGTCCGCCATTTGTTCGCCCCGCGCGTTGATCCGATCATGCGTTCCCTGCTCGTGAAAACCGTCATCGTCCTCGCCGTGCTGGCCGCGGCGGCGGGCGGTTACGCCTGGCTGGGCCGCGGCGGCGAGACCGAGCCGCGCTATCGCACGGCGAAGGTCGAGCGCGGGCCGATCAGCGCAGTGGTCGCGGCAAGCGGCACCCTCAACGCGGTCACCACCGTGCAGGTCGGCTCGCAGGTCTCGGGCCAGATCAAGGAGATCCTCGCCGATTTCAACACCGCGGTGAAGAAGGATCAGATCATCGCGCGCATCGATCCCTCGAGCTTCGAGCTGCGCGTCAGCCAGGCGCGCGCCGACCTCGACGCCGCGCGCAGCGCGGTCGCGGTGCAGCGCTCGGCGCTCGCCGCGCAACAGGCCGAGCGCGCGCGCCTGCGCGTCAACCTGCTCGACGCCGAACGCGACTACCGGCGCAAGAAGACGCTGGTGGAGAAGAACTTCCTCTCGCCGGCCGAGCGCGACAAGGCGCAGACGCTGTTCGACGCGACGCGCGAGCAATTGCGTGCGGCGCAGGCCCAGGGCAAGGTGAACGAGGCCCAGGTCGACGCCGCGCTCGCCGCGGTCAAGCAGCGCGAAGCGCTGCTGAACCAGGCGCAGGTCGATCTGGAGAAAACCATCATCCGCGCGCCGGTCGACGGCACCGTCATCCTGCGCAACGTCGACGCCGGCCAGACCGTGGCCGCGAGCCTGCAGGCGCCGGTGCTGTTCACCATCGCCCAGGACCTGCACGACATGCAGGTCGAGGCGGCGATCGACGAGGCGGATGTCGGCCGGCTGCGCGTCGCACAGCACGCGAGCTTCACCGTCGACGCCTTTCCGCGGCGCAGCTTCGAGGGCGAGATTCGCCAGATCCGCAAATCGCCCCTGAACGTGCAGAACGTCATCAGCTACACGGTGGTGATCTCCGCAGCGAATCCCGACCTTGCGCTGCTCCCCGGCATGACCGCCAACGTGCGCGTCGAAGTCGAGCGGCGCGACAACGCGCTCAAGGTTGCCAATGCGGCCCTGCGTTTCCAGCCCACGGATGTGACCGCGGCGCCCGCCGCGGCCGCGGCCGCGCCCGCCGGCGCGCAGAGCGGCGCGGCGCGCGGCGGCAGCCAGGCGCTCGCCCGCGCGCGCCAGCGCCTCGACGACGTGCTCAAGCCCGACGCCACGCAGCGCGCCAAGCTCGACACGATCTTCGAGGATGCGCGCGGCAAGTTCATGGTGCTGCGCGACCTGTCCGATACGGCCGAGCGCCGGCGGCGCGCAACCCAGATCCGCGCCGAGATGCGCGCGCGCATCACCGAGATCCTGCGCCCGGCGCAACGCGAACTCTACGAGCGCCTGATCGCCGAAGCCGGCGCCCGCGGACGCGCGGTGGCCGGGCGCCTGTGGCTGCTCGAGGACGGCGCGCCGAAGCCGGTGGACGTACGGATCGGGCTGTCGGACGGCACCAGCACCGAGATCGTCTCCGGGGCGCTGCGCGAGGGCGACGAGGTGATCGTCGGCATGACGCAGGCCGGCCGGCCTTCCGCCGCAGGGCCGCGCATGCGCCTGTTCTGATGCGCGTACCGCTGATTCAGACGCAGGGCCTCGAAAAGATCTACCGCCTCGGCGACTCCGAGGTGCGCGCACTCGCCGGGGTCAGCGTCGACATCGCCGAGGGCGAGTTCGTCGCCGTGATGGGCCCGTCGGGCTCGGGCAAGTCGACCTTCATGAACCTCATCGGCTGCCTTGACCGGCCGACGCGCGGCGCCTACGCGCTCGGCGGACAGGACGTGAGCACGCTCGATCGCGACGCGCTCGCACGCACGCGCAACCGCAACATCGGCTTCGTGTTCCAGAACTTCAACCTGCTGGCGCGCACGCCGGCACTCGAGAACGTCGAGCTGCCGCTGATCTACGCCGGCGTCCCGGCCGCCGAGCGCCACGCGCGCGCGCGACAGATGCTGGCGCGCGTGGGCCTCGCCGAGCGGTCCCATCACCTGCCCTCGCAGCTCTCGGGCGGCCAGCAGCAGCGCGTGGCCATTGCCCGCGCACTGGTGACCCAGCCGCTGCTGATCCTCGCCGACGAGCCGACCGGTGCGCTCGATTCGCGCACCAGTCTGGAGCTGATGGCGCTGTTCCAGGAGCTGAACCGCGGCGGGATGACGGTGGCGATCGTCACGCACGAGCCCGACGTGGCGCGCTTTGCCGGACGCGTGCTGCGCTTCCTCGACGGCCGCGTGGTGAGCGACGAGACGAACGTCGCACTCGATGCCGGCCGGCAGCTCGCCGAGACGGTGCCCGCATGAACCTCGCCGCGCTGTTGCGCATCGCGCTGCGTGCGCTCGCGGTCAACAAATTGCGCAGCGCGCTGACCATGCTCGGCATCATCATCGGCGTGTCGGCGGTGATCGTGATGGTGGCGGTCGGCGCCGGCGCCCAGGCGCGCGTCGAGGAGCAGATCCGGGCGCTCGGCTCGAACCTGCTGCTGATCCTCTCCGGGGCGCGTACGCAGTCGGGCGTGCGCCTCGGCCTGGGGTCCAACTTTTCGCTCGACGAGGACGACGCCTTCGCCATCACGCGCGAAATCGCGGGTGCGACCGCCGCGCCGGCGGTGCGCGGCGGCGCGCAGCTGATCTGGGGCAATGCCAACTGGTCGACTGCGGTCTACGGCACCACGCCCGAGTACCTGCCGGTGCGCCAGTGGGCGCTCGCCGCGGGACGCGTGTTCGAGCCCGCCGAGATGTCGGGCGCGGCCAAGGTCTGCATCATCGGTCAGACCGTGGTCAAGCAGCTGTTCGGCGCAACCGACCCGCTCGGACAGTCGATTCGCATCCGGCGCGTGCCGTTCACCGTGATTGGCGTGCTGGAGAACAAGGGCCAGAGCATGATGGGCACCGACCAGGACGACCTGGTGCTGATGCCGCTCAACACCGCGCGCAACCGGGTACTCGGCGCGACGACGCTCGCCAAGCAGCGCGCGGTGGGCGTGATCTGGGTCAAGGTCGACGACGGACTCGATACCAACGCGGTCGCCGACCAGGTGAGGGCCCTTTTGCGCCAGCGCCACCGCCTGCAGGCCGGGACGGACGACGACTTTTCGCTGCGCAATCTCGCCGAGATCATGGCCGCCCGGGAAGCCTCGAGCCGCATCCTGACGATCCTGCTCGCCGCGGTCGCCTCGGTGTCGCTCATCGTCGGCGGCATCGGCATCATGAACATCATGCTGGTGTCGGTCACCGAGCGCACGCGCGAGATCGGGCTGCGCATGGCGGTCGGCGCGCGCACCCGCGACATCCTTGGGCAGTTTTTGGTCGAGGCCGTGACGTTGTCGCTGATCGGTGGGCTGATCGGCACCCTGCTCGGCGTCGCCGGCGCATTTGCGGTCGCCACGCTCGCCGGCTGGCGCGTGCTGCTGTCCACCGATGCGGTGCTGCTGGCGGTGGCTTTCGCCTTCCTGATCGGCGTGTTCTTCGGCTTTTACCCGGCGCGCAAGGCGGCGCGGCTCAATCCGGTCGAGGCGCTGCGCTTCGAGTGAGCGCGGCCAGCGCCGCGCGCGCCTGCTCGACCACCGACTGGGGGGCCGCGCCCGCTGTGCGGCGCAGCAGCCGCATCGAGCCATACCAGGGCATGCGATCGCCCTGCCAGAGGTAACGCCAGGTCCCCACGCCCGGCACCAGCACCCACACCGGGCGGCCGAGCGCGCCGGCGAGATGCGCCATGGCGGTGGGCACGCAGACCAGCGCATCGAGCGCGCTGACCAGCGCCGCCGCCTCGTCGGGGTTCGCCGCCACACCTGGCCAGGCGTCGATGCGCGCCCCGGTCCTGCGCTGCATCGCCGCCACCGCGGCGCTGCAATCGCCCAGCTCGAGGGCGGCAAAGCGTGCGTTCGGCAGCGCGAGCAGCGGCTCGAGCGCGTCAAGCGGCAGCGAGCGCGCGGCGCGCAGCGTGCCCGGCAGACCGCCGGTCCAGGCGATGCCGACGCGCAGCGTCTGCGGCGCGTCGCCAAGACGCTCGCGCCAGGCGGCGACGCGCGCGGGGTCGGCGCGCAGGTAGGGCGTGCCGGGAAAATCGGCTGCCCGGCGGCGCAAC
>Ga0209536_100008214_pt1 | contig 15681 bp, 14 predicted proteins | sample DeeMarSeWOR28_12_FD_187461 | JGI IMG/M metagenome (GOLD analysis project Ga0209536, IMG submission 187461) | Marine sediment microbial communities from White Oak River estuary, North Carolina - WOR-2-8_12 (SPAdes) (version 2) | ecosystem: Environmental > Aquatic > Marine > Intertidal zone >...
CATCCACGAATTGCTCCGGGAGCATCTGCAGCAGTTTCGCTTGATCGATGGCAGCGGAAGGTGGCAAGCGGCGAAATTGAGGACACTCGGCGACTGGCTGCTTGGCGAGGACCTCGACAGGAAGGACGCGCTCGACCTCGTCGACGAGGCGGCTCGCTGCGCCGCGGCCAACCCGTATCTCGTCGAGTTCCTGAATCGGGCCAAAGGCAAGGCCTCCGAGCGTCTGCGTTGCAAGGTGCAAACCGAGGGAGCAAAGGTTCTCCCCTCGGTTGTGACGTACGGGCTGCTTCTCGAGCGCCTGACCCGAGCCATGCGCGACGATTGGGAGGTCATCGAAGCCTGCCGAGAGGTTTGGCAGAGGGCTCGAGATGAAGAGAACATGAAGAGCCACTGGGCGCCCTTCGAAGCCGCCAAGGTCGTCTCGATCGACATCACGATCGACCGGGTTCTCCGGTTTCACAGGTCCGGGAGCGTGGATCCGGGCTTCGCCAGATTGCTGCTGCCCGTGAACATCATCGAGGCGATGCTCGAAGACATCAGGCTCGGTCATCGAGACAACGCCGCCAGTGCGTGGCCACTGGTCAAGGACCGGCCTGGGTCATGGGCGCGCGAGGCGCAAACCGGCGAGGTCGCTGCGCGTTGGTCGGAGGACAGGAAAGCGATTCTGCTGAGCTTTGCTCTGCCACGCAGATGGGCGGACTTGTATGCGACCTGGAATCTCGCCTTCGTTTCCCACTATGGTGATTTTCCCTATCTAATGACGAAGCTGCTCATTCCTCAGGTGAACGGCTATCAGGATTCACCGGAGGAGTACATGTACAATCGCCTCTTGGCTTTGTACTGCCAGCTTTACTACACGGGCTTCGGGCGCATCGACCGTGCAAGGCAGGGTCGCGCTGCGATCGATTGGCATGACGAGGCGCTCACCAAGCTCTGGAGCAGCGTCAACAAAGAGAGCGCCAAGCAGTACTCGGAAGCCCTAAGCCAGCTCGAGCTCGACCCCGCAGGCGGCTCGACATCCGCCCCGAGTGCCTGAGGACGCTTCGCTACGAATCGGAGAGAAGCCTGAAGGTGTCGAGGTCTAGAGCCGCGTCGACCAGCCGGCGAATGTTCGCTGCGGTGATGGTCTCCCCGTAGTTCTCGGGCGGCGTGATGAGCCAGCCGATGACGAGGCCCCAGACCACGGCGCGCCGATAGATCTCCCAGGCATCGTCGAGCGTTGGTGGATTGCCGACGCCGTTTTCGCGCAGCGACTCCAGATAGAACGAGAGAAGCTCCCGCTCGTCTTTTCGCCGATCTTCCGTGCTGAGCGCGGTGACCAAAATGTAAGTGACGTCGTGGGCCCAACGACCTCGGACCATGAGCTGCCAATCCAGGAGGCCGGCAGACTCATCGGGGAGTAGATAGGTGTTCGCGACGTGCGGATCCCCGTGAAGGACGGTGCGCGGGCCCGAGTCCAAGAGCTCTTGCGCACGCCAGAGCGCCGCCCAGAGCTCGTCGACGGAACGACCCAGAGGGGCGATGAGCTCGCCCTTGAACGGGTTCGTTTCGACCTGATTACGAATGAGATCGAGACCTAGCGTTCGAAAGACCGGGTACATGCCACCCGATCGCGGCGTTGCGACCCACGCGAGATCGGAGCGGAGCCGTGGGCTTTCCCAATAGTGTGCGTGCAGGGTCGCGAGCGTAGATAAGAGGCTCCGGATCTGCCCGAGCCTGAGCGTCATCGTTGCGTTGGGGAACTCAGCGTCGCGAAGCGAAAGATCCTCCATGAGGACACCGAACGTTCTGTTCTCTTCGTCGTAGACGCTGGCGAACGAGCGCGGCGCTTCGATGGACAGCTCCGGGCGGAGCTCCCGATAGAAGCGGACCTCATTGAGGTACATCGCATCCGGCGCCTGTGGATAGCGCTTCTGGTACGCACGAATTCCGGAGAACAAACCGCGCCGGAGCTGGCCTCCGAATGGCACGCGGTCGAAAACACCGAGCAGCGCCCCGGTTGCGGCGATTGCTGACGGACCGAGACGCCGCCCCTTGTGAAGAAGCACCGTCTTCAAGAGCAGGCGCTCGGGGACACCCGCATCACGCCCCTCTGCGAAGCTCAATCGAAGCACCACGCGGTCGGCCGTCGATGCGGAACCGTCGCCTCGGCGAGAATGCTCGATGATCTCGAAGTCGCGAACGAGGATCTCGGGGTGCTGATCGGCCAGCACCTCGGTCAGAATCGCCGGGGTGAGCGCATCCAGGCTCGATGGAAACCACTTCGCGCTCATCCGCGTCCTTTTGCGCTTTCCACGCGCTGCTTGAGCTCGCGGTTGAACCGGTCGTATGTGGAGCCGAGCGCCCTCACGAGCAGAGGCCAGAGCGCCGGGACCGCAAAGGTCGTACTCCACTCGTCGTGCCGCTCGAAGTCGATGAGGTGCAACCACACCGCTGCGGCGGGCGCATCGATCATGATCTCCGTTTCGTGCTTCACGGCCAGAGGTCTGGCTAGCACGCATGCGCCTAGCGCGCGACGGATCTGGTGGCGCCCAAAGCAGACAGCGTCTCCGGCTCAGTTCTGCAGCATGCGCTTGGCCGCTTCCCAGAGGTCGTCGACCATGTCCCGACCCGCGGCATTGGTCTCCTCGTAGTGGCCGTCGGGCTCGCCGAGCTCGCGCCCGAGCGCTTGGCCGTAACGGCAGAGCTCGGATACCGCTTCGGCGTCATCCCCATACGCCTCGAGCGCGGATTCATCGTCGGTGATTCGCTGGCAGATCTCGCCGGCGATCCAGTCTTCACCCTGGATGATGCCGCGGGTGTAAAGGTCCTCGCATGTGGTTTGTGCGAATAGCAGCGCTTCGTTGAGGCACTTGAGTCGATAGTCCGAGACCGGGACGAAATACCCGATCTGGTCGCCGCCGAGCCCCACCGTGAGGGTCACGTCCTCTTCGACCAGCGAGAGCAGGTGGCCCGGGATCTGGTAGTCCGCGCCTACGGCGTGTAGATGCGGCTCTCGGTAGTACTTCTCGGGCGGCGCGGTCTCGAAATCTTCGGGTAGTCCGGTCACGAGCTCCGGTGGCAGCTCGCCTGGCATGTACAGCATGCCCACGTCGCCGAAATCGACGTGCGCAACCTGTGACTTGAAGACGTCTCCCTTGGCGATCCGGCTCTCGAAGATCGCGAGCAAGCGGTCGTCGATGATCTCGCCGCCATCCTCGACGCAGTTGTCATCGGTGAATGGCTTGGCGTCGCAATTGTAGAGGGTCGGAGTCGTCCAGCCGATGTCGCCATCGGCAATCAGCACTCGGAAACCGATGTTCGTGAGGCGCGTATAGAAGCTTTCGACGCGCACGCTCAGCTCCCGAATGCTGACGGGGGTGGCCTGCTCCAACGCGGCGCGCACGGCGTTGGCGAGCTCGGTGCCGATGGACTCGGTCTTCGCAAAGCTGCGGCAGAAGTAAGGTTCCCGATCCTCGCAGTCGCTGAGTGGCATCGCACTCTCGGGTACCGTCAACCCGTCACCGACCGGATGGTCCTCGTCGACGACCCAGGTTGGAGCGGCGCCGGGGCCCACTTGGTTGCCGAGGGGGCCGTTGAAGTAGAGCAATTCGCCGCCCCGTACGGCCTGCAGGCGTTCACGCAGCACGCCCGGGTAGTCCGCCGTGAGGTAGCGGCCCTCCGCGGTGCAGTTGCCGCCCTCCCAGCCCTTGATGGGACACACCTCGTCCAGGTTTGCGGCCTTGGCCGGCGGGTCCCAACCGAGCGTCGACTCCGGGTGACCGGTCCATTGCACGAGGGTTGCGATCGACTCCCCGTCCTCCACCGCGTCGATAGCGAGCACGTTGAGGCGGGTGTTGCGGATGACGGGATCGCGCACGTCGTTGGTCCCGTATCCGTGATCGCCGACCGCCGACGATATGGCAGCCGGCTGCATCGCCGCCACCGCCTCCTCGGCGGCCGCTGCGATTTCATCTGCCATCAACGAAAACCAGTCGTCGTTGATGCTGAAAGCCGTGTCCGGTCCATGATGGTTGTGCGTTGCCGAGACCAGGATCGGCGCCTCGGCCCATTCTTCAGGCAGGCCCGGGCGCACCCGGTCGAGCATGACGGTGACGTCCGTGCCGAAGTACGAGTAGGTGTCCGCCATGATGAGCATGAGGCGCTGATCGCCGAGCGACAGGGCCAACGCGGTCGCCTTCAAATCGTCGTGTACCCACGCCGAGTCGTCTAGACCATTGCCGACGTCCACCCGCCCCTGATCCACGCTTCGACAAACACTCCGGGGTCGTCGGGATCGATCTCTTCGCGTGAGGGCCATCCCGGAGCCGCCGCCATGTAGTCGCGCCCGCCGTCGACGGTCGGAAGAATGCTCCGGCTCGCGGCACCCGCCATGAGCGTGCTCGAGCCCCCGTCCGAGTCGTTACTACATGCTGGCAATACCAAGACCAGCGCTACCATGATCCACAACATTCGCATCGAAACCACCCCTCGGCGTTTGGAACGGACCCGCGCACCCAGAGCCGCTGTGTACCCCAGCAGCGCGGTGAGCTGCAAGGGCCGTCCGCCAGCTCGCCAGGATGCTAGAGTTCCCTCTCGTGTCTCAGGAATGCGTGCTCAAGGCGACCATGCGCGCAAGCCCCGCCGAGGCGCTCGGCGCGGTCGAACGCGCCTTCGCGAAGGCGCACGTGTTCTTGACGGAGGCCCACCAGCTCGGAGGCCTCGCCCTGGTGGTGCATTGGGACATGGAGGGCGATCACCGCCAGCTCTTGGTCGACGCGCTTCTCGAAGAGTCGGTCGACCTCGACGAGAGTGCGTTCGACGCCCTCCGCGGTCCCTGGCAGGGCATGCTCACCGGCTCGCTCCACGTCACGCTCGAACACGGCGGCAGAGACAGCAAAGTCCCGGTTCCGGCAGTGCCTGGTTGAAGGGGGATGGGCAGGGACCTCGAAAATCGACGATTGTCTTAATCCAAGCCGGGAAGGCCGGCGTAGCCCCGATTGAAACGCGGAGCTCGTTCCGCAGCACTCATCGGGAGAAAAGACATGACTAAGAAACTACTTATTGCGTTCGTTACTGGCCTTCTTTCCACGCTCGCCCTGGCATGCGGTGATACCGGAGAGCCCATCGAAGGCGAGCCGGGCTTCGGTGAAGAGGCCTTCGGTGAGCCCGACGAGAACGTGGACGAAGAAGAGGGTGAAGAGCGCGAAGACGGCAATGATCCCGGTTTCGAGGAGAACGAAGAAGAGGACGAGGAGGATCCAGAGCCCGAGACGCCGTTCTGCGGCGACGGCTCCCTCGACGATGGAGAGGAATGCGATGACGGCAACGGCGCTGACGGCGACGGCTGCTCGGCTGCTTGTGAGGTCGAGCCGTTCGAGGGCAGCGCCGAGGGGTCCGTGCTGATCGACCTCATCGTGGACGACTTGAATTCAAACGAAGAGCCTTTGCAGCAGCTTTGCTCCGGCGAGGTCGAGGTGCAGATCGCGAGCGGTGCGCTCGTCGGCGATGGGCGCTGTTTCCTGCCAGCGAACTTCATGGACTATACGATCGACGCAACGGTCGATGCCGCAGGTGACGTGCAAGGCGAGATCATCGTCACGCTGAACAACCGGCCGCACGTATTGCCTCTTCAGGGTACTTTCGTCGAAGGGTCGCTCTCGCTTGCGTTCGACGGCGTCACGATTCTGGTCGGCAACATCAGGGGCGTATGGGACGGCACAATCGAAGCGGAATTCAACTGAGCTCGACGCTTCTCGCCCAGGGGCGCCCCACATCGGGGCGCCCCTTCTTTCTTGCGCTTCACATGGCTCCGCACCAGGCGCGGTCAGCGTCGACTTGCCATCGCTGCGCTGCCTGGGTATCGCATAGCCCAGAAGTTCCGGAGTTTGCATGCAATCGCTGAACGATAGGGTGCTAATCCGCGCACCGCTCCAGGCGGTGTTTGAATACGTCACGGATCCGACGAAGATGGCGGAGTGGCTGCCCTCCATGGTGGAGGTACATAATGTGATCGGATCCGGCGAGGGTCAGCAGTACGACTGGGTCTACAAGCTCGCTGGGATGCTCTTCCGCGGGCAGAGCGTAGTGGTCACCTACGTTCCAAACGAGCTCTGCGTACATCAATCCATTGGCGCCGTGCACAGCACCTGGACGTTTCGCGTCGAGCCCGAGGAAGGCGGGACGAGGTTCGACCTCGACATCGTCTACGAGGTTCCGCTGCCGGTCCTGGGGAAGCTCGCAGAGCGCGTGGTCGCATCGCGTGGTGCCCGCACAGTGGCTCTCGCGCTCGACAACGCCAAAGAATCGCTCGAAGCCTAGGGGCTGAAATTCGGCTTCTGCGACACTGCTGTGGCGGACGCCCAGAAGGCGGCCGCGCTCCTCAGCTCGCGCATGCCTTCCGCCGACGGCGGGTTGAGATGAGTCAAGCGATAGTGCTTCCCGAGCCTCTCGTACTTCCGTTCCCCGAAGCCGTGATACGGCAGAAGCTCGTAGGAAGACGCCCCGCCAGCCCCTCTCACGAACTCCCGAATCGCCCTGATGTCGTCGACCGAGTCGTTGACGCCCGGAATGATCGGCGTCCGAACTACGACCTCTAGGTCCGGGTGATCGGCGCGGAGCCTGCGGAAGTTCTCCAGTATCTTTTCGTTCGAGACGCCGGTGATGCGCGCATGCTTCGCGGCATCAAGGCACTTGATGTCGAAGAAGACGCGGTCGGCGATCGATGCTGCGTCCTGCATCGTCTTCGAGTTGCAGAGGCCGGAAGTCTCGATCGCAGTGTCGATGCCACGCTCGCGTGCGCCGCGTAGGAGAGCCAGCGCGAACGCCCCCTGCGCGAGGGGCTCACCGCCGCTCAGTGTGAGCCCGCCGCCCGACCTCGCGTAGAACGCGTCATCTTCCTCGACGATGCGCAAGACCTCATCGACGCTCACCCATTTGCCCAACACTCGAAGCGCTCCGGAAGGGCAAACATATGCGCAATCGCCACACCCGTCGCAGCGCTTCCGATCGATGATCAAGCCCCCGTCTGGGGCTCTGCCCAGCGCTTCTTCGACGCAGACGGCGACGCATCGATCGCACTCTTCGCTGCCAATGCAACGATCGCACGAAAGGGAGATCTCGGGGTCCCTCGACTGGCCTTCGGGGTTCGAGCACCAGAGGCAGGCGAGCGGGCAACCCTTCAAGAACACGATCGTGCGGATGCCCGGCCCGTCATGAAGTGAGAACTTCTGAATGTCGAAGACCAAGCCTCTGGGCGTCTCGGTCAAAACGCATGCTCCGTTCTGCGAATGATCTCGTCCTGAAGCGCCGGCGTGAGGTCGACGAAATACGCGCTGTACCCAGCCACCCGTACGAGCAGGTTCCGGTATTTCTCCGGCTCGCGCCGCGCGGCCAACAGCGTGTCCCGATTGATGATGTTGAACTGGATGTGCCACATCTTCATGTCGCACGCGGTTCGAATGAGCGACATCAGCTTCCGGGTTCCGGCCTCGCCTTCGATCGAAGCGGGCGAGAGCTTCATGTTCAGAAGTCGGGCCGCACGCTCCTTGTACTGGGCGCACTTCGTGCTGCTGATCGACATCAGCGTCGCCGTCGGGCCTCTATGATCGCGCCCCTGTGAGGGGCTGATGCTCTCCGAGAGCGGCTCGTGTGCTCTACGCCCGTCAGGCGTCGCGCCTACGACGGCGCCAAGCGGAATGTGGGAGGTCACCGAGACGTAACGGAGGTCCAGCTCGCCGCCAAACGCCGAGGTGTGCCGATGCGCGAGCTCGGCGAAGCACGCCTCGATCTCGCGTCCAATCTGATCGACCGCGGGATCGTTGTTTCCGTACTTCGGCGCGGTGATGCACATCTGTCGCACCGCCTCGTGCCCGACGAAGTCGGCCTCGAGCGCGACTAGCAGCTCTTCCATCGTGACCTTCTTCTCATCGAAGACCAGCGTGCGGATGGCGGACAACGAATCGATGACCGTGCCAAAGCCCATCACGTCGAAGAAACCGAGGTAGAGCGCGCCGTCGATTGGACCCGAATGAATGTCCTGACAGCTCTCCATGCAGAGGTCGTGCAGCATGGAAAACATCGGCGACGCAATGTGCTGTGACTTGAGCGTGTCCGCTACGTACTGCTGAATGAACGTGTGCTGAACGACATTCTCGACCTGTTTGACGAAAGCGCTCCAGAGCTCCTCGTACGATCCAAACGTCGTGGGATCGCCCGTGCTGATGCCCACGAGCCCGCTCCCATAGCAACCCATCCGCCCGTTGCGAAGTGTCATCTCCAGAATCGCGCCGAGGTTGATCCACGCGCAACCGGTCGCGATGCCTTCGCGATTTAGCATCTTGGTTTCGGAGCAACCGGTCACGCAGTAGTCATTGGCCTCTTTCATCGTTCCGCCCTTCGCGACCAGGAGCGGGATGATCTCGTCGTCGCAAAAAAGCTTAGGGAAGCCGGACCCGTCCTTGATCGTTTCGGCAACCGCGTGCAGGAAAGCATTCGGAGTTCGCGAGTGAATGCGCGCTGCGAGGTCCGGATAGTTCAGCGGAAACTCACGCTTCGACTTCAGGATCAAGTATGAAAGCTCGTTGCTGGCGTCATTGCCGTCCGGCGTCAGCCCGCCGATCGTGGTCGCCTCCCAGTGGGCAAACCCGTCGGTCAGCGACGGCTGCCCTGGCTTCGCGTAGACGTCGGTGCTCCGCGCCATTCCGATCCAGATCGACTCGAGCAGCATCAGCGCTTCGTCTTCGCTGAGTCGGCCCTCGTCGACGTCTTTGCGGTAGTAAGGATAGAGGTATTGATCGATGCGACCGTTGCCGACCACCCCGCCCACGGCTTGCTCGAAACGAGACACAGTCTGCACGAACCACTGCGACTGCACGGCCTCGTGGAAGGTGCGTGCCGGGTGCTCCGGGACGCGCTCGCAGATTTCGGCGATCTCGAGCAGCTCGCCACGGCGCTCGGTGCTGGGCTCTTCTGCAGCTTTCGCACGAGCGAGCTCCGCGTAGCGGTGTGCGAATGCAATCATCGCGTCACAGACCGTACACACCGCCTCGAGGAACGGTCGTTGCTCTACGTAGGCCTTGGTGTCCATCGGATCGAGGGCGGCGAGCCGTTCGCCGGCCTCTCTTCGAATGGATCCGATGCCGCGCTCGAGGACCTTCCCGTAGTCGTGGGCCCACGCGAGCATCGAACGTCCCGAGGCAGTCGGCGTCACGACGAAGATCCGCGCCATCAGCTTGCGCGTCTCGTCAGGGAGCGCGTTCATCAGCGCCGTGTGGTACGCGTTGCGCTCCCAGTAAGGGAGCACCTCCTCATTCAACGTGGCGATGTCCTGCTCGGTGATCACGATCGAGTCGCCCGGCTTGCTCGGCACGAGCTCGTGCGGATGGGTGTAGAAGCGACCCGGACCGACGAGCTCGCTGTACACGACCGCGTAGCGACCAGGGGGCCCCGCGCTTCCGACAAGCACTTCGTCGGCCTCGATGTGAATCGGATGGTTTTCGAGGATGTGCGCCAGTGCCTTGGCCCAGCGCAGCACCATCGGCTGCCCCTCGGTCGACTTCATCGATTCAGTGAGCAAGCGCGGTCGCTCGACATTCAGTCGGATCGGCTCATCCCGGAAGCCCTCCAGCATGCGCTGGATACGGGCGCGCTTCGACTGGGTCGCCTTGCTGGGCAATCCGATCGGCTCACCGCGTTCGATGCGGGCTTCGTGCGGTGTCAGCACCTTCGGACCCGTAGGGGCGACGGGGGCTCCGACAGCGTCCAACATAGCTTCGACTCCTTTCAGGCACACCCTCTGCGAGTATAGGTCGAAGGTATGGGTGGCCCGCCGATAGGAGCAATGGTCGGGGCTGACCTTTTGATGTACGATATTGACATCATGCACCTCACTGCATGCGGGCTCTTGCCGCGAACCCTCCGAATCCGCGGACCGCACGCCCATCCGAGCTACGAGCTTCATTACGTGATCGCAGGGCGCGCGTCGTTCTCCCTCGGTGGCGCGCAAGTTCCGGTTCGCCCGGGCGACTTCTTCTACACCTCTCCCGGCACCATGCACCAAATGGAGGTCGGGGAAGAGGGCTACCTCCTGCAATACGTCGCGTTTGCGGAGCTCGACGGCGACCACGACGCAGCGCTTGCCGCGGACCTTCGGACCGAGGTCGGCGAAGGCCGGGTGCGCAGGATCGGCGACCGCTACCATGCGCTCTTCGCTCGGCTGAGCCGCCAGTCGCTTTCGACCGACGCCAAGCTGCAGCGGGCCGCATCCGCCCGAATGTCGGCTTTCCTTTACGATCTGATGGTCGATACGGAGGCGACGCCCGAAAGCCACCCCACGGTCGAACGCGCGCTGGCGTTCATGCGCTCCCACGTTCCCGAGGCCTACGGCCTCGATACACTCGTCGAAGAGCTGGGGATCGACAAGTCGTATTTCATCAGGCTTTTCAAGAGAAACATCGGCGTACCCCCGATGAAGTACGCCATGAACCTGAAGATGAGCGCCGCGTCGGATCTGCTTCGGACGACCACCGAGCCGCTGGCCGCGGTCGCCGCCCGAGTGGGCTTCAAAGACGAGTACCACTTTGCAAAGCGATTCAAGCAATGGAGCGGCACGCCACCTGGCGCATTCCGTCAGCAGGGCTGAGGCGCAGGCCCGCTGCTTCTTCCTGGTGCTCAGCGTGGCGAGTGCCATGCTTCCGCTCATCGAGGCCGAAAGCTAGTCTACCACGCCATGCCTAAGCGCCGCGCGACCCAGCTCAAGCTGGACATCCTTCCGCAACCGGACGACACGACTTGCGGGCCAACCTGCCTTCATGCGGTCTACCGGTATTGGGGCGACGACATCCCGCTCACGCGCCTGGTCAACGAGATCGACCCGCTTCCAGGTGGCGGCACCTTGGCCGTGTCGCTCGCCTGCCACGCGCTGCGCCGGGGCTACAAAGCCGAGATCTACACCTACAATCTGCAGCTCTTCGACCCGGCTTGGTTCGGTGAGGGCATCGATCTCGCCGAGCGGCTCCGGGCCCAGAAGAAGCACAAGCGCAGCCGGAGGCTCGCGATTTCGACGGACGCATATCTCGAGTACCTGTCGCTCGGAGGCCTCGTCCGTTTCGAGGAGCTTCGCCCTGCGCTCATTCGGCGGTTCTTGAATCGAAACGTACCCATCCTCACGGGTCTGAGCGCGACGTATTTGTACCAGTGTCCGAGGGAGCACAACGACGACTACGACGACATCCGCGGTGAGCCGGTCGGGCATTTCGTCGTGCTCAGTGGATACGAACGTAAGAAGAGTCAGGTCACGGTTTCGGACCCATCGCACGACAACCCACGCTTCCGAACCCACCGATACAGCGTGGGAATGAACCGACTCATCGCAGCCATCGCGCTCGGCGTCATGACCTACGACGCGAACCTCCTGGTTCTGACGCCCGCGACGGTGTCGAGCGAGGTGACGCCGTGACTGCGCTGATCGTCGTCGAACGACCCGAGAACTGGCCGCTCGACATTCCGGGCACGGAAGTCGTAACCGCCTCCGATTACCTGACCGACACCCGATTCGTCGAGCTCAAGAGGGCCAAGGTCTTCAACCTGTGCAGGAGCTACGGCTATCAGAGCGCGGGATACTACGTGTCGCTACTCGCGGCTGCCCGAGGACACAAACCGCTCCCGTCCGTGATGACGATGCAGGATCTGCGGCAGGCATCTCTCGTTCGGATCGCGTCGGAGACCACCGAAGAGATCATTCAGCAAACGCTCGCCCCCATCAAGAGCGAGCGCTTCGTGCTCAGCATCTATTTCGGACGCAACATGGCCAAGCGCTACGACCGCCTGTGCAGCGCGCTCTTCAACCACTTCCCCGCGCCCCTGCTCCGAGCCGAGTTCATCTATGCAGGTCAGTGGCGTCTCGAGAAGCTCTACGCCATCGCAAGCCACGAAATACCCGCGTCCCATCGGGAGTTCGTCATCGAGCAGGCTCGGCGCTTCTTTCGGCGCCCGCGCCAACCCGGCGTACAGCGTGCGCGGTACGATCTCGCGATTCTCGTGAACCCAGACGAGGTCGATGCCCCGTCGGACGACAAAGCGATTCGAAGGTTCATGCGTGCCGCGAGAAAGGTGGGTTTCGACCCGTGGATCGTCGGCAAAGAGGACTTCGGCCGCATTGCGGAATTCGACGCTCTGTTCCTGCGGGAGACGACCTCGGTCAATCACTACACCTATCGCTTCGCCCGCCGCGCGGAAGCCGAGGGCCTCGTCGTCATCGACGATCCAGAGTCCATCGTTCGGTGTACGAACAAGGTGTACCAGGCCGAGCTGTTCGAGTTGAACGACATAGGGTGCCCGAAGACACTGGTCATCGACCGCGAATGCGCCGAAGAAATCGCGGCGAAGCTCGGGCTCCCCTGCGTGCTCAAGAAACCAGACAGCTCTTTTTCGGCAGGTGTCGTCAAAGCGGACACGGAAGCCGACCTCGCGGCGCACCTGCACCAGTTCCTCGAAGAATCGGAGCTCGTCATCGCCCAAGAGTTCGCGAAGTCCGACTTCGACTGGCGAGTGGGCATCATCGACGGGACGCCCCTGTACGTCTGCAGATACCACATGGCGCGGGGTCATTGGCAGATCCAGAAAGCCACGAGCGGGAGCGGCCGCATCTACGGAAAGACCGAGACTCTGGCGGTCGGGGACGCGCCCAAGGCCGTGGTCGATCTCGCGTTGCGCGCTTCGAATCTCATCGGCAATGGCCTCTACGGAGTCGACATCAAGGAAGTCGACGGACGGCTCTTGGTGATGGAAGTCAATGACAACCCGAGCATCGAGGCGGGCACGGAGGACGCGGTTCTCAAGGAGGACCTCTACCTCATCATCATGCAGAGTATTTACGATCGACTGGAACGTCGGGGTCAGGAGCACCAGTGAGCGTCCCAAACCCGCTGGGCCTATTCGAGGGCTTCGGCATCGAGATCGAGTACATGATCGTCGATGCAGACACGCTCATGGTCCGGCCCGTGGCGGACGAGCTCTTGAAGGCAGTCGCCGGCACATACGAGATGGAGGTCGACCGCGGCAAGCTCTGCTGGTCCAACGAGCTCGCCTTGCACCTGATCGAGCTCAAGACCAACGGGCCGGTCGCATCGCTCGAGGGTCTCGCGACTGCGTTTCAGTCGGACGTCCGGGAGATCGAACGGCTCCTCGCGCCGATGGGAGCGCGCTTGCTGCCTACGGGAATGCATCCGTGGATGGCCGCTGACGAGCTTCGCCTTTGGCCACACGAAGACGACGTCATCTACGACAACCTGCATCGGATCTTCGACTGCCGTGGGCACGGGTGGTCGAACCTCCAGAGCATGCACGTGAACTTGCCCTTCCGGAACGACGCGGAGCTCGGACGGCTGCATGCAGCGATCCGGCTGGTGTTGCCACTCATTCCGGCACTGGCGGCCAGCTCCCCATTCGTCGACGGCCGGGCCAGCGGTCTGCTCGATACCCGTCTGCACGTCTATCGGGACAACGCCCGCCGAATTCCATCGGTCACGGGACGCGTGATCCCCGAGCCCGTGTTCACGCGAGCAGGCTACGAGCGCCTCCTCGACGGAATCTATCGAGACCTCGCAGCCCTCGATCCGGAGGGAATCCTGCAACACGAATGGATCAACGCCCGCGGCTGCATCGCGCGGTTCGATCGGATGGCGCTCGAGATTAGGCTCATCGACGTTCAAGAGTGTCCGCGCATGGACATCGCGATCGCCCGCGCCGTCACCGCTGTCGTGCGAGCGCTCGCCGAAGAGACCTGGGTCGGCCTCGACGAACAGCAAGCTTGGAGCGAGCACGAGCTCGAGCGGATCCTGCTTTCGACGATCGCCCACGCGGACCGCGCCATCATCCACGACGAGCGATTCTTGAGATCGTTTGGGCTCGGCACTGGTCCGCTTCTGGCGGGCGAGCTCTGGGCGCACCTGATCGACACCCAGATCTCGGCGCGCCCCGAGCTCGCCTCCGCGGCTTCGGACCTCGCTGTGATCTCGAACCAGGGCTGTCTGGCGCGACGGATCATCGAGGCTGCCGGTCCGGACGCCAGCCGAGACCGGCTCAGAGAAGTCTACGGAAGGCTCGCCGAGTGCCTGAGGCACGGCGAGATCTTCTCGGGTCACCCATGAGTCAGCCGGCCCTCCTCTTGACCTGCGAGCACGGGGGTGCGCGCGTCCCCGAACGCTACCGCGCACTCTTTCGAAGCCAGGCGGCGGGCGCCGCCCTACGAAGCCATCGGGGCAGCGACCACGGCGCTCTTGGGCTGGCACGCGCCCTGCGCCGCTCCTTTGGTGCCCCGCTCTACTACAGCGACGTCACCCGTCTTTTGGTCGACCTGAACCGCTCGGTCGGGCACCCCGAGCTGTTTTCCGAGTTCTCGAGGCGTCTCAGTCCGGCCGAGCGCGCCGACTTGCTCGCCCGACACTACTTCCCGCATCGAAACGCGGTCGAATCCTGGATCGATGGGCAGGTCCGACGCCGGCGGAGAGTCGTGCATGTCGGCGTTCACAGCTTTGCACCGCGCTTGCGCGGCGAAGTCCGACGCGCGGATCTGGGTCTCCTCTACGATCCGGGGCGGGCCTCCGAGGTCGAGCTCTGCGGCGCGTGGAAAGGCTCGATCTGCACGCTCGACCCGGCGCTTCGCGTGCGTCGCAACTATCCTTTCCTCGGTAAGGCCAACGGGCTGGTCACACACCTGCGCGGGCGCTTCGGTGCGGAGCAGTACATCGGCGTCGAGCTCGAGCTCAACCAAGCCCTCCTCACCAGACCCGGCGTAGAGCGGCATCTCCGGGCGATCATCGTCGAAAGCCTCAGGGCGGCTTTGAAAGAGCTCCATGTGGCAGCCCACTGAACGTCGCGGCGCCCCGTCCGGAGTAAGCGGTGTTCCACCCGGGCAACCTGAGCAATCTGGTCGAAGAGAGGACGATCACTTCCGTCCATCCGGGCGTGCTTACGTTTGGCTATACCGTCAGTCCGTAGCGCCGGGCGTCGGACCCGCGGGATCAATCGGAAGCGGCAGCCCGCTCGGAACCTCGAGCGGGCGAATCGCGCTCCGCGCCTCGTCTCGAAGCGTCTTGTCGACGAAGAGAAGGATCAGCCGCAGGTTTTACTCGGCCGCACCCGGGGGCGCGGTGTCCGTCTCGGCGCCTCCACAGCCGCCAGCCAGGCCGACGATGGACAGCAGACGCAGGCCAATTGCGTCTCGCGGCTGCATGGTGGTGGGTGACGAGCCTACCACGGAAGATGCGGGTCGCGGGTAGCACGGCTCATGGTAGTCTCGCGCCTCCCAGCGAGATCGAAATGCCAGTTCCGTTCCGCGTCCTCAGGCTGTTTGGCCCGTTGTTTTGCGTTCTTGCTTTCGCTGGATGTGGGGCGGATACGCCGTCCGGCGCGGCGGGTGCTGGAGGTGCGTTGGGTGCCGGCGGAATGGCCGGCACGGCGGGTGCCGGCGGCATGGCAGGTGCCGGCGGCATGGGCGGCGCGGCCGGTGGTGCTGGTGGCATCGGGGGTGCTGGCGGCGCGGCAGGTGCTGGCGGCGTAGGCGGCATCGGCGGCGCTGCAGGCATGGGCGGCGCCGGAGGCGTCGCGGGCATGGGCGGCGCGGGAGGTATGGCTGGCGTTGGCGGCACGGCTGGCGCAGGTGGCATGGGAGGCGTCGGCGGCGCGGGTGGCACGGCGGGT
>Ga0209536_100008215_pt1 | contig 15681 bp, 14 predicted proteins | sample DeeMarSeWOR28_12_FD_187461 | JGI IMG/M metagenome (GOLD analysis project Ga0209536, IMG submission 187461) | Marine sediment microbial communities from White Oak River estuary, North Carolina - WOR-2-8_12 (SPAdes) (version 2) | ecosystem: Environmental > Aquatic > Marine > Intertidal zone >...
CCGGATTTCAGGATTTACGATGAAGGCCATTCCTCCGCCTGACATACCCCCGAGCATGAGGAAGCCCCAGTAATGTTCACCAAATTCATTTTTAGCAAGACTGATCAACTCTTCTGTAAAGGCATTGTTTACTCCTGGAATAACTTTCTGAATGGACTCCTCCCAGTCCTCTGTTGTTAACCTCCCCAGTTCTTTCATATCACCGGACTTTACGGCATCGACAATCTTATCAAACAAATGGATCCCCCTGAGACGCGCCTTCCATTCCGATTCATATTTCAGGAGATATTTTTCTGTGACCATTTCAAGGATAGGCCCAACGTCCTGAGAGATGCCCCCATGTACAAGGACCAGGGAATCAAGTATCCTTTCTTCAATATCGACGGGGAGTTCCTCTTTAGTAAAAACAGTATGCCTGGGCAGCAGACATCCGCGGCTTATTCCATGCTCAGGATGACCTTCTTCTGCATACTGACCGGTAATAACCTTGAAGGCTGGCCAGAGCCCTCCGGAATCCTGCCATCCACCGCCGGAGCCGCCAAGCCACTCTCCCAGAATTGCACGGGATGCCACGATGCGACGATCGTCATCACTGAGAGGGCCCCTTTGATTCCTGATCTGTCCGCTGAATCTCATAAGCCTTGTAATGATCGTTGCCAGAAGCGTCGTACTGACAGCCAGACGGGAACCTTTGGGGATACCATTTACCTTTGTAACTATTTCAATGCCTCCCTCTTTTCCCATCAGCTTTTTGAGAAGTGCGGCCAGAGCAATGTCTCTCTTCTCGAAACAGGGGGGGATCAGGCCTGAGGCAACAACTCCAGCCTTCAGGAGGGAAAGGTAGTCATTGCCGAAATTAAACAGTTCTTCCAGTGAGGCAATCTTTTTGGAAGACTTCAGGTCAACTGATGAGAGAAGGATGACCGGTTCCTCAATATAGCGGCAATAACATTCACAGGGCGGGAGGATTGGTTCATTGCTGCCCTGTACAGAGAGGTCAACAGAGATGTTTATCACCCGTGCCCCCTCCGGGAAATCCATTCCAAGAAAAAATATATCTGACCATCCGCTGTGCGACGGATCAAGCCTTACAGGTGATCTGTCGACCCCCACAGGGTATAAGCCTGTGACAGGTTCAGGTGTTGTAAGCCCAGAGGGGGCTCTAAAGGGATAATCTTCAACACTGTTCATCCCGTAGAGATGTGAATTTTCAGTGCACTCACTGATTGAAAGCTTGACCTGGTCAAGGAGATATTGAAAGGCAAGCCTGTAATATGCATCAGCGAGCGCGCTGAAGAGGGCGCTGTTCTGTTCATTACATTCCAGGAAGATACGGATTGCTTTTTCAAAATCCCTTGCACAGGATGCCTTTACACCTTCAAAAGGAATAAGGCCGACTGAAACAATATCTTTATTCTCCTGAAGATAGAAGCGATAGAGAACAAAAAGGAAAAGCGATGCCCTGACTTTATGGTAGAGATTGTCGGCTGATTTTCGGAACCCCTCCAGCTCATCAGACAGACGCAGGAGGTCCTGCGCTGACTTTCCATCGAGGAGCAGGTTAATGGAACGATTTCGCAGTGTCTCGTCGTTACTTATGATTGTTTCGATAAGCTGATTGGACATGGGTGAATTATTATTTTAACATATGGAACATGTCATGAGAGTTCTGATCCAGAGAGTGAAAAAGGCAGGCGTTTCCGTAAAGGGCAGAGAGATTTCTGCTATTGGCAGGGGACTGCTTCTCTTCGTCGGCATAGGGAGGGAAGACGGCCCCGATGATTGTGAGTTTATGGCCAATAAGATATCGAAGATGAGGATTTTTGAAGATGACCGGGGGAAGATGAATCGGGATATTGCCCAGGTAAAGGGACAGATACTCAGTGTTTCTCAGTTTACTCTCTATGCTGACACGAAAAAAGGCAACCGGCCCGGTTTTGATAAATCAGCTGACCCTGATACTGCCAGAGACTACTGGCAGCAATTCAACAACCTGTTACGTGAAAAGGACATTGATGTAAAGGAAGGTGTCTTTGCTGCCCACATGGAAGTGGAGATTGTCAATGACGGACCTGTGACTCTATTGCTGGACTCAGGGGAAGGACAGGGCCCTCAGTTGAAGAGCAGGACGAAGGTCTTGAACATATCTTCATGAAAATGGCCCAGCATTTCCTCTTTCATTATCTTCAGCGCCTGAAATGGCGATAGTTTCCTTTTATAAGACCGCTCGGCAGTAAGTGCGTCAAATACATCCGCTATACAGCAGATCCTGCCATATACGTGTATTTCATCACCTTTCAGTCTTCTGGGATAGCCTGTGCCGTCTTCACGTTCATGGTGCTGGAATATTACTGTCTTGACCTCATCACTTAAATGATCAGTTTCTCTCAGCACCTTGAATCCCTGATAGGGATGGGACCGCATGATTTCCTGTTCCCTGTTATCAAGCCTTCCCGGCTTGTTAATGATGTTCGGGTCTATTTTTAATTTGCCAAGATCATGGAGAAAGAAGCCTGCGCCAAGCTCGTGGAGATCATGATCATCTGAACCTCTGAAGAGTTCCTTTGAGAGCATGACGGACAGCACCCCCACGTTCACTGAATGGGTATAGGTATAAAAATCATGGGAAACAATGTTGAGCATGCAGAGAGAGGTTTCATCATCATGAAGAATGAGATCTACAACATGAGAAATGCCTTTCTTCCCGTCCTTGATATTTTCACGGGTCGGTGAATCCCACACCTTCTGCATGAGTTGAATGGAGTGATGGTAGACTACCTGTGCCTTCTCCTGGGGCTCAACGGTCGTGTCATACACAACTTCCCTGAGATCATCGGAGATCAGTTTCTCCGGTTCCCATTTCTGAGGCGGGTGTAGCATAGCGGGATGACTTATGCTCTCAACTTCCTCAACGAGCTGACTTTTTGCACTGTCAACTTCAATTTCCCTGAGACCCATACCTGATAGTGTTTCAATTTGCTCTTCAGAGGTGATGAGGAATCTGTTTTTTAGAAAGGGATGTCTGAACCAGGAACGTGGCAGGATTACGTACATACCCACCTTTAAATCTTTTAGATCAATAAAATATATCATCTGTACAGGATATTAATAAAATACAATGAATGAGATTACTTACCCCTGATCTTTTCAAGCATCTCCGATGATAGCTGGAAGTCCGGACCTTCTTCTTCTTTTACCTTCTTGAAAAAATCACATAAGACGCAATTGCCGTATTTCTGTGCAAATGAACCCTGCACCGTGCCCCCGCACATGCTTCCGGCAATAATCCAGCAGGCACGGCCTGCCTTCTCTCCGTCATGGGTTCCAGTCAGACTCTCCTCTTTTGATGCCGGACATTCACCGAGTTCATGGACCTTAATGCCACCGGGCTCTCTCCCACATTTCTTGTATTCCCAGCAATTGAGTTTCTTCATTTTCCTATTACCTCGAGATTTTCTTTTTTATCACCTGATAAATCCAGTCTTAAAAACATCTCAACAACACCGGCATCAAACTGGGTACCCACGTTGGACCGTATATATTCTTTCACTTTTTCTTTCGGCCATCCGGGCCGGTAAGGACGGTCTGAGCAGAGGGCGTCCCAAACGTCAACCACAGAGAATATACGTGCTGCCAAAGGAATCTCCTCACCCTTCAGTCCCTTGGGGTAGCCGGTACCATCCCACTTTTCATGATGGTAGAGCGGTATGTCAATTGCCGGTCTCAGGTGCTCTATGGGATAGAGCAAATCCCGGGCATACACAGGGTGCTGTTTCATAATGACCCATTCATCTTCTGTCAGCTTGCCCGGTTTTAACAGAATATTATCAGGGATCCCCATTTTTCCTATATCATGAAGCAAAGCACCTCTCCGGACCTGCATGAGATCGTCATCCCTTATCTGGAATTCCTGTGCAATGCGCACTGTCAGTTCCGTAACTCGTCTTGAGTGGCCCTCTGTCTCTCTGTCCCGCATATCAAGGGCCCGTGCCCAGCCTTCAATAGTCGTGTCATAGGCAAGGGAAAGTTCAGTATTTGAACGCTGCAGATCAGCAAAGAGTGTTGCATTATCCAGGGCAATCGCTCCCTGGTCGGCAATTGCTTCGAGAAATTCCATCCAGTCTGGATCTGAATTGACAGTTGAACGGTTAAATATTTCCAGTACTCCCTTCACATTCCCTTTTGCGATGAGAGGAACGGCAAAATAGGTCACAAAGTCTTCATCCGGGAAGAGCTTGGAGTTATCAAACCCTGAGCTCTTTTCTCTGAGGTCAGGTATGGTGACAATATGACGTTTGATGGCTGCACTGCCTGCATGACTTTCACCCAGCCTGAGACGGGTATATTTCAGTGCACTTGATCTGAAACCTTTGCTGACTATATATTCCAGCATCTGAGTATCCTGGTTCAGAAGCAGTATGGAAGCGGCATCAATATTGAGCTGAGATAAAATTTGTGTGAGGAATACATCAAGTGTTACATTCAGGTCGAGGCTTGCAATGATTGCCTGGTCAATTGAGCGCAGCGCACTCAGGCGGCCAACCTGTTTCTGAATAATCTCTTCCGTGTGTTTGCGGCTGGATACGTCCCTTATTATTGCAGTGAAGTAAGTCTCTTCTCTCACCTTCCATGTGGAAATGGAGAGTTCAAGGGGGAATGTATGACCGTCCTTTCTGAGACCTTCCATTTCCATAGTCGTTCCAACCATTCGAGACTGACCGTTGTTGACTAATCGTTCTATACCTGCACTATGCAAATCCCGATATCCCTGAGGCATGATCGAAGTTACTTTTTGACCCACAATTTCCTCAGCAGTATAACCGAATATTTTTTCTGCAGCAGTATTCCAGAATATCACCTCTCCACGACTGTCAACATATAAGATTGCATCGCTGGCATTCTCGGCTACGGAACGAAACCGTTTCTCACTGTCAAGAATCGACTCTTCCGCTGCCTTCCTCATCTTTATTTCCTCAATAAGACTGTCTCTGCTTACCGTTGTATTTTTCAGGTCCTCCGCCATTTTATTAAAGGTCGCTGACAACTCCCCGATTTCATCTCCTGATGATTCCCTGACCCTCACATCCAGATCCCCATGTCCCAATTGTATGGTTGCATCACGGAGCCGTCTGATATTTCTTGAAATCGATGCTGCCAGCACCAGACCCAGGGAAATTGTGACAAGTGCGATTGCCAGTGTGGTCAGCGCTATTCGGAATGATAATTCCTTGATAGGTGCATAGAGCTCATCAGCATCCTGTTTAATTATTAATATCCAGTTCAGGCCACCATATTCATGAAAGCCTTGTGTATGAATGTGTGTCACAAGTACTTCTTTGCTTTCTTCCCTTTCGATTTCGGCTTCCTGTAAAATCATTATTTCGTCCTGTACCGTACCGGGTACTAACTGATCTTTTCCACCGATAAGGTATGTTACATCCTGAAAGAACCGGTGGCCTTCTGTTGAATACAGGACCTTACCATCGGCATTGGTTAATATGTAGTACATGGTTTCATGTTTGCCGTGCATTGCCTCCTGTTCTATATTCATTGCAGACATTAAGTCCTGCAGGCTCAGCACAACTTTTATGACGCCGATAAAATCATTGTATTCATCATAAACGGCCAAACCAAAATCTACGGAATATAAATCTGCACTTTCGTCATAGGCGACATCATTAATAAACAATTTATTCTGTTGAGCCCGCTGCCACCATTCTTCGTCATCCTGTTTATAGTCACTGGTTTTTCCTGACATGGCTACATTCGCTCCGAATTTATTCGTTACAAAAACCTCTCCTACGACCTCAAACCCATAGAGATGTGTAAAGAAGTCCCGCTTCTGTCTTAACTCCCATGTCAGGTTTTTATCTAAAAAAGGCAGCGTATTCTTTAAAATAGCCTCTTCTGAAATAGAAGGCCATGCCTTTTCTATTTCCTCAATATATGTCTGCACATTTTCTAATATGCTGAATTGATTGTTCGATGCAGCTAATGCCTCCTGCAGAATAATATCTTTTGAGAATGCCTGAAATATTTCTATCTTGCTTTCAAGTTCTTTTTCTATATTGTTCAGAACATTTCTTGCCTGTAACCTGGTACTTTTCAGAAATGTTTCCTGAAGAAGGCTTCTGCTGTACTGAATAGAAAAAAAAGCTGTGAGTGAGCTCAATACAACGACCACAGAAAAAGCCAGTATTAATTTATGCAGTAATTTCATGATATAGATATTGTTTTTTTTACTATTTATTACTTCTTACTAAACAGGTATATAATTAACCTTATTAATCGGATGAGAGAGTGAATAACTTTATTTGAAATATTAATGAGCGGGTTATTGAGCAATAAAGTGGCCAGGTGTTGCTGACCAATGGAAAAAGTCTGAAAGGGAACTCAGGAATAGGCAAAAAAAGGAATGTTTATATTTTCAGCTGATGGTTTGATGTAAAGGAAAGTCTCCGGACGATATGCAGGGCAAATACGGTGGAGAGTGCCGTTGATCCCACAAGGAGAAGCATGATGATTATCTGATATTTAATGGCAATCATAGGGTCAGTGCCTGCGAGAATCTGTCCTGTCATCATACCGGGGATAGAGACAATACCCACTGACATCAGGGCATTAATGGAGGGTATCATTCCGGATTTGACGGAACTTTTGAAATTCTCAGCAGAGCTTTCTACAGGTGTTGCTCCAAGGCTCAAAAAGAGTTCAATTCTGCCCCGGTCCTTTTTCAGCCCCTCAAACCAGTTATTCATAGAAATGGCGATTGCGTTCATGGAGTTACCAATAATCATACCGCCAATGGGAATAAAATAGACCGGCATATACCAAGGGTCAACCTGTACGATAGCAGCCATGACAAATAAGTTTATGATCATGTAACTAAGAAACATTGAGGCAAGGACGGGAAGAAAGTAGGGGACGCGCTTTTCCGTTACCCTCCCTGATATGATCCTGGCTGCAAAGAAAATCATGAAGGAAAAGAGCAGAAATACAATAAGGGGATTGTTAACGGCAAATACAACCTTCAGGACATAGCCGAGCAGAATCAATTGCAGGAAGGTCCGTATTGTGCCGATAAGCAGGTCTTTTTCAAGCCTGAGTTTCAGCAGGACAGAGCATAGTCCTGCAGCAGCAACGAGGAATGTCGTGACTGCAACATTCAACCAGGACATATTAATGATTTCAGCGTTCATTTTAATTCCTTTAACGTCCTGTTTTTTATTTCAAAATCTCTGTAACTGGTATGTGCGAAGGAGACCGTGCTGTGGCTAGCCATCAGAACCGTAACATCAGAGGACCGCAGCAGAGATTCTATCTTTTGTTCAATGAGCTTTTTATTGGCTTCATCCAGGGCAGAACCGGGTTCGTCAAGGAGCAGGACCTCAGGTTCGAGGAGCATTGCCCTGATCAGGGAAATGCGTTGTTTTTGTCCAACAGACAATTTCAGTGCCTCATCCCGGAGAGATACCTGGAGCTGAAAATAGTCAAGCCATTCTTCCGCCCTGGATGCATCAAACGTATTGTCCCTGTGGACAGTAAATGAAAAAGGAAATCTAAGGTTATCTTCAACACTGCCCTCTATGACATGCGGTATCTGCGGCAGATAAATAATGGACTTCCTGATCTTCTCTATCCCGTATTCCCGGATATCTCTCCCATGATAGAGGATGACCCCATTCCCGGAGTCGCAGAAACGGTTAAAGAGCTGGAGAAAGGTGCTCTTCCCCGCCCCTGACTCACCCCTGATCAAAGAGAGCTCATTTGCTCCGATTTCAAGGTTCAGGTCCTCAAGGACACTGCTGCCCCCGGGGTAATTGAAAGAAACATCTCTGAATCGAAAAAGTGTATTGTGCATTTCTGGTGACTCCAGTTTCTCATTATAACTGATAATTTAAACGGGAATTAAAATATATTGGATTCAGGAAGTGGGGTCTCGCTTCAAATGAAAGATTCCACTTCTGCCCACTTGACATACAGGCAGTATGAAATTGACCTGTGGATAGTTATTTATATTCGTTGATCTGTACTGTCGTACCTTAATAAACATGCCTATTATGTGTCCAGACTTATCAGTATCTGAGGTTACTTTCACCACTCCAGGGCACAGTTTATTCCACGCTCATATCGGGTCAGTAAATTCTCTGTTGCTTTAGAAATGGAATTAATATAAATTAATTCTAGCCTTATACGTAATTCAAAAAGCTGTGAGGGGAGTCAGATGGGCAAAGAGATAGTTCTTTTACTGGCTGAAGATGACGAAGGGCATGCAACCCTTACCATTCAGAATCTGAAGCGGGCTGGTGTGACAAATTCAATAGTCCATTTTAAAGACGGGCAGGAAATCCTGGATTTTCTTTTCAAAAGAGGCAATGGCTTAAGCCGCAGTGATGACGAACTATATGCATTGCTTTTAGATATTCGCATGCCCATTGTTGATGGTCTGGACGTTATCAGACAGGTCAAAGATGACAGTATACTTAAGGAGATACCGGTCATTATTCTTTCCACGACCGATGATCCGGTTATGATTGAACGATGTCTTGATTTGGGCTGTGTAAAGTATGTCGTGAAGCCACTCAGTTATGACAGGTTCACTGATGAAATAAGAAACCTGGGCAAATATCTCTTAGAGGAAATTTACCCGGGATTAGACGCTGCAGGCAGGCAGTAAGGTTTTGTTTTTATAGAAGCATCGGGAAGGTCCTTTTTCAAAATCCCCTTACAAATAATGTACAATATTTGATGCGGTGTACAGATGTTATTGTTCTCATGCGGCGCAGGCAGGTCACCGCAGGCGCCTCGCCGGGGCGAGAATCCAGAAAGGGAATGAAACTATTCATTGCCTTGTCAGATGTCAGAAATACATCGCCGTAATGAGAGTTTTAGATGATCTGTAATTAAAATTTTATATGACCAGAAAATACCATATACACACATTCGGTTGTCAGATGAATGTCCATGATTCCGAGAAGATAGCTGGTATATTCTCAGAAAGTGGATTAATAAATGCCGGTCATGCAGAGAATGCTGATGTCATTGTTTTAAACACCTGCAGCATCAGGGAAAAGGCTGAGCAGAAATTTCTCAGTGAACTGGGACGCCTGAAAAAGGCAAAGGACTATAACCCGGGCCTGAAGATAGCCGTTGCCGGGTGCATTGCGCAGCAGCAGGGGAAGTCCCTTTTCAAGCGCTTCCCCTATGTAGATTTCATCGTTGGTCCCAATAATATAGATAAATTATATAGGTGGATCGACAACAAAAGTATTGGAACTGCCCTGGAGGACAATCCTGAGTATCACAAAAAAAATCTCCCCATGCAAAGGGCAGGGGGTGTACGTGCCTGGGTTTCTATTATGTACGGTTGTGAGAATTTCTGCGCTTACTGCGTTGTCCCCTATACACGCGGAAAGGAGCGGAGCAGGCCTGCCCAGGATATTTATGATGAAATCAGTTCTTTGGCTAAAAGGGGTTTTAAAGAAGTAACCCTTCTTGGCCAGAACGTAAATTCCTATGGCCGCACTCTGGAAGAGGCTGTTCATTTCCCTGATTTGTTACGGAAAGTACACTCCATCGATGGGATAGAGAGAATACGCTTCGTTACTTCCCATCCTAGAGATCTTTCCGAAGAACTGATATTGGCGATGAAAGAATTGCCCAAGGTCTGTGAGCACCTGCACCTGCCGATCCAGTCAGGGTCTGACCATGTACTGCACCTCATGAACCGGGGCTACACCTTTAAAGAGTATAGGAGAAGGGTCGATGGTCTGAGAAAAATGATTCCCGGCATTTCGATAACAACCGACATTATTACAGGATTCCCCGGCGAAACTGAGGGAGATTTCCGTATGACCATGCAGGCACTCACTGATATTCAGTATGACGGTATATTTGCATTTAAATATTCAAAACGGCCCGGTACAAAGGCCATTGAAATGCCTGATCATGTACCGGAGCAGGTAAAAGCAGAGAGACTGGCCCAGGTTCTCCAGCTACAGGAAGCTGTAACGTACCAAAAAAACAGCGAACTGGTGGGTCAGGTGCTGGAGATCCTTGTTGAAGGTCCAAGCTCCAGTGATCCTGAAAGACTGACAGGCAGAACAGGGACAAACAAGATCGTACATTACTGCGGTGAAAGAGAAGATCAGGATGCCTTTGTAAACGTCAGGATTGTGAAGGCAGGCTTGCATTCGCTCTTTGGTGAGAAGCTGTTCTGAATTATTTATAAATCTAGCAGAAAACTTCATCGTTTCAGACCAAAAAATAATATGTGTACGTTATTTCATCCATGAAAATATCCATCCAGACATTGGGCTGCAAGGTCAACCAGGCAGAGAGCGCATCTATTGAAGGTATGCTTCGCGACGGTGACCACGAGATAGTCAGTGCCCGTGATAAGCCGGATCTATGCATTGTCAATACCTGCACTGTTACTGCAAAGAGTGATTACGAATCCCGTCAAATTATCAGACGGGCGTTAAGGTCCGGTGCAAGGGTTATTGCTACAGGCTGTTATGCCCAGCTTCGACCTGGGGAACTTTCCAGCATCGAGGGCCTGGACCTTATTCTCGGTAATGCCGGGAAGCAGGATATCCTCCAGCACCTGTCTTCAATTACCTCAAAGGAGCGCTGCAGGACCAGCAATACAGGAGCAGCAGTGCGGGTTGCATCGCCGGATTTTTTACTCGCTCCTATGCCATACCGATCAACAAGGTCTCGGGCATTTCTCAAAATACAGGATGGCTGTAATTTTTCCTGCACCTACTGCTCTGTGCCGCATGCACGGGGACGGAGCAGGAGTCTGGGCATATCCGAGGTGCTCAGATCAGCAGAGAGGCTTTATCAGGATGGCTACAGAGAAATTGTACTCACCGGCATTCATATAGGTTCCTATGGATTGGACTTGAGTCCTCAAAGCTCCCTGTCAGGTCTTGTGGACGGTATGATACTATCCTGTCCTGATGCCAGGATACGGTTAAGCTCTCTGGAGCCCCAGGAAGTCAAAGACGAATTTTTGACGGCCATGGAGCACGGCACTGTCTGCTCTCATCTTCATATTCCACTTCAGAGTGGATCTGATAACATATTGAAATTAATGAATAGAGGATATAATTCAACTTACTATAAACAGCTTATTAACAAGATAGTCACAAAAATCCCTCACATTTCCATAGGAGCTGATGTCATTGTAGGCTTCCCTGGTGAAAGTGATAAGGATTTTTCTGATACTGTAAATTTTATTAGACAGTTACCATTGTCCTACCTCCATGTTTTTCCCTATTCAAAGCGGCCTGATACTGCAGCATTGGAGCTGCATGACCATATTCCGGAGGCAATGAAAAAGAAAAGAGTTGAAGTGCTTGTATCTATAGGGAAAAGTAAAAAACAAACCTATATGGAAAAATTCCTGGATCGAGAGGTGGATATTATCGTTGAGGGGAAGTCTCAAAAAGAAGGGTATATGAACGCAATTAGCGATAATTATTTGAAAATTTTACTTCCTGCAAAGGGACTCCACTCAAGGCAAAGACTCCGGGCAAGGGTATTTGCCTTGAGTGATTCCAAACTGATTGCACAACCCCTCATATTTTAAATGAATTCTATAACAGATTGATAAATAACACTATTTAACTTGCCTAAAAGTTGTGCAATCTCAGGGAAAGCTTAAAAACAAGCCATTCAGCGAGAGGGTGGGCACGATTACTTCACAGCTTCCTAACAAAACTTTGACGCAATCAATGTCCGATAAGATATATTATGTAAAATTAGCTTTTATCCATTTCAGGGCGCTCTGCCTGTCTGTCAGTTTATTCATGAACCTCATGCGCTGTATTACATCAATTATATATCCGACAAAGACACCTTCAGTTATACTGGAATGAAGCATTAGATCATCTCCGCTTAAAAGCGGCTTCTCTCTATGGCGGTTGAATTCAGTCGCCTTCGCAAAATATCTCTTGATACCTCTGCCTTTCAGGAGCGAAATGATACAGGCCGTTTCATAGGTATTTGGATAGGCTATACGAAAAATCTCATACAGCCTGCTATCAGGTATAGGCCTGTAACAGAGTTTCTCAGCCTGTGCAATACGAGCTATGGTTTTTTTTATTTCCCTGCTCACCGCAAGTCGCCCATAGCCGGCATCGTTCCATTCATCTTTTGATTTTATAATTTGACTGGTATTACGAATGAAAAGATAAAGCCGCAGCATACCTGATCGTGTCAGGCCCTGACTGAGTTCTGATTCAAGGTTATGTAGTATGGTTTTGCCATTGTGAAGGGTTTTAATGCGCTGCAGCAGGAAATTGAAGTTCTTTAATTGGCGAATAACGTCAATCTTACCTTGCGTTAGCGGAAAAACATGAGAAAATACTTTATCCTGAATGGCTAACACTATGTAATCTAATGATAAATCATGAGCAAAGATTTTGAAGATTTCATCAGTTATCCTTTCAGATGCTGTATTTCTGAGAGCAGGAGCATATTCCCTGAGATATCGCCGGGTTTGCGGAAAAATAGCAAATTCAAGCTGAGATGCAATCCTGTATGCACGAAGTACCCTCAGGGGGTCATCACCTAAATTTTGTGGATCCACTACCTTAATGTATCTGTTTGTGAGATCAAGAAGATGAGATGGGTGAGCAATAATCCCCTGAGAGGGAGACCAGGCAATAGCATTCACCGTAAAGTCACGCAGGGAGAGGTCCGACCTAATATCTCCTTTCACTTCGGTAAAATCAAGACAGCTTCCATTGTTCAGGGCAACCCGGTGGGTGCCCTTGCTTTTAAACTGAAAAAAGGTACCCTTGAATTTATCTGCCGTATGCCTGGCAATCTCTTCTGCACTGCCTTTTATGACATAGTCCCTGTCTGCTGCTGATTTGCCGAGCAGAATATTTCGTATATACCCTCCGACTAAATATATTTTCAGTCCCGATACTGAAAATAGCCATTTATTGAGAGGGTCTGAGAGAATCTTCCTTGAGATAGTCATCGAAGGCAGAAGAGACATTTATTTTGAGAATGAGAAAACAATATGATATTTATCATATCAAAGACTTTTTAAATTTTGTATTATGATAATGTATTATTAAAGAAGAAAGAATATAAGTTAATAAAGCTATTGTCCCCCTCAGAACAATAGACCGGACTGGAAGGTTATTTTCATAATCTTCCAGTCCCCCCTCCCCTTCAGTACAGAAAAAAGATGAATCTCTCAGGCGGTATGATTTCTTGCTGACGAGTTGAAGCGGTCAAGACAGAGATTTCAGTTCTCGCAGTACTCCAGAACAAAGACACAATCTGAGTGGTAGTCAAGCTGTCTGAACTTCATTGCCTCTTCCATTGAGCTGGGCTCAAGTGGAAAGTCGTGAATATATATATTCCCGTTTTCCATATTTTCCTGAATAATAATTTTATATTCCATTCAATCCTCCCATATACATATCGTCTTATCACAAAAAAACTTTAGCCCGGATTACATCTCTTTTAAGAGGTTTTTGGGGACATAAGCCTCAAGGAAAGGGCCGAACAGCAGAGATAATTGAAATAAAGAGAATAAATACTTTAAGATACCCCTTGAGAAAAAAATCAATTAATCCGACATAATACTATGCGTAATAATATTATCACCGCCTCAGTCATATTGTTTCTGCTCTCGGGCCTTATCTTCTATAAGGCATTACAAATCCCCCAGATCAGCAGAGGCTCTGCAGCACCCCCTGTTGCCCCTGAAGGGGAAGAATCTTCACCTGAATCACAGCCTATCCTGAAACAGCATGCCACTGAAGAGGAATCAAAGAAGGCACTTGTCAGGGAACTGCAGTCCACTATTACCAGGCTGGAAGGGGAATTGGCAGGTTCGGTGAAGAAACCGGATGCTGACACCGGGAATGAAACAAAGAGGAAGGAACCCAGGATTCTTGCCGTACTCGGCAGCGGCACCTTTAAATCAGGACAGGTTGTAATCAGCGAAGAACTTACCAACGCAGTACAGGATATAGTCCGTGACATAAAAGCATCTCCTCACAGTCGGATCAGTATAGAGGGTCATACAGACAGCACCCCTACCAGGACAAGGCCGGGGAGTCCCTATCAGGATAATATGGATCTGTCCTTTCTGAGGGCAAAGGCAATTGCGCGGATGCTGATAGAACAGGGCGTGCTTTCTGAGCGCATCTCAGTAATTGGGTATGGAGATACCAGGCCCATTGCTACCAATGAAACAGAAGATGGAAGAGCGAAGAACCGACGGGTTGAAGTGAAGCTCATCCCTGAAGACAGGGAGATTTAGATATATGTATACAAAACATTTTGGTCTCCATAAACTGCCCTTTGAAAACGTCCCCGATCCCCTGTTTTTCTTTGATGAAGGCGATTACCACCAGGTAAGGAGCCGTGTTGATAATTCTTTAGCAGCAGGCAGAGGATTAATCATTGTAACAGGACCCATAGGCTCTGGAAAAACGACCCTCAGCCAGATGATCAAGGCAGACTTCTCAAAGGACATCAAGCTTATCTGGATGGCGGAGCCACCGGGCAGCAGTAATGACCTGTTATTATTTCTTGTACAGGAACTTGGCCTCAAGCCCGCTTCACAGGAACGGGTATTTGTTTTACGGGACATCAGGGAGGCCCTATTGAAAATCACTTCCCAGGGCGGACGCTGTCTGATGATCATCGATGAGTCTCATTTGATGACTGACGATATGCTGAACGGCATTCGTCTGCTGAATAATCTTGAAGAAGGCTCGACAAAGCTCATTCAGGTACTGCTTCTCGGACAGGAAGAGATACTTGAAAAGATAAACAGACCGGAAATGGAACCCTTTAAGCAGCGTATTGCATCACTCGAAATCATCGGTCAGATGGATTCAGAAAGGGTGAAACAGTATGTGACGCACCGCATTCATGTGGCAGGAGGGGAGCCATCCCTGTTAACGGATACGGGATGGGAAGCAGTTAGAATAGCCTTTCAGGCAGGAGGCACTCCCCGCACCATTAATTCACTGATGGACCGCACCTTCCTTGTGGCCCATGAAAGAGAGAAAAAAGAAATAGATGCCCAGGATGTGTACGAGGCCACACAGAGACTGGGACTGAAAACCGATGTCTTTCATTATATTGTGTCTCTGAAATCAAGGGAGCGGGATCAGCGTTCACATGCTGCAGAGAGCAACGAATCTGTTATGAGTCCTGAAAGGGAAGGAACAGACACTCATCAGGAGCCGCCTAAACCGCTCAGGGCAGAGGCAGCAGTGCATCAGGAAGCGCCACGTCCTGTTTATGAAAAGATAACGGATGCAGGGCAGAAGGGCCTGAAAGTCCCCATCATTCTGCTCATCATTGCAATCATAGCCTTTATTCTGAGCTTTTCACTCTACTGCAACAGGACGAACTCTCCTGACCTCTTTTCCTGTATCCTGGACCTTCTGGGTTTATAAAGAACAGCTTACTAATTGCTCAGTTGTTATCTTTGCTGTCATTGCTTCATAGTTTCTTCTCATTTTAAAGCTAGTATAGTCACTAAGGTATTTATTATGACAGCCTGTTCTGCGATGCTTTGTCCCCCCCCACCGATAAAGATGTCGCAGAGCAGGCCCCCCTTCCCTGTTGAATCATTGAATAGTAATTTTCTCATTCCCTCTTTCCTCGCTGTGTTATAAAGGTTTTGTCATC
>Ga0209536_100008216_pt1 | contig 15678 bp, 12 predicted proteins | sample DeeMarSeWOR28_12_FD_187461 | JGI IMG/M metagenome (GOLD analysis project Ga0209536, IMG submission 187461) | Marine sediment microbial communities from White Oak River estuary, North Carolina - WOR-2-8_12 (SPAdes) (version 2) | ecosystem: Environmental > Aquatic > Marine > Intertidal zone >...
TAGAGGCACAGGCCGCGATCGGTGTTGACGAGCTCGAGGTAGACCATCGAAATGAACTGCTCAGGACTAAACGTCTGATGCACAAGGTGGTTGAGCCGGGTGACGAGCGTGCTGATCTTGCTCTGGAACTCCACCCCCATCCGCAGCGCTCCCGACACATAGAGTGCCTGAGACGCCGCTGAGAATCCCTTATTTGCCGCGTCGCCGATCACCACACCGAGGCGCTCGGTATCGCCTTGCGCCTGGAGGTAGTCGAAAAAGTCGCCCCCGACAACACGCTCGGGAAGGGAGACACCATAGATATCGTAGTTGCCGAACTTCATCTCGTGTTCCGGGAGGATGCTCTTCTGGATCTCCCGCGCGCGGTCGATATCCGCCTCGAGCAACTTCGCCTTGGATTCGATCCGGCGGTTCCGGAGCGCCTGCGTGAGGGCGTGGCCAATGATTTTCAGCGCATAGCGCATATGCTCCTGCAGGTACTCAGCGTTGATGCCGATGACGTACTGGAAGAGAAGGATCGTCTTGTACGGCACCTTTTCCCCGACCCCCGTTGCCGAGTAGAGCTTGATGCCTTGGCGCCGGAGGTATTTGTTGCTCTCGGTCCCGAAAATCGTCCCCTTCCGGGCAAGCTGCAGAAAGGGAGGGTACTCGTCGGCCTTGAGCCTGAAGCTGCGGGCGATGGGTTCCATCTCTCCGTACTGCTTGAGGATGCGGTAGCTGCCCGTCAGGGGTTCGAGCTTCCAGATACGGGCTCCGCGGATGGGGATTTCTTCGTTCCTGATGACATTCTCGAGCACAAAGGAGAGAAGCTGCTCCTCGGAACGGAACGTGCGATCCCCCAGCTCGCTGATCGTACGGTACAGCCGGTGTTGGTCCATGGACTCTGCCTGAGCGAAGCCAAACTCACTCGTGATAGCGCAGCTCACCGGCGCGAACCGGGAGGTCCAGGTGGTCCTCCTCACGCGGGATGGCGCATGAATACAGAGCGCTGTAGGCGCAGTACGGATTATATGCCTTGTTGAAATCGATCAGGTAGCGATGCTCCGGATCGGGTTGCTCGGCCCCGATGTCGATATAGCGCCCGACCGCGTAGGTCTCGCCACCGGTGGTCTCGTCGGTGAACCAGACGCTCAGGTGGTCACGGAAAAGTGCGTAGCGGGTGGCATCGTAGGGAGTGAACTTGTATACGTTCAGCCGGACCGAGTGCGCGTTCCCTGCACTGTCGGGGAGTGTTAGGGCGAAATATCCGTAGCGCAGATGACGTCGCTCTTCTCCCCGGGTGCCCATCACGGTGACCGTCTCCGGGGCTGCGTAGCGCTCCAGCCGGGCCTCGAGCCGGAAGCGTGGATCGACCGGATACCAGTGCAGACCAGTATAGGAGACGGTCGTGTCACGCCGAAACGGCGAGGCGGAGTCCTGCCGGAAGAACCGATCCATCGCTTCCCGGTGCGCGATGTTGTCCTGAACCGCCGCGAGGCTGTCGGCTGTCGCGACCGCCGGGAAGGGCTCGGTCCGGGTGCATCCGGCAAGGAGAAGAAGCGTCGCGGCGAACAGCGTGGGATGTCGTTTCAGCATGGCTGGCTCATCTCCATGGGAGGATCCGCAAAGATCGACACGTAGGGCAGGTGGCGGGGTTGCCGATGTGCCGTCGGAAGATACGCAGGGCGGTTCAGACAAGCAATCGCCCCTGTGATCAGAGGCCGAGGCGGTGGAGCAGATGGTTGAGCCTCCCGCGCACGCCGAGGCGGTAGCCGTGACGGCCGGCAGTGCCACGTCCATCATGCTGGATGAACTCCTGGACGGGGAAGTCGATGAGGCGATAGCCCTGCTGGACGGCTGCCACCATATTGCGGAGACACGGTGCGCCGTGTCGCTCGAAGGGGGGGAGGCGGAGGTAGAGCCCCCGCCGGAGAAGTATGCAGAGCGGACGGATGTAGGGGTGACCGCCCGATGAGGGCGGCACATCGAAGCCGCGCTCATCCATCCAGGTCATCCTTCCCGCGGCATAGACGCGGCGATCTTCCTCCAGGAGCCCACGCATGCCTTCCAGAAACCCTCCCGCGCGCACGACTACATCGGAGTCCAGTAGGAGGACCAAGGGGGTGCCGAGATGGCGCACGGCCTGATCCATCGCCGGACCGTGATGCAAATTGACGGGGTTGAGCAGGAGCTCCGCCGGACCGTGGCGCTCAGCGAGCCCGTGCAGGAGACGGGCAGTCTCGGGGGTCGATCCGTTGTCGATGAGCAGCAGCGGAAGATCCGGGTAGTGGGCGCGCAAGGACTCGACTGCGCGCCCAATCAGGTCGGGCGTCCGGTAGTGCACGATCGCGGCACTGATCAGAGCGCTCATGTCCCCTCTCCATAGAACGGAGCCACGCCATACTTGCTGGCTGCCCAAAGCGTCAGGTTCGTGGTAATGGCCGTGATCGCACGTTTCTCGTCTTCGGCGCGGACGACGAGATCGTAGGTATCAGCCACAAACTTCAAGTTGCCCAACACCCGGCCAATCTGCTCTTTCTTCACCCCCCCGTGCCAGAAGGCAATCTGAGAGCGGATCATGGTGCCATGGCGCCGAAGGAGCTCTCCCATCGGGAAGACTTTGGAGCTCCGAGGGCTGCGCGGGGTGCAAATCATCGACAGGTCGGTGAAGTACTCGTCCCAGTGACGGGCGAACTCCCGGTTCTCCTTCCGGCGAAGGAAGCGCGCGCGCTTGAGCGAGAAGCGCGCCTGGCTCCGCACCCGGAACCTCGGGACAACAGGGTAAAGATCATAGAGCGTTCGCCGCAGTGTGGGATCATCGGGATCCGAAACGGCGTATTCCCAGCGTTTGCGCAGCGTGCGCCAGGGATCGACGCGGACCACGGGCGCCTTGCTGCTGTCCATCGAGATGAACATACCGCGCTCCGCCCCCACCACCGTGATCCAGTGACCCCAGTTGTCCACGCACAGGAGACAGGGATAGCCACGAGTGAGCGCCACCAAGAGCTCGCGCCTAGCACGAAGCGAGGTGGTGCGGCGGACGAACCGCATCTCGCTGTCATAGGCCTTGGCGGCGCGCCCCAGCTTGATCTCGTCTGTTCCTGCCCACCAGTGCGAGCCGGCAATCCGAGACAGCCGTTTCTCGTCGACGATCGTGCCAAGCATGATCAGGGCGTGCTTCAGCGCGAAGGGTCCGCACTGCCACTTGTTTGGCTGAGGATAGAGGCCCATCGGGGAACGGATGCGTTCGAGTCGTTCTGAGGTCTGGACGCTAGGACGTCACGGCAGTGAGAGTACGCAGAAGGTACGGACAACGGCGAGGATTTCCAAGGGGGCCGGAAGGCCTGTTTTCCGTCCATTTTGTCAAGCCAATGGCCTCTGGAGATGCCACTGCCTCCAGCCCCCCGCGGCCTCGATCGAGCGCCGCTTAGCCCTCGAGAAACTCCTCCATCGCCCTGATGACCCTCGCCTGCTCCTCATCGGTCAGGTCGGGATAGATCGGCAGGCGCAGGAGCCGTGCGCTTGCCGACTCGGTGACCGGGCAATCGCCCGGGGCGAATCCGAGCCGGCGCCCCATCGGCGAGAGGTGCAGCGGGAGGTAGTGGAACGTTGTGCCGATGCCTCGTGAGCGAAAGAAGGCGATTGCCGCGTTCCGCCGTGTCTCGTCCGAGAGGAGGACATGGTAGATGTGATAGTTCGAGAGGGCGTAGTCGGGAATCACCGGACACTGGAGCACGCCCCGCTCGGCCAGCGGTGCGAATGCCTGCTGGTATCGCTCAAAGATCTGGCGTCGTCGGTGCTGCACGCGGTCGCGCTTGGCGAGCTGGCTGAGCAACAGTGCGCCGGTCGAATCGGGGGGGAGAAAACTGCTGCCAACATCGACCCAGCTGTACTTGTCGACCAGGCCTTGGAGAAACTGCCGGCGGTTGGTCCCCTTCTCCCGAACGATTTCTGCCCGATCCCAGAGTGCGGCATCCGAGGTGAGAAAGGCACCACCCTCACCGGTGGAGAGGTTTTTCGTTTCGTGAAAGCTCAGGCAGCCGATCGCCCCCATGGTGCCGACCGGCCGCCCGCGGTAGAAGGCGCCCAGGCCCTGGGCTGCATCCTCGACAAGGGCAATCTCGTGCCCGCGGCAGAGCTCAAGGAGGGGGTCAAGATCAGGTGGCACACCCGCATATACAATCGGGACGACCGCCTTGGTAGCCGTGCTCAGCTTCCGCCGGACATCCTTAGGGTCAAGGGTAAGGGTCTCGGGCAAAATGTCGGCAAAGACCACCCTCGCTCCCTGACGGAGGATGCAGTTGGTCGTGGAGACAAAGGTGAAGCTCGGAACAATGACCTCGTCCCCGGGGCCTAGCTGGAGTACCATCATCGCAAGCTCCAGGGCGTGTGTGCAGCTGGTGGTCAGCAGGACATGTGGGATTCCAAGCATCCTGCTGAGCTCCGCACAGGCCCGTTGCGTGTGGGGGCCGTCTCCGACGAGCGTGCCGCTCCGGAGCGCGTTACTGAGCGCGCGATCGTCCTCCGCGTCATAGCAGGGTTTGTGAAATGCGATGGTCATAGTGTGCGATAGACCTCTTCAATGCCTGCGGCCATTGCCGAGGCGTGATACCGGGCGAGAAAATGCTGAAAGCCAGCCTCTCCCATGGAGCGCCGCTGCGACGGGGACTCCAGAACGCCCTCGAGCGCGCGGGCAAGTGCTGGGGGATCGTCCGGCGGGACCAGGTGGCCACTTGCGCCCTCCCGTACCATGGCACCGATTCCGCCGACGGCCGTGCACACAACGGGGAGTCCTGCACCGAGTGCCCGGAGGATGGCGATGGGGAACATCTCTGCGGCCAGCTCAAGGGAGGAGTGACAGTAGAGGTCAAAACCCGCATACAGGTCGTCCAGATCGTCGCGAAAGCCCAGAAAACGGATGGATGGGAGAATCCCGTGCTCGTGGGCCCTGTGGCGCAGCTCCTCTTCCAACTCTCCATCCCCCACGATGACAAAAAGTACATCCGGTCTCTGGCGCAGCACGATCGAGGCCGCCTCCAGGAGCACGCGGTGCCCCTTGAAGGGGACCAGGCGAGCCACATTGCCGACTACCAGCGTGTGATCGGCCACGCCGAGCGCGGAGCGGATGCGGGCGCGCGCGGCTTCGCGATGCCCTGGCGCCGGCACCTCGATGCCGATGGGGACCGTTGTCACACGGGACGGCGCAATACCATCGTCCTCCACCAGCACCCGTTTGCCAGCATCGGCGTCCGTGATGAAGTGCCGGGTGAGCCACCGGTTACGGATCCAGTGGGTCACGTTGTGCTGAATCGAATGCGTGCTGTGAACGCCCGCCACGTGTGCAATCCCCGTCCCTGCCGCGGCAAAGGCTGCTGCGGTCCGGTCATAGTTTGCGTTGCTGTGGACGATCTGAATGCCCTGCGCGCGCATCGCGCGGCGGAGCTGACCTGCGACATGAAACACCCGGCTCATACCGCGGTACTCCAGGGGGAGTGTCGGGAGGTCGCGGGCGGCGCACTTCGCCAGCAGCAGGTGGCCCGGGAGCGCCGAGACCCAGACTTCGTGGCCGCGCCGGCGCAGCTGGCTGGCGAGAACCAGGACATAATCTTCCCCCCCGGCAAAGATGTCCGTGGCGTTCGTGAGCAGGATCTTCACGTGGCGGCGCCGGGCCTCTCCGAAACGATCGCTTCAAGATAATGAGGGTGCTACAGACAATCAACAAACTGCTGCAGGCCGGCGTCGGTGCGTGCCTGCACCTGAGCGAGCCGATCGTCCACCTGCTGCTGGCATGAACACGGCCGCAATGGTCCAGGTGCGACCAGCGCCGTGACTACTGCCCTCTCACCTGTTTTCATTCGAGGGAGTCTGCTGCTGCGGGACAAGCTTGAGGATGAAGTAGGACCGTGACATGCTCCTGATGGTGTAGCGGTGCATCATCTCCTGCAGAAGCGCTCGTTCTCCCTCTGTCCTGAATCGCCCTGTCTCGCTCATGAGATAGCGGGCACCCTGGCGGACCTTCTCTTCGACGAAGTCCACGGTGAGGCTCTGCGGGAACGCATGCCAACCCTTGCGCCGGGCATGATAGAGAAAGACGGGATCGCCTTCATCCACGGCAATGACAAGTGCATCAGGTTGGGTGAGACGGTCCGCAGCCCTTCCAAGTTCAAACAGGGGGCTATCGCGTTGCTCGCCCCGGACAAACGTTGCCATACGAAGGGTACTCAGTGCCGGAAGCCCGACCGCTGAAAGAAGCAGCACTCCCAGAGCGATCCACCGGCTCGTCGCTCGAGCCGCGGCCCGGGCGTGGGTCCAGAGGAAGTCCAGGCCCTTGGCAATGAACATCACGCCCGGGATGCTGATCGGGAGCTGGTAGTAGTCGTGAACCTGGTTTCCGATGGGGACCACAAGGACAAAGATGAAGAATGCCAGCAGCCACCAATCGAACACGCGCTCGGGGGGTGTGGCTCGCCTCACGAACAGACCAATCAGAAATGGCACGAAGCCAGCATAGGTGAAGTGTCGTTCGGCGATACTCTTGAAGAGGACGTCATTCCAGAATTTGATGCTGACGAGAGGGCCGATCATGCCCCATTTGTCAGAGCCGAAGAACCATATGCCGAAGGAAAGCCCCGAGTGCTGGTAGATCTGGTGGGCATGAGCGTACCACGCCCCGACTGACAGGAAGATGAACACGGCGAACATCCAGAGCGACTTCTGCCTGAGGAAGGACGTCCCGTACTTCTGGACGGCCAGGAACAGGATCGGGAGACCGAGATACAGGCAGGGCAACTTCAGAAGCGCTGCCAGTGCAACGAAGACCGCCGATGCGATCAGGTTGACGGACCGTTCCTTCTGGATCCAACGGGCGAAATGCTCCACCCCCCACACCGAACACATGAGCATCGCAGCCTCGGGCATGAAGGCGCGCCCGTAGTAGATGTTCAGAGGGATGACCGCATATACTGCTGCGGCAATAAACCCCCGTCTGGTGCCCAGGAATCTGGTTCCGAGAGCATGGACGCCGACAATCGTCAGGAGAGAGAACAGAACGCTCAGTCCCCTGCCGATCGTGTCGGATGCTCCGAGAACTGCGTAGAGCAGCGCGACGAGAAACGGGTAGATCGGGAATTCGGTCTCCACATATCCCGGGCTGTTCCCCCCCCAATCGATTTGGGGTGAGAGGAAGTCAAACCCATGCTCATAGTAGTTGCGGGCAATGGCAGCGGTGTCGGCCTGCCGCCACGACTGAAACCCGCCGACCGGGAAGTCAATGTGGACAAGCCGAACAGAGAGCGCTGCAATCAACAGCAGTGCGAGTCGAGAATTGCTGCTCATCGTTGGTAGAGAGATCTGGTACGGAAAGACCTGCCGGGAGGGACACGGGTCCACCCCCCGAGTGATGCCGGAGAAGTATACACTGCCCATGATGCAGCTCCTCGCCGCGTGGTCGTGGCGACCGCTGGCGGAACAGTCCGCACCGGTCTGCGGCAGGCGATCGTCACGGGTCGCTCTGGCGGCAGTTCTTCGCCGGGTTCGTCAATCGACGGTTCCATCGACGGAAAGCCCGGCGCCGGGTGTTTGCCCGCTAAGGAAGTCACTCGGGAGGGTGAACCTCCTCCCGAAACCCCCGGGCCACAAACCAGAGTCCGGCCCCGACAGAGGAAAGACACACGAACACGCCGAGAATGAATACGATGTCGGCCAGAGGCTCGGCAGCCTCGAGGTTGTCGGCCAAGAGCCAGTTCCAGTCATGGATGAGACCTCTGGCGATAAGCTTGAGCTGCTTGTGGGGAGCATCCCGGATGTAGACGCTCACGTTCACCATGCTCTCCCCCACCCAGAAGCCTGGAAGCCCGATCTGGGAGAGTTTCTGTCGCGCGGTGACGACGAGGAGAGCCACCGGGAGCGCCACCTGGAAGAACGACCCGCCGATGATGTGCATCCACATGCCGAGAATGCGGAAGAAGAGGTGCCCCGCTTCGTGGATGAAGAGGTTGATTGTGTCCAATAGAAAGATCACAAAGGGAGGACTGTAGCCGGGGAGGGTTGGTGTGTAGGAGGTCATCAGGAAGAAGGTCAGGTAACCTCCATAGAGCCAGAAGAGAAGGCCGATGCTGCGCAGGATGTGGTTCACGGGTTCAGAGCCTCCAGAAACTCTCGCGCGGAGATCCTGATGGCCCGGATCTCCGCCGAAGGCTTCTTCTCCAAGGTCCGATAGGCCATGCCCATGCGCGGGTTTGACCCGAGACGTCGCCGATGCGTGAGGAGGAAGTTCCAGTACAGGTAATTGAACGGGCAGGCCGTCCCTCCGGTGCGCTCCTTCACTGAAAATGAGCAGAGAGAACAGTAATCAGACATCCGGTTGATGTAGGCCCCGCTGGAGACGTATGGCTTGCTCGAGAGCCCTCCACCGTCGGCGTACAGCCCCATACCCATGACGTTCGGGATCATGACCCACTCGTAGGCGTCGAGAAAGAGCGTCATGAACCACTCCAGTACGGCGCGCGGCTCCAGGCCTGCAAGCGTGGCAAAGTTGCTGATGATCATCAGTCGCTGAATGTGATGAAGATACCCCGTCGACAGTGCCTGCCGGAGACAGCGGGAGAGGCAGCGCATCGCCGTGTCTCCGCTCCAGAAGAACTCGGGGAGGAGCCGGTGTGCCTTCAGGATGTTCGCTTCGGCCAGCTCAGGCATTCGCAGCCAGTAGACGCCATAAATGTACTCGCGCCAGCCTATCACTTGCCGGATGAAGGCCTCAGCGGCGTTCAACGGCGCGTGGCCCGTCTCGTATGCATGCTCCACACGCTTGACCAGGTGGAGCGGGGAGAGAAGGCCGATGTTGAGCAGGGGCGAGATCAGCGAGTGAAACAGCAGGTGCTCTTGGTCAAGCATCGCATCCTGGTAGGTCCCGAAGTGTGTAAGTCGGGTTACGACGAAATCATCGACCCAGACAATGGCATCCCGGTGCGTCACCGGAAGAGTCCAGTCTCCGGTCTCGCCGGGGTGATCGCCGAAGATGCGGTTGACTGCCACAATAACCTCCGAGGTGACCGTGTCGGGAGGAAAAACGCGTGGTGTTGGAATGGGCGTGCCGGGGGGAAGGGCACGGCGATTCTCGGGGTCGGTACTCCACCGGCCCCCCACAGGCCGATCCCCCTCCATGAGGATCCTTAGGCGCTTCCGAATGCCACGGTAGTGCTGATCCATGCGCAGACGCATCTTCCCGCGGTGTTCCTCGGCGAAGTGGTGCCGGTCGGTGAGTACCATCGTGGTGGGCGTGACGCGCAGCGGAATCCCCAGCCCGGCGGCCAGTGTCTCCGCATCACGTGCATGACTCCGGTCCAGGAGCTCCATTGTCACAAGCCCGGAGGGACGATACTGCTCAACATGCCTCTGAAGGGCGTCCCGGAAATTGCGGTGGCGGCCCTCCGGATCTAGCGGGTAGTAGTCCACCTCCAGGCCCCGCTTCCGGAGCTCTGCGGCGAAGTGCCGCATGGCGGAGAAAAGCAGGACGAGCTTCCGCTTGTGGTAGCGGTAGAGGCGACTCCGCTCCTCGGATTCAATCATCAGCACGCGAGCCTCCGCGCTGCGCTCCGAACGGCGCAGCAGCGGCGCGAGGGCCGAATTGTCCCGCGAGAGCTGTGTCGCCTGGATCCAGACCGTCTCGCCCATCAGCGCCCCGTACCGGCACCCCGGAAGAAAAGAATCATGCTTGTCTGAGGAGGCGTGTGCCCGAGCTGGCGCATCAGGGCCGCGGCCTGTCCGCGGTGGTAGGAGGAGTGGTCCACGACGTGCTGGATGGACTGCTGAAGTGTCACCGTGAAGGGAGTGCCCTCAGGTGTCGTTGCGCTGACAGTCTCCTGGAGTCGTCGGTCGGTCAGTGTGCCAAGAAACCGGGCCGTCTCGTAGCCCACCGATTCCCAGAGCGTACGAAGCGCAGCCAGCGTCGGGACTTCCACCAGGGTGACAAGCGAGGTCTCCGGCCTGCCAACCCAGCGAGAGAGCCAGCGCTTTTCGGCGCCGACCATGTGCACCAGCGTTCCATGGATGCTCCCGTGTCCGGTCCCCAGTGCGTGGGTGTAGTCCTCCGCGGGGAGGGCCGATGCGGCCTCGAGCGTGCGGCTGGATGCCCAGGCATTGTAGGCGTGGAGCAGTTTGACGTCCTGCAGGGTCATGAGTCAGACTCCTTCGTCGAGCGTACGTCTTTCTGAAGCTCTGCAAGTGCCGCCAGGGCCTCCAGCGGAGTCATGGTTTCGAGTTCCAGCGAGGCGATCTTCCGACGCACGGTGTCATCCTGTGGCTCAAACAACGTCAGCTGCATGCCGCCTCCGCGAAGCCGGCCGCCCTCGGTCTGCGCGGTGCCCTGGACGGTGAGATCGGTCGCCTCCAGCCTGTGCAGGATCGCCGTGGCACGATCGGTCAGGTCGGCAGGAAGACCCGCCATCTGGGCCACCTGAATCCCGTAGGAATGGTCGGCAGAACCCGGCGTGACGGTGTGGAGGAACACCACCCGGTCGTCGTACTCGCGGACATCCACCTTGAAGTTCTTGATTCTCGGGAAGAGCTCCGCAAGTTCGTTGAGCTCGTGATAGTGGGTGGCAAAGAGCGTCCGCGCCCCGATCCGTTCGTGCAGGTATTCAGTCAGCGCCCAGGCAATGCTGATGCCATCAAAGGTGCTCGTCCCCCGTCCCACTTCATCGAGGAGGATGAGGCTGCGCCGTGTGGCAGTGTTGACGATGTGCGCGGCCTCGTGCATTTCGACCAAAAACGTGCTCTCACCCGAGGCGATGTTGTCACTGGCTCCCACCCGTGTGAATATCGAATCCACAATGCCAATCGTTGCCTCCGCCGCCGGGACATAACTTCCGACCTGCGCAAGCAGGACGATGAGCCCGGCCTGCCGCAAATAGCTTGACTTGCCACTCATGTTGGGTCCGGTGACGATGAGAATCTGTGCCCCGTCGCTGTCCAGCACGACATCATTGGGTACGTAGCGCTCACCCGGCGGGAGCAGGCGCTCGATCACGGGGTGCCGTCCATCACGGATGTCGATGATGCTCCCTGCGTTGACCTCCGGTCGCACGTAGGCATACTCTGTTGCCACAATCGCCAGGGCAAGCAGGCAGTCAAGCCTGGCGATGGCCGAGGCGTTGGCCTGAATGGCCGCACTGTGCGCGGCCACCTCCTGTCGGACCTGCTGGAAGAGCTCCCCTTCAAGTGCGAGGATGCGGTCCTCCGCATGCAGGATCTTCTCCTCCTGCTCTTTCATCTGCGGGGTGATGTAGCGCTCCGCATTGGTCAGCGTCTGCTTCCGGATGTACTCCTGCGGGACCCGCTGGCGGTGCGCATGCGTGATCTCGATATAGTACCCGAAGACAGAGTTGAACCCGACCTTCAGGGAGGGAATGCCCGTGCGCTCCCGCTCGGACTGCTGCAATGCTGCAATCCACTGTTTTCCTCCCTGGGCGAGCAGGCGCAGCTCATCGAGCTCGGCACTGTATCCGCGGCGAATGACTGATCCCTCAGCAAGAGATTGCGGCACGTCGGACTCGATGGCCGCCTCAAGCGTCGCGGCAACGCCCGGGAGCGGGTCAAGATCTCGGCGAATCGCCACCAGAGCCGACGCCTCGAGCTCGCTCAGCGCTTGGCCGAGCTCCCCGATCCGCGGGAGAATCTCCCGGAGGGCCGCAAGCTCCCGGGGTGCCGCCCGGGCAGTGCAGATCCGTGCATTCAGTCGTTCCAGATCACCGATTGTAGAGAGCAGGCTCCTGCAGCGATCACGCAGCTCTGGCAGGGAGACGCACCTTTCCACGGCGTCGAGCCGGTCACGGATCGGCTCCACCCTGTTGAGCGGGTGATGAACCCACCACTTCAGGAGGCGAGCACCCATCGGGGTGCACGTGTGATCGAGAACAGCAAAGAGGGTGCCGTCGGCGCTGCCGGAGAGGGAGGAGGTGATCTCGAGGTTGCGCTTGGTCGACGGATCGAGCGTGATGTGATCGTCAATGCGAAAGGGGGTGATTTTGCGGAGATGCGAGAGGTTGGCCTTCTGCGTCTCCTGCAGGTAGTGCATGATCGCGCCCGCGGCGGCGATGCCCAGCGTCGTGTCGCCAAGACCGTATCCCTTCAGGGAGACTGTCTTGAACTGCTCCACCAGGAGGTCACGACCATACTGCTCGTTAAACAGCCAGTCCTCCCGGAGCGTGGCGAGCCCGGTGAAGGCGCCGCCCAGCACGGAGCGCACCCCCTCGGCATCTCGCTTCTGGAGAAGGAGCTCGGCCGGACCGAGCGCGGCCACCTGTTCGCGGAGGCGTCGGAAGGGGAATTCGCCCACCCGGAAGTCCGCCGTGGAGATATCGATGAAGGCGAAGCCGACTGTGTCGTCACCCCGCGCCAGCGCGCTGGGAAGGGCAATCGCGGCCAGGTAGTTGTTCTGCTTCTGATCCAGCACCCGCTCGGAGAAGGCCACACCGGGCGTCACCACCTCGATGACATCGCGCTTGACGAGCCCCTTGGCGAGTTTCGGGTCCTCCAGCTGCTCGCAGATGGCGACCCGGTAGCCGGCCTTCAGGAGTTTTGGGAGGTAGGCCTCTAGTGCGTGGTGGGGAAAGCCGGCGAGCGGGACTTCCCCGGCAGCACCGTTGCCGCGCCGGGTGAGCGTGATGCCCAGGACGCGCGCGGTAATCCGCGCGTCCTCCTCGAAGGTCTCGAAGAAATCACCCATCCGGAACAGCAGAATTGCGTCCGGATGCTTCGCTTTGACCTGCGCGTACTGCCTCATCAAGGGAGTGGACACGAGAGGATCCGCCTGCCGGGAGAACCAACGATCGTCGGTCCAATTAGCCGAAATCCGTGCCGAAATGCAACGCGCCCTGATTGACCTCGCGCTTGTGCACCGCGGGTGCGTTCCATATCTTGGTGCCACCCACGAACTGGGAGAGCCCACCATGCGAGAACCGACCGCTGTGCTGCACCCTGTGATCCTTTTGACCTTCATCCTGCTGTCCGGGGCGCGCGGAGAGGATCTGCCCCGCCTGCGCTCCGGACCGATGGTCGGATACGGAGAGATGACGGAGGTCCTGCTCTGGGTCCAGACCACCCGAGCGGCTACGGTCCAGTACCGGTGCTGGCCGGAGAACGACACTGCCTCCGCCATGCTGAGCGTTCCGGTCCGGACGACCCTCGAAGAGTACTACACGGCTCAGGCGCTGATTGCCGGGCTCAGCCCGGGGAGACGCTATCACTACCGTCTGCTGATCGATGGCAGGGAGGTGCCGGTGCCGCAGCGCTTGATGTTCCAGACCCAGCCGCTGTGGCAATGGCGCACCGATCCGCCGGAGTTCACCGTCGCATGCGGGTCGTGTCTGTTCGTAAATGATTCGATCGACGACCGCCCGGGAGATCTCTACGGAGGAGAGTACCGGATCTTGGAGGCGATCGCCGCACAGGAACCCGACCTGATGCTCTGGCTGGGCGACAATACCTACTACCGGGAGGCGGACTGGACCTCGGTCACGCGCATGAATCAGCGGCATGCGCAGACGCGGGAGCTTGCCGAGCTCCAGAGGCTGCTCGGAGCGACCCATCATTACGCGATCTGGGACGACCACGACTTTGGACCGGACAACTCGGACCGGGCATTCAATCTGCGGAGCGAGGCGCTGGAGGTCTTTCGGCGCTTCTGGGCCAACCGCACCTACGGTACCGACGAGGCCAAAGGGGTGTTCGGCAGGTTCCTCTGGGGGGACATCGAGTTCTTCCTCCTGGATGACCGTTACCACCGCTCGCCCAACGACATGCGGGAGGATTCGCAGAAGACGATGTTCGGGCCAGAGCAGCTCCGGTGGCTGAAGGAATCTCTCGTCTCGAGCCGCGCGCCCTTCAAGATCGTGGTGAACGGGAACCAGATGCTCGTGCCCAACCACTTCGAGTCATTTGCCAACTATACCCGCGAATACAACGACATGCTCACTTGGCTCCGGCTTCAGCGCGTGGAGGGAGTGGTATTTCTCTCGGGGGACCGTCACCTGACGGAGCTCAACCGGCTGGAGATGGAAGGATTCTATCCGCTCTATGATTTCACCTCCTCGCCGCTGACCAGTCAGCCGGCAACGCGTCTCCCGGAGGAACCCCGGGCGACACGTGTGGAAGGAACGCTGGTGAAGGACAGACGGACATTCGGTATGCTTCGGTTCGACGGTCCGCGGACAGACCGGCAGCTCACCATGGAGTGCTATGATGCGGGGGGGGCACTCGTCTGGACGCACCGTGTCGCGGCGCGTGAGCTCCGAATGACCGCAGCGAGGGGAAATCGCTGAGGCAGCCTCTCAATTAAATTTCGGGACGTGCACGCTCTCCCACCAGCTTCCCACGGCAAAGGTCTTCTTGTAGAAGCCGGGATAGAACGGTGGCCGGAAGTTCGGATCGTTCAGCCGCTCATCATAGCGGTATGACTTGGAGTAGCCGGTCTTGAGCGTGTTGCTCCCGACGTGGAAGGTCCCGACCGCACCTCGGCTGTCCTGGACGACCGAACCGTTGACGTAGAGCCGCCCGCGGGGGGCACCACTGTTGTAGTCTTCGACTGTGAAGGATCCTGTCCGTGCAAAGATGCTCGCATCGATCTCGCAGTTGGTCTGGTTCGGGAAGTTGTTTGCGACAATGACGTCCCGGTCGGAGACCAGGCCGAGCAGGTCATTGCTCGTCGTGAAGTCCCGGTTCTCGTAGTGAAGGTTGTCGGTAATGTAGATGTCTGTGTTTGATCCTATTGACAGCCTGCCGTCGAGCACACCCTGCACGTTCACCCTCCCGGTGCTGGTGATGGCACCGTTGAATGTGCCGCCGCTGAGCTGCACAGTATCAATGACGACGCCCCCGGAGGAGACGACCGCGAAGCCGTCGTTATCGGCCGCCGTTCCGGCGAAAAGCTCAATGTCCACGTTCCCCACGTAGGAGCGACCGCCGGAGGTCGCAGCGTTGAAGAGGATCGAGAGGTCGGTGGGAAACTCAACCTCGGCGACGCCAGTCTCATAACCCTGCTTGAAGATCGCCTTGTTTCCGCCCACGCCCCACTTCGGGTTCATCTTTTTGGCCGTGGTCAGCTTCTCCATGAAGACGGGATACCCCGTCATGTGGATGTTGCCGTTTGTATGGACCCTGCCCCAGACGGTATCCCCCGTAAACCAGAAGACGTTCCCTTCGAAATCCGTCATCCAGGCAAAGAGCGTGAAGCTCTGGAGCGAGCCTGGACCGAAGGCGACCTCCACGGTGTCCATCAGCAGGCCGTCGGCCGTCGGGCACACCGAGACACTTCGCAAGAAGGGTCGCCCGCTGGCAAGCGTCGTCACCGTGTAGGTGAATTGCCCGCGGAACGGACCGGTGATTGTCTGCGTAACGCTTCCCCTCCAGGAGGTGTCCTGGTAAAGACGGGCCAGGCCAACGTTGGCCCCGGCCACCGCCAGGTTATGCGATTCGGTCGAGGCCGCATACTGGCTCATATTTCCCTGCGCGCGTGTTGCAACCTCGGAGAGGTTCGCCGCGATGTAACTCAGGATGATGCTGAAGCCGATGATGTGGACAAAAATCGCCTTGCCGCCCATGTCCGTTCCCCCCGTTCGTTAGCGCCGAGAATTCTGTGCCGCCAGGCGGGTTTGCTGCCACAGGGAGCTGGAGTAGAGCGCATCCCGCTCGCCGGCCTGCACC
>Ga0209536_100008217_pt1 | contig 15678 bp, 13 predicted proteins | sample DeeMarSeWOR28_12_FD_187461 | JGI IMG/M metagenome (GOLD analysis project Ga0209536, IMG submission 187461) | Marine sediment microbial communities from White Oak River estuary, North Carolina - WOR-2-8_12 (SPAdes) (version 2) | ecosystem: Environmental > Aquatic > Marine > Intertidal zone >...
TTGGAGTAAATCGTATGAAATTCTCAAGCTGGCGCTTTTCTTCATTGATAGAATAATTCTTTTCGTCCAAACTTTTCAATTCACTAAATTTCCGTAGTAAAAAAATATTTCAACTTTTGAACGAAACTATTTTAAATATTTATCTGGTTATAAATGACGGGCAGGTTGTCGAGTTCCGTGTCGTCGCTTATGAAATGGAAGGTGGCGACGATAGGAAAATCGAGTTTCTTAAAAGTAAAGCAAGAGAAGATTTTGAAAAAGCATACAAGTTCGATGCACCGACAGATAAAAACGGAAAATTTATGACTTACAACCGCTTCCACAAATTTGAAAAACGTGGTATGCATTTTCAACTTTTTGAAGAAATATTTTCAAGTTTCAAAGTTGCAGAACATCCTTTAATTTGTGTTACTCCGGTTGTTGATGGAGAAATTTATAGCAGTTAAGTTTATAATTAGTCGAACAGATTATTAATCTGTTCTACAGAAAGAATTAAATGAAACTTAAATATCAAAATATTTTAATCTTATTAATTATCTTACTTACAATTATGGGAAGTAAATTGCACGTATCAGGTCAAACAAAAACAAAACTCACTTCAATTCAAAAGAAACAAAAAGAACTTGATAAATTTTACTCCGATAAGAAGCTCGGTTCATTTGTTGAAAATGGTAAAACTCATTTCAGATTGTTCACTCCAAGTGCAGAAAAAGTTGCTTTACTGACTTTTGAGAAGCCAGAGCAGACTCAAGGAAAAGAAATCCCAATGAACAGAGATGAAAATGGTGTTTGGGAAACCTCACTCGATGGAGAACTTTATGGATTGTTCTATGGCTTTAAAGTTTGTCATCATGAAACACCGTGCATTGAAGATATTGTTTGTATTGATCCGTACGCAAAAGCTGTTGCGACATTTAATACTTATTTCAGTCCGCGAAGATCGATTGTTGTAAAAGACGGAAATTACGATTGGGAAGGAGACGAATGGATACAAAATGATTGGCGGGACCTGATAATTTATGAAATGCATGTTCGTGATATGACCGAACATTCATCTTCAGGAGTAGATGAAAGAGGAACATATAAAGGACTAGTTGAGAATGGAAAAACAGGAGGGATTGATTACATAAAAAATCTTGGAGTTAACGCAGTTGAACTTCTTCCTTCGCAGGAGTTCGCTAATATTGAAATACCTTTCAGGGATTCTCTAAATGGAATGTTCAACTCTTGGAATCCTTACGAAAGAAATCATTGGGGATATATGACTGCTGCATTCTTTGCACCTGAAAGCTATTACAGCGAAAACGTTCGGGAGCTTAAATGGGATGAGTGGAGAGGAAAAGATGCGAAGGCGATTAATGATTTTAAAGATATGGTGAAAACTTTTCACAATGAAGGAATTGCTGTGATAATGGATGTGGTTTACAACCACCTTTCAGAATATGAGATCGGAAATTTAAAACAGATTGATAAAGAATATTATTTCAGGTTGGATGAAAAAGGAAATTACATAGCTCAAAGCGGCTGCGGAAATGATTTCAGAACTGAAGCGCCAATGGCAAGAAGAATGATAATTGAGAGCGTTCTTTACTGGATGAAAGAATATCATGTTGATGGTTTTCGTTTTGATTTAGGAAAATTAATTGATTGGGAAACTCTGGAACAGATTATTTATGAAGCAAAGAAAATTAATCCTTATGTAGTTTTTGTTTGTGAACCGTGGGGCGGTGGATACGATCCTGCGGGATTTTCTGTTCGGGGTTGGGGAGCTTGGAATGATCAGATAAGAAATGGAATAAAAGGAGAAAATCCTTTTGATGGTCCCGGATGGATATTTGGTAAATGGTATGGAAATAACAATCCTGAAAGAATTCAAAGCTATGTTAGTGGAACTCTGACAAAAGATACGCTGGGCTTATTTCAAAAACCTGATCATTCAGTAAACTATCTTGAATCGCACGACGGTTACACTTTCGGTGATTTTATTCGTTTAGGATTAGGCGATGTAAAAAGAGACGAAGTAATTAAGAATGCTGATGAAATTGTAAAGCTTACTCCAACACAAATGAAGTTAAACAAACTTGGTGCAATGTTTCTTTTCACTTCAAGAGGAATAACTATGATCAGCGAGGGTCAAGAGTTTGCGAGAAGCAAAATTATTCCGTTAACTATAAATCAGGAAGATCCTCACAAAGGAATGATTGATCATAACAGTTACGATAAAGACAACGAGACAAATTACATAAATTACAATCACAAGAAAATCAATCAGGAATTATTTGATTACTTTAAAGGATTGATTGAGCTTCGTAAAAAATATGAAGCATTCAGAAGAGCTGATTATAATGATGTTGTATTTATGGATTTTAAAGAAAAACCATTTGCTTTGGGTTACACTTTAAAATATAAAAGTCAAGAATTTATTGTTTTATTCAATGCAAATCCCGTATCCAAACTTGAAGTCGAATTACCTGAAGGAGAATGGAATGTTCTGGCTGATGAGAATGTTGCAGGAGTAGAATTACAAAAATCTGTCACGAACAAAATAACCTTAAATAGTTCAACAGGATTTATTTTAAAGAAAAAGTAAATGAAAACATTATTTAAAATTTTTTCTTTTTTCCTTATCATATCCTGTCAGACTTTTTCGCAGCAATATTCGCCAGGCTCACCTGAATGGCTTGTCGATATGTTTTTTGTCAAAAGTTCATTCTCTGAGAAAGCAAATTATTATTCAGGTGAAATGTTAAACTTTGCCAATGATAAAACAATAGGTGAAGAATTAGCAGGAAAGGCAAATGTAAGTTTTCATCAGATAAAAAATGCGGAACTTGAAGCAGTCTATAAAATTGAAGTCGTGCATAACGAAAAAGTAATTGACTTCTACTGTTTTCTTTCTGAGCACGACGACAAATGGACAATAAACGCGGTTAGAAGATTTTTACTGCCATCTTTTATTTATACAGTTAGAGATTCACTTTCGCATCTAAGCACTCTATCTTCAAAAGACTCCACACTATTTCATACTTTAAAACTTTTTACTGCGTCTGATGAAGAATTGATGATTTATATAGACACAAATTTGAAAAATCTTAAGGAGCTTGTATCAGCATTTAATGAAAATATTAAAGACAAAATTGATAAATCTATTGCACAGGTTGGTTGTAATGCAATTTATGCTGATGCGAAATATCCGGGTTGTGTTTTTATACAGATACACAGATTTGAGAATATGGAATGTGGATTCATTTCTAAAACTGAATCAGCATCATTACCGGATATTTCAATTAAGGATTATATTTATTTAGAAGAAGCGGTTCCGAACTGGTATATTTATCGTACGATGTGAGTCTAGAGCTATTTAGTATTCTTTTTCTTCAATAATTTTTCCATCGCAGCTTTCAAACTGATCAAATTAACCGGCTTGTTGAAAATGTGTTGTATGCCGAGGTTCGTATATTCCTGAATTTCCGAACGTTCAATATCTCCCGTCAGGACTATTACAGGAATTGCATCTTTTAAATTATGTTTAATTAATTCTTCTACTAGTTGAAGTCCACCCATAATAGGCATTTTATGTTCCGTAATTACCAATGCAGGAGGTGATTGGATAATTCTTTCAAGTGCTTCCTTGCCGTTCGATACAACATTTATTGCATACTCAGAAGTAATATTAATTAATACTTTTGAATAAAACATCCTCTCACGGCTATTTGGATCTATCAGCAGTATTTTTGTTGAAGCAACCGGAAGAGTGAAAATAAATTCAGTCCCTTTTTCGAACTCACTCAATACTTCAATTGACCCGGCGTGTTTTTCAACTATTTCTTTAACCAGCGAGAGTCCAAGACCGCTGCCTTTTTCACCAGCAGTTCCCTCAGAAGTAAATTTTGTTTCTATGCTAAAGAGTTTCTCAAGATTATTTGATCTGATTCCCACACCAGTGTCTTTAATTGAAAAGGTAACAAAACGGGAGGTCTGTGATGCATTCACGGAAATCATTATCCGGTCACCTAATTTTGTAAACTTCACTGCGTTGGAAAGTAAATTGTTAAATACCTGCAGAACCAAGTTCTTATCTCCAAAAATATAAAGCGATGGTACCACAAGATTTTCAATCTCGATGCCTTTTTTAAGAGCAGTACCAGAAATTGTACTGATTGAACTTTCAATTATTTCTCTTGCGTTTAATTTTTCAGGTTCGAATTTTATTCTGCCGGTTTGAAGCCTTGTCCAATCGAGCATTGAATTGACGAGCGACAACATAGATTTTGAAGAATCCTGGATGTAGGAAATATATTGTTCCTTTTCTATGTCGGTAAGTGTGTCGTCTTCTAACAGTAAATCTGTAAATCCAAGGATGGAGGAGAAAGGTGCTCTTAAATCATGCGAAATTATTGAAAGAAATCTGTCTTTAGCGTCATTAAGTTTTTTCAAGTTTGCTGCAGATTGTCTTAGTTCTTCTTCAGCTCGTTTGTTGAAAGTAATATCACTAATTAATCCATATATTTTTTTGATTATTCCTTGTGCATCACGAACAATATTTATTTTATTTCTTATCCAGACAATATTCCCGCTTTTATTAATTATTCTGAATTCAAATTCAGTTGTGGCTTGAACATCACTTCTCCACAAAAATGAAAGTCTTTTTTTCATATCCTTAAAATCATCGGGGTGAATTATTTTAAGGAACAATCTCTGGTCACTCAGAAAATCAGTTTGTGTATATCCGGTAATTTTTTCAATAGCCTTTGAATAATAAGTCGGATACATTTTGTCATCGAATCTTTCGAAAGTGTATAGCAAGTCGTCAATATTTTCTGCAATGTTGCGATATTTCTGCTCAGAATCCTTTGCAGCCTCCTGCATTCTCTTTCTTTCGCTAACATCTCTTGCCATAAGCACAAGGTGTTGCTTTTGATTTTCTTTTAGTTCAAATGTGCAGAACTCAACAAAAAAAGGTAATCCATCTTTTTTCTTTCCAAGAAATTCTAATCTTTCTTTATCTGGTTTGGATGCCCTTTTCTTTTTTAGATATTCGTCTACTGTCTTCAGACTTTCATCTGAAATCAGCTCAAGAATATTTTTTCCTTTCAATTCATCGATGCTTTCATATCCGAATATTTTTGCAAAAGATGTATTAGCCAGAACAATTATATCGTTCAGCTCAATTGCTATTCCGTCAGTCGCTGTTTCAAACATAGCCTGATAGATATGCTCCGATGAGGTTTGAACAACATGATTCATCTTTGAGAAAAAGCAGTTAGCTGAACTGATTTTATTTTCATTCGTACCTTTGCCTTCTACAATTACAGTTAGATCAATCTTACTTCCTGATTTCTGATAACATCTTACCGGAAAAGCTTTTTTCTCACCAACTTTCAGAGAAGAAAGTTCGTGAGCAAGTTTTATTCTGTCTTCTTCAGAAAGCACTTCAAATAAATTGTTTAAGCCAGATTCTTCATATTGATATCCTAACAGCGAAAGTAAGGCATCATTTGTAAAGAAAATTGTTCCGTCTGATTTTATACTGCATGCTGGTTGGATTATAGATTCAATTTTTTCTTCTACCAGAACTGGTTTTACTTCTGACTGTTTTATAACTGCAGAGTTTAATTTTATTCTGCTGCAAAGAACTATCAATTGAGCGTTATTTTTTTTGCTTTTGTAGAAGATTAAATTGATTGGAGAAAATTCATTTCGCTGAGTTTTAATATATGTGGTAAGTTCACAGGAATTTTCATCATTAAGCTGCTGGTAAATTTTGAACAATGTTTCGTGGTTGATTGATGGAAAAATTTCCGGGAATGGGATATTCTTCACACTTTTTTCGATTCCTAAAAAATTTCCAAACTGTTCATCCCATTCAATTATCAAACCCTTGTTATCGACTAGTAAAAAATTTGTTTCACTTCTTCTTGATATCTCATTGTAAAGGTCAAGCTTAGTAACTCTTTCCACCATTGACTTTATCTCTTCAGGAGGTAAAGGACTTTCTTTAAAAACAAGATATATTACCTGGACAAATCCATTTTCATTGATTACCGGTTCCACAGTACAGTCAAATTTTTTGCTGATATCGATTACAAAAAATTCAATTTTTAAAAATTGAGATTTGCCATACTGAACAGCATTGTGAAATGATTGAATTATGTTTTGATTTTCTGAAGAAGTAAATATTTCTTTAATATTTCTGCCTGTAATTTCTTTGCGAAGAAGTTTTGAACCCTGAATTTCTTTACCGGCGGAATATTTAATATCACCACTCGTATCAGTTACAATAAAGAAGATATCCCCTTTATTTATGTATTCATCCGTTAATTTTGTTTTTAACTCTTGATCAGTATCTGTCTGAATTTGCAGATCTTCAATTAAAATCATTCCACCCGAGATGCTGTCATCATCATAAATTGGGGAGCCTTTGAGTATCAAGGAAATCATTTTGCCGTCGCTTGTTTTTACTTGCTTGATTTCTTTTTCGAAAGGTTTGCCTTTAGTAACCGATCTTAATTCCTCAATCATATTTGTAGGTGGAAAAATGTTATACTTAAAAATATTGATGTTAAGTAAGGAAGTATTGAATTGATATAGTAATCCCAACCGATGGAAGTTTTGATTAATGAACTCAACTCTACCGTGAAGTGAGAACGTCAAAATCCCCAGCGGAATTTGATCAATAAGTATTTCTGTTGATTGATTCAAAGAATTTCGCCCACACAAGATCTTGGAAAATGCAGAATTAACTCTCATTTCCTGCAATTATAGTGCTAATGGAGAAAATTTTATGCCCTCGTTTTTAGATAATTTTAAAGGCCTATTAAATTGAGCAATTATCGCGTCAATATTCATTAAAACATCAAAAAATTAACTGCTGAAACTTGACTGTTATTTTTTTCCTAATAGTTTCCCAGACTTTCTCGAATAAGAGTGAAAATAATATCGTCTCAGAATGATATAAAAGAGCGAGTGTAGTAGCAAAATAAGATATTAATAAAAGCAAAAAACTCAGGATTGTCGCAATTCGAATTAGATAAATTTCATTAACTTTAAAGAGAAAAAATTTATTATCCTCTAACCTGTGTTTAAATTATTCTTTCAATCTATAGGCAATCGGTCTCTTGCTTTTTTAGAAGAAGCAGGACAAATATTTTTACTTCTTTTCGGGATAATTAGAAATTTTAAAAATTTACATCGTACTAGAAGAGAAGTTATGTTTCAGATGCAGCATATCGGTGTTGACTCCCTTCCACTTGTAATTATCATTGCAACTTTCACAGGTGCTGTTGCAGCCTGGCAGGCAGCGTATCAGCTTAAGGGAATTGCCCCTCTCTCTTTATTAGGTGGAACAACCAGCAGAGCAATAATAACTGAATTAGGGCCAGTGTTGACTGGAATTGTAATTGCTGGTAGAGTTGGTGCATCGATTGCTGCCGAGTTGGGTACGATGAAAGTTACGGAGCAAATTGATGCTCTTGAAATTATGGGAATTGACCCAGTACGATATCTTGCAATGCCAAGATTCCTGGCAGCCATTCTGATGATGCCTGTTCTTGTGATCTTTGCAAACACAATTGCTGTTGCCGGTGCATATGTCGTTTCCGATTATTTCTTACAAGTTCCTTACAATGTTTTTTTTGGTTCTGTCAAGCAGTTCTTTGAGTTCTCAGATCTCACCGGGGGACTAATTAAAACAGTTGTATTTGGTGGTGTTACATCTCTACTAGGTTGCCATATTGGTTTCAAAACAACAGGTGGTGCTGAAGGGGTTGGATTATCAACAATTCGTTCTTTTGTACTTTCTGCAGCTTTGATTTTGATACTTGACTATTTCTTGTGGACCTTACTTTTCTAGGCAGAAAATATCTAAAAATTGATATGACTTACATCATATAGGAGTTTAAAATCTCTTTAAAATTGAGTACCATTAGATGCAAATTAAGAAAAATCTGGAGCAAACTATGGAACAAATTCAATTAAATATAAAAGAAAGAAAAACCAAAGTTATTCTTCCCGAATCTCTCGGCTTCGGAAAATATTTTACAGATCATATGTTTGAAATGGATTACAACCAGGCAGATGGCTGGCACAATCCCGTTATCCGTCCTGTTGATGATTTACCTGTTCACCCCGCATCTATGTTTATTCATTATGGTCAGGCTGTGTTTGAAGGATTGAAAGCATTCAAGCAAAAATCAGGAGATATTGTAATCTTCAGACCAGACAAACATTTTGAAAGATTAAATAATTCTTCGCGACGGATATGCATTCCTGAAATAGATGTTGAGTTTGTAATCGATGCTTTAAAAGAATTAATTAATATTGATAAAGATTGGATACCGACTAAACACGGCGAGTCATTATACATAAGACCTTTTATTTTCGGAGCTGATCCATTTCTTGGAGTAAAACCTGCAAAAGAGTATAAGCTTATACTTCTTCTATCACCTGTCGGAGCTTACTATCCTGAAGGTTTTAAGCCAGTAAAAATTTTAGTTACTGATGAATACGTACGTGCTGTTCGAAAGGGTTTGGGCGATTGTAAAACTCCCGCAAACTATGCAGCTAGTTTACTTGCAGGTCAGGAAGCCGTTAAAAAAGGATTTACTCAGGTTCTCTGGCTGGATGGTGTTGAACAAAAATATATTGAAGAAGTAGGTACAATGAACATTTTTATTAATTTTAAAAATAAGATTGTAACTCCAAAACTTAACGGCAGTATTTTGCCCGGTGTAACCAGAAGAACAGTTATCGAAATATTAAAAGAATGGAAAATGAATATTGTTGAAAGAGATGTTACCATTGATGAAGTGGTTAGCGCGTATGATAAGGGAGATCTGGTTGGCGTTTTTGGAACCGGAACAGCAGCAATAATTTCTTCAGTTGGTTGGCTGACATATAAGAATAAGCAAATGACTTTCAATGATGGCAAACCTGGTGAACTGGATCTCAAACTCTTTAATGAACTTACATCAATTCATCACGGATTAAAAGAAGACACTCACAACTGGCTCACCTTAGTTGAACAAAAAGAAGTAGTAGTTTCTTAAGTTTCAAGGGTAGAAGAACCCAATCTTCTACCCATCTTCATAATATCTTCAAAATAAGCTCTTAATTTCTTATTAAGTTAATATAATTTTACTTGACAAGTGGTCATATGTGCACTATATTTGCAGTGAACAATTGAGCACTAAAATGAAAAACAAACTTACAGACAGACAAGAAGAAATACTCACATTTATTAAACAATTCACTATTGAGAGTGGTTATCCTCCAACGCTTCGTGAAATTGGAAAGCACTTTCAAATCTCTTCAACATTTGGTGTAAAGAGACATCTCGAAGCTCTCGTAAAAAAAGGTTTCATTAACGTTGAAAGTAATGCCAGCCGTGGTATTTCTCTTTTAAAGAAAAATGTTGATAACATTCTTGACACTGCATGGAGTAACGCCGAAGCTTTTATCAAAATACCGGTTGTTGGTCGAGTAGCAGCAGGTTTTCCGATAGATGCTGTTGAAAATCATGAAGGTTCTCTTGTCGTCGATCCTTCATTTCTTAAAAGATCTGAAAATGCTTTTGCACTTCGTGTAAAAGGTGATAGTATGATAAATGCCGGGATAAATGATAAAGATTTAGTTATTGTATCACCAACTGAACAAGCGAAAAATGGGGATATTGTTGTTGCATTGCTTAATGATGAAGCAACGGTTAAAAGGTTTGAAATGACTAATAACAAAATAAGATTAATTGCCGAGAACAACTCTTACAATCCAATTGAAGTGAAAAATCATGATGATTTTAAACTAGTTGGAAAAGTTAAAGGTGTTGTCCGGTGGTTAAATTAAACTAAGGAGAAAGGAAATGAAAACAGATATTTTTATTCAGGCAATTAAAAACAGAAACAATCTTCAATTTCTATATGGATTGCAGGTAATAAATCTGGAACCATACTACATAGCCAAAACAAATACCGGTAATAAGGTTATTTATGGCAGATTAAGAAACTCAAATGAAATAAGAAAGTTTGATTACAATAAAATAGCCAATATAAAAGTAATTGAATCATTCAGATTTTCACCACGCATCCCAATTAATTCTTTTGCATCATGAAACAGGAATTGATAATGAATATTTCGGAAAGAAGAGCAATCGATTTGTTAGTTAGTGAATTCTGGCGTCTCGGATTCTTTACGCTTAGTAGGCGTTTTGGAACTTATTTACCCGAACCTGAAAACATAGGCAAATTTTCCGTAGATGTTGTTGGAAGATTAAGGGAAAAATATGCTGTAGGTATAACTTTAAAAAAGGAAGATATTTTCAGTTCAGATTTAATTGAAAAGATAAATTTTCTTGCCTCAAGACGGACAAAATTTTCTGATAAGGCTATTACACTTTTTATCGGTGTTCCAGATATTTATTTCAAACAGGTAAAAGAATTATTATCGAACGTTGATGAAAAGATTAAGAGAAATATAAAGCTGCTCAGAATTATTGAGAACGATATTGATAGCAAAAAAGAGAAAAGAATAAATCAGCAGGTAATATTTTCTTAGTCGACATCTAAATTTATCAACTCTTCATTTTTACCTTTATTACATCCTTTCTGTTGGATAATATTTAGTCATATTTTTTGATTTCCTTGTCTTTTATTGTTTACCTTGTTTTTATAGGGCTTCAGCTATAATTTTACAGGCTTAATCAAATTAAAAAACTACCGTTGGCACGAAAAAAGTCACAATCTATAACTGAACTTCAGGAAGAGTTAAAAAATAAGGGCGATATTCCAAACCATATTGCAATTATTATGGACGGGAATGGCCGATGGGCAAAAAAACGTGGTTTACCAAGAGTTGCCGGGCATAGACGTGGTGTTGAAACAGTTAGGGATATTGTTGAGGTTTGTGCAGAAATAGGAGTTAAATATCTTACTCTTTATACTTTTTCAACAGAAAATTGGAAAAGACCAAAAGACGAAGTGTCCACTCTAATGAGACTTTTGTTGAAAAGTCTCAAAGATCGACTTGATGAATTAAACAAAAATGATATAAAATTAACATGTATAGGAAACATTGATTCACTCCCATCCGTCGTACAAAAGCAGCTCAATGAAGATATTGAAAGAACAAAAAACAATAAACGAATGACCTTAAACCTGGCTTTGAGTTACAGCGGAAGATGGGAACTACTTGAAGCGATAAAGAGTATATCGAATGATGCTGCAAAAGGAAAAATTAATCCGGAAAATATAACTGAAAAAATTATTTCTGATCACTTAACAACCAAGGATATGCCCGAACCCGAATTAATAATCAGAACAAGTGGTGAATTCAGAGTAAGCAATTTTCTATTGTGGCAAATTGCATATTCTGAATTTGTAATATTGGATGTCTTTTGGCCTGATTTTTCAAAACAGCATTTATTCGATGCAATAAACCAGTACCAGAAAAGAGAACGTAGGTTTGGCAAAGTGAGCGAGCAGATTCACAATCCTTACACATCAAATCAAAAAGAGGATTCCCCTGTTGAGTTTTCGTAGGCTGTCGTTTTTTTTATTAGCCTTATTATTTTCTGTCTCTTCCTTTCCGCAGGGAGCACAGAAAAGTTATAAGATATTGGGTATTTCAGTTGAAGGAAATAAATCTACCGATGCAACAACAATTATTGCAAACAGTGGTTTGAGAGTTGGCAGCGAAATTCAGGTACCCGGTGATCAAACACTTAACGCAATAAGACAATTGTGGACTCTTAATATTTTTTCTGACGTTCAAATCATAATTGACCGTGAGATTCAGGAAGGCGTTTTTCTTTTAATACAAGTTGAAGAGTATCCGCGACTCGAAAAAGTTGTCCTTGAAGGGAATGATGAAATAGACACTGACGACATCGAAAAGCAAATAACTTTCCTTCGCGGCACAGTGATTTCACCACAGGCTGTTGCCAAATTAAAATTGAGAATTAAAGGCTTATACGATGAAGAAGGATATTTAAATGCAAAGATAACGGATAATATGTACGAATATTTTAAAGCGGATACCTCTGATGACGAAATAACAGTTACCTGGCGAAATAAAAAAGACTTTTCGGACGAGTACGAGCTTACTTATGAAAGTGATGAACAATCATACTCCAATTTAATTCCCAGAATAAAGGACAGAGTGCTTTTGAAACTAACAATTGAAGAAGGGGACGAAGTAATTGTTAGAGAGATTGTATTTAATGGCAATGAGGTTTTTGATGATGACGACCTTTCAAGTGCAATGGAAGAAACAAGCGAAGCTGTTTGGTGGAAGTTCTGGTCGAGTGCACAGTTTAAACCGAAAGATTTTGAAAAAGATAAACAATTTGTTGTTGATTATTACAAGGAAAACGGCTACAGAGATGCTGAAATCCTGGATGATTCACTAATTTATTACAATGATAACAAAGATCTGAAAATTGTAATGGATGTTTATGAGGGTCCTCAATACAAAATAAGAGGTATTACATGGGAAGGAAATACTGTATACCCGGATGCAGTTTTAACTGAGAGACTCGGATTTGAAAATGGCGATGTTTACAATTACAAATTATTCCAGCAAAATTTAAGGGGAAACGAATCACAAACTGATATTTCAGCACTGTATTTGGACAATGGCTACTTAACTTTTAATGCTCAGGCTGAAGAAAAGAAAGTTGCTTATGATTCAATTGATATCCATATACGAATTGAAGAACGGAATCAATTCAGAGTATCTCAGGTTGAAATTCAGGGCAATACAAAAACAATGGATAAAATTATTAGAAGAGAACTATATACTATTCCAGGTGATTACTTTAACCGGGCATTACTTTTCAGGAGTGTTCAGCAGCTTGCAAACCTTCAATACTTTAGTGCGGAGAGTCTTTACGGACCGGGCGGAATAGATACTAAACTTGATAGCGATAGTACGGTTGCCGTCACATTTAATGTTGAAGAAAAATCAAGTGATTATTTAAACGCTTCAGTCGGTTATAGTGGAAGTTTCGGATTTAGTGGTTCAATTGGTGTAACACTAACAAACTTTTCTATAACTAATCCGTTCTCACTTGGCGGCGGTCAAATATTAAATTTTAACTGGCAATTTGGTTTTGGAAATATTTATAGAACTTTTACTGTAGGATTTACTGAGCCGTGGATGTTTGATACACCTACCTCAGTTGGTGTTGACTTTTTTGATACACGACAGCAGTATGTATATGACTTGAGGCAAACGGGAGGAACATTAAGAGTTGGAAGAAGGCTTAAATGGCCTGATGATTTTTTCTACTTGCAGGGAAGATTTAGATATCAATACAACAATGTGCTTGAGGGTCAAAGATATTACAGGGAAGGAGTAACGCAGCAATTTACAATTGGAGCAACACTAAGCAGGAGAAACATTGATAATCCGATATTCCCCTCAATGGGCTCAATAGTTACTTTGGATATGGAATTATCGGGACAGCCGCTCTTGCCGGGAGATGTAGATTATATTAAAACTTTATTTAAAGTTGAGTGGTACAAGCGTTTATTTAATTCAAGCAGAATTGTTTTATATACACTTGCAGATTTTGGTTACTTGCAAGAAACAGTATTTGGAACTCCCATTCAACCGTTTGAATATTTTTACATGGGCGGAAATGGATTAATAATAGCCACCGTACCTTTAAGAGGATATGATGACAGAAGTGTTGGCCCAAGAAATATTTTCGGTGAGGTTATTGGAGGCAGAGTTTATTCAAAAATAGGGGCTGAACTTCGCTTCGCGCTTACACTTGAGCCGATACCCTTATATCTTTTAACATTTGCAGAAGCAGGAAATGTGTTTGAAAGTTTTGAGAAAACAGATATTTTTGATATGGTGAGGTCAGTTGGATTTGGGGCAAGAATCTTAATCAATCCAATTGGTTTAATTGGCTTCGATTTCGGGTATGGTTTTGACAGGCAGCAAGTTGAAGGATTGCCTCCGGAATGGCTGTTCCATTTTCAATTCGGAAAAGGATTTTAATTTTTATTTACTATTTAATAACAGAAGGAAAAAATCAAGTGAGAAATTATCTTTTAGCTGTTCTATTGTTTTCATCAGTTGCATTGTTTGCTCAAAGTCCCCAGAAAATTGGATATGTTGATTCTCAGGTAATACTTACACAGTTACCGGAAGCTATCAAAGCCCAGAGCGATCTTGATGCCCTGACGAATCTTTGGTCTGATCAGGTTGATTCTATGCAGCTTGCTTTGCAGCAACAATATGCTGATGTACAGAAACAGCTTGCAACTATGACTGAAGAACAGAAGCAGCTTAAACAAAAGGAGTTGATCGATAAAGAGCAGCAAATGTATGCTTTCCGGAATCAGAAGTTTGGTCAACCGAACGGAGAAATTTATCAAAAGCAGGAATCGATTTTTGCACCTGTTAAGAAAAAAATATATGCTGCTATAGAGCTAGTTGCAAAAGAAGAAGGTATGCAGTTTATTTTTGATAAAAGCGGTGATATACTTTTACTGTATGCAGATTCTGCCTTTGATATAACTTTTAAAGTTTTGGATAGCCTGAAAAGGGGTAAATAATTTCATTTATTTTTAATTGCAGGTTCTTTCCTTTTGCAGGGAGAACCTGTTTTGAAAATTTTTTCACCCCGGAGTTTTTATGAAATCAACATTCATTGCGTTTCTTGTTACTTTCTTAATCCTTTCCTCATTTTCATTAGCACAGTTAAAAATTGGTTATGTCGATTCTGATACAATTCTGGATAATTCCCCGGACATGCAGGAAGTGAGACAGAAAATTGATGGTATGATACAGGAATGGCAAACTGAATTAAGAAAAATGGAATCTGATCTTAAAGCTGCACAGGACGATTATGATAAAAGAAAACTCATAATGACAGAAGAAACCAGTGCGGACGCACTTGCGCAGATAAGTAAACAAGAGAAAGAAATTGGAGACTTCCGGGAAAAGAAATTTGGTGCGAATGGAGAATTGTTTCAGAAGCAGGATGAATTGATGAAACCAATCCAAAACAAAATTCTTAATATCATTCAGGAATTAGCCGAGGAAGAAGAGCTTGATTATGTTTTTGACAGAAGTGGAGATATAATGTTTCTTTATGCAAAACCTGATTATGATCTTACGTCAAAAGTAATTGAGAAATTAAAAATAGAGTAAAAAAGTGAACCTCAAACTAACGGAAATTGCAAAACTTGTCGAAGGAAAAATAACCGGAGATACTAAGGTTATTATTAATTCTGTTGCAAGAATTGATGAGGCAGGCAAAGGTGATATTACATTTCTTTATCTGCAAAATTTTGAAAAGTTTTTTGCAACTACAGGTGCATCTGCAATTCTGGTTAAGCCTGAATTCAATAAAACTCGCGATGATATTTCTTATATTGAAGTTAACGAACCTGAAATAGCATTCAATAAAATTTTAGTGCACTTCTTCGCAAAAGATTTGATCATTGAAGGAATTGATGAAACTGCTTATGTTCATCCATCTTCTGTTTTAGGAAATAATGTCGGTTTGGGAAAGAATGTTGTTATCGGGCCAAATTGTAAAATTGGAAACGACGTTAAAATTTTTCATAATACAGTTCTTCTTGATGATGTCGAAGTTGGTGATAATTCACTCATATATCAGAATGTAAGCATTCGTGAGGATTCGAAAATTGGTAAGAACGTTATTAT
>Ga0209536_100008218_pt1 | contig 15678 bp, 14 predicted proteins | sample DeeMarSeWOR28_12_FD_187461 | JGI IMG/M metagenome (GOLD analysis project Ga0209536, IMG submission 187461) | Marine sediment microbial communities from White Oak River estuary, North Carolina - WOR-2-8_12 (SPAdes) (version 2) | ecosystem: Environmental > Aquatic > Marine > Intertidal zone >...
CCAAGTTCACCAAGAGCACGACCCTTGCTTACGAAGTTATCGCAGTAACGATCAACTTCTCTCGAAAGGGTTGAAATGGGATACATTCTCCCATTGCGGTTCTTGATTTCACCTTGAAGAAATACACCTTCAATGTATAACTTCTTGTCGGGACCTTTACCTTCGGTTAAAATTCTTACGTTCGTTACTTCTTCTGTGATGAGTTTCATTGTGAAAACTGTTCTTTATGTATTATTTATGAATTAAGGTCTACCAAGAATCTTATATGCTCCATCTGAGCAAGTTTCATATCTATGAACTGAATCGGTAGGACTACTTGAAACAACATATAGATATTTACCATCACTACTCCAATTGCATCCTGTTGGGAAAGTAGTATCATTAACAATACTCAATGATCCGACTCAAACAGTGATTATACCAAAGAATTACCTTGTTGAAGTACGTTGGTCTGTATACTGTGATGATTTTGGTTCTCATAATATTACACTAACTGGTCTCACGAATGTTGCTGGTTCCTATTGGTTTGATGGTATCAGAAAAACTATCTATATACAACCTAATGGAGTAATTCTAGAAACTGTAGTAAGTGGATTTGTTAATGAATCTAAAGTAATTGAGTACGAATTATTTGAGGAAAGCGTTTATGAAAACATTGACTTAATTATTTCTCCTGGAATCATGGATGTAGCAATTACTTCATGGGAAAGATTAATTGGTTATCCATATGGTTGCATTGAGCAAACAATGTCGAAAATATTTCCAGATGTGATGATTTATCATTACTTAAATCAAACAGAGCAACTTACATCTGAAATTGAAGATGAATTAGAAAGTATGTTACAAGTTGGTTTATCAAAAATAGCTTCGTTCCAACACCCTGATGGTGGTTGGGGTTGGTGGTATGATGATCAATCACAAGTTTACATGACAGCTGTTGTTCTTTATGGTTTAGGATTAATGAAGGATCTTGGATTTATGCTCTCTAATGAAAACTTGCTTGATGGAGCAGCTTTCCTTGTAAATAATCAGCTTTTATCCGGGGCATTTCATACTGATAGATGGAGAATTGATGATTTATCTTTTACAGCATATGTCATACGATCCTTATTAGTAAATAACTTTGAACACTCCTCAGTAATCTACAGCATAAGTGATGCAATCGATTACTTCAAAACAAGTTGGACTGGTGGAAGCAGTTTGAAGAATCCATATGCTGCCGCATTATTTATTGAAGCAACTTATGGAACAGTTTACGAAGATATCAGTTTCCTAAATGATTTGGTAAATTATATTCTATTAGAAGCAATAGTAGAAGATGAAGGAATTAGATGGGCTGTTTCAATAAGTGATCATTACAGAGCACTTGGCGGAACAGTTGAAACAACAGCCACTGTAATTACTGCACTAACAAAGATGAATTTCATGCTTCATTATGTTACTATTAGAAATGCATTATCTTGGCTTTTAACCCAACAATACTATTGGGGTTGGGGCAATACTGCTGATACATCCGCAGCAATTAAAGCAATAGTATCTGTTGCAAGTTATAGTTCTGACCCTATTGAATGCGCTGTTGACATAACAATCAATGGTTGGTCAACTCAATTTGTATTCAATGAAAGTGAAACAGAGTTCCTTTCTGCTGAACTTATTCAAATCGAACAATACTTGAGTATTGGAAATAATAGCATAATAATAAATCAAACCGGAACTGGACAAATCTACTATTATTTTGCAGCAAAACAAATTCTAAGAAATGATCCTCAGGTAACAATAGCAAATCCCATTTATGCTTCCCCAGGAGAAGAATTCGCAGTTGAAATCAATCTAAATCATGATTCCGAGATTGTGTATCCAGTGAACATTCAGATTGAAAGTTTAGAAGATGATTTAACAATTGTCGGAGATTCAATTCAAACACTACAAGTTTTAATTGACGAAGAAACAATAGTCTTTCATTTCATAGCTCCTGAAAACTCTGGAGATTATTATGTGGGTGGATTTAGAGTTAGTTATTTATTTGCTGATTCACAGCTTGAGAATTTCTCTCCAGGTATAGTAGTCAAGACTCTTACAGAAGTGCCTGTTATTGTTGAAGTGAGTATAGCAAGTGTTTTAGAAACAAACTCAGTGAAATCATATAGTTATCAACCATTTTCAGATGTTCTCATTACTCCGAACAATGACTATAATATTTTCATCTCTAGAGATTATTCAAAAACAGCTGATCTTTCTCGAGGTGAAACAATAGAAGTAACATTGGTAATCGACAATCAATGGGAAGACAAAGAGTTTGTAATAATAGAAGAAAATATTCCCGCTGGTTTCACAATTGATGAGAGTTCATTACGAGCTAAGGTGCAGATTATTGATTATAGTATCTCTTCAGGTAAGCTTGCATTGTTCATGAGCGAACTCAATACAGGCATAACAGAAATCACTTACCGACTTTTTGTGTATGATGTCGGTTCCTCAATTGCGTTTCCAACACAATTATCATCGATGTATGACTCGTGGATGGTTAGTAGTGCTCCAGCAATACTTGGTTCATTAATGGTAAATATTGATCCAAATACTGGAGCTGTTACAATTGACAATCTCAGACCGATTCTTGTGAAACAAATGGCTCTCATAAAGAACATGGAATCTCATTACGATGTTTCCTTAACAGTTCAAGCGTATGATAATGATGAAATCTATAATGTGTATGTTTTAGTTAGTGGTGACGATGACAGTTGGAACACAAAAGAAGGACAAGTTATTCACACTTATAGCAATGGAAGCAAAGATTACCAAGTTGATTTAGGGTCATTTGCAGATGAAGAAGTCAAATACATTATCGCTATAGAGGATCTGTCAGGAAACATACTCTTCACAGAGATGAAATCAGTTATAGTTCCGGCTATTACAGCTGCATTCATTTTCATCTTCATTGTAATAATTATCTCTGCAGCATTTGGATTCGCTACCTCATCAGCTACTAGACAACTAAAACCAAAATCAAGAAAGCAAGAAATAATTACTATTGTAGATAAAACCATATACAAAAACACAAAAGAAGATCTTGAAGCCTACAAAAACCTTCCTGAATACAAAAATGGTGAATAATTAGAAGCAATTCTAGTTATCATTTTGTTTTTTCTTTTTTTGGATTACTTTTTGATTTTTTAACTCGCGACAAGAATTTTAAAGAGATAGTTTATTTCTTTTAGACGAACCTTAAATTCATAATAACGGGGAAAAAACATCATGGAATTTGCACCCATAATTGAAAAGGTGGCCTTTAATTTACTCAAGTATGCTGCTACTGTTTTACCGGAAAATGCAGTGAAAGCAATTAAAACAGCATACGAAAATGAAACCAATCCGGTAGGTAAAAGTCAGTTAGAAGCCATTATCAAGAATTTTGAAACAGGATCAAAGCTCCGCATTCCAATGTGTCAAGATACTGGTATTCATATCTATTATGTAGAAATTGGTGCTGATAGCCCAATTGAGGACGTTGGAAAAATCAAAGAAGCGTTAGAAAACGCTTCTAAGAGAGCTACAACTGAAGTACCAATGAGACCTAATGCAGTAGATCCCTTTGGTAGTAACTCTGGTGACAACACAGGAAGATACATCCCATGGATAAATTGGGAAATTGTTCCTGGTGATAAAATAAAGATAACAGCCTTCCCAAAGGGCGGTGGAAGTGAAAACATGAGTACAGTGAAAATGCTGAAACCGGGCGTTGGTATCAAAGGAGTTATGAAAGAAGTTGTTGACTGGATGATACAAGCAGGCGGTCAACCTTGCCCACCAACAGTAGTTGGTGTTGCTGTCGGTGGTGGAGCAGATATTGCTATGAAATTGGCGAAGAAGCAACTTATGAGACCAATTGGTGAACCTCATCCACAAAAAGAAGTTGCTGAAATAGAAAAGAAACTCAAAGAAGCTATTAATACTACTGGAATAGGTCCAATGGGATTAGGTGGTCGAACTACCTGCTTAGCAGTTCACATGGATTATGCTCATAGACATCCAGCTTCCCTACCAATGGCAATTTCAGTACAATGCTGGGCTGCAAGACAATCAGCTGCAGAAATAAGTGCTGATGGAAAAGTGAAATATCTCCATCACAAAGTCAAGGAGTGAAAGTAAATGGCAGTCGTAAAATTACAAACACCAATACCAGAAGAAGAAATCCGTAAATTAAAAGCGGGAGATATAATCTATATCAGTGGAATCGTATATCTCTCAAGAGACGAAGCTCATCTTCGAGCTTTAGAGATGGCTGAGGAAGGCAAAGAATTACCACTAGACTTCAAAGGATTAGCTCTTTTTCACTGTGGTCCAATTGTCACACAAGATGATAAAGGCGAATGGCATGTTGTTGCAGCAGGTCCAACTACCTCTTCCAGAATGGAAATCTTTCAAGACAAATACATTGAGAAGTTTAGAATCAGTGTGGTTATCGGAAAAGGTGGTATGTATGAGCGCACAGCAGCAGCTATGAAGAAATATGGCGCTGTTTATGGAGCTTTCACAGGTGGTGCAGCTGTTTTAGCTGCAAAAGCAGTGAAGAAAGTGAAAGGTGTTGAGTGGTTAGATTTAGGAACACCCGAAGCTCTTTGGATCTTTGAAGTCGAAGAATTCGGACCTTTAACAGTCGCAATTGATTCACATGGAAATAATCTTTTCAAAGATGTATCACAAAAAGCTGAAGAAAACCGAGAAAAAGCCTACGAGATTATTGGGGTTTCTAAATAATAGTAGGATCTTTTCTTCTTTCTTTTTTTTCTTTTATTTTTTGACTATACTGTACCCATTTATAACCATGTCTCATTCTTGTTCTTTCTTTCTTAAATCCGAATTTATTTGCTAGTTTAATCATTGGGTCGTTGTCCTCTCGAGTCCAAAGAGTTGCTTTTGAGTACCCTAGTAATTCCCCTCTTCTAATGATATATGCTAGAAGCTCTTTTCCAATGCCTTTTTTCTGGAAAGCCTTAGCTACCGTAATTCCAATATCAAACTCCCCTTCCTCTAAATCATCATCTTCCTGCCAATCAGCATACAGAGTTACTAAACCAATAACTCCACTTGTGTTATCTTTTAATTTCTTCCACGGGAGTAATTTACGAACAAATCGTTTTTGCTCTTTCTTAAACTCCTCCTGAGAAATAATTGCAACAAAAACCTCCCATAAGCCCTCATCAATTGTATCTATCCAATCATCTACTAGTTCTTCTGTTTCACTATACATCCCAACAAGGTTTTTATCAATAGGATTAATTAAATCGATTAATCCTTGTCGATCACTTGATTGGAGGAGTCGTATCTGTATCATCACTTTTCACTTTAAAAGTGTAAAACTATTTAATAAAAATAATCTCTTATTAGTTTTCTTCTTGTTTATTTTCCTATTTCACATAAACTTTTTGAGGAAGGAAAAGTTAGCAATTTCATCATGGCTGAATTTGAACCAATACTTATCTTAGCAATATTTTTACAATTAATTTCAACATCGGTAAACTATATTGGTATGACAATTCAGAAGAAAGCAGCAACAAAGATACCTAAGATAGGTCCAGAAGTTGGCTATGGAAAATCTTTGAAGAATTTGATCATAAATAAAGCTTGGATATTTGGTCTTGTTTTGAATGCATCCAGTACTTTCTTTGCTGCTGGAGCGTTTGCTTTAGCATCAATAACTATCATTCAACCATTGTATGGATTTGGTCTAATCGTTCTAGTAATTTTCATTCGTTTTTACTTGAAAGAGAGAGTAAACCGCCTAGATATTCTGGGTGTCTTGATTGGAGTTATAGGAATCGTTGTCATAGGCATTACAGCAAGAACTTTACCTGAAGTTCCATATACTGATCTACTGGATTTATTCCTAGATATAAGAGGAATTGTCTTTTTCGCCGTTTTCCTATCTATAGCTCTAATTGCTTATATTGTCAGTGAAAAAACTAAAAAGACGACCTCTCTTGTTTTCTTAGTTATCTCATCTGCCATTTGGACTTCTACTCAGAATATTTTCAATAAAGCAGTAGCGACTGCAGTTAGAGATATTGGTTTCAAAGGAGCTTTCTTTGGAGAAGCTTGGCTTTATTCTTGGACGTTTGTTATTTTATTTCTCTTCGTGAGTATTATTGGTGTTGTAATGCTGAATATTGCTTATCAACAAGGACATGGAGTTATTATTCTACCAATCTGGACTGCTATACAGGTTATTATTCCTGTCCTATCTGGCATTATTGTCTTCAGAGAATGGCAATCAGGCAGTGGTGGGTATGATGGTTGGGAAATTGCTGTTCAATCTGTAGGAATAATTGTAATGCTAACTTCTATTGTAATTTTGTCAATAAGTAATGGTCGAAAAGAAGAATTTAGCAAAACACTAGCACAAGTAGTTGAAAATGGGGGGCCTACTGAAGTTTTAAGTCTAAATTCGAAAGAAAGCATTAATGGACAATTAGAACAACAAGAATTAAAAGGAACTAATAAAACCAATAAACAATAAGTCAAATTATTAGGAGAGATTAAATAATGACTATCGGACCACTTCGTTGGGCTTCGAGTGAAGGAGTATTTCTATTTCAAGTGCCCGATGAAGACCATATGCTCCCAACAGAGATTGTCATTTTATTATCTAGTAGTTTGTACGCCATTCAAATATTCTTCAATAAAGGGGAAATCAGATTCAATAATGAAGATTTATCAATTATCAAGTTAAGTTTCCATCCACCGTATACCTCACAAGAAATTGAAGACAAAAACCAAGGCTATGTAGTTCATAGCTCGTTCAAAGATGGAATTTGTTTTCAAAGTATTTTCCATGCACAAGAAATAACAAATCAATTAAGTGAATTCGAAACAGCATTTCTCGATTCGGTTGTAAATAATTTGCTTGACACCTTGGCAAAAGAAGGTCGAAGTGTATCAGATATTCCTTTCTTGAAGGATAGACGTGTCATAAATGAAATTGAAGAAATGCTTCATGAGATTGACAACAAATATTCATCTTTAGCTGCTAGTTGGTCTTTAGTGGTTGGTCCTGATAGTGAAATGACTCGTTTTGAGTTTACCAATGTTTTATACAATGGTAAAATTAGAGTTGAGGAACTTTTTTATGATCTTGGGGACCGAGCTATTGAATCTTTTAATCAACTCCTTATGAGCAATGAAGAGAAAAATGTTCTTTACAAAATCGCTAAGAGTCTAGTGAATCTTTCTGGACTTTTATATGAAAAACAAACAAATGACTCACACACAGAGGATCATTTGAAATTCAGTCATTCTGAAATAATTCTCGAATCAAATATTACCAAGCGATTGTTTAGATTAGATGTTCGTTCCTATGAAATAGAAGGGGAACCTTATTGTGACATCACAATAATGTGCTAAAACCTTGATTCTATTTCTTTTGTACGACATTTCTCATCCAATCAAACATATACAATTGAGCAAGTCCTGCCCATTTACCATAGTGTTCCACGAGCTTGTCACGACACTCTTCCAGAGTTTTCTCTCTACCGCGGAAGAATATTTTTGAAACTCCTCTTTGAATCCAGATATCTGTTGGGGGAGCATCCAATTTGCCAAGACCATATAACAAGAACATATCAGCTACTTTAGGTCCTATTCCTTTCAATCTCAGTAATTCTTTTTTTGCCACTAAAGTTGGCATTTGGTGCAGTTTTTCAAGACGAATTTGATAGTTAGCAATATCCTCAGTACTTTCGATTACATATTCTTCTCTATAACCTAATTTGGCTTCTTTTAAAAGATGCTTGTAACGAAAAAGTGTTTTTGGATCTGGAAAAGAATAAACCATAAAATGCTCAGTAGGAAATTTATCTCCCATTAATTCTTTTATGCGTCTTGCTTGCCCAATCCACTTCCAAACAGAACTGTTCTGAGTAAGAATGGATGAGATTAAGCTTTCAAAAAGATCATGAGCACATGTAAGTCTAATTCCAGTACAGTGCTTAAATGCAGGGGCAATTGGATCTTTCTTGAATATTTCATAGAATTCTTGTAGATTCATATGTAAACCAAAGGTTTTTCGCATTAAATTTCTCATTGCCTTAACATCATTCTCAGAAAGAGGTGTTGTATGTGCTGAAAGTTCTACAATGAGTTTAGAACCTTTTTGGGCGAATCTTGTTATTATTTTCTTATCGGTATTTGGTATATTTACAACCATGTAGTATCTATTTGCTTTATCAATTCTGGGGATAGGAAAAGAGCTATGCCCAGTTTCTAATGTTTGTTTCAAATTTAGTGGTCCTTGTGTTGTAAGATTAAAGGTGATCCAATTATCCATAACCATTGTTTATTCCTTCTAAAGTGTAGAAGAATTTCCTCCTCAAAAATACTTTGTATTATATCCATGACATGAAGCTTTTAGGAGAGCTATCCTGTTATATTTCGTACTCTTTCTTCATATTTGAAGAAAGCTTCTTGTATTTTACTTAGAAATACTCCGCTTTCTTTGAATTTCTCTGTTGAATAATCTCTTGCGCTGACTGCAAAAGCCATCATTCTTGATGCTGTATAAACTTCATAGAAAAAGATTCGATTCTCAATTTCAGGTAATTTTACTTTTGTTATATATTCATTATAGAATTGATGACGGTAATTATTCAACTCAGGATAAAGTGAAAAGAAGAACAAGGTCCAACCGGCATCAAGTGCTGGGTCACCAAGTCTTGAATATTCCCAATCAATTAGTCCTGTAATTTTAGCACCTTGTACCATAATATTTCTTGGTTGAGGATCCCCATGTAATAGCGAGAAGCGTTCCAATTTTAGTTGTTTTTTGAAGGACATAAACCATTTAGATAATGGTTCAACATAGTATCCTGCTTTTCTTAAAAAATTAAGTGATCTGGTAATATCATTAAGTATAAATTTTTCATATGGAATTTCTTCTTTAATAATTCCTTTCGGAGTTTCTACCCCGAAGTTTTTGAAACGGTAATTATGAAGATTAACCAAATATTGTGAAAAACTTGAGATAAATCGTTCAAAATCATTCGGAGAATATCTTTTAATTGCTTTCTCTAAAGTTTCACCAGGGATTCTTTCAATGATTGAGAAAGGATATCCAAGTATTTCTGGATTTATTTCTAGAACATATGGTTTTGGAACAGGGATTGGAGCATCTTGCAATCTTCCAAGTTTTCTGAATTCTCTTTGTGGTTTTAAAGGATCGTGTTTTTCCGGATAAATTCGGAGTACAACACTTTTTCGAATTTCTCTATCCATTGCTTCATAGAGGATATCTAAGAAATAAACCTTGTTTGACATGCCAGTTTGAATTTGTTCCGGGGTTTCAATTAATGAAAGCTTTGCATTTTTAGGAATGAGTTTCCAAATATTACCTGTATCAAATAAATAGCTTTTGAGCCTTAATTGAATATCTTTCACAGGTAGAAGTGGTTTCATTCTTAGAACCCCAATTTGTTTTTTGTTATTTTTTATGTCAAAATTCAGCTTTATAAATTGTTCAATATCTCTTTTATCTTCAATTCTAAGTTACTCTCTGATTTTAAGAGTTTTCGATTACTGATTTTTTCTCTATCTCGAGTCTAGCAACTCAAAAATTGCTTTACAAGCTACTTTAGAGGTGATACCATTTACATCAAGTTCGGGATTAACCTCTACTAATTCAAAACAAAATACTTTCTTAGCAAATAAATTGACGATTTCAATTAATTCTCGAGTGGATAAACCTCCTGGCTCAGGAACACTCACACCCGGTGCAAAAGCAGGATCCAATACATCAATATCCAGGGATACATAGATGTTCTTTTTCTCTTGTTCAATTTTTGAAAGTGAACCCAATAATGAATTTCTGTTTTGAAAGGTTTTGGCTTCTATAACATTCATTTCAAGACTTTTCAAGCATTCAACTTCTTCTATCCCTATATTATGACCCCTGCTACCTATGAAATAAACATCTTTAGGTTTAACAAATTCTAAATCCAAGATTCTTTTGAGAACAGTTGCTCTTGTAAATTTATTTCCTGTCGGATATTCATTCATTAGATCTAAATGAGCATCTAGCCAAACGAGACTATCAATTTCCTTTTCACTATTTTTTATCCCTTTAGCAGTACCAAGTGCTATTGAATGATCCCCACCTAATATTATTGGGAGAGCATCTTTTTGTAGAATTTTCTGAATATTTTCACTAAGCTTCTTCTGCATTTTTTCATAATCTAAATTTTCATCTAAATCCATTAAATCCAATACATTCTGTTGGTGTATACTTTGCTCGGAGAAAGATTGCCCGGAAAAGAAAACAGATGTTTCTCGTATGCTCTTTGGTGCTTTTGCTGCTCCCTTAGGGTAAATTTTTGCATTATCTTCGTACGGAACGCCTAAGATTACTGCGCCTAAATCGATTGCTGAATCAATCTCTTTGACTGGAAATGTTCCGTAAAATGGTTCTGTCATTATTCTTCAGCTCTTCTTACTGTCTTTGAAAGTTTCATAATTTAAGTATATTTCAAATAACCATTAAAATTGTTGAATAACTTTTTATTAAATCAGATTACTTTGATGTTTTATTGGTGATTTATATGATTAAAGAGCATATTTTTTCCATGGAAATACCTCATCCGCCTGAGAAGATATGGTCTCTTATGCAAGACTATACTCTTTGGAAACAGTTCACTCAAGCAATAGTTATTGATATCGAGATTTTATATCCCGGTGATAAAAATGGTAATGGTTTAATTAGACGTGTTCATTATAAATTGCCTTGGGGTTCCCGGTGTTCTCTTGAGTTGGTGACTGATGTAAAACCAAATGTTGGCTATACCTATACTATGATGAGTTTAAAACCAGGACTGGATACTAATGGCTTAATTCGTTTAGAACCTATTAAGGGTGGCAAAACGAAGGTACACTTCGAAGAACGATTTAATCTTAAGAAATTACCTTTACTTTATCGTATGCTTGGTAATCGATTGTATAAATTCATCAACAAGCGTAATGAAGAAACATTTAGGAATTTATCCAATTGGTTAGACGAACACCCCGACTATTTGCAATAACATAGCAGATAAAATATTTGCCTTATTATTTAATTGTCAATTTTTGAAATCAACAATTAATCTTATTAAAGCATGCAATATTTTTTGGACAAAAGAACTTTTAATCTAAAACTTTCGTACTTTAATTAACAACGAAAGTATTAGACTCTCATCTATACTGGTGTGTTACTCATGGGTAAAACTAGCAAACAAGAAAAAACTGAACCCGATTTAACTGATCTAGGGGGATTAATTAGAGCCAGCAATATCTTCCTTTCTCAAGCTTCTAGAACTAGAAAGGCGTTTCTAAACCAAAGTGATGAACTGGTAAAATTATACGATCTCTTGGTAGAAACAAAGAAGAAAAAGAATATAGTACATGTTACTGGAATGGGTAGAAGCGGACGAGCTGTTGAGTTTTTTGCTGAAATGCTCAAAGATTTGGGCTTTCATGTATCCATTATTGGTCGAACTTTGGCTTTACCTGTTACTACAGATGATGTTGTTATTGCTTTTTCAGGCTCTGGAAAAACATCCACAACAGTTGCTAATGTAGGTGTTTGTGTTGATGGTGGGGCAAATGTTGTAATTGTCACACAAAATGAAAAATCAAGATTAGGTCGTTTTGCAGATATCTGCTTAGTTGTTCCTAAATCTAAGAAACTGCAAAGAGCAGAAGAACCGCTTGAAATTGAAACCGATAAAGGTTTTGTGATGTCACTCAGTCAAATCCCAGAAGAAATGACGAGTTCATTGTCGCCAATGGGTACCTTATTTGAATTATCTGCCTTATTAATATCAATTGGCTTAACTGGAATGCTTCGCAATTCAGACAAGCCAGAAAGAGTATTCCAAAGTACTTTAGATACAGTTATAGATAATGCCGAGAAAGCAGTTCAGCTAATTGTGAAAAACAAAAATACCCAAGATGAAATCGTAAGAGTTCTTGACCTCTTCTTAGATCTTAGCCCAGCTTCCTCTAAGAAAGTTTTCTGGGTTGGCGCCGGCTTAAGTGGTATTGTTGCTTCTATGCATGCAATGAGGTTTCAGCATCTTGGATATAACATACATCTCCAAGATGACTGGCGTTTCAGAAAGAAAAACGATATCATTGTAGCAATTAGCGGAAGTGGTAGTACTCCATTTACAAATGGTTTCATTACAGAAGCTAAAACAAAGAAAATGATTACTGTAGGGTTTACCTCACTTATTGACTCAGAATTCGGTCAAAACGTAGAATTTTTAGTCAAGGTGCCGGGACGAATAGATCCAGATAGCTGGTATAATAGGATGTCTGAGTCCAAACCATTCATTGAAACACAATTCGAATTTGCAGTAGCAATTGTTATAGAAAGTATCATTGCTCAATTAGCAATTCATAAAGGAATAACTGAATCTGAAATGAAAGGTCGACACGCAAATATAGAATAAGAAAAGATTGACTTTACACAAACACTTAATTATTACGGGCATACACAACCAACTCGAGAGTAATAACCATGACCCCCGATCATGAACTAGATAGTCTTCGTGAAAAACGAAAGAGAGAACTCCTTGCTCAAAACATTAAGAGAGAATTAGCTTTAAAGAAAAAAGAAGAAGAAGCTCTCAAACAGAAGAATAGACAAGCTAGAGCAACTGAAATTGTAAATAAAGTTCTCGAACCTGAAGCTGTCGTCTATTTGAATTGGTTAACACAATCAAATCCAACTGTTGCTTTAACTATCAAAGATACAATTATCTTACTTATCCAGAAGAATATGTTAAGAAAACAACTCTCAAAGATAGACATTATGAAGATAGAACGAGAACTAACTGGAACTGATTCAAAAATACAAGTGAAACGAAGGGGTAAAGAGATAGAAGACTTGAATAAAAAATTGAAATCAAAGGAATAAAAACTCTCATCACTAGTTAGCTTTTCATTACTTCTCCATAAATTATTCTTTCAATTTCTTTAATAATCCCTTTAATAGTGAGAGTTGCTGTTCCAACACCTTCCTGGGATTCAGCTTCAAAGACAAAAATTCCAATATAAGCTAATTGTCTTTTCAAGCTTCGATCTCTAATCGCTTCTATCCAAACTAAATGTGGATAAGCATTAATCCAACCATATTCATCTTTTTCTTCTAGGGCTAAACTGATTTTCCAGAATAGCGATGAAATACTATTATGTATATTTGCTAACGTACCCTTAGCATCATCATCAATTGCAAAATTGTAAATACCTTCTCCTCTTTTATTGTAAATTGCAAAACCTGTGCAAGCAGGAAAAACTGTTATGAACTGCTCAATAACTTTTTGTATTCTTACCTTTTGCTCTTCAATTATTATGAGCTCTTCAGAAGGGAGTTTAATGGTTTCTCGAATGCGATGTACAGTTTCATCAACGAGTACCTTTAATTTCTTATTTTGTTCCAATCTATCTAAATGACCCAAATAATGAGATATTTCTTTGTCTAAATTTTCAATAATTACTTTTCCATCTTTTTGTTCAATTTTCTCTTGAACGACGGAAAGTTCCATAGCATAGAGTACAATATCACCAGCGTCTGTGAGATTAATCTTTAAAGCCTTAGCAATTATCGATGGATTCGCTTCTGCAACTTCTTGAATTGTCATATATCCAAGATCTGTTAATGCTTTATTGATTCCATCTGGTTTATCACCCTGAAATTGATCCTGTATATTCTTCATATGGGTTTTTAAAGCTGTTACGAAAAGATTTTCTGCAGTAGAAATAGTTGATCCAAGAATATTCATTATCGTTGGTGGTAGAATCTCAACCAATTCAGGTACAGTATTGTACCCTGCACTCCGTAATTTTTCCAAATAAAGTTTTTTCAATTCCATTTCCTTATCCTTCGACATAGGAAATCCAACCAACTATGATAATTAAGGGAATTTCCCCTATAAAATATTAATTGCCTTGAATTCTTATTCATTTTGTTTCAAAAAATCCGTTTCTCGCATTTTTTGTGAGTTCATTTCTTTTACTCCATAATTTGTATATGAAAAAACCTTAAAAAATTAAGCGAAAAAGCAAATCTTCATTAAGTTAATGAATGTAAGACATTAAATATCAGAAAAACAGAGTAAGTACTATAGTTTGAGTAGGTAAGCTATATGGATTTTTATACTGATAACTTTGCTGAATCCAATGCCCCTCCGGCAGTAGAAATAAACATTCGATCAAATGTACTCTATACTGAGGAATACTCCTACTTAACAAAAGATGAATTAGAAGTCTTGTTTTTATTTGCTACTACAGATATGTTTACTGAAGGATTGTCTTCCTTTTCCTTTTCAGGTATAAAACGACAACTCGATAAACACCAGCAGAAAATTACTAAAGCTGTAAATAGGCTTCTCTCAAAAAATCTAATTTGCAAGAATAGTTTTGGTTATTCAATTTCCTCAAAAGGAACAGCAATACTTTCTGAGATAATTAAACTCCAAAATGCGGTAGATATGCAACAATCCACAAATGAATTTCTTCAACAAAGAATAACGTTTAACGAAAAAATTCCTCTAGATGATATTACTTCTCTATTAGTTGGTAAATGGTTCGGCTCATTCAGATATATATCTCACACAGAAGGAAAGGATTTGGTTATTCGTTGGCAATTAGTTGATAGTCGAGCATCAGCTACTCTTCATGTCTATAGTGATGAAGCAATTCTAAACATAATTCCAGATAAACATGATACTCAAAAATTCTCTTATGAACAAGCACTTGATGATCTTTCTAGATACTTCATTGAAATTTTATCCTCATTAGGAATTTCTGCTGTTATAGAAAATGAAGGGTGGCGAAACAACTCACTTTCTGGAATAGAATTCCAACAAATGTTCTCTGCTTGGCTTAATAGTTTAAATAACATGTCTGAAAACTAGAAATTTTCCTATTTTATCTCATTTTTCTTAAACAATTAATATCAACACAAAGTTTATTTTTTGAAAGTTTTCTGGGAGTTCAAATATTACTATAACTTAGTCATTTTAAATAATGAACTACCTAGTAATGTTAAAGAAATTAATTTGAGGTTGAAATTATGCAACCAACTGATATTGAAAAACAACTAGCAAAAGGAACAACAACAGTTGCTCTTAAATGTAAAGACTGTGCAATCCTTGTTGCTGACATGAGAGCAAGCATGGGAAACTTAGTCGCTTCTGATCATGCAAAAAAGGTCCATCAACTCAATGACTTCTCTGCGATTACCATTGCTGGACTAGTTTCTGACGCTCAATACATAATTGATATTATGCAAGCTCAAATTCGTTTGTTCGAGTTAGATCGAAAACGAAGACCAAAGACTTCTATGATTGCAAATCTTGTCAAAAACATGCTTTATGGTCAATATCGTGCTTACTTCCCATTCTATGTCCAACTAATCGTCGGTGGATGGGATCAAACAGGTCCTCACATTTTCTCTTTTGATATGGCAGGTTCCCTATCAGAAGATGATTGGTTTGCATCTGGTTCAGGTTCACCAATGGCTTTTGGTGTTCTTGAAGCAATGTATGAGAAAGACATGACAGAAAAAGAAGGACTCAAAATAGCATTGAAAGCCTTGAAATCGGCCATAAAAAGAGACACAGCAACCGGTGATGGTATTAGGGCTGTGGTAATTGA
>Ga0209536_100008219_pt1 | contig 15677 bp, 35 predicted proteins | sample DeeMarSeWOR28_12_FD_187461 | JGI IMG/M metagenome (GOLD analysis project Ga0209536, IMG submission 187461) | Marine sediment microbial communities from White Oak River estuary, North Carolina - WOR-2-8_12 (SPAdes) (version 2) | ecosystem: Environmental > Aquatic > Marine > Intertidal zone >...
GTTATCATAACATTCTAAAAAAAAATGTGTATCTTCCATTAGCACCTGCAGCAAACAAACAAGGACGTATTGTTGGGAAAATTATTGCATCTGGGATAGAAAATTCAGACCCATTTCCCGGAATAGTGGGTACCACATTGTGGAAAGTGTTTGATCTCTATTGTGGAAAAACAGGAATAACAAAGAAACAAGGAGAAGAGTTGGGATTAGAAGTTGAAACTACATTTATCACAGCAAACGAAGTAGCTCATTATTACCCGAATATAAATGGGAATTTCGGAGAAAAAATGTCTGTTTTACTGGTTTATGATGTTAATAACCACCAACTACTAGGTGCTGAAATTACGTCTCCTTCCCAAATCGGAGCGAAGAAAATCGATGTTCTAGCTACTGCCTTAGCAGCAAATATGACTATAGAAGATATCCAAAAGTTAGATCTAGGTTATCAACCAAGCTTCAGTCCTGTTTGGGATCCTATTCTAATTGCTGCAAATCAAGCACGGAAGAAGCTAAAAAACTAGTAGCGCTCTTGGAAGATCCACAACCAGGATTGTATACGTGGCATGGATTTTTGCATGAACGGCTCACAAACATCACCGATATTGCATACCAACCAATCAAATATTATTACATTCAAGTTTGGGGTATGTGTGAGCCAATTCTTTATGGTCCTTTTGATAATTACAACAGCATGTTGGCCGATGCAAAAAACCTAGTTCACAACGACCATATGGATTTCCGCCAAGACAAAGACAATATCTTTTATGTCAAGCTCGGTTTAGACCGGTGTATCACATGTGGAACATTCACTGACGAGGATTTGGGGCTGGGATAGGATAATATCATGTCATTAACCGAAAACCAAAAAGCAATCCGAAGACAGTACGGTAGAATTCGTGCCCTCCACAAACAAAGGAACGAACTACACAAGCAATTGACACTTAGTCTCATCATTCAAGAGATATGGCCAGAAGCATTCGATTGTGGAGGATGTTCTAGTAGATTGGTGGATAAAGATGGTAAACCGAATATGACAGAACGCCATTCGCAACTCGCATATCGACGTGGAGAACTGTTTGTAAGAATCATCAGGAAAGATGGAAAGTTTGTTGAAGTGAATGCGCAGGAAGTCTCCGAAACGCTGCTGGCTCAACACGGATTCTTTCCTATGAAACCGAACGTATATTTGGGGCAATAGGGGGGTGTACCTCAGTTGGCAGAGGGAACGACTCATAATCGTTTTGTCGTCAGTTCGATCCTGACCACCCCCAGTCGGTCATTGGGGTTAAAAGTAAGTAGTAAGACAAGAAAATATGGGAGTAAAATCCAATGACGTGGACTTATAACGTTCTCAAAGGCGAAGCCCGCAAATGGGCACAAGAAAACAAAGTTCCCACCAGTGAGAAGTGTACTCGTGTGGTTGGTGGAAGGCACATGGGGAGGTTTGGGGATAGACTTGCTCGTGTGGCTGGGAATGGTTTGTATGGGTTCTCAAGTAGACGACAACAACAAGACCCAGTCAAGATGACAGTGGGAATGGACGGGCAATACAAGAAGGACCGGAAAACGATTGTCCGCAGAAGGAAAAATGTATCTAGATTGTGGGTAGACGCACAGATCCGTAAGGCACAGATGGATGCAACGGATAAATTCGAGGGATTTCTAAAAGAAATCCCAAATCGCCTGGAAAAAATAGCGGCTAGGAAAGCGGTCAGAAGGCGAAACCGAAACCATCGGGCAAGAAGGGGGCATAAGAAATGTTTTACAACGTAGCTCAAGTTATTGAACGTTGTCGTTGGGCGACAGACCAACTGAATTTTGACGACAAGGCCAAAGACCACGTTTATTGGTGCATTGAAATGATAGAGGGGGCGGTCAAGGCGTGCGAAATAGAAATTCTTGCGAAGCAAGAATCTCAGCCCAATAATCGATTCCCGACTGGGGGTTCACCAGTACGATGGTAGGCTAATAAATGGAAGAAACAAAAATGTTCCAAGATCAGATCGTTCTTGTTGGGAATGAAGCAATTTTTCTCGGCGATGTTTACGCGGCTGGGTTTGAGGCACAGTATTGCCGAAATTGTGGGTATTGGTTTGTGGATTCTAAAGACGAAGCCAAGCTGTTGGCTTGGCTGAACAAATAAGGCGGCTACTTGCCGCACTGAGCCCATAAGGGGAAAACTATGTCAAAATCAATCTTAGATGCCATAACTCATTTTTGTATTGTAATTATGGCTTGCCCATTTGCGTATATGGCGTTTCAAGCCGACACAACAGAACAAAAACTGCTGTATCTTATTTTGGTTTTCCAGATAACCAACTTCCCAAACTCTGTTATAAGGAGTAAAACCGATGGGTAAGCCTGCCACGACGTACTGGTGTGGAAACGGTCATTTGCTGGAAGACAACGCTCACCATGAGTGGGGTGAAAGAGATGTGCGTTGTCAAGAAGAGATGTGCCTTGCTCCAGGTGACCCCATACCAGAACGTGATCCATATAAGTGGAAGTGTGAAATCTGTGGTTCCACAGAAGAGTTTATGACTACTGAGTGGTCAGACCCAGACTACTGGCAGGATGGGGAGCCGGAAGTGCCTCTAGCTCCTGTTCGATATGATGAGGTAAAACGGGTAGATCATCGTGGGAATGAGTATTTTGAGGAAGTGGGAGTCTATGACATAGGCGAGCTAAAAGCTCGTCGGAGGAAATAGTATGAGTGATCGATGTTGGGCAATTACGGCCATAATAATGGTTATCGCTATCATAATCTGGTGTTATATCAGAGGGTGATAAACGGAAAGGCAAATACAATGAAGGTTGGAGACAGAGTTCAAACCCTGGAAGACTGGAAAGATTATGACGAAACGGTTCTAGTTCTTAGGAACACACCCGGAACCATCATAGAAATCAAAGACGAAATGTTTCTAGTTGAACTCGATGCCTGTAACAAAAGGCTTGGGGGAAATCGGATTCTATTCAACGGATGGGAAATAGAACAAATCCCAAGATGTGTCAAAACACGATATATCTTTGAGGGTAAGGGTGAGCCAACACCATTTGAACAGGAGTAATAAAGTGCTAGTTCAATTTGAATGTGGATGTATTGGATTTCCGCCAGACAAAGATGGGATGGCGTGGATAATTAAAAGTTGCGACAACGAATTCTTTGAAAAAACATCTATGTGTAACAGATCACTCGTGAATTATAATAATGGGGAAACTAATATCAAGTCATTCGTTCCCATCGAAAAAGCGGAAGTTGAAGATATTTTCAAAGAGATGCAACAACTGATAATGGATGGCCACGACTTCAGACAAATCCAGAACTTGCTGTGTGGAAATCTAAAAATGCGAGTCAAAAACCTAGAATATAGGGCGAAAATATCATGAACCATCATCAAAAAATTCAACTTGATCTTCTGGAAGATGACATCGATCATGGTGGTCTCGCAGATTTATTGGACGCATTACGAGAAATATGTCTAAGTAAATCTCAAGAACACGCAGACCATAAAAGCAGCGAAAACTGGAAAACAGCGGGACAAAAAATATCCGAGATTATTCCAGTAATCCAAACATTAGTTGGTTAATAAATTGCTCCCGTCGTCCAGGAGAAAACCATGCAAGCATTCTCCCCAGCAAGCCAAGAATTCGACAAGGTCTGTGATATCCTACAAGAAAAAACTTCCCAGATGGCCAACGCATCACGGGTCAAAACCCCACACATTCTCCGTCTCGCTTCTTTAATTATGTTGGTATCACCAGACCCAATTGCTACTGCCGAAAGTATCCCAGTAGCTAGAACAATGTTATGTGGATATGAAGAAAGAGTAAAATTCGGCAACTTCCGTCTCAATTGTGAGACTCTCGAATGGGAAGAAATGCATAATCCTTTATGGGATTAATCAGGATTGCGAAGCAATCCATCGTGGTAGGTAAACTCGTGACGTGATCCTTTTTGCTCCTGGGGATCAACGGACGAGCCAAGGAACTGCTAAGATCGAGCGCGCTAAAGCGGTTCAGCACGATGGAAACTTTGGGGGACGTTTGCCACCCACCAACGTCCTGTGGTACGTCAGTACCGGGAACGATCAAGTTGGCGGGGACTTGGTCAGAGTTTGCAGCAGGACAATCAATGGGGGGATTACTGAAACAACCCATTTGGAGGTATTGAATATGAATTTTGACCTAAAAACAGCAAACAGAGCATTCCACGACCTGAAATGGCTTTCCACGAAGGGAACGTGGCCAGACCAAAAATACCCGGAATGGGCCAAAGGAATAAATAAACAATACCATACCGAGGGTATTCATATCGTTCAGAACGTCGCGTGGCCGTTGATTGCAGACGTATTTCGACATTACTTCCTTGAAACGCTTCAATCGCTTGATAGTGTTATTCAATACGCTGAGCGTGAGCTAACGATTTGATAAAAGATTTGTGGAAAGCGATTAAATGAGCCCGAAACAACGGCAAGTCTTGCGGCTTGCCAAAGAAAATCCGACTATCATCTTGGATGCCATAAGCGAGACCAGAAAAGGAATTGAGTTGAGGGGGATACAACTTCCAGAGGAATATTTGCGTAGTCAGTGTGTCGAATTAGCGATGTTGGCCGATCATGAACGCCAATTCAAACTCTGGATTCGAGGCAAAAACGACCCGACATTCACCGACGAACAAGTAATCAAACTGTTTGTGGCCAGCAAATTCCCCAATCCAGCCCCAATTTGGAACCCCAAAACACAACAATACAACGTTTTTTGGAACGAGTGGAAAAACGAGGTTGACAAGTTTTTTAGGAAATAATAATGATCCAGCCAGGAAGTAGAGTTGTTGTCAGAACTGACCTTGCTATTTATCAGACCGCAGAGTTGATTACCATTAACAAACGCAGCATTACCATTCGATTCTGCAAAAATACGGAATGGGACTCTGATAAAGCACGAGCAGTCCCCAATCTTATAACAGAGACGATAGATCGTAAGAAGGTCTACTATTTGGGAGAGCGGTATTAGTAGTGGTGTGCGCCACTACATAGTTCCTTCTAGAAGGAGAAAGTGATGATCGACGTAATTTTGGTGACGAACGATGGAAATGGAATGCCTCAATCCTACAAGGTTAGGGATGATGCATGTGTCGGCGACCTATTGAGTGTCGCATTCGATGGTAATATCGATGATTACACCATCCAGGTCCGTCCCGCAGGTGGGGCCTCCGGGGAAGCAGATGAGGACACTGCCCTGACCAATGGGTGCCGTGTAACTCTGGCCCCCAGAAAGGTTGAGGGTGCGTAAATCTCAGATAGGTAGCCCGAAAGGGGGTATGGCGGGTTCGAATCCCGCCTACCTATGTTAACTTTAATAGGAGCATTGTTATGCAATTAAATGACAAGTTAGCAATCCGTCTGGCTCGTTCATATCATGATGCTATCTTGAGAGAATACTATCAACACAATATGAATTCTTTTGTTAAAATACCTAGCAGATCAACAAATCTTGAGGATAGATTGCGAATAACCAAAGTGTGGGAATCGATTCTTGAATCTTTTGTTCGAAAAGAGAACTTTAATGTCGCAAAATTGATTCTTTCAAGAACATTTCCAGAGTTATTATATAGCATCAAAAATTCTATTTCGAGGTATGAATCAATAATAAGCGTCGTAACGGACGAACTTCAAAAACGACCACCATCATTTATCGAAATTTTCGAAGAAGTCAAATCATTCCAAAAGAATTTTCCAAATGCCTCTTTCTCTAAACGTTCGATATCGATAATTAGCCATAATATATCTCTGGAAGATGAAAATGGTAATGAAATCAGCCTAGGAAGATTTAAAATAACTTTGGATCTAAACTCATGTCCATCTGTGGTAGATGGAACAGATCATATGATATATGCCGAAGCACTTGATCCAAATCCAGCAAGAGAAGATTATCGCGTCACCCATCCACACGTCAAAAATAATTATATTTGCATGGGGAATGGAAGCTCTTTGGTCTATCAGGCATACATCGAAGGTAGACTAGAAGACGTATTTAAATTGCTGATAAGTATTTTAAATACATACAATGATGAGTCACCGTACATAAGGCTGGAGGAATGGGTTGGAATTGAGTGCGAAAATTGCAGAGCACAAACCAATGAAGAAGAATACTATTCGTGCGACAGATGCGGCAATATGTTTTGTGATAATTGTGGGTTGACTTGTAGAAGTTGTGAAGGATTTTGTTGTTCGAACTGCTTAGTCGGTGAATGCGAAATTTGTAATGATCCATTCTGTGAAAATTGCATATTGAATTGTACGGATTGTTCAAATGTTATATGCCAAGGGTGTGCATCGAAATGTGAAAAATGTGAAAATGATTTTTGCTCAAGTTGTTTGGAAGAATGTAAATGTTCGTCAAACATATGTAGCGGATGCGCATCTGAGTGTGAAAGTTGCAATGTAAGGATTTGTGATGACTGTATGTGCAATTGTGAAAATTGCGGAAACACCTTGTGTGAAAAATGCATGATAGTTTGTGAAAATTGTGATAATGAGTTTTGTAAAAATTGTTACGATGAAGATGAATGTAGTTTGCTGGCGCAAACTACGGAGTAGCTAGACAACAAAAGGGAATAAAAATATGGGCGAAGAAAAAACATTCCAGGAGCCGAAGATTACCAGAGACCCGGTTTTGCGGTTTACGCCGTATAGTTGGGCTAAATTAAAATATTTGTGTCACGTAGGGAAAACAGAGATTGCTGGGTATGGAATTACTGGAACGGAAGATCCACTTCTTGTCACTGATTTTCTTTTGATTAAACAGGAATGTACGTCAGCCTCTTTCGAGTTTGATGAGAAAGACTCAAATGATTTTATCGATAAAATGATGGATTTAGGCATTCCACCTTGGGCGTGCCAACGAATTTTAATTCACACCCACCCAGGAGAGAGTCCAGACCCGTCCCAAACAGATGAGGAAAACTTTGACAAATATTTTTCACATCCACACTGGGCTATTTTTTTCATCTTGGCGAAAGGCGGGAAAACTTATTGTCGCATTCGGCATAATGTTGGTCCAGGAATTGAAGTCTATCTTAAAACAGATATAGACTATAGTATGGCATTTCCCGGATCAAACTTTGAGAAGTGGGAAGAAGAATATAAGAACAACGTACAAGAAAAAATATTCGATACTTCAATTTTGCCACCGCACGATTGGTCTAATTTGTGGGATGAATACGAAAAAGAGAAACGGTGGAATGAAATGGCTTCAGAGGAATGGGAAAAACTTGTCGATAATGAGGACGAAGAAGATCTCGAAACTGAACTTGAAGAAGATCATGTTGAAGTCTTTATAGAAGATGGAGAAATTCATCTGTGGGATGATGAAACTCAGGAATATTATACATATGATCCCGAAACAAAACATTTCCTAAAGGATAGTGAAACTGAAGAGGGGCAAAGGGTATTCTATGTGCCCGATCCTGAACCATCCTGGATGAGAAAAGTAAGGAAGTTTGCAGCAAAACAATTAGTTGGGAGTAAAAAATGATTGAGAATAGAAACATCCGTCAACGAGATTTGATTCCGCCCGAACAGTTGGAAGATACACAGGTAACAATCGTCGGCGTCGGAGCGATTGGCAGACAACTTGCAATTCAATTAGCCGCCATTGGCGTCGGAAGATTGAAATTGATCGATTTTGACACAGTTGAACCAGAGAATTTAGCCCCCCAAGGTTTTCTGGAGAATGATTTGGGCCTCAAGAAAGTAGTAGCAGTCTCGCATGTATGCGGCGCAATTAATAGTGAAATTCAAATACAAATTGTGGATGGAAAATTCAATCTGCTTGACTTTACAAGTGGCATATTGATGTGTTGTGTTGACTCCATTGAGACTCGAAAAAGAATTTTTGAATCTACAAAAAACAAGTTTGAGATCTTTATCGATGGAAGAATGAGCGCGGAATTCATGCGTGTGCTTACAGCGCACGATGATAAATCTAAAGAGTTTTATAGGGGGGAACTATTTCCTGCCAACGAAGCACACCAGGGCGCTTGTACTGCCAAAAGCACAATTTATTGTGCCAGTATTGCTGCCGGTATTATGGTAGCTCAGTTTGCTAAGTGGTTGAGAGGAATTCGTCCGTTGGATTGTGATATTCAATTGAATACTTTGACTAATGAAATGCTGGCAAAATCATGCAATTAATAGATTGGGAAAAAATAGTCGAAGCTGTTATGGAAGGTTGTGTTCCAACCAGAGCAGAAAAGGTAATTATAGATTATTGTAGCCAATTGGTTAATGAAAACATATCCACTGACAAATTATTCGAAGAAATAGACAATATTATTGGCATTTCTCGTCTATTCGGAGGCTATGTAGCTCATCAAAAATTTAAAGAAAGGTAGGTTGAAATGCTACAATACCCATACAACAAACTTGGAATCCAAAACGCACTTTACTATATTAAGTGCTACTTTTTCAAAAAATATAATCGCATTACTGTCAAAACTCTTCCCCCCACCTGGACCGACCGCAGTGAGTTCCTGCCACACGTTATGTTCCAAATCTTGGACGACTTTGTTAAAAAAGAAGCTATACCGGGTCTGGTAGATTGGGATGGAACGCCGGAACATCGCGCTGCACGAGATAAGATGGACGAATTGTTGGATTGGTGGAAAAATGTTTATCTCAAATTTGATTCATACAGAGATTACGATGAGTCACAAGCAACTCCCAGTGATAAACGTTTTTCTGAGGAAGATCACGAAGGACGAAAAGTATGGACATTTAACCTCAACGAATATGATTCCGAGTTCGCTAGAAGGGCTGGTCAACTTGAAGAGGAAATGGAAAAAGAACTCACGCAAAAATTGATGGAATTGATCAAAATACGTGGTCATTTATGGACATAGGTGGGAATATGAATGAAAATCTCACTCTTCATTGATTGTCGTGCTACCAACTTTATAAACTCACTAAGTCCCAAAGACCCGAATATTATTGAAGGAGTGTTAAATGCCGCTCAAGCGATACGAAAAAATAGATGATAAATGCCCAAAATCATCGACCGGTACGCACGAACCAGACTGGCAAAGTGTAGCTATATCTTATGATGGTGGTGAAACGTATATCGATATAAACTGCCTTTATTGTGAAAGGTCTGGTTGTCTAGGAACTAGCAAAACTCTAACAGACAATATAATGTGGTAAAGGAAATTTTAAATGAGTACTCTACCAAATCCGGGGTTTAATCTCCCATCCGGCATTCCATCTTATCAAAACGAAGAGATGGAACAAGTGTGTCCTAACGGACACACATGGAATACGGAAATGTATTTTGACATGGGAGCGTGGTTCTTCGTTAATGAAGACGACGATATGTGCCCTGAATGTGGAGCCATTACTAATGATCATTGAGACAAAATTCGATCTCGGACAAAAGGTATACAAAGTACTCTTCATACCCACAACTCTACAAATCAAATGCCAAACATGCGACGGTAAAGGCCAAATATTCCTGCACGGAGAAGAATTTCGCTGTCCAAAATATTGCGACAATGGTTTTAGAAAAGAAACAGCACCGCCGAAGTGGGAAGTCGGCGGCCCATTTAAAATCGGGAAAGTCGGAGTTCAATTCTTCGAGAAACCCGACGAACACAACAGGAATGAAATAACATATATGTTTTATCAAACTGGGGTTGGTAGTGGAACGCTCCATCAGGAAAAAGATATTTTTCCCTCCATAGATACAGCAGCCAGAGAGGCTGAAAGGAGGAATAAAAATGTATGACAGGAAAGTGAAGCAAATACATCAAATCATTAATTCAGAAGGAATTTTGGGTTTTCTCAAATTGGTGTCTGATGTTATCAACCATAAGGTAATAACTGAAAACGCCGATCCAAAATCTAGATTAGCATCCTTCGACAGAGATTTCCTGGAGTTCTATAAACTTTGGCATTACATAGATAATATTGGCTTCAATCAAGGACAGTTATAATGCAAACTTTTCTCCCTCTACCCAACATAGTGGAATCCCTAAAAATATTGGATAATAAAAGGTTGGGAAAACAAAGGGTCGAAGCGTTTCAAATTCGAAACACACTCATTGGAAAAACGTCTGGGTGGCACAACCATCCAGCAGTCAAGATGTGGGATGGATACATTCAATGTTTGACTGATTATATGAATAATTGTATCAAAGAATGGATATGTAGGGGGTATCAAAATAATATGCAAATAATTTATGGTGATGACACATTTGTGTATCCACCGTGGTTTGGAGAAGAAAAATTTCACGCTTCTCATCGCAGCAATCTATTAAGAAAAGACTTCAATTATTATAGTCAGTTCGGTTGGAGTGAACCAACGAACCTGCCTTATTATTGGCCAGTTTAGGAGAAGATAATGGCAAGATTAGATTCAAAATTAGCAAAAGGGGATTGGGCTTGGGATTCTGAAGAGGGTATAGAATCCAATCTTCAAAAGCAACACGAATCACTAAACGCTTTAATAAAAGCGTCAGATAATGTGCCAGACGGAAAATTAACTGGGATTGTCGTCAAATTCCCTGTTGCTGACGGACATGCATTTTACAGAGTTTCTAGAGAAAAGCCATTTACACTTCAACACATACCGTTTGGCGATGCTTACCAAATACCAATGGCCCATATTAGGGGACTCAGAAAAGCTGATATCGTTGAAATGCGCAGACGAGATTTAGCAGTAAAAAAATTGTTCGCGGCCAAATCATAAGTTATAATATATAATCTGTTTTTAAAAGGAACAAGACAATGACAAGATATCGACGAAACGGGGCGGTGCTAGTTATAGTTGCTGTCTCCATTATGGTGCTGATTGGTTTTGCAGCAATCGTTGCAGATGTTGGTGTTATGTATAATGCCCGCCAAGATTTACAACGAACGGCAGATGCCTCCGCGCTGGCTGGTGTCTCCGCACTAGTTGGCGACAACATGATGAAAGTCATTATGGGAACCGCTGACGCCGGGACATTTCCAGCAATAGAACAAAATATTATTGACAGATCTCAAGACATACATAAACGCAACCCGTTTTTAAATGGGGGACAAGTGATTGCAGAATTGGAAGACATCAAGTACGGCTTTATCAATATATATTCTGGAACGTCTCCGATAGAAACCGGAGTTCCGCAAGAAGATATCAATGCAGTATATGTTATCTCTAAAAAAGAAGAGGGCCACACCAACGGTGCAATGCCTCTGTTTTTCGCAGCCATTTTCGGCAAACATAGCACCAACATAAGTGCGTCAGCAGTCGCCGCGTTCGATACACGCTTTGAAAGATTCATCATAGACACACCCGGAGCAGCCAACCTGATACCCTTCACAATCCATGAAGACGCATATGAACAAGAATATAATTATGGTGGAGACAATTATGCTTATGATGATGGAACAGTCTCACGCTCCCCGGACGGAATAAGGGAAATCCGCCTCTACCCCTATCCTTTGTCTGGCTCTGGATACGAGGAGGGAGACGGTAATTTCGGCGTATTAAATGTCGGCACAGAAAACCAGGGTATAGATGCAGAAAGAGTTCAAATAGAAAACGGCATATCCGGTCAAGATCTTATCGACGAAATAGGAACAGATGAACTTTCTTTTGAAAACGAGGCTGGAGAAAGTATTACTTATGATATGACTGGTAGTCCAGGACTGGAGGCGTCATTAAAAGACGTTATAGAACCAAAAATAGGCGATATAGTAGGTTTCTTTACGCACAACCATGTTATTTTATCTGGATCAAACGCAACTTACACTGTCACTGGATTGAAATTTGGTAGAGTTATGGATATCAAATTAACTGGCTCGCCCGATCAAAAGGGTTTCTATATTCAACCAGTTATATATAGCGGTGGCGGAATTAAAATAAATCCAGAGAGAGAAAGCTACGGTCGTGGCGAAATCGGTAGAATTGTCTTGGTCAGATAAATCTAACCACCACAATCCAGCAGACACCCGGCTCGGCGCAAGCCGAGCCTTTTTTGTGGAGTAACCCCATGAACAGAGTCACAATCCAACCTACGATTTTCGAAAATCATCCACAAGGCGATAAGACATATGGTTATCGAATATATGACGACTACGGTCAAACGTATTATAACTCGTGGGAATCTATGTTAACCGATGACATGGAAATCTTACAAAACGTAATGGATTATGGAGACGATATTGCCCAAGATATTCTCTCTTTCCTTTTCGAAAACGGTAAGGGTTTATATATTGGCGATACGTGGTATAACTTTGAAGAAATCCAACATCTGTGGGGATTAGAAAAGGAATGATTGACCTCCCAACAATTAATGTCGTAAAAGAAAACTACGGAAAAGGCAAAATTGCTTTAATAAACCCAGAAGTAGATCCACCAAGAATATTTGTTGTTTGGGACCAAAAAGATCTAGATGTTTTTTGTGGGTGGTATGAAACAAATAAAGTAAAATTTGAACAGGAAAATGATGACGCGGGACGAACAAGAGAGGATTTATAATAATGTGGCATAAAAAGAAACCATGGGAACAAGTCGGTGAAATTGGTGTAGATGCTGGGTTGTGTTGGGTTGGTGATCCATGTTATATCATGGGTAAAGATGCATCAAGTCATCCATGTGAAAAATGGAGTGATTTTTGCGCTCAACTCCATAGTGACCCAGATCACGAGAAGGGTTTCAAACAATGGGATTATCCAGCGGGGCATAGTGGACTTGGGGTCACCGTAAACACCGGATACGGAGATGGCACATATCCAGTTTTTATCAGACGCAACCATGAGGGGCGAGTTGCTGAAGTTAAGGTCGTATTCGATGGTCCAGAATTGGATGAAGAGGGATATTATTAGGGGAAAATTATGACAGTATCGAAACACTTTACTTTGAATGTTTGGGCGGAAGCGGATTCAGAATTTCAAAGTAATCGCCATACTGGACCCATACGATGAGGGATAGGGCATGAGTTCAACCCATTATGAACAAGACAATTTAGGGCGTTATTTTTTCGTGTCAGAAAACAGAAACGCTAAAATAGAAATTCATTACTCCGATATATTGGAGGGTTTTGAAGTAAATGTTTATTTGAAACACATCTTAGAAAGTGATCAACCAATATTCGTCGGCTCATTTGAGTTGGGAACCCATTTTCAACCCAATGTAATAGGTAAAACAGAGAGAGGATGAATTGTATGGAACCAATTAAATGGGATAATAGGGGGTGTCAAAAAGACTACGATTTCGGTCGTAGGTGTCCAGAATATTCGTGCGAAACTCCTGTAAGTACACATGGAGAAATTATATCCCTACTTGAAAGTGGATGGCCAATCTGTCCAGAGTGCGGCGACGACATGACACCGATAGATGAAAAATAAAATTTTTCGTCTAATTATAAAAAAAACTCAGACTCCCCGTATAATGCAGTAGAGAGCGATTCACAATGGGTGGTCGCTAAAGATGGTCAAAGATCAAGGGGAGTCTAAAATGACCGATCCAGCCTTTTCTGTCGTTAGTTATGACCGCGAAACGGGAACCGTAGTCCTTGCTATTAAAAAGGGCATTATCGGCCCGTTGGCCAATCAACTCAAGAGTACAAATAATCGCCGTAAGGGTGCCAGCATTATTCGCAAAATGGGGCATGTTCTATCAGAAAGCGGTGATTATCTTTACGGAACAACCGATACTCCACCAGATTGTCCCGACTCATAGAGTTTTCCCTTTCCTGCATGGGGTGGGGGTAAAACCCCACCCCACCTGCTTTCGGAGAAACATAATGTATTCCAGTATTGACCCCGCCGCCTTAAAAGAAAAATTGACAGAAATAGCCCAACAAGAATGTTGTTGTGATGATGAAGAATTCATGCCAGACGATTATGCTGGTGGTAATATTGATGATTCTTATTATAACGGTGTAAATGATGGCGAGGTAATTTTCGCCAGAAAATTACTTAAGGAATTCTGGGGTGAAATCCACAATAACAAAACATGTAAGCCATGCTGATGAATTAGAAGTGCAGGTTTACGGACACTACAAAGTGCCGGATACAATAGAATTATATTGTAAAAGATGTAGCCAGACAATAAAGATATTGTGGAAAAATCCGAAACCGATGTGTCCACGGAATGAATCAACAAAACAGGGACTCAAGTAATGATTGAAATACCATTAAATGTCAGAATAAATTCCGACGATCTCATAAAGGCTCTGCTAGATGACGCCCGCACTAGTGACTTTATTTATTTTATCCACAACTTAATCATGGAAATCCGCGATTGTCCAGATGGTTTAAGTTTACTTGAAATGATTGAAAAAGCTATCGAAGAGGCTAAATCATATTAATGACCGAGCAAGAAATAAGAAAAAGACTGGAGAAAATTTTAGACAGAGCGGATTTGGACCGCGATGATCCGCTTACACGAAAAAAATCCGTAAAACATGCAAGTCATTTAAGTGTGTTATTTGATCATTTATCGATTTTAGTTGAAAGTCTTAAACATGACAAGGAGTGTCTTCGGAGGGAGCTTCGGGATTTAAAGAAATTATTGGAGGAAGATGATTCTGGTTTCGCCGGTATGTGGTAAAATAACAACAGGAGTCAATTACTATGGACGATTTCCAAAAGGATTTCATCGACTACACCCTCAGCGGTCACGCCATGCTTGTGGTCGAGACCTACGAAAAAGATCGAGCAATTCAATCAATTCGGGATGCTGCAAAAACAATCAACAAGAATGTCGCAAGTTGGTCAATCGCAACCGGATGGAATTTAATCCTAGATTTAACTAACGGACATTTCCAGATTCCAGAAGGTATTAATCAGCCGGAAATTGCCGTCCAAACCATTCCGAAGATGGAAGAAAATACGATTTTTGTGTTAAAAGATTTTGGGGTCTATACAGACCCACAGTTGTGCAATCAGTTCGATTTGATTATTTCTTGGCTTGACGAAATCAAACAGTATCTTTCGAACAGTGGACAAACAATCATATTTTTAGGTCCATCGTTTCAAGTACCCGACGTGTTGAAACACGATATCACTATTATGGATTTTCCCCTTCCACAAGCTAAGGATATAGAAAATCATATCAATTATATTTGTGAGAGCGTAGAGAGGGAGGATGGATCAAAGCTTGAGATCGATAAAAGTATGATGGATGATGTTGTTGGTGCGTGTCAAGGGATGACTCAACAAGAAATCTTAGATAGATCGGCTTTAACATTAAGAAAACATAAAGATTTTGATAAAGAATCTATTCGAACTCTCTTAAAAGAAAAGGCGAATGTGATTAAGTCGTCAGGGTTATTAACATATATAGATCCAGGAAAAGATGGATTATCTGTTATTGGTGGTGCAGAAGCCCTAAAAAAACATGTAAGAACTATTAAATCGGCCTTTTCAGAAAAGGCCAGAGAATATGGCCTAGATCCATTAAAGGGTTTTCTATTAGTCGGCCCACCTGGAACTGGGAAAAGTCTTTTCACAATGGCAATAGCGTCAGAACTTGGTTTTCCACTAATTAGTATGGATACCGCTAATATGATGGATAGTCTTGTCGGAAACTCAGAAAAAAACATCAGAAATTGTATTAAAATTCTAGAAAGTGTACAGCCCGTTGTTTGCGAAATAGATGAGATTGAGAAGATGTTCGGCGGATCACAAGATCGA
>Ga0209536_100008220_pt1 | contig 15677 bp, 13 predicted proteins | sample DeeMarSeWOR28_12_FD_187461 | JGI IMG/M metagenome (GOLD analysis project Ga0209536, IMG submission 187461) | Marine sediment microbial communities from White Oak River estuary, North Carolina - WOR-2-8_12 (SPAdes) (version 2) | ecosystem: Environmental > Aquatic > Marine > Intertidal zone >...
GTGCTGGGATTAAATTTCCTGCTGCTGAAGAAATACAGGTACCTGTTTCTGCTTGCCTTCCTTTTTGTCTGGTTGTATGATGCTTTTCCCCTACTTGTCATAATGGCAGCCGTTTACTTTCTGGCACTGTGGTTGATTGAAGGGGAACTCGAATTGCGACCGCTGGTTTTTGTCAGCCTGGGGGTTACTTTTGGGTTATTGATCAATCCATATTTTCCCGATAACATCATTTTTGGAGCCCGGCATCTAATCCCCAAGCTGTTGGGCGAGGCAGATATCCGGGTGGGCAACGAGTGGTATCCATATGAAACCACGCAGCTGTTGTCCAATACGCCTTTGGGGCTATTGTTCTTCCTGAGTGGAGTCTTTGCGCTTGGGTTGAACAACCGCCGTATGGATACCCGGACTGCTGCAGGGTTATTGCTCTCCATATTCTTTGGTCTAATGCTTTTCCAATCTCGACGCTTCATTGAATATTTTCCCCCCTTTGCATTGATTTTCACTGCCTTTGCATGGGCACCGATTATTGATCGTGCCGGTTATGAACCCAGAATGATTTTCCCTGTGGATTGGAAAAGTAAGCGGTTTTTGCCCGGTGTTTTCCTCTCTGTGATGATCCTGGCCGGGACCTGGTTCAGTGCACGTGCAGCCCAAGAAAACCTGCTCGACACAAAACCTGCTTCAATGTACAGCGTGGCTTCAGAGTGGTTGATAGACCATACACCGCAGGGTACCAGGATCTTCCAGACAGATTGGGATGATTTCCCGAGGCTATTCTTCCATAATACCTGGAATACCTACTTAATTGGATTAGATCCTACGTACATGCAGCTCAAGGACCCGCAACTTTTCGAGCGCTGGGTGGCTATCACAAGGGGTGAAGTAGAGGATCCCTCACAACAAATCTTTGAAGCGTTTTCAGCGCAGTATGTGCTGACAGATTTAGCGCATAAACAATTCATCGACCAGGCAGGAAAAGACCCGGCAATGGTGGAGGTTTATCGGGATCAGGATGCCTTGATTTACCAGATCAATTTGGGGTCGGATTGATTTGTTTAGCCTTTCAGTTCTGTTATGTGAATAAATTTCTTCCTTTTTTACGACTCTTTTTTGAAATTCATCCGTTTAAATATATGTAAGGAAGTGCTGAAAAGCCAGGAGGAACTTTGCTTGAAGCAGTAAGTCCTGAACTAATCCGTAGAGCACAGGATGGAGAAACTCTTGTCGTGAGCGAAATTTATGATCGTTATCAGCAGGATGTATTCCGTTATATGTATTACCGGGTTGGTGATCGACAGACAGCCGAAGATCTGACCTCAGAAGTTTTTCTCCGCATGATAGAGAAGATTTCGAGCTATGAGATCCGGCGTACATCCTTCCAGGCCTGGTTATTCCAGATCGCACGCAACCTGTCTATCGATCATTATCGCAAGACGAAATCTGACAGCCGTATCACACTGGAGGAAAATATTCCCGGGACAGGGGAAGAACCGCTGGAAATAATCGACCGGGAACTGACAAGTGAAAATTTGTGCCGGGCATTAAGTGAACTTCCCGAACACCAGCGTGATGTAATCGTGATGCGATTTGTAGTCGGTATGCCACTCAGGGAGGTTGCTCAGACCCTGCACAAAACCGAGGATTCGATAAAGGGGCTGCAGCGGAGAGCGCTGCTTGATTTGAGAGATATATTAACCGAGTGGGAGGTTTCTTATGTATAACCAAGATGATCAGTTAGACGATGCCTTGAACAGGACTCCTTCGGACCTGGAACAACAGCATGGGACGCAACCAGCAGACCAGTATGGTGAGCAAATCGCATCTCTGGTAAAACTGGCGGCCTCCATCCGGGAATTACCACATCCTGATCGCAACACGGGAACCATTCGTGCTGAGAAAAGAAGGATTATGACCGCCGCGGAAAGTAAGAACCAGGTAAAACGACGTTTTAGCTGGTCACGAAACGGAGGTTTTACGGGCCAGTGGATGGTACTTCCAGCAGTCGCTGGTGCTGCCTTGTTGGTGTTGATGGTCTTTGTCCTGGCTGTAAGCGCAGGCGTATATTTTGCAGGTCCTCGCGGAGCACAAGCGGCCGAATTGAGCTCTTTGAACGGTGTTGTCGAGGTGCTCGCTGAGGATGGGGGATGGTCCCCACTATCAAATGGAGAACGTATCCAATCTGGGCAGCGGGTTCGCACATTGAGCGAATCCTGGGTGACTCTGACCTTTTTTGATGGCATCCAGGTGACACTGGAACCGGATACAGACCTGGTGCTGGGCAAGGTCGATGGAGCGTGGGGCAGGCAACTTCAGGTGACATTGATCCAGAATGAAGGCGAAACAAACCACCAGGTCGTACCCCTGCAGGGCGAAGCTTCAACCTACCAGGTGATGACTCCATCCGGAGAAGCCAGCGTGCGCGGTACTACCTTCAAAGTCCAGGTTGAGGAAACCGGAAATTCGGTATTCAGTGTCAACACCGGTGCGGTGCTGGTCAGCAATAATGGCGACCAAGCGATGTTATCCGCCGGGCAATCCGTCCAGACCGAGCTGGGAGCGCCCTTGGCTGTTCCATCCTTCCTGTTTTCATTGCAGGGTGAACTGCAGCAGAAACTTGGGAAAACCTGGATCGTGGAAGGTGTCGCCATCATCCTGCGCGGAAATACCCGGGTCGATGGTGACCCACAAGAAGGCGAGAATGTCCTTGTCACTGGACGGATTTCCAAGAAGGGTGAATGGATTGCAGACAGCATTATCCTGGTTGATTCGCAAGAAAAATTCGGTACTTTCTCTGGAGTTGTTACTGGTGTCAGCGACGCAGGAGTTGAAGTTGCTGGATTTCCGCTGGTGCTCCAGGGGGATCAACCACAGGTGAACCCGGGAGACCTGGTGCGGGTCCAATTCATGATCTCCGATGAGGCATGGGTGGTGCTCGTGCTTGAACCCATGGGTATATCTGCTGGGGATGAGCCAGATCCAGAACCGGATCCGGAACCCGAGCTCGAACCAGAATTGGGGTTGTACTTTACCCCAGAGGAGGATGGGATTGTCCAATGCCAGCCGATCGGATCGATTGGTACCTCCCTGGAGTATTACCCGGAAGATCCGGAAGCACCCGCACTGCAGGTCTCATTGATGGTGACGGTCGAGAAGGGAGCAGAGTATATTGTTCCTGTCACGGTTATCCCGGAGAGCCCATTCACTATTGAGCGAGAAGGAACTGTGCCAGTAAAGATCACACTTCAATTAAAAGAAGGCCTGGCGGAGCTACCACCAGAGAGTGAGGTAAAGATCAGGGTTACGATCCAGGATGTGCTCAGTGATGAAGTTATAGGTGACTCGTTTGAATATTCCTGGGAATGTGACGAAGAACTAACAGAAGAAGAGGATCCTGATGACGGTGATGGTGATAAATGCACCCGGAAGGAGCCTCATCCCCATGCAATGACCATTGCGGATGAATATGGAGCGCGGGTGGGTGTAGGTTACGACCAAATCTGGTCCTGGTTCTGTGAGGATAACCTGGGTTTCGGAGAAATCGAACAGGCGTTCAAGCTCTACCTTGAATACGGAGAGCAGCTCGGGATTGACGTACACGCGATTATCGCCATGCGGTTGGAAGGGAGCCTGGGTTGGGGCCAAATAAAGCAGGAATTGAAGCAATCTGCAGATGAACTGCTCGTGGACCAGGTCAAGGAGAAGAAAACTCCTCCCGGCAAGGAAAAATCTGAAGAGGCGAAGAACAAGGATAAGCCCAACAAGAAAGATGATTGATAATTAACTGCACGACCGGGTTCTGAACTGCTGGTAAATACCAAAAACATAACATCACAAATCCCCGCTGCAAGCCGGGGATTTGTCATTAATCAGGCATGATTCATACATTCTGCCAAAGACAGGTACAATTTCTGACAAACAAAGCACTTTCCTGAATATTGGATATGGAGGTAACAAGTGGAATTTCGAAAGCTAGGCGAAATCTTTATACTCAGGCTGGAAATCGGGGAGGAGATAATCACCCAGCTGAAGGAATTCTGTCTGGAGAACAAGATTCAATCAGGCAAGGTGATTGGGATCGGGGTCGTTCGCCGTGCAATAATCAGTTATTTTGACCTGCCATCAGGAGAATACCTGCACCAGGAGCTATCAGGAAACATGGAGATTACCAGCCTGCTGGGAAATATATCCATCATGGAGGGGAAACCATTTCCACACCTGCATATCACGCTGGCGGATGATAAATTTCAAATTCTTGGCGGTCACTTGAGTGAAGGAGTCATCGGAGTGACCGGGGAAATCGTTGTTGAACCATTTCCCGGGCTCGTGGAGAGAAAAATTAACCAGGAGAACGGGCTGAATCTCCTGGTTTTAGAGTAGCGCATATTCAAACTGATTTCTTAGCCAAATTCAATGCCCTGGGCGAGGGGTAAATCCAGGGAATAATTAATTGTATTGGTCTGCCGTCGCATGTATGCTTTCCAGGCATCCGAACCGGATTCACGCCCACCGCCGGTCTCCTTTTCACCCCCAAATGCACCCCCAATTTCTGCCCCTGAAGTGCCGATATTGACATTGGCAATCCCGCAGTCAGAACCTCTGGCGGAAAGGAATTCTTCCGCAGTGCGCAAATTATTGGTAAAGATGGCACTGGATAAGCCCTGGGGTACTGCGTTGTGCATCTTGATCGCCTCTGCCAGGTGTTCATATTCCATGATGTACAGGATCGGTGCGAAGGTCTCTTGCTCAACGATCGGTGATTGTGTTGGCATCTTTACGATGGTTGGTTCGACGAAATTTGGACCCAGGTCTGGTCGCATCTGTCCGCCAGTCAGGATTTGACCCCCTTCCTGCCTGGCCTGGTCCAGGGCATCAAACATCTCTTCTACCGCAGAGCCATCAACGAGTGGGCCCATCAAAGTTCCATCTTCCAGGGGATCACCAATGCGCACTTGCTTGTAGGCGGCTACCAGCTGGTCTGAGAATTCCCTGGCTGTCCTTTCCTGAACAATGATGCGCCGGGTAGAAGTACAGCGCTGGCCAGCGGTACCAACAGCACCGAAGAGTACTGCACGTACAGTCAGGTCCAAATCCGCATCCTCAGCCACCAGGATGGCATTGTTGCCGCCCAGCTCGAGGATCGAACGACCAAATCGTCCCGCGACGGTGGTCGAAACGTGCTGGCCAATGGAGGTTGAGCCGGTAAATGCTATCAAGGGCAGGCGGGAATCTTTCAGCAGGATATCCCCGACTTCCCTGCCGCTGCCTATCACTAGATTGAAGCTGCCCTCAAGACCATGATCCGCCATGATGCGGTTGGTGATATGCTGGACAGCAATTCCACACAGCGGTACGGAAGACGAGGGTTTCCAGAGTACCGGGTCTCCACAAACGGCGGCAATTGCGGCGTTCCATGACCAGACAGCGACTGGAAAATTAAAGGCTGTGATCACTCCCACCACACCTAATGGGTGCCACTGCTCGTACATGCGGTGTCCAGGTCGTTCAGAATGCATACTGAGACCGTAAAGCTGCCGTGACAATCCTACAGCGAAATCACAGATGTCGATCATTTCCTGGACTTCTCCAGCGCCTTCTGACTTGATTTTGCCCATTTCGAGGGAAACCAGTTCGCCCAGGGGTTCCTTCATCTCTCGTAGCGCATTTCCGAGATCGCGCACGATCTCCCCGCGCTTCGGTGCAGGAACAGTGCGCCAGGTCCGGAAGGATTCTTCTGCCCGGGTGATAACCTGCCTGGTGGTGGCTGCTGAAGCCTGGATCACGGTCGCCAGTGGTTCTCCGGAAGTTGGATTGTAAGAGACCAGTGCTTTTCCATCTGGATCCTGGATCCACCCATCAGGACCTGTGCAGGCTCCCGGGTTTACATCCCGGATGCTGAGTTTTTCTAGCAGTGCCTTCATCGGTAGATATCCTCCATGAGGGATTTGCATCACGAAAACACAGTAATCAGTATTCGTGTGGGTGAGATTTTACCATCGTGAATAAATCAAAATTCGTATCACATGAGAACAATAAGTGCAGCATTTTATTAGCCATCGAATGCATCCGCACCTTGGTGCTCGAAATATTGAAAAACTGGATTGTAGAATCGCGCCGGAAGTTAATAACCTGTATTCTGTCTTGAATGACCAGGGCTTTCAGATAGAAATGTATCCAGGCATTGAGATATTCTATCTGATGAACCAAACCTGGTACTTGTGTGCATCTTCACCAGCAGTAGAATTACCTGGTGTTCGACTCAAGATAAATTAGACTAGGTTGTTCTTCTCTAGGGCAGCCTGGATCTCGTTCGATAATGGCTCTACGAGAATGTCGCCACTGATCTTTACCGTGGGGTGGCTGAGGTAGCCACCAGTCCACCAGCGAACCTGGTCGGCTGCCTCCTGGTCACGGTCAATATCACGAAAACCGTGATCGATACCATTGCGATCAAGGTACCGGCGCACGTACTGCGTGGCAGCACACCAGCGGGTTCCATACACGACCACTGCCTGTGCTGACTCATCATCCTGGGGTTTATCTTTTGGGAGGTTCTCCATCAATATGCCTCAATTTTGCACGTCATTTTTCAGCTCTGGTTGATACGTTCGAGCTGCTCGAACAGCTCGTAAATGTCAGGGATGTGGTGGATCAGTGGGGAAACATGACTGTAGCGGATAATTCCCTGGCGGTCGATGATGTAAAGAGCGCGTTCGGAAAATCCATCGCTTTCGCGCATGACTTTATACAACCTGGAGATCTCACCGTGAGGGTTGAAATCCGCCAGCAGGGGGAAAGTTATGCCGCGCACTGCCGCCCAGGCACCATGGCTATAGAGGCTGTCTACCGAGATGCCGATTACTTCGGCGTCTTGTTTGGCGAATTCTGCGAGTTCACTCTGATACAGGCTGAGCTGGTCGCTGCATGCTGGACTCCAATCCAGGGGATAAAAAACAAGTACGACATTCCTGCCGCGAAAATCAGACAGGCTAGTCTGTTTCGCATTTGCATCCTGCAGGCTGAAATCTGGCGCCTGGCTTCCTTCTGGTAGTCCTGGATTCTCGGCGGGACCTTCCATGCCAGGAGCGGATTTGTAAAGATTGGCAACCTTGTCAAATGCCCGGCCAGCCTCCTGGGTGCTGTTCTCTCCACCGCTGAGCTGATTGCGTCTCACTTCCTGGATCATGGCGTGCAGGATGGATAATGCCTCTTTCTCTGGCGAAGCGGCAAGTTCTGGTTCCAGCTGGCTGAAACGCTGGGTTAATTCTGCCATGCGATCTTCTGGTGTTGAAGCCATTTGTTTTCTCCCGTTATATTATTATGTGGTGCACTTATTATATCAACCTGGGTGCTACTACCACCAGCTTTGAATTATTCCCCGATAATTTTCAGCAGCACTCTCTTCCTGCGTCCCCCATCGAATTCGCCGTAAAAAATCTGCTCCCAAGGTCCAAAATCGAGCCTGCTGTTAGTTACAGCTACCACCACTTCACGCCCCATGATTTGACGTTTGAGGTGCGCGTCGGCGTTGTCCTCCCCTGTGCGGTTATGCAGGTAGCTGGAAACTGGTTCATGTGGAGCCAATTGCTCCAACCATTTTTCGTAATCCTGGTGCAAGCCCCGCTCGTCGTCGTTTATAAAAACTGAAGCGGTGATATGCATTGCGTTCACAAGCGCGATGCCTTCTGTGATCCCGCTCTTCTGCAAACCTGCTTCAATCTGCGGGGTGATGTTTATCAGCGCTCGCCGGGTGGGAACCTCGAACCATAATTCTTCACGATAACTTTTCATAATCTCCTCCAGGGTGGGTTGGTGGGTCTTCTGTGTTTTATTTTAATCCATCTTGTCGGGCTTCTCGGTTGGCCTTGATTCCAATTGGATAAGTTGAAATCCCAAAAATTAGACGCTTGCGCATAGTAAACAAATCCAGGATTTTCCGTTTTGGGCTGCTATGTGGATTATTTTTCCAAGACTGGTAACAATATGGTAATAAATTTCTGTAACAAAGGCCGAATCCTGGCGTTTACCCTGGTGTATAGTTAGTAAATGGTTAGTACTTAAGGACTACTCAGGAGGTAGCTTGCTCAGCTTAATTTTCGTAACAGTATTGGGAATAAGCGGGTTTCTATTTAACAAAACCTGGATTAGTAACCAGTATGATCAAAGCCATCATAACCAGCTTGTATATGTAAGGGTAAACCCAAGAAATTCAAAAATTCATGGCAACAAACTTTGATATAGAACGTATAATCCTTCTGTTATCAAGATACGAGATAATTCGAATTGTGTGATAAGAAAACTCACTTATTGGCTGGAGACATGCCGGGTAACCGAACAATCAAGGTCCAATCCCTGAATATTCCATTTATTGACCTGACGCGCCAGTACTCGAGATATAGGTATGAATTCAAGTTGGCCATTGACAGGGTGCTCAACAGCGGCATATATGCCTCGGGTGCTGAGGCAGAAGAATTTGAGAGGGAGTTTGCAGATTATTGCGGCAGTCCGCACTGTGTTACAGCTTCCAGTGGGACGCAAGCCCTGGAGATAGGGTTGGCAGCATTGGGCCTGGGTCCCGGGGATGGTGTGGTTACAGTGGCAAATGCAGGCATGCACAGCACCACCGCCATCCGCACAATTGGTGCTATACCCCAGTTTGCTGAAGTCGATGCACAAACCTTAACCATGTCCCAGGAAGGTCTGCTGGCTGCGATCAATGACCAGACGAAAGCCGTCATCGTCACCCACCTATATGGTCGGGTAGCGGAAATTGAAGCGCTGGCAGAAATTACGCAAAGCAGGAATTTACTGCTGGTCGAAGATTGTTTCCAGGCGACCGGAGCAACAGTTAACGGCAGCAGGGTAGGTACATTTGGGCAGCTGGGAAGTTTCTGTTTTGCCCCGGCTAAAACCCTGGGTGCTCTGGGTAAAGCTGGCGCGATCATCACCCCGGATCAAGAGACTGCAGAAAAAGCCCGCAGAATTCGTCTTAATGGGAATGACCTCAATCGGCAAGCCCAGCTGGCTTGGAGCAGGTCGAGATTTATAGATGAAATTCAAGCAGCAGTTCTGAGGGTGAAGCTACCTATGCTGGACGAGATGAATCTTAACAGGCGCATGATCGCGCAAACCTATGCGATCAACTTCAATGAATTAGCAGAAGAATTGCGCTGCATGAACCAGATCAACGGATCCGTTTTCCAGCATTACGTGATTCGATCTACCCACAGGGATTCGCTGCGCGATTTTCTCCTGGAGAATGGGGTTGGCAGTACGGTGCATTACCCGGCTCCCGATTACCTGCTTTCAGATCAAGACATAGACCTGCGGCAGGGATTTTCACTTGAAGAAACCGAGAAAGCCTGTACAGAAGTTCTTTCCCTGCCGTGCTATCCAGAGCTGAGTGGCGTGGAAGTCGACCGTATTTGCGGGTTGATCATGGAGAAACTTGCATCAGTGAATTAATAAATAGATATGAACAAATAGAATTCATTAAATTTACTTTCATGGGAATGACCCGTTGGGGAAATCTTCGGGGTGGAGATGGGTGATGGCATTAATTTCGATCATCTTACCAGTAGCAAATCGAGTCAACAGACAGGTTTTAAAAAATAAGCAGCTGGAAAAAATGGCTGCCGAGTGCCTTGACCACGATTTTGAATTCATATTCGTGGATGATGGTTCACATCATGACTCAATTTCAAGGTTGGAAGCTTTGACCCGCGAGGATAAACGTTATCGCTTAGTGATCCTGACGCGGGATTTTGGTCCAACAGCCTCTTTCCTGGCGGGGATCAGTTATGCCTCTGGGGATTGCGCAGGTTTCTTTCCGGAGAGCAACCTTGATCCTTCCAGGATATTCGCCCAACTGGTCCAAAAGTGGGAATCCGGGGCAAAGATTGTGCTCGGTAAATGGGCAGAGACAAATTCTGCTTCTCGCACTGGGAGAGGAATTGTTCTCAGTGATCCACTGTTGAAGCGGAGAATATTTCCAAACCGCATTTACTTTCAGGATATTAATAGCTTCCTCGTGGATCGTGATGTGCTCTTTGTGCTCTCCCAGATCTCAGACCCTTTCAGCAACATGGTCGAACTCCTGGCTTGGATTGGCATTGAACCTCATCTGGTAGAGTATGAGCAAGCCGCTTTCTATGATGGAACTACAGAAATTAAATTCCACCAGCGGATAATCAGCCTCAACTACACCGAGGGTCTCTTCTCCCTGGGGACATTGCGCCGAAGCTTGTGGGCGGGTTTTTTGCTTGGAGCTGTGGGCGTCGTTCTCACTGCTGGACTCATCCTGGCGAACGAGATTTTCCAGGTGATAATTCCAGATTGGTGGATGTTGGTAGGCGTTGTTTTCTTTATACTGGGAATGCAGCTGATCTTAATGGGTACATTTGGAGAGCAGATATACCGCTCCCTTGAAAAAATTCGCAGCCGTCCGGCATTTGTTGTGGAATCTGTCGTCAACCCACCGGTTTCTACTTCTGGTCAAGGAAGGGAAAAAGTCGAAAAAATGATCCTCTCGCTGTGGAATACTCGCAAACAGAAGATTTCCTATGCGGCTTCCAGTGATGCTGGTGTCCCAGAGAAGGAAGAGTAATCTCGATAGCTTTTCCTAACTTTTGAGCTCGCCATACCACAAGACAATCGTATCCAGCTAATTGTATACAATCTGGGGGTGTGGATTTCCTCTCGATTAAGCAGTTGGTTGATTGATCCATCACAAAACCTATCTTATTCTCAAATATTGTTAAGGTTTCAAGGGTGCTCTTTTGCGATACAATCCCAATGATTGTAATGGCGAAGCGAATCCTCATCGTAGATGATGACCGCCTGATGCGGCGCAGCCTGTCATTTAACCTAGAACAGGCTGGATACTGGGTTAGAAGTGCCTCAAGTGCAGAAGATGCGCTGGAGGTTTTGCGCGGTACGGAAGTTGACCTGGTATTGTTGGATATCGGTTTACCTGGCATGGATGGCCTGGATGCCGTGCGGAAAATCAAACAGGATTACAATCTGCCGGTTATTTTTCTCACAGCACGTAGGCGCGAACTGGATGAGGTGGTGGGCCTGGAATTGGGAGCTGACGATTATGTCACCAAGCCATTCGATGTTGATGTTCTGCTGGCAAGGATCAAAGCTGTTTTAAGGCGTACTTCCCTCCCGGTTCCATCGCTTGATCAGGAGACCCTGCTGATAGCTGGAGATATTGAAATTAATGCCGGCTCGCATACGGTCGAAGTATCAGGAGAGAAGATAAATCTCGCACCGCGTGAATTTGATTTGCTTAAAGTCCTTGTTCGGGAGCCAGACAAGGTACTGGCGGTGGATGACCTGCTGATGCGGGTATGGGGGCCTGAATACATCGGGCAGCCCCAGGTTGTTTACGTCCATATCCGCTGGTTGAGGGAAAAAATCGAATCTGAACCCAATAAACCGGAGCGCATCATCACGGTGCGTGGAAAAGGGTACAAATTCGTACCCCAGGAGGCGGCATGATTCGCTCTCTCAGGAACCGCCTGATCATCAGCCATATCCTGCCAATCCTGGTCATCATCCCCCTGGCCGCATTCGCGTTGTTTTATGTCCTGGAAACGCAATTCCTGCTACCAACGTTGGCAGATAACCTGTCCCAGGATGCACGTTACCTGGCAGAAATCAGCCGGGCGGAGTTCCAACTCTTTGGCAATCCGCTCATTGTCAGCAATATGCTGAACCGCGTGGGATTGGATCCGGCGATCCAGGTTAATTTTCTTGATGCACGGGGCAGGTTGCTCTTTTCCAGTGACGACAGCCAACAAGGGCAATTGGGGTTGGTTGAGAACACACTGGGATTAATCGAGGCTCGATCCGGCGAAGAAGTTATTATTACCAATTATTCGATCTTTCGTTTGAATGATGTCCTGGTGGATGTATATTCCCCGGTGATAACTCCTTCGGAAGAGGTAATCGGAGTGGTGCGAGTCAGCTACCGCAGCGAATCGATCTTCATGCTCCTGGCTCGTCTGAGGAACCTGATCATGATCGTGCTGATCCTGGGTCTGGTGGTTGGCACAACGATGGGCTCGATCCTGGGTTTGAATATTGGAAATCCAATCCGGCGTGTAACCGCGGCTGTATATGGGCTTGTCCAGGGAGAAAGGGAGGAAATCCTGCCAGAAGAAGGTCCTGATGAGATTCGTGATCTCTCCCGGGCAGTAAACCAGCTGGTAGAACGGCTGGAGAACCTGGAAACTGCCAGGCGTCATCTGCTTGCCAACCTGGTGCACGAATTAGGGCGCCCTTTGGGTGCAATACGCTCGGGTATCCAATCCATCCTGCGTGGGGCTGACCAGGACAAAAAGTTATTGCATGAACTGACCAGGGGCATGGATGAAGAAGCAGATCGCATGCAGCATGTTTTGGAAGAACTTGCCCACCTGCATGATGAGGTGATCGGAACCCTTGAACTGCGCAAAGAAGCGCTGGACCTGAGTACTTGGCTTCCAAATATGCTCGTCCCCTGGCAACAGGCTGCCCATGAGAAAGATCTGGATTGGCTTGAAGAGATCGGGGTTGATATTCCAACCATCACCGCGGACCCACTTCGACTTGCCCAGGTGTTCGGAAACATTGCCAGCAATGCAATCAAGTACACTCCCACTGGTGGCAGCGTGTGGGTCTCCGCTGGCGCAGATCAACAGCAGATCTGGGTGCGGTTCAAGGATAGCGGTCAAGGTGTACCCATCGAGGAGCAGGCATTGATCTTCGAGCCATTTTACCGGGGACAGCAGGGACGCAAGATAAAACAGGGTATGGGCCTTGGGCTGAGTATTGCCAGGGATATCCTGCAGGCGCATGGGGGAGAGATCGAACTGGAAAACAGCTCCACGGACGGCAGCACGTTTACAATCTGGCTGCCGCGCGCTTAAAAATATTCGCAATTATTCTCCACAATTGATAAATCAAAATTCAATCACTCCAGGGGATGTTCGTTGGTTATTTTCCTGGCAAGATCCCGTAACTGTGCCTTAAGCTCACCTTAAGCTGAACAATAACTGATTTTAAAGACCCTGGTTCAAAAAGCGGGTATCTTTATCGTAGTTTATCGAATTAATTTTATGAAGAGGTAACTATGCAGAAAAAGAATCTGATAATTCCTGTTGCTTTAATCATCATCGCGCTGTTTGCATCTGCCTGCAGCTCAAATTTGGCAGCCCTGCCAGTGGAAATGGTCGAGGAAGCAGGAAGTGAAGTTGTTGAAGTATCCCTGAATGACCAGGAACAGCTTGAGGTTCAGCCTGCCGCTCCGGTAGCCCAATCCCCCGTAGAACCTGGTTTGTTGGCTGCTTATGAAGACACGCTCACTTCAATATACCAGCAGGTCAACCCCTCCGTGGTGAATATCCGGGTGATCGGCAAGGAAATGTCATTCTTGTCCGATCCAGGATTGGATCCATCTCATCCGGATATTCCGGGGCTTCCGGAAGGCCAGCTTCCTCAAAGCAACAGCCTTGGCTCAGGATTTGTTTGGGATCAGCAGGGACATATCGTGACGAACAACCACGTAATCTCAGGTGCAGAAGAAATCGAGGTCACCTTCGCGAATGAATCCGTGGTGAATGCTGAAGTTGTTGGCACTGATCCTGACAGCGACCTGGCAGTAATCAAAGTGGATATTCCAGCTGATGAACTGGAACCGATCCGTATCGCAGATTCCGATAACATCCAGGTTGGGCAGCTGGCGATTGCGATCGGCAATCCATTCGGGCTGGATGGAACCATGACCGTAGGCATCGTCAGCGCCCTGGGCCGGTCGCTGCCAGCCAGTGATGGTTTTACCAATGGTCCTGTATACAACATTCCCAATGTGATCCAGACAGACGCCCCGATCAATCCCGGCAACTCGGGTGGGGTGCTCCTGAACGCCTCCGGTGAATTGATTGGCGTAACCACCGCCATCGAATCCCCGGTGCGTGCCAATGCAGGTATCGGATTCGTTATTCCCACATCTATTGTCGAGCGGGTCATACCGGAACTCATTGAAAGTGGAAGCTTCTCCCACCCCTTCCTGGGTATCACTGGCATCTCTCTTTTCCCTGACCTGGCAGAAGCCATGAACCTGGATAGAGAGCAGCGAGGGGCGCTGGTCTCGGAGGTTAGAACAGGTGGACCCGCTGACGAGGCTGGTTTGCGTGGCAGTGATGGGGAGGCAGCGATTGATGGTATCAGCATGGGAGTCGGTGGGGATGTGATTATTGCCATTGATGGTAATCCAGTGCAAGACATGGATGATTTGATTGCCTATTTGTCTGCAAATACCATTGTTGACCAGGTTGTTACCCTGCTGGTCCTGCGGGATGGTGAGCAAGTGGAGGTGCAGGTGACCCTCGAAGCCAGGCCAGAAGAAAATCTTCAAACTGCAATCCCCGGACTTCCGACTTTGCCTTCCGTACCTGTAGAAGGGCGGGCATGGTTGGGAATTTTGGGTTCAGCACTCACTCCTGAGATCGCAAGTGCGATGGACCTGCCTCAAGATCAGGCAGGTGTGCTGGTACTTCAAACTCAGCCTGACAGCCCGGCTCAGACTGCCGGATTGATTGGGAGTGACGAATCTGTGACTCTCAACGGTGAAACGATGAATATTGGAGGGGATATCATCATCCGGGCTGATGAAAAGGATATCTCTGATGTTCCAGAATTGGCAGCCTACCTCCAAGAGGTTGGTGCCGGAGAGACCGTTTCCTTGACTGTCTTGCGGGATGGTGACCTTTTGACTGTCGATGTGATCCTCGGCGAGCAACCCTGAGGACAAATCTGGCATTGATGGCGAACAATTTCGCATAAAGATAACTGCCCGGCGGTTTTGCCGGGCAGTTCTATAATATTAAGAACTGGATATTTCAATCAATTGTTATTTTCATCATCATTACCCTCAATATAGCGCATATGCGCTATCCCTTCCCTCAGTGCGTACAGGGCTGCCTGCGTGCGGTTTGATAGGCGCAGTTTCGCCAGGATGTTGGTAATATGGGTTCGTACCGTTCGCTCACTGACTACCAGTTCATCGGCGATTTCCTGGTTTGTCTTTCCCAGTGCTACATGCCGTAGAATTTCTATTTCCCGGTCCGTGAGCGTATTTTTGGGGGATTTCTCATCTTCTTGGGCCCGGATATCCTGCATTAATTTTCGTGCGATCTCTGGCTGCAAAACTGGTTTATTATCGTAAGTATCGTGTATGGCAGCGATAAGATCGTCAGCAGATGAGTCCTTCATCAAGTATCCAATTGCGCCAGATTTTATGGCTGAATAAACCTGGTGATTTTCTGCAAAGCTGGTCAGAACCAGGATTTTTATTTCGGGATTGGTTTGTTTTATCTCGTTTATTGCCTGGACACCATCCTTTTTTGGCATAACCAGGTCAAGCAAGATAATGTCGGGTTTCAGCATCTGAGCCAGCTGGACTGCTTCTTCACCATCGGCCGCCGAGCCGACCACTTCGATCCCAGGTTCTACGGATAGTAAGGCAAACAATCCATCCCGGACCACGGTATGGTCATCTACGATCAACACCCGAATAAATTGATTCATTGCAGATCCTTTATGCTTATTTTAATGCAGGTTCCTTTTCCTGGAGCTGTGTGGATCAGAAGTTCACTGCCCAATTCTATTGCGCGTTCCTGCATCGTGGATAT